>WNEP01000010.1_pt1 | contig 60643 bp, 68 predicted proteins | sample 5399961 | NCBI WGS metagenome assembly WNEP01 (sample SAMN13153329, study PRJNA577476) | soil metagenome | isolation source: 20 cm grassland meadow soil pre-rain plot 5 | place: USA:California | collected 2015-09-08 | reverse complement strand
GCAGGCGTTCGGCGGCGTCGTCGATCGGCGTCAGACCGTCGAACACGAAGCCCTGCGCGGTCTGCTCGACCTGCGGCGGCTCGCGGTCGAACTCGTCCTGGATGTCGCCGATGAGCTCCTCGATGACGTCCTCGAGCGTCACCAGCCCCGAGGTGCCGCCGTACTCGTCGACCACGATCGCCATGTGCGTGCGGCTGTCCTGGAAGTCCCGCTGCAGCGCATCGAGCGGCCGGCTCTCCGGGACGAAGAGGATCGGCCGCTTGAGCGCCGCGAGGTCCTCCGAGGAGCGCAGCTCGCTGCGCCGCCGGAAGAGGTCCTTCACGTGCACCATGCCGACCACGTGATCGATGTCGCTCCTGGCCAGGGGGAAGCGCGTGTGCGCCGTCTGGTCGATCACCCCGAGGTTCTCCTCGAGCGGCCGGGCGAGCGACACGTAGGCGATGTCGGCGCGCGGGATCATGACGTGGCGCGCGGTGCGCTCGGTGTAGTCGATGACGTTCTCGAGGAGCTCTCGCTTCTGCCCCGAAAGCACCCCCACGCGGTGCGACTCGGCGAGCAGCATGCGGAGCTCCTCCTCCGAGTGGGCCAGGTCGCCGCTCGTCTCCGCCGTGACGCCGAGCAGCCGGAGGGTGGCCGCCGAGGTCCGCCCCAGGAGCCAGAGCGCGGGCGCGAAGACGAGCTGGAAGACGCGGATCGGCAGGGCCACCCAGAGCGCCACGCGCTCGGTGCGCCGGATCGTGTAGGACTTCGGCACCAGCTCACCGAGGACGATGTGCAGGAAGGTGATGAGCGCAAAGGCCACCGCGATCGACGTGTTCTCGATGACGCGCGCGGAGGTTATGCCGAGCGCCGCGAACACGGGCTCGAGCAGGTGCTGGAAGGCGGGTTCGCCGATCCAGCCGAGGCCGAGGCTGGTGAGCGTCACGCCGAGCTGCGTCGCCGAGAGGAATGCGTCGAGACGTCGCTGCGCGGCCGCCACGGCCTTGGCGCGCCAGTCGCCGGCCCGCGCGAGCTCCGCCACACGCGTCGTCCGGACGCGCACTATGGCGAACTCCGCGGCAACGAAGAAAGCGTTCAGGAGAATGAGCCCGAGCGCGACGAAGACGAAGACTGGGTCGGATGGCATCCGGGGAGGGGCGAACCCCGGCAGATGCTAGAGGAACCTCGCCCGGGGAGGCAAGCGCATTGCATGACACTTGCGCCCGACCTGTGTATTTTTGAAGTATTCCCGTTCGGGCGGCGGTGCCGACACCGCCGGAGGAGGTCGTATGCGACGTGGTGTGGTGGCGATGGCAGTGGCGTGGGCGGTCGTGCTCGGAGCGGCCCGGGTGGGACTGGCGCGCGGCGAGCACGAGATCAACGACGATCAGCTCGAGGTCGAGATGGCGCGCAACCGGGCGCTCGCCGCGTACGTGGCGCGCAACGGCAAGCCGGACCTCGCCGAGAGCCGCGAGCTGGCCGACCGGCCGCCGTGGGACGATCACGAGGTGACGCTCTACTATCTCGGCATACGCAAGGAGATCGGGTTCGCGCGCGCGTGGATCCTCGGGCAGCCGACGGTTCACCTGGAGCGCTACGAGCGGCCGCTCAGCGATGCGGACGTCGCGGCGCTGTCGAAGCGAGCCCGCCAGCGGCCGGCGGACAAGGGCCGGCCCGCGAGCGTCGATCCGGCCCCGGGCAGCCCGCCTGCAGCCGCCGGCGCCGCGGAGCACGCCGAGGGTGCTGCGCCACGGGCGGAGGCAGCCGCCGGCCCCGCGGAGCGTGCCGAGCAGGCCGCGCAGCGGGCGGAGGCGGCGGCGAGCCGCCTGGAGGCCGCTGCGGCCGAGGCCGAGCATGCGGCCGACCGCGCCGAGGCGGCGTCCGACGCGATGGAGACCGCCGTCCAGACCGCTCGCCGGAAGTGAGGCCCGAGCGTGCGGGCGCTTCGCTGGGACGGCATCCGGCTGGCGCTCGCACGCGACGTCCCCGAGCCGGAGCCGGCGCCGGGCGAGGCGCTCGTACGGGTCCACCTCGCCGGCATCTGTCGCACCGACCTCGAGATCACGCGCGGCTACCTCGGCTTTCGCGGCACGCCGGGGCACGAGTGGGTGGGGCACGTGGTCGCGGCGGAGGAGGCGGATCTCGTCGGCGCGCGGGTGGTCGGCGAGATCAACTTTGCCTGCGGCGTGTGCCCGACCTGCGTCGCCGGGCTCGGCCGTCACTGTCCGGCGCGGCGGGTGCTCGGCATCGTCGGCGCCGACGGGGCGTTCGCCGACCTCGTGGTGCTCCCGGCCCGCAACCTGCACCGCGTCCCCGACTCGGTGCCCGACCGGGCCGCGGTGTTCGTCGAGCCGCTGGCAGCGGCCTTCGAGGTGCTGGAGCAGGTGCCGGTCGGGCCCGGCGTGCGCGCCGTCGTCCTGGGCGACGGGAAGCTGGGGGTCCTCGTGGCGCAGGTGCTGGTCGGGGCCGGCGCCGGCGTCGTCCTCGTCGGGCACCACGCGGAGAAGCTCGCGCGGGCGCGGCGGCTCGGCATCGCGACGGGCCCGGCAGGTGCCGGCGCCGATCTCGTCGTGGACGCCACGGGCGCGCCCGGCGGGCTCGCCGCGGCGCTGGCGCTCGTCCGCCCGCGCGGGACGATCGTGCTCAAGACCACCGTCGCCGGCGAGCATCGCCTCGACCTCGCGCCGGCGGTCATCAACGAGGTGACGGTCGTCGGCTCCCGCTGCGGCCCGTTCGCGCCGGCGCTCGCCGCCCTCGCCGGCGGCCGGATCGCCGTTGCGCCGCTCGTCGACGCGGTGTATCCGCTGGACGACGCGGTCGGGGCCTTCACCCGCGCCGCGGAGCCCGGAGTCCTCAAGGTGCTGATCGAAGCCGGAGGCTGAGATGGCGCGCCCCGCGCCCCGCGTTCCCGACCTCGTCCCGTTCACCGTCGCCGAGCGGCGGCTCGCCGCATGGCTTCGGTTCTTCGCCGCGATCTTCGCCGCTGGCGCCATCATCTTCTTCGTCCGGCCCGAGGGGACCGTCGCCGACCTCGACCGGGTGGGGCTGCTGCTCGGCCTCACACCGCTGCCGCCGGCGGGCGGGCCCGTCGCAGCGGACTTCTGGCTCACGCTGGCGGTCGCCAACATGGCGGCGATCGCGGCCTGCGCCGGGCTCGCCGCCGCCGACGTCCGCCGGCGGCGCGCGCTCGTCTATCCGCTCGTGGTCTCGAAGCTCACGTCGTCGGGCACGGGATTCCTCCTCTTCGCCGGCGGCGCGCACGCCTTCCCGTACCTGGTGGTGCCTCTCGTCGACCTGCCGATCGCGCTCGTGCTCGTGGCAGCGCTCCGCGCGGCGAGGCCGGTCGAGCCGTGAGCGCGCGCGACGAGCTCCTTCGCATCCTCGTCCGCCGCTCCTATCTGCGCGAGCCCGGGAAGCAGTTCCGCCTGGCCTCGGGCCGGCTGAGCGACTACTACATCGAGGGCTCCCTCACCACGACGTACCACGGCGCGCTGCCGCTGATCGGGGAGCTCGTCCATGCCCACGTGCCTGCCGAAGCCGTCGCCGTCGGCGGGCCGACGATGGGCGCCGATCCGATCGCCGCGGCGGTGGCGTACTACAGCGCGGGCACCGCGCGCCCGCTCTCGTGGTTCTCCGTGCGCAAGGCCGCCAAGGAGCACGGCGCCCGCCGCTGGCTCGAGGGATCGGCCGCCCGCGGCGACGGCGTCGTCCTCGTGGAGGACGTGATCACGAGCGGCGGGTCGCTCATCGACGCGGTCCGGCAGTGCGGCGACGAGGGGCTCCGCGTGCTTGCCGCCGTCGTCCTCGTCGACCGCGAGGAGGACGGGGGGCGCGCCCGGGTCGAGGAAGCGCTCGCCACGGTCGAAGCCCGCTTCTACGCGCTATTCACGCGCTCCGACCTCGAGCGCGCGTGGCAGGCCGCCCGCGGGCGCTGATTCAATCGGGCGCGGCGAGCGCCAGGAGGCCCGCGCCCGCCTGCACGGCGACCAGCGGCCGGAGCGGGAGGACGACGAGGTCGCTCTCGCGCTCGAGCTGAGCGGTCAGCTCTACCAGGCGCGCCCGCAGCGCGTCGGCCAGCGCCCGCTCGCTCACCATCTCGGCCAGGCGGTAGACCTCGCCGAGGTAGAGCGCGTGGTAGAAGGGCTTGCAGACGGTGGCATCGAGCGCTTCGGCCCGCGAGGCCTCGCGGCCGTATTCCGCCGCCGCGGCGTGCGCCCGCTCTGCCGCGAGCCGGCGTTGCGCCTTGGCGAGGTAGTCGCGGACGGAGCGTAAGAGGCGGTGGTCGGGCACGCGGGCCGCGATCTTGGCGAAGCTCGCCGCACACTCGGCATGAACCGCCTCGGCGCGCGCGACGCCCGCGAGCACCGCCTCGCGGCGCGTCGAACCCGCCGGGCGCAGGTCCTCGAGTGCCGGGGCGGTGTAGTAAGGCAGCTCGCAGACGAGCGAGAAGGCGTCGGAGACGTGCCGCAGCCAGTCATCGGAGCTGGTACCCGCCTCGATCAGCGCCGCCGGATCGCCGTCCAGCGTGGCGGCGTAGTAGTCGTACGCCTCGTCGATCCCGAAGAGACGGTAGACCGCCGGCGCGAGCGTGCGCAGGTAGGGCACCTCCGGCTCGCCGCGGTGCAGAGGCAGGCCCTGCTCGGCCACCAGGCGATGCAGGCCCTCGTAGAGCTCCGGCCGGTCGCGCGAGACGTAGAAGTAGACGCCGCAGAAGCCCGCGTTGTGGAGCGAGTAGAAGAAGGCCGGCCGCACACGCTCCATGACCCGCATGAGGACGGCGGTCTCGGGCGCCGGGGTCGTGAAGCGGAGCGTCTTGTATTCGACCGGGAAGCTCCACTCGACCTGCTCGCGGTGCGGCGGCCGGTAGTAGTCGAGCGCGTAGCGGAGCGGCGAGAACGCGCCCTTGAACCACCCTTCGTTCAGCACGAAGCCGTCGGGGTCCGCGACCGGGATGGCGTAGAGCGTCGTGTCGAGCCGCGCGCGCAGCTCGGCGTCCTCGCAGAGGAGGCGGCAGAGGAACTGGAGCGTCAGGGTGCCGATCGGCTCGTTCGGATGCGGCACGCCGACCAGCAGCGCCGGCCGCCGCCCGTGGCCGACGGTGAGGAGATCGATGGGGCGTCCCTCGGCGGACGTGCCGATCGTCTCGAGCCGGGCCAGCCCCGGAAACGTCGCTACCAGGGCGCGCGCCTCCGCGCGGAGCTCCTCGAGCGTCAGGAACTCGCGGAAATCGGGCACCCGCGCCAGGAGCGGGGCGAGGTCGAGGCCGGCTACGACAGCTCCTTCGAGGAATAGCCCAGGATGCGCCGGGCGACGATCATCTGGTTGATCTGCTGCGTGCCCTCGAAGATGTCGTTGATCTTGGCGTCGCGCATCCACTTCTCGAGGAGCAGCTGGCGGGAGTAGCCGAGCGGCCCGAGCATCTCGACCGCCTTCTGCGTGACCTGGGTCACGACGAGCCCGGCCTTCGCCTTCGCCATCGACGCCTCGAGGTTGTTGCGCATGCCGTTGTCCATCATCCAGGCGGCGCGCCAGGTGAGCAGCCGCGCCGCCTGGAGCTGGACCTCCATCTCCATGAAGTCGCGCTCGAGGGCCGTCAGCTTCTGCGGCGGCAGCCCGTAGCGGATGGCGATGCCGTGCTGCTCGAGCGTTTCCCGCACGAAGTCGAGGGCGGCGCGGCCGACGCCGATGGCGCTGGCGGCGACGATCGGCCGCGTGGCGTCGAAGGTGGCCATCACGCCCTTGAAGCCCTCGCTCGTCTTCGGGACCTCGGGGCTGCCGAGGATGTTGTCGAGCGGGATGCGGCAGTCCTCGAAGACGAGCGCCGCCGTGTCCGAGGCGCGGATGCCGAGCTTGTTCTCGACCTTGGTGACGTACATGCCCGGGGTGCCGGCCTCCACCACGAACGCCTTGATGCCGGCGCGCCCGGCCGAGCGGTCGAGCGTCGCCCAGACGACCACGAAGCCCTCCGACTTCTCGGCCGCCATCAGGCCTGCGGTACAGAAGATCTTCGACCCGTTCAGCACCCAGTGGTCGCCGTCACGGACCGCCGTCGTCTGGATCGCCGAGCTGTCGGAGCCGCAGCTCGGCTCGGTGATCGCCATCGCCGCCCACTTGGGCTTGCCGCCCTCGGTGAAACGCTTGAGGAAGCGCGCCTTCTGCTCCGGTGTTCCGGCCGCCGCGACGGCGGCCCCGCCGAGGCCGGCGTTCGGGATCGAGAGGTAGAGTCCGGCGTCGCCCCAGGAGAGCTCCTCGATGGAGACGCACATCCCGAGGTTCCGCTCCGAGGGCCCCTCCTTGGCCTTGCGGTCTCCCGTGCCGCCGATCGGGTTCGAATGCGAGACTGCCCACATCATGTTGAGGAAGTCCCAGGGCTTCTCGTGCTCGCACTCGTCGTACTCGCGGGCGATGGGCCGCATGGCCATCTCGGCGGCCTGGTGCGTCAGCTGCTGCATCCCCCTGAGGCCGTCCGACAGCTCGAAGTCGATCATGGTCGTTCCTCCCCCCTTGGGTCGGCGCTAGACGATGGCCACGCCGTCGAAGGTCGCGAAGCCGCGCGCGTTGCGCAGCCAGAGCTCCACGGGATGGTCGCGGATGTAGCCGTGGCCGCCGAGGACCTGGACGGCGTTGTCGGTGATCTTGAGCGAGGACTGGCTCGCATAGTGCCGCGCCAGGTAGCACTCGCGGGTCGCCGGCTGTCCCTTGTCGAGGCGGGAGGCCGCCTCCCAGGCGAGCAGCCGCATGGCGTCGATCTCGATCGCCATGTCGGCCAGCATGAACGCGATCGCCTGCTTTTGCGCGATCGCCTGGCCGAAGGCGCGACGGTCCTTGGCGTAGTCGCGGGCATGGTCGAAGGCGGCGCGCGAGACGCCGACGGCCAGCGCCGCGCTCGCCAGCCGGCCGGCGTCGACGAGCGGCCGGACGTCCGTCCCCTCGCCGCCGAGGCGGCTCGATGCCGGCACCCGCACGTCCTCGAGCCGCAGCGGGAAGGTGTCGAGCGCCTTGATGCCCATGTTCTTCTCGCGCTCGCCGACCGTGAGGCCGGGCGCCTTCCCCTCGACGATGAAGGCGGCGAGGCCGTCCGGCGCGCCGGCATAAACCAGGATGGCGTGCGCGTCGCGGGCGAGCGGCACCAGGCACTTCTCGCCGGTGATGATCCAGTCGCCGCCCCGACGCGTGGCGCGCGTCGCGAGCGCCGTCGGGTCGAAGTCCCAGCGCGGCTCGATGAACGCCGCCGTCGCGACCGAGAACTCCAGGCCCGTGAAGCGGGGCAGCCAGCGAGCGCGTTGCTCCTCGGTGCCGGCGACGACGAGCGGGATGGTGAGCAGCCTCGGGGTCAGCAGGTGGAGCGCCAGCGCCAGGTCACCGTAGGCCAGCTCCTCGAGCAGGACGGCCCCCGTCACCGCCGAGCGAGCGTCCCCGTAGCCGCCCTGCGCTTCGGGGATCATGGTCTGCACGAGGCCGAGCTCCCAGCCACGGGCGACGACGTCGTCCGGCACGCGGTTCGCCTCGTCCGCCTCGCGGGCGTGCGGACGCAGGACCTCGCGCGCGAAGTCCGTCATCGTCTTGCGGATGAGCTCCTGCTCATCGGTCGGCTTGAAGCTCACCATGGTCCCGTGCCTCCTCCGATGGCCTTGCGCGCCGCGCCGCGGGGCGCCAGCCAGGCAGCCATCTGCTCGACGAGCGTGTCGAGGATCGCGCGCAGGTCGACCTGCTCCGGATCCTGGTAATGCTGGATCTCGGCCCCCATGATCGCGCCGGCGACGACGGCCGCCGCCGCCTCGGCGCTCACGTCCCCGCGCAGCACGCCGCGCTGCTGTCCCCGGCGCACGACGTCGGCGAGGAACACGCGCATGCGGCGGAGGATGTTGCGGAACTCGACCGACAGGGCGGGATTCGTGTCGAGCGCCTCCACCATCAGCGTGATGATGAAGCGGCGATGGCTCGAGACCGTGGCGTGGAAGAAGCAGACGTCGACGACATGGCGGAGCGCCGCCATCGCGTCCAGCTCCGGCGTCACCTCCGCGAGGACCTGCCGCTCGAACTCGCCGACGTGGTCCTTGACCGCCTCGAAGAGCAGCTGCTGCTTGTCGCGGAAGTGGTAGTAGACCGCGCCCTTGGTGACGCCCGCGTCGCGCGCGATGCGGTCGATCGTCGTGCCCTGGTAGCCGAGGCGCGCGAAGCAGTCGATCGCGGCGCGCAGCAGAGGCTTGCGCGAAGGCTCGCGCCCATCTCCCCGACTGCGGCCGCGCGCCGCTGACATACTGAACGTTCAGTATCTCCAATGACGCGTGTAGTCAAGTAGATACGGCCACGGGGATGGACAATTACGCTGCCGCTCCGCTACCTACGCGGAGGGGGCCGACAGCACCAACGAAGAAGGAGTCGCAGATGATCAGAGCCGCCGTCCTCGCTACCGCCGTGCTCCTGCCCGCCCTCGCGCTGGCCGACGAGGTCTGGCGCTGGAAGGATCCGTCGGGCGGCCTGCACTACTCGAACGTGCGCGCCCACATCCCCCGTTACGCCGAGCCCGTCGCGACAGAGATCGGCCACGCCTCGCTACGGCCCCTGCCGGCGCAGGCCGCCGTGCCGCGCGCCCAGGCTTACGAGGCACCGCGCGAGGCGCGCATCCCGTTCCGCTCCGAGCTTCGAGCACTAGGGAGCTGCTGGCCGTTCGGCTTCCCCTACGTCATCGTCAACAACCCGCATGAGCTGGCCGACCAGCTGAAACAGGCCTCGCTGCTCGACGCGCTCGGCGTCCCCTGGCGCAAGGGCTGCTGCCTCTGACGAGCGCGTCGAGGTAGGAAGCACGGCCGGCGGCCGGCGCGTGCTTCCCGGCTCCCCGCCTGTCAGATGTAGGCGCCGCCGTCGACGCGCAGGATCTTGCCGGTGATCCAGGCGCCGTCGGCGGAGGCCAGGAACACCGCCGCGCGGCCGATCTCGCTCGGCTCTCCGGCCCGGCCGAGCGGGATCGTCTGCAGAACCGCGTCGCCGTGATAGCGGAGGAGGCGCTCGCCCATCTCCGAGCGGACGACCCCCGGCGCGATGCTGTTGACGCGCACGCCGGCGGGGGCCACCTCCTTGGCGAGCACCTTCATCAGCGCGTTCACTCCTGCCTTGGCCACGTGGTAGGGCGCGCCGCCGGCGCCGGCCAGGTCGGCACCGATCGAGGAGATGAACAGGAGGACGCCCCGCCGCGCGACGACGTGAGGAACCGCTGCCCGCGCCGTCCAGAAGGCGCCGTCCAGGTCGGTCGCGAGCACTCGCCGCCACTCCGCCGAGTCGACGCCGGCCACGGGCGCGACGCGGGCCGCCACGCCGGCGTTGGCGACCACGATGTCGAGCCCGCCGAGGAACCCCACCGCTTCGGCCACCATCGCCTCCACCGCCTCGCGATCGGAGACGTCTGCCTGGAGGACCACCACACGCCTCCCGAGCGTTCGCACCTCCGCGGCGGTCTTCTCGGCGGCCTCGCGGTCGCGGCGGTAGTTGATGGCGACGTCGGCACCCTCCCGCGCGAACTCGAGGGCGATCGCGCGGCCGATGCCGCGCCCGCCGCCGGTGACGAGCGCCGTCTTGTCCTCGAGCTTGCCCAAGGCGCTCTCCGTTCGACGTCGAACCGGCGGGCTAGCGGACGATGTCCTCGCCGGCGTCGGCCAGCACGGTCATCACGTTGTCGCGGACCTCGGCGAATCCGCCCGTGATCTCAATCCTCGCCACGGCGCCATCGGTCTCGCGGTAGGACAGCACACCCGGCTCGAGCGTCGTGACCAGCGCGGCGTGGTCGGGGAGCACGCCGATCTCGCCGTACGCTCCGGGGGCGGTCACCTCGCGCACGTCCTGGTCGACGAGCTGACGCTCGCGGGTGTAGACGCGCAGCCGCATTCAACTCCTCCGGGGGCCCGTGCGCTGCTCGCGCGCTGCGCGCGCTGCGCTGCTCCGATGCCCCCGGACCCCGCGCCGCACGCGGCAAAGCCGCGCGCGGCTTCGCTGCGCTCGCCTCATGCGGCCATCCTTTGCGCCTTCTCGAGGACGTCGTCGATCGTCCCGACCATGTAGAATGCCTGCTCGGGGAGGTCGTCGTGCTTGCCCTCGACGATCTCGCGGAAGGCACGGATGGTCTCGGGGAGCGGGACGTAGACGCCCTTGAAGCCGGTGAACTGCTCGGCCACGTGGAAGGGCTGGGAGAGGAACTTCTGGATCTTCCGCGCCCGGCCGACGACGACCTTGTCGTCCTCGGAGAGCTCGTCCATGCCGAGGATCGCGATGATGTCCTGCAGGTCCTTGTACCGCTGGAGAATGGCCTGGACCTGTCGGGCGACGCCATAATGCTCCTCGCCCACGACCGCCGGGTCGAGGATGCGTGAGGTGGAGTCGAGCGGGTCGACGGCCGGATAGATGCCGAGCTCGGCGATCTGCCGCGACAGCACCGTCGTCGCGTCGAGGTGCGCGAAGGTCGTCGCGGGCGCCGGGTCGGTCAGGTCGTCGGCCGGGACGTAGATCGCCTGCACCGAGGTGATCGAGCCCTTCTTCGTCGTCGTGATGCGCTCCTGGAGCTCGCCGATGTCCGTCCCGAGCGTCGGCTGATAGCCGACGGCCGAGGGCATGCGGCCGAGGAGGGCCGAGACCTCGGAGTTGGCCTGCACGAAGCGGAAGATGTTGTCGATGAACAGGATGACGTCCTTCCCCTCCTCGTCCCGGAAGTACTCCGCGGCGGTGAGCGCCGCGAGCCCGACGCGCGCCCGGGCGCCCGGCGGCTCGTTCATCTGCCCGTAGACGAGCGCCGCGCGCGAGATGACCGGGTTCCCGTCGGACAGCTTCGACTCCTGCATCTCGAGCCAGAGATCGTTGCCCTCGCGCGTCCGCTCCCCCACGCCCCCGAACACCGACACGCCGCCGTGCTGCTTGGCGACGTTGTTGATGAGCTCGAGGATGATGACGGTCTTGCCGACGCCGGCGCCGCCGAAGAGGCCGATCTTCCCGCCGCGCTGGTAGGGAGCGAGGAGGTCGACCACCTTGATGCCGGTCTCGAAGGCCTGGACCTGGGTCTCCTGGTCCGTGAAGGCGGGCGGCTCGCGGTGGATCGGGTAGCGCTTGGCGGCGACGATGGGACCCCGCTCGTCGACCGGCTCGCCGATCACGTTCATGATCCGGCCGAGCGTCGCCTCCCCGACCGGCACGGTGATGCCGTCGCCCGTGTCGCGCACCTCCTGGCCGCGGACCAGGCCGTCCGTCGAGTCCATGGCGATGGTGCGGACGGTCTTCTCACCGAGATGCTGCGCCACCTCGACCACCAGGTTCCAGGGCTGATCGCTGATCGCCGGGTTGGTGATCTGGAGGGCGTTGTAGATCGGCGGGAGGTTGCCGTCGGGGAACTCGACGTCGACGGCGGGGCCGATCACCTGCGTGACGCGTCCGATGCTGGGCATGGCTATCCTTTGAGCGCCTCGGCGCCGCCGACGACCTCCATCAGCTCCTTCGTGATGGTCGCCTGGCGGGCGCGGTTCATGGAGCGGGTGAGGGCGTCGATCATGTCCGCGGCGTTGGTGGTGGCGTTGTCCATCGCCGTCATGCGCGCGGCGTGCTCGCTCGCAATCGCCTCGAGCAGCGCCTGGCTCACGAGCGCCTCGAGGTAGCGTGGCAACAGACGGGCCAGAAGCTCGGGCCGCGGCGGCTCGAAGATGTAGTCGGCCGGGGGCCGGTCCACTGCGGGCGCCGCAACCGGCAGCAACGGAACGACGCTCGGGGTCTGCGAGATGGCCGAGCGGAAGCGGTTGTAGACCAGGTAGACCGCGTCGGTCTCCTGCCGCTCGAAGCGCGCGGCGAGCTCGGCCGCCAGCCCGGACGCCATGGTGGCAGGCGGCGTCGTCAGGATACCGAGCTGGTGAGCGACGATGCGCATGCCGCGCCGGCGGTAGTACTCGAGGCCCTTGCGGCCGACCAGCACGAAGGCCAGCTCCTGGCCGGCATGCTGGCGGAGGAAGCCGGCCACGTGCCGGAACAGGTTCGCGTTGTAGCCGCCACAGAGGCCGCGATCGCTGCTCACCACCAGCAGGTCAATGCGACGCTCCTCGCGGCGCGCGAGGAGCGGATGCGTCTCGGGCTCGATGCCGGCCGCCACCGCCGCGAACATCTCGGCGAGCTTGGCGGCATAGGGGCGCGCGCGCTCCGCCGCCTCCTGCGCGCGGCGCAGCTTCGCGGCCGCGACCATCTTCATCGCCTTGGTGATCTGCTGGGTGGAGCGGACGGTCGCGATCCGTTTGCGCAGCGCCTTGAGGCTCGGCATCTATCCGGACCGTCCTAGGCTTTGAAGAGGCGCGCGAAATCCGCGAGCGCCGCGTCGAGCTTCGCCTTCACGTCGTCGGTGAGCTCGCGCTTTTCCGCCAGGAGCTTCAATGCCGCCGGGTGCTTCGCCTCGAGAAACGCGTAGAGCTCCGGCTCGTAGCGCCGGATGGCCGGCACGGGAAGGGCATCGAGGTGGCCGTTGGTGGCGGCGTAGATGATCGCGATCTGCTTCTCGACCGGCAGCGGCGTGAACTGTCCCTGCTTCATCACCTCGACGAGCCGCTCGCCCCGGTCGAGCTGCCGGCGCGTCGCCGCGTCGAGGTCGGAGCCGAACTGGGCGAAGGCGGCCATCTCGCGGTACTGCGCGAGCTCGAGGCGGAGCGGGCCCGCCACCTTCTTCATCGCCTTCACCTGGGCGGCGCCGCCCACGCGCGACACCGAGATGCCCACGTTCACCGCCGGCCGCACGCCCGAGTAGAAGAGGTCCGACTCGAGAAAGATCTGGCCGTCGGTGATCGAGATCACGTTGGTCGGGATGTACGCCGACACGTCGCCGGCCTGGGTCTCGATCACCGGGAGCGCCGTGAGCGACCCGCCGCCGCGCGTGTCGTTCATCTTGGCGGCGCGCTCGAGCAGGCGGGAGTGGAGGTAGAAGACGTCGCCCGGGTACGCCTCGCGGCCGGGCGGGCGCCGCAGCAGCAGCGAGAGCTGGCGGTAGGCGGCCGCGTGCTTCGAGAGGTCGTCGTAGATCACGAGGGCGTGGCGACCGCTGTCGCGGAAGTACTCACCCATGCTGCACCCGCTGTAGGGCGCGATGAACTGCATCGGGGCGGGGTCCGAGGCCGAGGCGAGGACCACCGTCGTGTAGTCCATGGCCCCGAAGCGCGCCAGCTTGTCGACCACCTGGGCGACGGTCGAGCGCTTCTGGCCGATCGCGACGTAGAAGCACTGCACGTCGCCCCCGCGCTGGTTGATGATCGTGTCGAGCGCGAGGGCGGTCTTTCCGGTCTGGCGATCGCCGATGATGAGCTCGCGCTGGCCGCGCCCGATCGGGATCATCGCGTCGATGGCCTTGAGGCCCGTCTGCAGCGGCTCCCTGACCGGCTGGCGGACGACGATGCCCGGCGCCTTCAGCTCGATGCGCCGGCTGGCCGCCGCCTTGACGGGCCCCTTGCCGTCGACCGGGTGCCCGAGCGCGTTGACCACCCGCCCGAGGAGACCCTCGCCGGCCGGCACCTCCGCAATGCGGCCGGTGCGCTTGACCTCGTCGCCCTCCTTGATGGCCTGCTGCTCGCCCATGATGGCGGTGCCGACGTTGTCTTCCTCGAGGTTCAACACGATGCCGTAGATGCCGTGCGGGAACTCGATCAGCTCGCCCGCCGCGACCCGCTCGAGCCCGTAGATGCGGGCGATGCCGTCGCCCGCAGAGAGCACGAAGCCGGTCTCCCGCACCTCGAGCTGCTTCTCGTACTCCTTGATCTGGTCGCGGATGACGTCGCTGATTTCCGCCGCGCGGATCTGCATCGATCTGTTCCCCCCCGGGCCGCTAGGCGCGACCCTCGGCCATCTGCTTGCTCAGGCGGACGAGCTGCGCCCTGAGGCTCCCGTCATACACCGTGCCGTCGATGTCGAGCAGCACGCCCCCGAGGAGCTCTGCATCCACCTCCGTCGTGGCCAGCACCTCGCGCCGCCCGGTCAGCCGCCGGGCGAGCTCGACGAGGTCGTTCTTCTCGGCCCCGCTGAGGGGCGTCGCCGACCGGATCAGCGCGCGCGCGCGGCCGAGCGCGTCGTCGACCAGCTGCTCGAAGACGGAGGCGACGTCGGGCAGGACGTCCAGACGATCGCGCTCCGCCAGCAGGCAGAGCAGGTTGCCGACCGCCGGCGTGAGGCCGAGCGCGGCCGCCGCCTGACGCGCGATGCGGAGCCGCGCGCTCGCATCGACCGCCGGGCTTCGCAGGACGAGCCTCAGGCGCGGCTCCTCGAGCACGGCGGCCACGCGCCCGAGCTCCTCCGCCGTCGGGATGAGCGCGTCGCGCGTCAGCGAGAACAGCGCACGGGCGTACCGCTTGGCGAGCCGACGGCCGCCCACTACGCGGCCCTCGCCGACGCGATGAAATCGCGCAGCAGGCGCTGCTGGTCCCCCGGCTTGAGCGCCTGGCGGAGCAGGGCGGACGCCTGGCGGACGGCGTCTTCGATGAGCTCGTCGCGGAGCGCGTTACGTGCCGCGGCGAACTCCTGCTCCGCGAGCAGGCGGGCATCGGCCCGGATGCGGTCGGCGGCCTGGCGGCCGCGTTCGATCAGCTGCTCTCGCTCGCGCTCCGCCGCCGCCAGGAGGTCGGCGCGCAGGCGCTGGCGCAGGGCGGGCAGGTCGGCGAGGTCACGGGCGATGGTGGCCCGCAGCGCTTCGGCCCGCTCGCGAGCGCGAGCGCCGGCAGCCAGGCCCTCCGTCAACCGCTCGCTGCGGGCGCGGAAGTAGTCGCGGATCGGGACGCGGAGGAAACGGACGAGGAGGGCGACGAAGAGCAGGAAGTTTACAGTCGCCCAGAGCATCACGCCGGTCGCCCGAGAACCTTCTCCGTGACCATGCGGGCGAGCGCAGCCGCTTCGTCTCGCAGGGCGCGCCGCGTCCGGGCGACCTCCTCGGCGACCCGCGCCTGGACCTCGGCGAGCGTCCGCTGGGCTTCTGCGCTGGCCTCGGCGACGAGGCGCTTCTGCTCGGCCTCTGCGCTGCGGACGATCTCCTGGAGCTCCCGCTGGGCCTCGCTCTTGGTCTGATCGAGCGCCGCGGCATGCTCGGCGCGCAGTCGCTCGGCCTCGGCCTCGATCGCACGCGCTTCCCGGATCGCGCCCTCCGAGCGCACGGTCCGCTCCCGGATGATCCGCAGCGCAGGCTCGAACCACAGGCGTCTCACCAGCAGCCAGAACACGACGAAGACCGCGATCTGAATCAGAAAAGTCTGGTCGGGCGGTATCTTGAGCATGTACTACCGGCCGGTGGGGACGAAGGGAGAACGCGCCGCTATTTGGCGACTTCGGAGATCACCTTGTGCTGCTGCGCCCCGTCGCCCGGGCGGTCGTCCTTCGGGAAGAGCGCGATCTTGCGATCCTTCTCCGTCCGCAACGCGTCCGGACCGCCCATCGCGCACTGCCCCTCGAACACCACCCCTTCGTGGATGACGAGGCTCGGGGTCGCGATGTTGCCGAAGAGCTTCCCGGGAGCCCGGATCTCCAGCCGCTTCTGCGCCGTCACGTCGCCCGTGACCCGCCCGTGGATCACGATGGAGCTGCCCGTGATCTGCGCATTGACGACGGCGCTCTCACCGACGATGAGCGCGTCCTGCGCCGAGATCTCGCCCTCCACGTGTCCCTCGATGCGCACTGTCCCCTCGAACTGCAGTTTACCGGTGACCCGGCAGCCCTTGCCGAGGAATGCGCTCGTACCGCCCACGCCCGTTTCTCCGGGCTGAACTCTCTCCCGCTCGAGCATCTCCGCCTCCCCGGATGCCGGACCGTTCGCGGGGACGCCGGGCTCAGAGGAAAGCCCCCGCGGCCGATCGATCCGCTCTCGATCCTTGCCGAATAGCGCCATAGAAGTCACTCCGAGGTGCCCCCGAGCGCATGCCCCCATGGCCCGTGGTCGGCTCGCCGTGGAAGGCCCGCTTCTAGCACCGCGCGAGGGACGGTGTCAAAGCATCGCGGCCACACTGGTAGCCGCCACGCGCAGACGATCGACCAGCCGATCGAGCTCGGCATCGGAGTAGAACTCGATCTCGATTGCGCCGCCACGGCCCCGCCGCGCGATGCGCACGCGGGTGCCGAGCCCGCGAGTCAGCTCCTCGGCGACGGCACGCAGGTGGACGTCGGGCGCCGCGGATACCGATCCGGCGCTGCGCGGGCGTGGCCTGCGAGCGGCAGCCCGGCTCTCTGCTTCGCGCTTCGACACCCCGGCCACGGCGATCTCACGCGCGAAGCTCGCCTGCTCGGCCGGATCGACCGAGAGGACCGCCCGGGCATGGCCCGCGGAGAGCTCGCCGCTCTCGACCTGCGCCTTGACGGAGTCGGGCAGTCCAAGAAGCCGGAGCGCATTGGCGATGGCGGGGCGGCTCTTGCCGACCCGCATGGCGATCTCCTCCTGCGTGAGCCCGAACTCGTCAATGAGCCGCCTGTAGGCCTCCGCCTCTTCCAGCGGGCTCAGGTCCTCGCGCTGCAGGTTCTCGATGAGGGCCAGCTCGAACCGCCTTTCGGGGCTCGCTTCGCGGAGCACCACCGGCACCCGCTCGAGGCCGGCACGCTGGGCAGCCCGGAGCCGCCGCTCGCCCGCGATCAGCTCGTAACGGGCGCCGGCCGCTCGCACGACGAGCGGCTGCAGGACACCGTATCGCCGGATCGAGTCGGCGAGCGCCGCAAGCGTCTCCTCGTCGAAGTGACGCCGGGGCTGGTCGGGGTTGGACACGATGTCCTCCACCGCCACCAGGCGCTCGCCGGGGGCCGGGGGCGCCGCCGGCGTCGCCGGGAACAGGGCCTCAAGGCCCTTGCCCAACGCCTTGCGCATGCGGCTCCTCCGTTCGTCTATCTAGTTGACCCAAAAGCTCGCGGGCGAGGGCGCGGTACGCCGACGCCCCGCGCGAGGCGGGATCGTAGAGCAGCACGGGCACCCCGTGGCTCGGGCTCTCCGACAGCCGGACGTTGCGCGGGATGACGGTGCGGAACACCTGGTCGCCGAAGTGGGCCCGCACCTCGTCCTGCACCTGCCGGGCGAGGCTGTTGCGGCCGTCGTACATCGTCAGCACGAGCCCCTCGAGGGCGAGGCCCGGATGCAGCGTGTCCCTGACGCGGCCGACGGTGTCGAGGAGCGCCGTCAGGCCCTCGAGCGCGTAGTACTCGCACTGGAGGGGGATCAGCACGGTGTCGGCCGTGCGCAGCGCGTTCACGGTGAGCAGGTTGAGCGACGGCGGACAATCGATCAGGATCAGCTCGTACCGGCTGCGCACCACTGCGAGTCCTTCGTGCAGCCGGTGCTCGCGAGACTTCACACCGATGAGCTCGACCTCGGCACCGACCAGGTCTCGCGTTGCGGGGAGGACATGCAGGCGCTCGATCGCGGTCGGCCGGATCAGCTCACTCGCCGGCCGACCTTCGACGAGCACCTCGTAGACGGTGCCCTCCGAGGCGCCGCGGGAGCCGACGCCCGTGCTGGCGCTCGCCTGCGGATCGAGGTCGACGAGCAGCGTCGAACGTCCCTCGAGCGCCAGTGCCGCGGCCAGGTTGACGGCGGTGGTCGTCTTCCCGACCCCGCCCTTCTGGTTGGCCACCGCGATTACGCGCCCCATCCCCCAGCTCCACCCTGCCAACGCAGGCACGCTCTAGCACATGGCCACGAAGAAAAGAAGCCGTCGCCGTTCGCCGCCCGGCAGATGGTAGTCCCACGCGCCCTTCGGCCGCAGCCCGACATGCTCGCCGGCGCGGACGGTCGCCGGCGCGAGCGCCCGGGGAGTCCGCATGGCGATCACGACGCCTCCCGGGGCAACGAGCCGCGCCGCGAGCGGGAGAAAGGCGTCGACGCGGACGGCACGGGCGATGACGACGGCGGCCCGGCCGATCACCTCCGCGTCGGCCACGGCCTCCGCGCGTGCCTCGAGCACCCGAGCGTGCGCCAGGGGGATGGTCCGGATCGCCTCCCGGAGGAAGCTGGCCCGCCGCCGCCGGGCCTCAACCAGCCGCAGCTCGAGATCGGGCCGAGCACACGCGAGGACGAGACCGGGAAGGCCGGCCCCGCTTCCCACATCGACGACCAGCCCGGCGGCGGGCAGGTGTCGCACCGGCGCGAGGCAGTCGACGACGTGCTTGCGAAGGAGCACTTCGGGATCGCGCTCGCCCGTCAGGTGTACCCGGCGGTTCCAGAGAGCCACGAGCTCGAGGAACCGCGCCAGACGGCCGATTGCCTCGAGCCGAAGTTCGACGCCAAACCTCGCCGCGCTCTCGGTGAGGAGCCTCGTCTCCGCGGAGGTCACCCGCGGCGCCTCAGAGTTCGTGAATGAATCTCCGGACCGATCGCTGACTCTCACTCCTCTGGCCGGCGACCGCTGCCCGACGAGGGGATCAGCAGGACCTTGCGGTAGTGGCCGCTTCCCTGACTTCGTGTGGCGACCCCCGGGTCGCCCTGGAGCGTGAGATGCACGATGCGTCGATCGCGAGGGCTCATCGGATTGAGGGTGACCACCCGGCCGGACAGCTTCGCCTTCTCTGCCAGCCGTCTCGCCAGCTGCTCCAGTGCCTCCCGCCGCCGCTCCCGGTAGCGTTCGACGTCGACGATGATCCGGTTTCCCTGGCCCTCGCCGTCGCGGCCGACCGCGCGGTTGACGAGGTATTCGAGCGCGTCGAGCGTCTGGCCACGCCGGCCGATGATGAGGCCGGTTTCCTCGCCGCTCACCGCGAGGAGAACCGATCCCGGCTCGGTGGCCTCATGGATGGCGACGGTGCACGAGACACCGAGGTGGCCGAGGATCTCCTCGACGAGTGCCCGAGCTCGCGTCGCGCCGCTCGGCGTCGATACCGGTGCCTCGTCGGTCGCGGCGGGGAATGCTTCCCGAGAAACATCGTCCTGGAGGGCGCCGACGCGCGGCCGCAGCGTTGCCCGGACGCGCGCTCTGCGGCCACCGAAGCCCCACAGGCCGCGGGCGGCATCCGCCAATATCTCGATCTCGACCCGGTCCCGCTCCACCTGAAGGGTTCCGAGGGCCTTCGCGATGGCCTCGTCGATGCTCTCGCCTTCGCACTCGACCGATCTCATGCGACTCCGCTCCTCAGGTTGCCGACCGCAGGTTCCAGTACTGCTGCCCGATGGTGAGGAGGTTGTTCACCAGCCAGTACAGCACCAGCCCGGCCGGGAAGTTGATGAACATGAACGTGAACACGAGGGGCATGAACATCATCATGCGTTGCTGCGCAGGGTCGCCCTGCTGCGGCGTCAGCCATTGCTGGACGAACATGCTGGCGCCCATCACGAGCGTCAAAACGGGTACCCCTCCGCCGATCAGCGGCCAGCCGGCCGGGACGCCCGGAACCATCAGGCGGTCAGGGGAAGAGAGATCGTTGATCCAGAGGGCGAACGGCGCGTGGCGCAGCTCGATCGCGTGCGACAATGCGTTGTACAGGCCGACGAAGATCGGCAGCTGGAGGACCATCGGAAGACAGCCCGACAGCGGGTTCACGCGATGCCGACGGTAGAGCTCCATCATCTCCTTCTGGAGGGCCACCTGGTCGTCCTTGTAGCGCTCCCGGAGCTTGACCATCTGCGGCTGTATCTTCTGCATCTCCCGCATGTTGCGAAAGGTGCTCTGGGTGAGCGGCGTGGTCGCGAGTTTCACCAGAGCCGTTAGCACGATGATCGCAACGCCGTAGTTTCCGGTGATCGTGTGGAGCACCCGAAGCGCCTGGAGCAAGGGGATGGCGATGAACCAGAACCAGCCGAAGTCGAGGGCACGGTCGAGGTCGCGCCCGGCCCGCGCCAGGACGTCCCGCTCTTTCGGCCCGGCGAAGATGGCAAAGGCGGCCCGACCACCCTCGACCGGCACGTCGAGGCGCACGACGGGAACCTCCCCGGCGGCCGTCATGACCGCCTGTCCCGCTCCGTCGGCAGGCATCGCCACGCTCATGAAGTACTGGGCGGCGAAGCCTGCCCACGCGGAGTCATCGAGGGTGACCGGTTGTTTCTCGACGTCGGTGAGCGACTTCTCGACCAGTCGATGCGTGCTGAGGGCGACGGCCGTTTCGCGTCCTGGGGTGCGTCCGCCGCCCGCGCTCTCGGGGGGCAACGGCGTGAGCGCCACCCCTATCGTTCTCGGGGTACCCTCTCCCGACGCGGTGGCGTTCAGCTGGAAAACGTAGTCGTCCCCGACGAAGGTGAAACGCTTCTCCAGGTGGAGGCCGCTCGGCGAGTCCGCGACGAAGGCGAGCTCGGCGCGCTCGGCACCATGCAGGACGAGCCCCGAGCGATCGGGCCGAAAAGTGAGGCCGGCGTCACTCAGCCCGGGTGCCAGCTGGAGTGTGAGAGGGAGGACTGGCCCTGGCTGCACCAGGTCGAGCGGCGCGCTATCGGGCTGTACGGTCCGCCGATACTGCTTCAGCTCGAGCTTGAGGAGGCGGGCGCCGAGTGCCGAGATCGTTGCGCGCAGCACGTCGGTCTCGACCGTCACCAGCTCTGCCTCTTCGCCGGGAGGAGCTCCGAGCTCCGTGGCGGCTGCGGGCGGCGGGGCGCTCGGAGCCTGGGTTTCCTGGGAAACGGGCGCTCGTCGCTGGGCCGGTCGATACTTGCGGAGAACCAGCTCCTGGTAGAGCACGAGCACCACGAGCGACAGCGCAAAGGCAAGCAGCAGGCGTCGCTGATCCACGTTCAAGCCTCGACCGGGAACCGCGGCTCGGGGACCGGGTCGTAGCCGCCGGGATTCCACGGATGACAGCGCAGCAGCCGGCGTGCTGCGAGGAGGGTGCCGGGGCCGGCTCCGTGGCGCTCGATCGCCTCGCGCGCGAAGGCCGAGCAGCTGGGCGTGAATCGGCAGGCCGACGCGAGCGCGGGCCGCAGGAGCAGCTGGTAGGCGCGGAGCAGAACGATCAGCAGGCGTCCGATCGCGTCCGCGCGATGGTCAGCGTTCCGGTACGATCTCGAGGACGTGTTCGAGCTCGGTGGCCGCTTGGGCATATGTCAGGGCGCTCGCTCCGGGCTTGGCGATCACGAGGACGTCGGTCGGGGGCACGAGATCTGCCCGCCGATGACGGAACACCTCGCGGACCAGGCGCTTCACGCGATTCCGTACGACCGAGTTCCCGATCCGCGCGCTCACCGTGACGCCGAGCCGCGAGGCGGCCCCGGTCGACGGGCGGCGGATGACGACGAAGTGGGGAGTGTGGCGGCGCCGGCCATCGCGCTGGAGCGCGAGAAACTCGCGCCGGCGTCGAATGCGCACCGTCTGGGGGTAGGTGCGGCAATGCTTCATCCCGTTCAACCGGGCTGCTTGGGCGGGACGCTGACGGTCAGCCGTTTTCTACCCTTGGCCCGGCGTCGCTTGAGCACCTGCCGCCCGCCGGGGGTGGCCATGCGCGCACGGAACCCGTGGGTCCGCTTACGCCGACGATTGCTCGGCTGATACGTCCTCTTCATCGTTCACCGCCGGCCGCTGCCTTGGGGGCACGCAATACCGCCACAGGGCCGCCCCAAAGTCAAATTTGGCGGCCACCTGGCACCGGCGATCCGATCTCCAGCTAGGCTGCCGGTGCGGGTCCTTCGCCGCCCACCGCCGCCTGCTTCCCCGGATAGTCGCGGGCGAAGTGCTCGGCGCAGCGTCCGCGCGCCGCCGTCCGCTTGTGACAGCCTTCGACGCGACAAGTCTTGTAGCGAGCCTTGGGAAGCTTGCCACGTTTCCAGGCGGCGTAGTGGCGGGCACAGTAGCCCTTACCTCCGTCGCTCGGTCTCTTGCAGCTCTCGTGCTTGCAGGCGACAGACGGATTCGGCATCGCGCCTCCTCGAAGGGATCAGGCGCGAAGGCTCGCATGAACCACCGCCCAGGCGCAAGGAGGCGATTGGTTCGACGTCGAACCTCCGCGGCGTGCGCGGGGGTGAGGGCGCTGGCGGAGCGACCCGCAGCTCCCGCGCGCGCATGCGGCTGCCGGACGGCAGCTTCGGGGGTGCGCTCTACTCGCTGCCGGGAAGCGGCGTTTCGTCCCGGCTCTCGCTCTCGTCCTCGCGCTCGGCGAGACGCGCCACCGAGGCGACGTGCTCGCCCTCGTCGAGGCCGATGAGTCGCACGCCCTGGGTGTTGCGGCCGATCACGCGGATCTCGTTCACGCGCAGCCGGATCACCTTGCCGCCGCTGGTGACGAGCATGATCTGATCGTCGTCCGTGACCATGCGGACGCCCTCGACGCGGCCTGTCTTGTCTGTCGTCCGCATCGTGATGATGCCCTTCCCGCCGCGCCGCGTCAGCCGGTATTCATCCATCTCGGTGCGCTTGCCGAACCCGTTCTCGGAGACCGCGAGGAGCGTGGCGCCCGGCTCGACCAGATCGAGGGCCACGACCTCATCCCCCTCGTCGAGTCGCATGCCGCGGACGCCGTAGGTGTCGCGTCCCATCGGCCGGACGTCGGACTCCTTGAAGCGGATCGCCTGGCCGTCGCGCGTCGACAGGATCGCCTCGCCCGCCCCATCGGTGAGGCGCACGCCGATCACCTCGTCGGCGTCCTCCAGCGCGATGGCGATGATGCCGGACGGGCGCGGGCTCGCGTACGACATGAGGTCGGTCTTCTTCACGAGCCCCCGGCGGGTCGCGAACAGCAGATAGCACCCCTCGCGGAACTCGCGCACCGGGAGGAACGCCGAGAGCTTCTCCTCGGCGCCGAGGCTGAGGAGGTTCGTGATGCTGCGGCCTCGGGCGGCGCGCCCCGCCTGCGGGACCTCGTGCACCTTGAGCCAGAACACCTTGCCCCGCGTCGTGAAGATCAGGATGTAGGAGTGCGTCGAGGCGACGAACAGGTGCTCGACGAAGTCCTCCTCGCGCGTCGTCGCGCCGATCTTGCCTCGTCCGCCGCGGCGCTGCGCCCGGTAGAGGCCCACGGCGTTCCGCTTGATGTAGCCCTCGTGCGAGATCGTGACGACCATGTCCTCTTCGACGATGAGGTCCTCGACGGAGAGCGCGCCCACCTCGTCGACGATCTCGGTGCGGCACGGATCGGCGTACTTCGCGCGGACGGCACGCAGCTCCTCGACGATGATCCTCGAGACCTCGCGTTCGTCGGCGAGGATCTCCCGGTAGCGCTGGATCGCCCGCTCGGTCTCGGCGTATTCCTCGAGGATCTTGCCGCGCTCGAGGCTGGTGAGGCGCTGCAGGCGCATCTCGAGGATCGCCTGGGCCTGCACCTGGGAGAGCCCGAACGTCGCCATCAGGCCGTCGCGCGCGGTGGCCGGGTCGGCCGCGCCGCGGATGAGGGCGATCGCATGGTCGAGATGCTCGATCGCGATCCTGAGGCCGGCCAGGACGTGCAGTCGCTCCTCCGCCTTGCGGAGATCGTGTGCCGTCCGGCGGGTGACGACCTCGCGGCGATGCTGGATGAAGACGCGCAGCGCATCCTTCAGGTTGAGCACCCGGGGCCGGCCCTCGACGATGGCCAGCACGTTCATCCCGAAGGAGTCCTGCAACGGTGTGTGCTTGTAGAGCTGGTTCAGGAGCACCTCGGCCACCGCGTCCCGCTTGAGGTCGATCACGATCCGCATGCCGTCGCGATCGGACTCGTCGCGCAGGTCGGCGATGCCGTCGAGCTTCCGCTCGTTGACCAGCTCCGCCATGCGCTCGATCAGCCGTGACTTGTTCACCTGGAAGGGGATTTCCCGGACCACGATCGACGAGCGGCCGGACTTCTCGTCGGTCTCCACGACGGCGCGCGCCCGCATCGTGAGCACGCCCCGCCCCTCGCGGTACGCCTCGCGGATGGTGGTGCGCCCGCAGATGAACCCGCCGGTCGGGAAGTCGGGCCCCGGGATGTAGCGCATCAGGTCGTCGACGGTCAGCTCCGGACTCTCGATCAGCGCGACGAGCGCGTCGCACACCTCGCCCAGGTTGTGCGGCGGGATGTTGGTCGCCATGCCGACCGCGATGCCGGCGGAGCCGTTGACGAGCAGGTTGGGAACCTTGCTCGGGAGGACGACGGGCTCCTGGGTCGAGTCGTCGAAGTTGGGGACGAAGTCGACCGTCTCCTTCTCGATGTCGGCGAGCAGCTCCTCGGCGAGCTCGGTCAGCCGGCACTCGGTGTAGCGGTACGCCGCCGGGGGGTCGCCGTCGATCGAGCCGAAGTTCCCCTGGCCGTCGATCAACGGGTAGCGGACGTTCCACTCCTGCGCGAGACGGACCAGGGCGTCGTAGACCGCCGAGTCGCCGTGCGGATGATAGCGCTTGAGGACCTCGCCGACGACGCCCGCGCACTTGGAGTAGCGGTGGGTGTGGGTGAGGCCCTCGTTGAGCATCGCGTAGAGGATGCGCCGGTGGACGGGCTTCAGCCCGTCGCGCGCGTCGGGCAGGGCGCGCCCGATGATGACCGACATCGCGTAGTCCATGTAGGACTCGCGCATCTGGTCTTCGATGTTGACCGGGATTCGCTGCGGCCTGGGATCCATCAGCGGGGCCGCCTAGATGTCCAGGTTGCGCGCGTTCAGCGCGTTCTCCTCGATGAACTTCCGGCGCGGCTCCACCTCGTCACCCATGAGCGTCGAGAAGATCATGTCGGCCTCGACCGCATCATCGATCTTCACCTGCAGCAGGGTGCGGGTCGCGGGGTTCATCGTCGTCTCCCAGAGCTGCCCCGGGTTCATCTCGCCGAGTCCCTTGTAGCGCTGGATCTCGAGGCCCTTGCGCGCCTGGGCCATGATGCGCGCGACCGCCTGCTGGAGGTTCGGTACCTGCTCCGCCTTGTCTGCGAGGGTCAGGGTGAAGGGCGGCTCGCCGACCGTCGTGAGGTCGCGCGCAACCCGGCGGACCTCCTCGAACTCGGCAGTCAGGCAGACCTCGCGGTCGATGACGTTGCGGTGCGCGGTGCCGTTGGCGCGTGTCGCGGCCACGAGCTTCAGGCAGGCATGCTCGCGGTCCTCCTCGAACGAGAAGCTGACGGGCATGATCGCCGGCGCCGCCACTCTGAGATACGCTTCCGCAGCGGCGACGACCTGCCGAAGCCGTACCTCGTCGGCGAGCGCGCCGGCGTCCATCGCGACCTGGCGCGCGAGCGCCGTCAGCACATGGCGGTTGCGACCCTTGCGCTCCAGGATGTCGAGCACCTTCTCCAGCCGGATCGCCTTCTTGACGAGCTGCTTGAGCGGTGTCCCGGTGACGGCGGGGCCGCCTTCGCCGCGCAGCCCGAGGTCCTCCGCGCCGAGCTCGATGAGGTAATCCTCGAGCCCGGCCTCGTCCTTCAGGTATTGCTGCGCGCGTCCGCGCTTGACGCGGTAGAGCGGGGGCTGAGCGATGAAGAGGTGACCTCCCTCAAGGATCTTCTGGTAGTGGCGGTAGAAGAAGGTCAGCAGCAGCGTCCGGATGTGCGCGCCGTCCACGTCGGCGTCGCACATGAGGATGACCGTGTGATAGCGCAGCTTGGTGATGTCCTGGTCGTCTTTCCCTACGCCGGCGCCGAGCGCGGTGATTAGTAGCCTGATCTCTTGCGAAGAAAGCATCTTGTCGAAGCGGGCCTTCTCGACGTTCAGGATCTTGCCCCGTAGCGGCAGGATGGCCTGGTTTTTCCGGTCCCGCCCCTGCTTGGCCGATCCACCGGCGGAATCTCCTTCCACGACGAACAGCTCCGACAGCGCCGGATCGCGCTCCTGGCAATCGGCGAGCTTGCCGGGCAAGGAGCCGCCGTCAAGCGCCCCTTTCCGGCGGGCGAGTTCCTTTGCCTTACGCGTGGCCTCACGCACGCGTGCCGCCTCCAGCGCCTTCAGCACAATCCGCTTGGCGTCGGCGGGGTGCTCCTCCAGATAGACCGCGAGCCGGTCGTTCACCAGCGCTTCGACGATTCCCTTCACCTCGCTGTTGCCGAGCTTGGTCTTGGTCTGTCCCTCGAACTGCGGCTCCGGCACCTTCACGCTGATGACCGCCGTCAGCCCCTCGCGCATGTCCTCGCCCTGCAGCGCCTCCTCATCCTTCTTGAGGAGACCGTTGGTCACGGCATACGCATTGATCGTGCGGGTGAGGGCGGACTTGAAGCCGACCAGATGGGTGCCGCCCTCGATCGTGTTGATGTTGTTGGCGAAGGCGTACACGCTCTCGGTGTAGCCCTCGTTCCACTGGAGCGCGATCTCGATCTCGAGGCCGTCGCGCATGCCGTGGAGATAGACGACGTCGGCGTGAATCGGCGTCTTCGCCTTGTTCAGGTTCTGGACGAACGAGACGATGCCGCCTTCGTACAGGAACTCGTGCGACTTCTGATCGCGCTCGTCGTGGATGGTGATGTGCAGACCGCGGTTCAAGAACGCCAGCTCGCGCAGCCGCTGCGAGAGGATGTCGAAGCTGAAGTCCATGGTCTCGAAGATGAGCGGGTCAGGCTTGAAGGTGACCCTCGTGCCGCGTTGGTCCGTGACTCCCGTCTCCTCGACCGGCGCTACCGGGTCACCGCGCTGATAGCGCTGGGCGTAGACCTTGCCGCCGCGCCGCACCTCCATCTCGAGCGTCTCGGAGAGCGCATTCACCACCGAGACGCCGACGCCGTGCAGCCCGCCGGAGACCTTGTACGCTCCCTTGTCGAACTTCCCGCCGGCGTGAAGCTTGGTCATCACCACCTGCGCTGCGGAGACGCCTTCGGTGGGATGCAGCTCCACGGGGATGCCGCGGCCGTTGTCATCGACGGTGACGCTCGAGTCGATGTGGATGGTGACCGCGATGCGCGTGCACTCACCCGCCAGCGCCTCGTCGACGGAGTTGTCCACGACCTCGAAGACGAGGTGATGCAGCCCCCGCTCGGCGGTATCGCCGATGTACATGCCCGGGCGCTTGCGTACGGCCTCGAGGCCCTCGAGGACCTTGATGTTCTCGGCGCCGTAGCGCGATTCGGGCGTGCTTTCCCCTGTGCTCATCGACGACAGAAAAGGGTTTCAGCGAGCAAGGCCATTGTAGCTCGCCGAGGCTCCAGGCGCCATACGGGATACACTAAAAAACGTCCACTATTACAGATACTTACAGCTATTTACCGGAGGGCGTAAAACGCCTGCTGAGCGCTGCCGGGCTTGCGTCCTCAGCTAGAGGCGCATCGGCATCACCACGTAGGTGTACTCCGGGTCGCCGCTACCGGTTACGACGCCGGGTCCGACCTCATCGGTGACGCCGAGCTCGATCACCTCGCCCTCCGCGTGCGCACTCAGCACCTCGATCAGGTAGCGCGCGTTGAAGCCCACCGTGAGCGGCTCTCCGCCGTAGGAGATCTCGATGTCCTCGGAGGCCTCCCCCTGCTCGGGGTTGCTGGCTGACGCCTCGAGTCGTCCCTTCTCGAGATGGAGCTTGACGCCACGCGAGCGCTCGCTCGCAAGGAGTGAGATGCGACGCAGCGCTGCGAGGAGGTCGTCGCGGTTGAAGCGGGCCTTGGCGCGGACTGCACCCGGAATGACCTGGCGGTAATCCGGGAACTCTCCCTCGACGAGCCGCATGAAGAATGAAACGGTCGGCGTGCTCAGGCGCACATCCTTGGCCGACACCAGGAGCGTCACATCGCCCTGATCGACATCCTCCAGCAGCTTGCGCGCCTCGACCAGCCCCTTGCGCGGCATGATCACGCCGCGCTCCGGACTGGGGCCCGGCACGCGGCGATCGATCTTGGCCAGGCGGTGACCGTCGGTCGCGACCATACGCAGCACTCCACCTTCCCCACCCTCCATGAGCACGCCCGAAAGGTTGAAGCGGGTCTCGTCGGTGGACACCGCGAACAGCGTCTTGTCGATCATCTCGCGCAGCGTGGCCGCAGCGACTTCAATCGCCACCGCCCCCTCCGACTCCACCCCGAGCGGTAGTTCTGGGAAGTCCTTCGGATCGAGGCTCACGACCTTGAACTTCGAGCGGCCGGCGAGCACGTCGACCCACCCGGCCGTAGAAGCCTTGAGCACCAGCGCCTCGGCCGTGACTTCCCGGCCGATCTCGTAGAGCTTGCGCGCGTTCACCGTGACGGCACCCTTCTTCTTCACCTCGGCGGGAACCCGCACACGCAGACCAACCTCCATGTCGGTCGCGGTGAATGAGATGCCCCCTTCCGTCGGGTCGAGCAGGACGTTGGCCAGAATCGGAACGGTGCTCCGTCGCTCGACCACTCCCTGCACGAGGTAGAGCCCGCGCGTCAGATCCTCCCGTCGGATGCTCACTTCCATGGCCACCTCACCTCCGCGGTTATCCCCGCTGTCCCCTCTGCCTAGTGAGAACGGTTAATCTTCTCATTCGAGGATCTCGTTGTCGTCGTAGGTACTGTGGACGACGTGGAGAAGTCCACAAGCCTTCTGAATCCTGTAGTGAAGGACGTGGGTCTTGTCCACCATCCGGTGTGTGTTGTTCCCCGTCTCTACTGTCCTCGTAGGGTTCGCTCGAGACACTCGACCGTTGCCCGCAGCGCCGCGTCGTCCTTCAGCCGGCGCTCGGTTGTCGTGACAGCATGGATGACCGTCGAGTGGTCGCGATGGAATGCCTGCCCGAGTTGTGGGAACGACGCGCCGAGCAGCCTTCGACAGAGGTACATCGCGAGCTGCCTCGGCATGGCAACGTTCTTGCTCCGGCGCTTCGAGTGAAGATCGTCTGGCCGAAGCGAGAAGTGGTCGCACACCACCCCGAAGATATCGTTGAAGCTGACCGGGCGGCGCCTGCCCGCTGCCACGGCCTGCAGGACCTCGCGGACGAGGTCGACGGTGATCGGTCGGCGATGGAGCGAAGCATACGCACCGAGTCGCGTGAGCGATCCCTCCAGCTCACGGACGTTGGAGGCGATGTGGCCGGCGATGAAGAGGGCCACCTCGTGATCCAACGGGATGCCCTCTAGGTCAGCCTTCTTCTCCAGGATCGCCACCCGCGTCTCCACGTCGGGCGGCTGGATGTCCGCGATCAGACCCCACTCGAAGCGGTTGCGCAGCCGCTCTTCGAGGTCCGGGATGTCCTTCGGGACCTTGTCGGAGGTGAGGACGATCTGTCGCCGCAGCTCGTGAAGGGTGTTGAACGTGTGGAAGAACTCCTCCTGCGTGCGCTCCCGGCCGGCGAGCAGCTGCACGTCATCGAGGATCAGGACGTCGACCCGCCGGAAGCGCTGCTTGAACTCGCCCATCCGGTCGTTGCGCAGCGAGGCGATCAGGTTGTCGATGAAGGTCTTCGACGAGAGGTAGCCGATCTTCAGGGCGGGTTGCTTCTCCTGGATCTCGTGGCCGATGGCGTTCACCAGGTGCGTCTTGCCGAGACCCACACCGCCGTAGATGAAGAGCGGGTTGTAGTGGTCACCGGGCTGGCTCGCGACCGCCTTCGAGGCGGCATGCGCGAACTGGTTCGACGCCCCGACCACGAAGTTGGCGAACGTGTACTTGGCGGTCAGCTCCGAGTAGAGCGCCCGGCGGTCGGGACGCGTGCGGGAAAGGTCCGGGAAGAGCTCGCCCTGATTGCGCGACGGCAGCTCGAGCGCGACGTGGCGCGACCCGATCACCGCGGCCACCGCCTCGCGCAGCTGGGGCAGGTAGTTGTCGGTGACGCACACGAGCAGGAGCTGGTTTGGAGCTTCCAGACGGAAGTCCGTCGACGTGAGATCGAGTGGACGCAAACGCGCGACCACATGCGACAGCTCATCGGCGCTCACCTCCTCCGCCATGCGCTCGAGGATCCGTCGCCACAGCGCCTCGAGCGAGGCGACGGGCACGTTGCGCCTCCCCCTGTCCACAGCTGTTGATAGAGTGGATTCCGCCATCGTTTCGCTTCCTTGGGTATAAGGTTCGTCGAGGAGTCGAGAAGGCCGTGACCGTTCCGAGCCTTCGCTCGGCGGACGAGCCGCGGTGGAGCGTGCGAGAGCAGGGCTAGGCTGCACGACGTTCCTGGGAGCGGCGGAGGTTCAGGGAGCGCGCCCACTGTAAGCGATCTGCCCGCTGCGCCGCAAGAGAGATCGTACATGTGGGTCACGCTTGACGCCTGCCGGGCCGGGTGTCACGTTCGCCGAACGTGGCACACGAGTCCGAGCGTCTCTATGCGCATGCGTGTCGCGTGATCCCGGGCGGCGTGAACAGCCCGGTGCGGTCGTGGAAAGCGGTCGGGGGGCAGCCGCTCTTTCTCCAGCGCGGCCGCGCTGCGGAGGTGGTCGACGCGGACGGGCGGGCCTATCTCGATTTCCTCGGGTCGTGGGGCGCGCTCATCCTCGGCCACGCGCCGCCACCCGTGAGCGCGGCCATCGCGCAGCGGGCGGCGGCGGGAACCAGCTTCGGGGCGCCCACCGGCGGCGAGGTCGAGCTGGCCCAGCACCTCGTCGATGCGCTCCCGTCCGTCGAGCAGGTTCGTCTGGTGAACTCGGGGACCGAGGCGACGATGAGCGCGCTGCGTCTGGCACGTGCGGCCACCGGCCGCGAAGCGGTCCTGAAGTTCGCGGGCTGCTATCACGGACACGTCGACGCGCTCCTCGTCCGCGCCGGCTCGGGCGCGCTCACGCTGGGGGTCCCGGACAGTCCGGGCGTACCGGCGAGCGTCACGGCACTCACGTGGACCGCGGAGTTCAACGACGTGGCGGGAGTGCGGGACTTTCTGCGAGCGCGCGCGCAAGAGCTGGCCGCCGTCATCGTCGAGCCCGTGGCGGGCAACATGGGTGTCGTGCCGCCGGAACCCGCGTTCCTCGAGATGCTGCGGGAAGAGACCGCTCGCGCCCACTGCCTGCTCGTCTTCGACGAGGTCATCACAGGCTTCCGCGTCGGGTGGGGCGGCGCGCAGGGTCGCTACGGCGTGACCCCGGACCTCACCTGCCTCGGCAAGGTGATCGGCGGTGGACTCCCGCTCGCCGCCTTCGGAGGCCGCCGCGACCTGATGGAGCAGCTCGCCCCGACGGGTGCCGTCTACCAGGCCGGCACCCTGTCCGGGAATCCGCTCGCAGTGGCAGCCGGCCTGGCCACGCTCGACACGCTCCGCCAGACGCCTGGCGCCTACGATCGCCTCGAGCAACTCGGCGCCCGGGCAGAGGAGGTGCTCGGGCAGGCACTCGCGGCTGCCCGGCTGCCCGCGTGCGTCAACCGCGTCGGCTCGATGCTCACGCTCTTCTTCGGCGTCGAGCGGGTGCGCGACTACGGCGACGTGCGCCGAGCCGACGTCGCTGCCTTTGCGCGCTTCTTCCACGGGATGCTGGCGGAGGGCGTATACCTTCCTCCGTCGCAGTTCGAGGCGATGTTCCTCTCCCTGGCACACACCGAGGCGGACATCGATCGCCTGGGTCGAGCGGCGCGCACGGTGCTGGCGGGCCGTTGATTGCCGCCCCCGAGCCCGCTCGTCCGCTACGGCCGTTACGGGACATTGGCCTTCGAGTTCTCCGGCACGATCGCAGGCGGCGCGGTCGTCGGCTACCTGCTCGATCGCTGGCTCCACACGGAACCCTACGCCGTGACTCTGTGCACGCTTCTCGCCGTGGCGGGCGGCTTCGTGCGGCTGATCCAGGTCCTCCGCCGTTTCGAACGGCTCGATCGTGAGCCCCAGCCTTAGCCGGCTGCAGGCGCGACACTGGATGCTGGTCGCGCTGGCCGCCGCCGCCGGGGGCCTTGCCGGACGGGCCGGCGGGGTGGTGCTCGGCGGCGGGGCAATCGGCCTTTCGGTCGCGCTGTATGTCGTGGCGCTTGGCGCCTTCCTCCGCAGCCGGCGCTCGCGCCTTGCTATTGGAATCCTGTTTGTTAAACTCGCGGCGCTTCTGGGCCTGGGCTGGCTCGCCTTCGCCTCGAGGCGATTTCATCCGGACCCGATCGGTTTCGCGGTGGGCGTCAGCTGCTTTCCGGTGGCGGCCGTCTGGGAGGGGTTGCGGGCGCGAGGGGGCTGATGGAGGAGCATAAACCGTTCACCTGGCTCGGCGCGCTGCCGTACCCGGAGCACGCGCTGACTGCCGGCCTGGTGGCGATCCTGATCGTCGGCTTCGCGGCCCTGGTGCGCCCGAAGCTCGCCGCCACCGAGGCCGCGATCACGCCCGACCCTCGCGTGTCTGCCCGGAGCTGCGCCGAGGTCTTCGTCGAGTTCATCAGTGGCCTGGCCGAGGGCGTGATCGGGCACCACGCCGAGCGCTACGTGCCGCTGCTCGCCAGCTTCTTCATCTTCATCCTCGTCGCCAACCTGATCGGCCTGGTTCCCGGCTTCACGCCGCCCACCGCCGACTTCAACATCACCCTCGCGCTCGGCACGGTCGCCTTCGTGGCTTACCACGTCGCCGGCACGCGCGAGCATGGCTTCAAGTACCTGCAACACTTCCTCGGTCCGGTGGTCTTCCTGGCGCCCCTCATGCTGGTGGTCGAGCTGTTCAGCCACATGTTCCGGCCGGTGTCCCTCGGCATCCGGCTCTTCGCGAACATGTTCGCCGACCATCAGGTGGTCGAGATCTTCACGGGCCTCACGAAGGTGGGCGTGCCGGTGATCTTCTACGTGCTCGGCGCGTTCGTCGCCGTCGTGCAGGCGTTCGTCTTCACGATGCTGAGCGCCATCTACATCGCGCTCGCCGTCGCGCACGATCATTAGGAAGCACGGCCAGAGCAGGACTGGGCCGCCGTCCCGGCGGGAGCGGCGAGGATAGAGGAGAGGAAGGGATGCGGGCGGTCCGGAAGGGAAGCAGATGAGGCGTCTCGGAGGGTTGGTGCTGGCGGTACCGTGGCTCGCTTTCGCGGCGAGCCCGACACTCGCGGCGGAGGCGGCGGCCGAAGGGGGCGGAGGGATATGGTACAAGGGCCTGATCGCGCTTGCGGCCGGGCTCGGTCTCGGCCTGGCGGCCTTCGGCGCCGCGCTCGGCCAGGGCCGCGCGACGGCGGCGGCGATGGAGTCGATCGGTCGCAACCCGAACTCGGCCGATCGCATCTTCACGCCTCTGATCGTGGGTCTGGCGCTGATGGAAGCGCTTGCGCTCTACGCGCTGGTGATCGCCTTCTTCCTGCAGGGGAAGGTCTGACGCAGCGCCGTGCCGGCCGGACCTCGGGCGCGCCCGGCCGGCACGGCGTCGATATCAGGACTTCTTGCCGGTCTGCGCGAAGAACGCCGAGAGGAGCTGGTCCATGCGGGCTGAGCCGCACTTGGGACACTTCGGCCGGCGCGTCTCATGTTCCTGGATCGACATCACGACCTGGAACTTCCGGTTGCATTTCCCGCACCGGTACTCGTAGGTCGGTATGGCGGGGGCGTTAGTGGAAGCCCCTCGGGAACACAACTGCTGGGAGGTGGGGTATGTGGTGGAGCATGCCTGAAACGGAAGCGCGCGCGCCGGGAAGCGGAACGCGCCGGCTCGCGCTCGCCGGCACGATCGAGCGCCAGCAGCGTACCGTGCTCACGTCGCTGGCGCTGGCCGACGTGCAGCCGAACCCCGATCAGCCCCGCAAGCACTTCGCGCCCGACAAGCTGGCCGAGCTCGCCGATTCGATCAAGGCGCGCGGCCTGCTCCAGCCGATCATCGTCCGCCGGGTGGAGAGCGGCTACCAGCTTCTGGCAGGCGAGCGGCGCTTCCGGGCCGCGCAGCTCGCGGGCCTCGACAAGCTGCCGGCGCTCATCCGCGCGGCCGATGATCCGCTCGAGGTCGCCCTCATCGAGAATCTCCAGCGCGAGGATCTCTCTCCCCTGGAGGAGGCCGAGGGGCTGGCGCTGCTGATCGAGCGCCACGGCTACAGCCACCGCGAGGTCGCGGAGCTGCTCGGCAAGAGCCGGCCGTACGTGTCGAACACTCTCGCGCTCACCCGCCTGCCCGACGCCGTGAAGGCGGACCTTCGCCGCGACGGCCCCGGCGTGTCGCGGGAGCTGCTGATGGGAGTGGCGCGCGAGGAGGATCCCGAGGCTGCGCTGGCGCTGTGGCGGCGGCTGCAGCTCGATCTGCTCTCGGTCCGCCGCTTCCGCGCCGAGAAGGAAGGTGCGGCGAGCGAGCGGCCCGTCGTGCTCGACGTGCTCGCCGCGGCCCGCCGTCTCAACCGCGCGCTGGCGCGGCTCATCGCCGACGGAGTGCCCGCGGCCGAGGGTCCCCACCTGGTTCGGACGCTGCGCCGGACCGAGCGGCTCGTGCAGCGGCAGCTGGCCGCTCTCGGGGCGGGAGGCCCGTGATGATGCGGGACGCCCTGCTGGCGAACCCGGCGCTTCGCCTGTTCGCGATCGTCTCGCTGATCCTGGTGCTCAAGATGGCGGCCGTCGGGCTCTACACGAGCACCATGCGTATCGGGCGCAAGGTGTTCGCGACCCCCGAGGACTACGCGCTGCAGGGGCTGCAGGCGAAGGCGGTGAGCGATCCCGACATCGAGCGCGTCCGCCGGGCGCACCAGAACGATCTCGAGAACATCCTCCCCTTCTTCCTCGTCGGCTTCTTCTTCGCGCTCACCCGCCCGCCGCTCCTCGCGGCTCAGATCTTCTTGATCGGCTTCGCCGTGGCGCGTATCCTGCACAGCGTCTTCTACATCCGCGCCATGCAGCCGCACCGGACGATCGCCTTCACGCTCGGCTCGGTGCTGAGCGGCGTGATGCTCGTGTGGACGCTGGTGGCGCTCCTGCGGGCGGCGTAGGCCGCGCACCTCGGGATCACCGCCACCGCGGAGGACGCTTCTCCGCGAAGGCCCGGATGGCTTCACGCCACTCGTCGCGCGCGAAGCCGCGGATCAGCTCGCTCATCTCGTACTCGAGCGCGTCCGGCAGGTCGTGCGACCGGCCGTATTCGATGCACGCCTTCTGTGCGCCGAGGGCGCCCGGCGGCAGCGCGAGCAGGCGGTCGACGAAGGCCGCGACCGCGGCGTCCAGCTCGTCTCGCGGGACGACCCGATGGACCAGGCCGAGCTCGAGCGCCCGGAGCGCCGGCACACGTTCGCCGAGGAGCAGGATCTCGGTGGCCCGCGTCATCCCGATGATACGCGGCAGCCAGAACGCCGCCCCGCTCATCGAGCACATGGCGCGCGGCACGCGTACGTCACCCAGCTCGGCGTCCGCCGCGGCGATCCGGAAATCGCAGGCGAGCGCCAGGTCGAACGCGGCGCCGAGCGTGTAGCCGTTGAGCGCCGCGACCACGGGAAGCCTGACGCCGCGCAGCCGGGTGATGAGACGGTGATGGCCGCGACGGATGTCCTCGGCAGGATCTGCGCCGCCCATGTCGATCAGGTCGTCTCCGGCCGAGAACGCCCGGCCGGCGCCGGTGAAGACCAGAGCCCGCAGGTCGTCCAACAGAAGCGTGTCGAGGGCGGCATGGATCTCACCGAGCATCCGGAACGTGAAGGCGTTCAGCTTCTCGGGCCGATTCAGCACGATCGTGGCGACCGGCCCGTCGCGACGGCAGAGAATCTGCTCGTAGGTCATGACCGCCTTATACCGCCAGCCGGCGCGATGCGGCCACGCCCGCCGTGGCGCTTCGTTACAGCGCCGGTCACGTTTCGTTACCGTTGTTTCAGGACGCCAGGCGTACACCGGCCATCCGCCTGCATCCGGCAATGGCACGACATCTGCTGTGCCCCCGTGCTCGTAGAGGGGTGAAGGGAGCGATCAATGGAAAGCCACGCGAGGATGATCGAAGCGAGCGGCGGGGGCGTCGAGCTCGCGCCCGAGACTGTCCTGCCATCACAGTTCTTCGATCGCTTGCAGGTCGATGCCTCGCTCCAGCCCGAGAAGCGTCTCATGCTCGCCGTGCTGGAGGACGCCGTCGGGACGTTCCAGAAGTACGTCAACGTCTCCAGCCGTTACGGGCGCCGCCTCTTCAGCGAAGCGGAGGAATGGTTCGCATCGCCGGATGCCGACTGGCCGTTCGCTTTCGTGAACGTGTGCCAGGCCCTGGGTCTCGACGCCGAGTATCTTCGGGCGGGGCTGTGGCGCTGGCGCGACCGCCAGCCGCGGCGCGGCGAGGACGCCACCAAGGTGGTACGCTTCCCGTTCCGTCGCGTGAACGGCAGCCGCCACTCCGTCACCGGACGACCCGTGGGCCTCAGGCGCTCGGCCTGACGATCGGCTGCCGCGCTGGGCGGCGGGCCCCATCCTGTGATACTCGGGTGGCTCCGCCCGATGCAGCCCGTCGTGTCCCGGCGCTTGTCCAACACCGCAGCGTACGCGTGCCCGCGCCGGCCCGGGGGGCGCGACAGCGGCCCTCAACTCCTGCTCACTGTGGCGGCATGACGGCGTCCCTCGTGGCCGAGGTTCGAGGGCGGGATGCCCGGGCTCACTGAGCGCGACGCGGCGGCGCCCGGCCTCGAGGCCCTGCTCCGCTGGGTGCGGCCGACCTTCGCCTACGCGGCGAACGCGCGACCGACGCTGGAGATCGGGTACTTCGCCAACGTCGTGCCCGTCGCGCCGAACCTCGGCGTCGCCATCTCCACGGACGGTGTCGGCACGAAGCTGCTCGTGGCGCAGGCGGCCGGGCGCTTCGACACGGTCGGAATCGACTGCGTCGCGATGAACGTGAACGACATCCTCTGCGTCGGCGCACGGCCGGTCGCGGTCGTCGACTACGTGGCCCTCGAGGAGGCCGCGCCGGCGCTCCTCGACGCCCTCGGACGGGGCCTCGCTCGGGGCTGCGAGCTCGCCGGCGTGGCGTGCCCGGGCGGCGAGCTGGCTCAGGTGCGCGAGATGCTGCGCGGAGCGCGCCCCGGCAGTGCGGTCGACCTGGTCGGCACGGCGATCGGGACGGTCGCGCTCGATCGCGTGATCGCGGGACAGGACGTCCGCGCCGACGACGTGCTGGTGGGGCTCGAGAGCGCGGGACTGCACTCGAACGGCTACACGCTCGCCCGTCGCGCTCTGCTCGAGCGGGGCGGCTTGGCGCTCGACGACCACGTGCCCGAGCTCGGCTGCGCGCTCGCCGACGAGCTCCTGCGGCCGACCCGCATCTATGTGCGGCCCGTGCTCCCGCTGCTCGAGGCTGGCCTGCCCATTCGCGCCCTCGCCCACCTCACGGGCGACGGTCTGTTCAACTTGACCCGCACGGTGCGTGCCGTGGGGTTCGACGTCGAACGCTGGCCCGAGGTGCCGCCGATCTTCGGCCTCGTGCAACGTCTCGGTGGGATCGCGGACGAGGAGATGTACCGGGCGTTCAACATGGGAGTGGGCTTCGCGCTCGTGGTCGCACCGGAAGGTGTCGATCGGGTGTCGGCCGCGCTCGCCGAGGCGGGCCTACGGGCACACGTTCTCGGGCGCGCCGTGGACGACCCCGAGCGCACGATTCACTTCCGGCCCCGGCGGTTGGTGGGCCGGGGTGGCCGATTCACGCGCGCCTGATCCCGGGGCTCAGGAGACGGGCTCGATCAGGACGCGAGCCACGCCACGCTGCACCATGCCGAGCACGCGCGCGGCGCCGTAGGACACGTCGATGTCTCGGTGACGCCGGAAGGGCCCGCGGTCCGTGATGGTCACGAGCACCGAGCGCCCGTTCACGAGATTCGTCACGCGGACCGTGGTGCCGAGCGGAAGTGTCCGGTGCGCACAGGTCATCCGGTGCAGGTCGAAGCGTTCGCCGCTCGCCGTCGGGCGACGGTGAAAGGCGGCGCCGTACCAGGAGGCCCTGCCGACCCGTGCCGCCGGCGGCGCTTCTTGCTCGGCTGCCACGACGGCTGCCCCGACCAGGAGGATCGCCATGAGCAAGCCCGCCGACACCGGTAGTAGATGGCGGCGCGGCGGATAAAAAAAGAGCCGGGGGATCGCTCCCCCGGCCCTGCTGGGCTCGGTCTGCATGATCCCGCTCCTTGAACGCCGGCGAAGTTAGCTGACGGGTTCGGGCTCAAAGAGCGTGGCCCGTCCAGGTCTCCCTGGATTGACCCCCAAAAGCTGGGTCCTCCGCTCCCCTGTCGGGGATTAGGCGCGTATGTCGATCTTCCAATTTTATGCCGCAAACCCCTGAAAAGGGTCAAGCACGGCTCATCCGAAGGCCGGTCAGCACATACAAATCCTTTCGAATTCAACTGCTTGAGGGTAGGTTCGCGAGGGCCTCGCAGGCCGCACCGGGCGTGTGCGGACTACTGATTCTCGTCGTCGGCGTCCCAGTTGCCCTTGATCGGCGGCAGGAGCGGGGACTTGTAGTGCGGCGTCCGACTGGGAGTCGGCTTGCGGTAGACGAACTCGGTCTCACAGCCGGCGCACGTCGCGCGCAGACCTCCCGCCAGGCGCTTCAGGCGCACGGTGACGATTTCGCCGTTGCCGTGCCTGTGCTGGATCGCGGGGTACTCGGCGACGTAGACCGTCCGCATGTGCCCTCCTCAGCTAAATGCGCGGTTCGCACTGCTTGTCAATCGAACGCGGGCGCTCCGACGCGGGCGTTGCGCATTGGGGGGGCCGGTGCAACCATCCGGCCGTGGAACACGCGTCGACGCCGAACCGTCTCGCCAACGAGACGAGCCCATACCTCCTCCAGCACGCCCACAACCCCGTCGATTGGTATCCGTGGGGCGAGGAAGCTTTCGCGCGCGCGCGCGCCGAGAACAGACCCATCCTGCTCTCGGTCGGATATTCCTCCTGCCACTGGTGTCACGTGATGGAGCGGGAGTCGTTCGAGAACGAGAGCACCGCGCGGCTCATGAACGATCTGTTCGTGAACGTGAAAGTGGATCGTGAGGAGCGCCCGGACGTCGACGACGTCTACATGAGAGCCGTCCAGGTGCTCACCGGGCGCGGCGGTTGGCCGATGACCGTCTTTCTCACGCCCGACGGCAAGCCCTTCTATGGCGGGACCTACTTCCCCCCGGTCGACCGCCACGGCCTGCCGGGCTTTCCGCGCCTCCTGCAGGCGGTGGCGCGCGCCTATCGCGACCAGCCGGACGAGGTTGCGAGGTCCGTCGACCGGATCCTCTCCGCGCTCGAAGGTGTCGAGCAGCCGCGGCCGAGCGAGGGCCCGCTCGACCCGACGCGGCCGCGGCGAGCCGCCGAAGGCCTGCTCGGTCTGGTCGACCGGCACCATGGGGGGCTCGGTGGGGCGCCGAAGTTCCCGCACGCGGCCGTCTTCCAGCTCCTGCTCCGCCACTACCGGGCGACCGGCCGCCGCGACTTCCTGGACGTCGTGCGCCTCACCTGCGAGCGGATGGCGCACGGCGGCCTCTACGACCAGATCGGCGGGGGTTTCCACCGCTACACGGTCGACGGCGAGTGGCTCGTGCCGCACTTCGAGAAGATGCTCTACGACAACGCCCAGCTCCCGCGCCTGTACCTGGAGACGTTCCAGGTGACGGGTGAGCCGTGGCTCCGCCGGATCGCCGAGGAGACCCTCGACTACCTCCTGCGCGACATGCGCGATCCCGAGGGCGGGTTCTACTCGGCCACCGACGCGGACAGCGAGGGGGAGGAAGGCAAGTACTTCGTGTGGACGCCGGCGGAGGTCGCGCGCCTCGTCGACGCGCGCGACGTCGAGCTCGTGTGCCGGTACTGGAACATCACGCCGGAGGGCAACTTCGAGGGCAAGAGCATCCCGCACGTGACCGTGTCGGTCGAGACGGTGGCGAAGATGTTCGGGCGAAGCCCCGAGGATGCGGCCAGCGCGCTGGCGCGGGCCCGTGCGCGCCTGCTCGCGGCGCGCGCCGAGCGCGTCCCTCCCCTGCGCGACGAGAAGGTCCTGACCAGCTGGAACGCGCTCGCGATCGGCACGTTCGCCGAGGCGGGGCGCGTGCTCCGCGCCCCGCGGTTCGTCGACGCCGCCGTCCGGGCCGCCGAGTTCGTGTGGACGCGGCTCCGCGCCGGCGGGAAGCTCCTCCACGTCTGGGCGGGCGGCCAGGCCAAGCAGGACGCCTACCTCGACGACCACGCCTTCCTCGCGGCCGCGCTCGTCGACCTCTACGAGGCCACCGGCCACCCGCACCATCTGGCGCGCGCCCGCGAGCTGGTCGCCGCGCTGGACGCCCGCTTTCACGACGGGGCGGCCGGCGGCTACTTCTTCACGGCGGTGGACGCGGAGCGGCTGATCACGCGCCAGAAGTCCGGTACCGATGGGTCCGTGCCCGCGGGCAACGCCGTGGCTGCTCACGCCCTGCTCCGCCTCCATCACCTCACCGGCGAGGCAGGCTACCGCACGCGCGCCGAGGAGATTCTCCGCCTCTACCACGATGAGGCGGCGAAGAACCCGTTCGCGTACGCCCACCTCCTCCAGGCGCTCGAATTCTCGACCGAGGGACCGACCGAGGTGGTCGTCGTGGGCGCCTCGGGCGCACCCGACACTGAGGCTCTGTGGTCGGCCATCGCGCCCGTCTACCTGCCGCATCGGGTCTTGGTGGCGTCCGACCCGGAGGCGGCCGAGACGCTGTCGCCGGCGCGAGACCGGCCGGCCGTCGACGGACACGCGACCGCCTACGTGTGCCGCAATTTCACCTGCTCGCCGCCGGTCACCGATCCCGCCGCGCTCCGGGCTCTGCTTGAGGCTGCCAATGGCTGAGGGTCCGGCGTCCCTCGAGCCGGCGGCCTTCCTGCGAGAGCACGTCGCGGACCGCCTGCGCAAGCGAATCGCGGACCTGCGCGCGCAGGTCGCCCGCCTCGAGCGGGAGCTGGAGGACCGCTTGGCGGCGGAGGCAACCCTGGAATTCGTGCTCGAGGGCGACGGCGGAGGCGCCTGGTTCGTGAACGTCCACGGCGAGGACGTGCGCGTCGAGCGCGCGCCGGCCCGGCCCCCACTCATCCGCCTTTCGCAGAGCCGTGCCGACTGGGAGGCGCTCGCCCGGTCCGGTCTCGGCATGGGTGCTCCGCCCGGCGCGGGCGACCTCACCCGGGCACGGATCACGCGGCTCGCCACTTTGAAAGGGACGCTCGAGTTCCGGCTGATCACCGACGACGGCGAGCGACGCGTCCTCGTCCAGTTTGGCCCTGCGGACGCGGCGGGCCCGCGTTGCGCCGTCACGCTCCGGGCCGATGACGCCCGACGGCTGCAGGGCGGCGAGCTGACGCCGCAGGCTGCTTTCCTGCAGGGGGTCGCGCGGCTCGAGGGCGACGTGGCCCTCGCGATGCAGGTGGGCGCGGCGCTCTTCTTTTGAGAGGCTGACGACTACGCGCCCTTGAACAGGGGCGCCCGCCGCTCGCGCTGGGCGGTGAGGCCCTCGCGCAGGTCCGAGCTCTCCCGCACCCGTCGTTCGAGCTCCTCCAGGTCGTCGCGCCGCCACTGGCGCCGTTCATCGGCCGCGCGCTGGACAAAGGCCTTCATGGTGCGGACGGCGAGGGGGGCGTTGTGCGCGACCTGGCGAGCGAGCGCCGCGACGGCGGCGTCCAGGTCGGCGGCCGCCACGACCCGGTTGACGAGGCCGAGGCCGAGGGCGGCGTCGGCACCGATGGGCTCGCCGGTGAAGAGCAGCTCCTTCGTCGCGGCGGCGCCGATGGTCTCGACGAGCTTCCAGGTGAGCGCCACCGGCACGGCGAGCCCGATGCGGGCGAGCGGCATCGCGAAGCGGGCGTTGTCGGCGGCCACCCGGAGATCACAGTGCAATGCCAGCTCGCAGCCCCCGGCGATCGCGTCGCCCTGCACGGCGGCCAGCGTCGGCTGCGGGCAGCGCTCGAGGACCTCGAGGGCGTGCTCGAGGGTGTGCGTCTCCACGGCGCCCCCCGCCCGCTGGGCGGCGAGCTCGGCGAGGTCGAGCCCGGCGCAGAAGGCGGCGCCCGCCCCGCGCACGACGATGACCCGCACCGCCGGTGCGGCGGCGGCGCGCTCGACGGCGGCGCGCAGGTCGGCGATCATGGCGGTGGTCAGCGCGTTGCGCTTGGCAGGGCGGTTCAGGGTGATCGAGCAGACGTGATCCGCAACGGTGGTGTCGATCTCGTCCGCCATGTGAGCCCCCTGGTTAGAAGCGGTCCTTCAGCTGCCGCACTGCCGCGAAGAGCGCCACCCGATCGCCCGCCGGGATATCCGGCCGCCGTGCACGCACGGCGGCGGCGAGCTCGGGGCTGTCCGTGCGCAGGAAAGGGTTGGTGGCCTTCTCCTCGGCGATGGTGCTCGGAACGGTCGGCCGGTGGGCACGGCGGAGCTCCTCGACGGCGGCGAGCTTCTCCCGGAGGGCGCGGTTTCCGGGCTCGAGCGTCGCGGCGAAGCGGAGGTTCTTCTCGGTGTACTCGTGGCCGCAGTAGACACGGGTGTCGTCCGGCAGGGCGGCGAGCTTGGCGAGCGACGCCATCATCTGGGCGGCGTCGCCTTCGAACAATCGGCCGCAGCCGCCCGCGAAGAGCGTGTCGCCGGTGAACACGGCGCGCTCGGCCGGGAAGTGGTAAGCCACGTGACCGCTCGTGTGCGCGGGGATCAGGATGACGCGGCCGTGCAGGCGCCCCACGTCGACCGGGTCGCGGTCGCGGACCCGGTTGGTGATGCCCGGGATGCGGGGCGCGTCGTCCGCGGAGCCGTAGACACGGAGGCCGGGGATCGCGGTCAGGAGGTCTAGGTTCCCGCCCACGTGATCGAAGTGATGGTGGGTGGCGAGCACTACGGCGAGGCGCACGGAGCGGCGACTCACCTCGTTGAGCACCGGCGCCGCCTCGGCGCAATCGACGACGGCGCCCTCCCCGGTCTCCCCGTCGATGAGCAGATAGGCGTAGTTGTCGCTCAGCTGCGGGACCGGGACGATCTCCACGCGCTCGGTCAGTCCTCCGCGGTGATGGTGAGGGGCGGCGCGTCGGGCACGTCCGCCGGGGCGGCAGATGTCGCGGCGATGCCGTTGGTCCGCTGTTCTACGCGAAAGAGACGCTCGCGGAGGCCGGCGGTCTCGACCGCGCGCGCGAGCTGCTCCTTGGACAGGTCGCTGATGCGGCCTTCCAGCCGCGTCAGTCGGTCACGGAACCCGGCCGCCTCGCCGGCGCGCGCGACGTGGTCCTTGCTCGCATCGACCACCCGGCCCTCGAGCCTGGTCAGACGTTCGCGCAGCGCACCGAGCTCGCCGAGCTTCGTCCCGACCTCCCGGCCGATGTCGGTGAGCCGCTGCTCGATGCGCTCGAGGCGCTGGCGGAACTCGTCGGCGTCGAGCGTGTCGCGCGTCGTGTCGCGGGCGATGTCCGAGATGCGTCGTTCGGCGTGCTGCAGCCGGACCCCTGCCTCTTCGAGACGGGCGAGCGCGACGGACGCCCGCTCCGCGGCGCCGTTCGCCACGGTCTGGAGGGGCAGGACGAGCTCCCGCACGCCTTCCTTGGGGACGTCGGCGAGTCGGTTCTCGAGCGCCCGCACCCGCTCGCGGAGCCGCTCGGCGTCGCGGCGCAGGCTCACGGCGAGACCGCTCACCAGGTCGTCGATACGGCCCGTGAGCTGCTTCTCGACGGCGGCGACGAGGGCACTCACCTGCCCCTCCACCTCGCGACCCGCGTCGACGATACGGCTCTGGAGTCCGTCGCGCAGCGCCTGGGCCTGGTCGACCAGCGCCTTGCTGCCGCCTGCCAGCAGGTCCTGGAGCGTCGCCAGCCGCCCGCGTCTCTCCTCCTTCGCACGCGCCATCCTGTCCTCCTTGGCTAGGTCCCCGGCCCGAGCAGGGTCAAAACGCCCGTGTACTGATGGAGCTGCACGTCGCGCACCCCCGATGCGATCTCGGCTCCGCTGAAGAAGCCGGCCACCGGGAGCGGGCCGAGATGCTGGCGGATGTAGGCCGTGTCGAGCCCCGGCACGCCGTAGAACCGCCGGCCGCGTCCCACGCAGTTGACGTAGAGCGCGCCCGCGGGACGTACCCCCTCGCAGGCGGTCGCCAGACGCCGGAGCGCCTGCTGGAGCTGCTCGCGCGCCGCGTTCGGATCGCGGACGCCGAAGAAGAGCTCCTGTCCGTCGGCGACCTCGCCGGCGACGGCAACCGCACCGCCGTTGGGGTCTATCCCGGTCAGGTGTCGGACCGCGAAATCCTCGCCGCCGCCGATGGCCGCCAGGACGACGGCGAGGGCCCGCCGCGGGTCGGCGAGCAGCGGGCTCGGTACCACCGCGGCAAACGCCTCGTAGGCCGGCCGGCCGTCGAGCTCGAAGACCACCCTGCCGGCCGCACGGGTCACGCGCCGCACCGGGCCCACCCGTCGCACCGCGTGCCCGACGCCGATGCTCGCGCGGAAGTCACCGGTGAGGAGCACGCCGGAGATGGCGTTCGAAGAAACGGCGTCGCCGGCAAAGACGGAGAGCTCGCCGACGCTGCCGTCCTCCGACGCCCCGCCGCCCACGATGCGCACGCCCGGCAGCCGGCGCCCGAGCCCGCGCAGGAGCGGCTCCGGCTCGAGGTTGTAGGAGTCGGTGAAGATCACGAGCAGCCGCTCGCCGCCGGAAGGCGCGTCGGGCTCGCGGTCGACGAACGAGGCGATCTCCTCGGCCACCGCCTCGGCGCGGGCGCGGAGGCCGGGGATGAAGAAATAGCGCGCCGAAACGTCGCCCGCGAGCGCCATGACGGCCACCCCCGGCCCGTCCTCCAGCTCCTCGTCGTCCGCCAGCACGCCGGCCGCGCTGCAGCCGACGACGGCGCGCGTGCCGCACGTGGCGCCTACCGTGCGCGTCACGCGCGTGTAGCCGGGCCCGTGCGGCGTGGTCGCGAACGCCAGCACCGCCTCCGCCTTCGTGAGCCCGGCGGAGTGCAGTGCGGCTTCCGCCGCCTGCGCAGCAGCGCGCTCCGAATCCCGCTCAGCCGACAGTCCAACTCCGACCCGGAGCACCGTCCCTCTCCGGCGTTGAATGGGGAGGCTCTCTTAGAGCAGGAGCGCACGGAAATTGCAAGGGAAATTTCGACGAGAGCGCGTCAGCGCGGGGCCTCGGAGGGGAGCGCGCGCAGCACATCGACCAGCCGCCGGACGCCCCCGCGCAGGTTCTCGACCGAGACGCGTTCGTTCGTGCCGTGCACGGTCCTCTCCTCGTCTTCGGACAGCACGAAGGGGACGAACCCGTAGCTGGCGACGCCGTGCTCGCGGAGGTAGTGGCTGTCGGTGAAGCCCGGCGTGACGCTCGGCACGACCGACGCGCCGCCGAGCTCCTGGGCGGCCATGTGACGGACGGCGGCGATGAGGCCCGAGTCGGGGTCCGAGGACGAGGCGGGAAACGAGAGCAAGGTCTCGATCGAGATGGAATCGTCGCCGATCACGTCGCGCAGCTGGTCGAGGAACTCCGAGGGCTTCTCGCCGGGCAGCAGGCGGCAGTCGAGGTGGGCGCTCGCCTCGGCAGGGATGACGTTCGTTTTCGGACTGCCCTCGAGGACCGTCGGCGTGATCGTGTTCCGGACCAGCGCGTTCTGGCGCGGGTTGCGTGCGAACTCGGCGAGGAAGATGGGGTCATCGAGCGAGGCGGCGAGATGCGCGAGCTTGGTGCGGAGGGGCTCCTTCTCCAGGGGTGCCAGCGCGGCGAAGTAGGCCTCTACCGGTCGCACCACGCGGATCGGCGTGCGGTAGCGGCGGATCTTGTTGAGCGCGCGGATGAGCCGCGTGACCGCCGTCTCGGACGGCGGCGTCGAGCCGTGGCCGGCCTCGCCATGGGCGACGAGCTTCACCCAGAAAGGCGTCTTCTCCCCGACGGCCACGTGGACGATCCTGCGACCGCCGGCCAGCAGGTGGATGTGGTCGCCTTCGTTGATGCAGTACTCGGCGTTGCCGACCACGTCCGGCCGGTGGTGTACGAGCCAGCCGGTGCCCGCCTTGCCCCCCGTCTCCTCGTCGGCGGTGGCGAGCAGGATCAGGTCGCGATCGAGGGGCTCGCCGCTGCGCTTGAGGGCGATCATCGCCATCAGCTCGACGGCGGCGATGCCCTTGCAGTCGAGCGCGCCCCGCCCGTACACGAAGCCGCCTTCGCGCGTCCCGGCGAACGGCGGTACGCGCCAGGTCCGCGAGTCGGCGGGCACCACGTCGAGATGCGAGAGCAGGATCACCGGCCGTCCGGCCCCGCGTCCCGGCAGCCGTGCATACAGACTTCCCCGCCCGGGAGAGGACTCGATGACCTCGACGCGGAGGCCTTCGGCCACGAGCTTGCGTGCGAAGGCATTGGCGGCCGCCGTCTCGCTCCCCGGCGGATTGGTCGTGTCGATGCGGAGCACGTCCGCGAGCAGCTCCGCCGTCTCGTCACCGAGCCTGCGCCAGTCGAGCTCGGCCGCGCGCGCCGACGCGGCGACCAGGATGCCGAGCCCGGCGGCGATGAGCAGGACTCGCCGGGAGCTTCTGGCGGCGCAGCGCACCGCGGGCAAATGAGGCAGCACGGGCACGGAAGTCAAGCGAAGCCGCGCCGGGCGCGTGTCCCCGCCGCCCGCCCGGGCGCTGCACCGCGTCAGTCGTGCACTTGCGGCCCGCGTCCGCCGCGAACGCGCGTCCCGCAAGGCGTTGGCGGCCCAACACTTATCAACACCGCGCCTGGCGCGGTCCCACGCGTCGGCGCGCACGCCCTTCCCGAGAGCTGGCGACCGCGAGCGCGGGCGGTTTCCGCTGCGGGATCGACTGGTTGAAGCGCTGAACGGGCACCTGGAGGGCACGCCGCGTCATAACGTGGCAAGCAGACGGGCCGCGCGGGAGTTGTCCACAGCTTCTCCACAGCCGCTTCGGCCGAAGGGCCGAGGTGGGTAGGCCCGCGAGCTAGCAGGCTATGTTGCGGTACACGCCCAAGCACCTCGTCGACTCGGCGTGGTCGTCGCCCGAGCGCTGCGCCGCGTCAGTTGCGCACGTGACGCCTGTTTCTGCCGCGAATCCACGTCCAGCAAGCCTTCCCGCTCGGGACACTTATCAACACCGCATCTGGCGCGGGGTCCGGCGCATCGACCGCTCGCTCCGGGATCGCCGAGGACTCCGAGCCCGCTCGGCCACTGAGGGTAATTTCCCTGCGAGATCAAAGTGTTGAGCCACCAAAGCAGATGGTGAGGAGCAGATCGCGTCATAACGCGGTAAGAAGCTGTTGTTTTCGGGAACGGCGGGACAGGCGTGGGTTATCCACAGCTTGTCCACACCGATTTTTGGGGGGTCACGCTACCGTGGCGCGGTAGCCGGTTCCCACGGCATAGAGCTCCGCCGAGCCACGCCGCGTCGCCTCCGGCCGGGTCGTCCTGACGTCGTCGAACGTCTTCCGGAGCTGCGCCACGAGCGCCGCCTGCTCCGGCCCCATGAAGACCTTCATCAGGAGCCGGCCGCCGGGCCGAAGGAGATGGGGCAGTGCGGCGAGCACCGAAGCAGCCAGCTCGCTCCGCCGGGCCTCGTCCGTCGCAGCCACGCCGGTGAGTTTCGGCGCAAGATCCGAAAGGATCACGTCGGCGGGGCGGCCGAGTCGCTCGCGCGCCGCGCGAATGACGAGCGGATCGCGGACGTCGCCGGCGATCAGCGCGACATTCGCCGCCGGCAGCGGCTCGAGCGGCACCACGTCCACGCCGACCGCCCGGCCTTCGGCGCCGATCCGCTCGGCCGCGATCTGCAGCCATCCGCCCGGCCACGCCCCGAGGTCGATGACGTGGTCACCGCGGCGGAGCAAGCGGAAACGCGCCGCCAGCTCGGCGAGCTTGTAGGCACTGCGGGCGCGGTAGCCCGCGGCGCGCGCGCGACGATGGTATGCGTCCTTCGGCCGGTACGTCATCCACGCCGGCGTCCGGCGGCCGGCGCTAGTACGGCTCGGACTCGTCGCCCCGGTACGGTTCGCTGCTGAACGGGTCCTCGTGCGGCACGTGGCCGAAGACGCGTTCGAGCTGCGGCTGCGAGACGGCGAAGTGGATCGGCCTCATTATCAGCCATTCCGTCGCGAAGCCGATCGGATGGACGAGGTACGCCACCAGCCGGAGCGGATGCGACTGCGAGTCGTCGTAGGCGTCGTGCGCCTCGGCGCGCGCGGGCGCGCCCACCACCGCGATCATCAGCCCAAGCCCCAGCCCCAAACCGCAAAGTGCCTTTGTCACGCGACACCTCCCCGCGGCCCGCCATTCGCCGGGCCGCTCCTACCGAAGGTACCAGCGGCGCCCCCGAGCCTCAAGATTGACACCGCGGCGGTCACCGCGCCATGACAGACGCCATGGCGCGCACGTTCCGGCCGCTCCAGCCCCTCAAGGGCTGGCGGCGCGTCGCGGTGCAGGCGTGGCGCCCGCCGCACGACCCGAGCGTGTATGCGACGCTCGACGTCCCCATGGGGCCCGCCCTCGCCTACCTCGACCGGCTTCGCGCCGCGACCGGCGTACGGGTGACGGTGACCCATCTCGTGGCGCGCGGCGTCGCGCTCGCCATCCGCCACAACCCGCAGCTGAACGGGATCGTGGCGCGCGGCCGCATCATGCTGCGCGACAGCGTGGACATCTTCCTGCAGGTCGCGATCGAGGGCGGAAATGACCTCTCGGGCATCAAGATCGCGCGCGCCGACGAGAAGGACGTGCTCGAGATCGCGCAGGAGATGGAGGCGCGCGTCACCCGCCTGCGGCAGCGGCGCGACCGCCAGGTCGAGCGCACGAAGTCGATCCTCGACCGCCTGCCGCTCCGCCTCCTCGGTCCCTTCCTGCGCCTCGTGAGCTACCTGGTGTACGACCTCGATCTCGATCTCTCGCGCTTCGGGGTCGTCAAGGACGAGTTCGGGAGCGCGATGGTCACCAACGTCGGTACCTTCGGGCTGGCGCACGCGTACGCGCCGCTCGTGCCGTTCAGCCGCACGCCGCTCGTCGTGCTGGTCGGCGAGGTGCAGGACAGGCCCGTGGTGGAAGACGGGCGAGTGGTCGCGCGCCCGATCATGACCCTCGGCGTCACCTTCGATCACCGCTTCATGGACGGCTTCCAGGGCGGCGCGATGGCGCAGCTCTTCCGGACGTATCTCGAGGATCCGGCGCGCTTCGATCAGGTGGAGCCCGAGCCGGCTACACGACCGGCGGCGATACCCAGCCCACGAAGCTGAGCTGCCGGCCGGCACCGGCCCCGTCGCGTCGATACGAGCAGTACCCGGACCCGCACGCCGTGCACGGGCCGAGGACGGCAACTCGCCCGACGCCGGCGCCGCGCAGCAGGAGGCGGGCCGCGGCGCGCAAGTCGAGGTGCAGCCGGCCGCCGCGATGGGACCAGGCCGGCACGGTGAGGTCGCCGACTCGGGCACGGAAGGCGTCGAGCACCTCGTCCCCCACCTCGTAGCAGCATGCCCCGACGGCGGGCCCGACGGCCGCCTCGAGCGCCCGCGGGGCGACCTGGAATGCCGCCCCGAGCTTCGCGACCGCCGCCTCGAGCACGCCCTCGGCCGCGCCGCGCCAGCCGGCGTGGACCGCCGCCGCCACCCGCCGCTGGCGGTCGATCAGCAGCACGGGCATGCAGTCCGCCGTCACGACACCGAGCAGCTGACCGTCCGTCGCGCTGACGAGCCCGTCCGCCTCACGCGGCGGCCCGGGCGCGGCGGTCTCGACGCGGGTGCCGTGCACCTGGCGCGCCGTGACGACCGGGAGCGGAACTCCGGCGCGTGCGACCACGGCGTCCCAGCCGGCGGCGCCGGCGCATTCGCTCCGCCCGAGAAAGCCGTGGGCGAGGCCCGGGACCGCCCTCCACGGCGCGTACGTCAGCATCGCGTTGCTGGCGGGCACCCGGGGCCTTCGCTATGGTGCGCGACGTGCCGGCGCGTGGCCTCGGGCTGTTCGATCTGATGCTCGCGCTGGCGGTGCTGGCGCTGCTCGTCTACGTCGTGCGGCTCGACTGGCCACGGCGGCCCGATGGTCCTCCTCCCCCCGCGTCGTCGGCCACGGCGGCCCGCTAGCCTCACGGCTTGACGCGCTCGAGCGTCACGTCGGTGTGGCGGAGCAGCTCGTCGAGCGTCGGTCGCTTGTAATCGTGCTCGTAGAAGATGCGGCGGATGCCGGTGTTGATCAGCACCTTCAGGCAGTGAATGCACGGCGTGTGCGTGATGTAGATGTCGGCGTCGCGGATGGTGGCGCCGTTCTTCGCCGCCTGGGCGATGGCGTTGATCTCGGCGTGGATCGTGCGGAAGCAGTTCTCCTCGGTCTCGCCCGCCGGCGTGCGCGACGCATACACCAGACAGCCGACGTCGGTGCAGTGCGGCAGGCCGGCCGGCGCCCCGTTGTACCCGGTGGCGAGGATGTTCTTGTCGCGCACGATGACCGCCCCGACCTTGGCGCGGGTGCAGGTGGAGCGCTCGGCCACCTGCCGCGTGATGGTCATGAAGTACTGGTGCCAGCTCGGGCGCTCGCTCATCAGTATTCTTCGCTCGCGCTCATGGGCTCCTCGCTCACGGCACGATGCGGATCGGCTCCGGGACGAAGGTGAGGATAAAGACGGCGAGGGTTGCCCAAGCCGTGAGCACGCGCCCCGGGCCGAGCGGCCGCGCATCGTCCTGGCTCGGCGGATGACCCAGCGACACCATGAGCGCCGTGATCGCGGCCCAGAGGAGCCAGCCCGGCCAGCCTCGAAGACCGAGCCAGAGGAGCGTGCCGAGGAGGAGCGCGGGCAGCAGGCTCGTCCGGCGGCCGAGCACGGCGTAGAGCACGTGGCCGCCGTCGAGCTGACCCGCCGGAAGCAGGTTCAGCGACGTGACGAAGAGACCCACCCAGCCGGCGAAGGCGACGGGGTGCAGCATCACGGTGTCCGGGTCCGCACCGAGGACGAGCCGCGTCAGCAGCGTGGTCAGCAGCGAGTCGCCCAGCTCGACGGTGTCGCCGCTCGGCGGCGCGGCGAGCACCGTCGACAGCCGGAGGCCGACGGCGGTCGCGGCCACCGCGACCACGAAGCCCGCCCACGGGCCGGCGGCGCCGATGTCGAACAGCGCCTGTCGATCGGGGAAGCGCGAGCGGATGCGGATGAACGCGCCGAAGGTGCCGACCGGGGGCAGCCCCGGTATGAAGTACGGCAGCGACGCGGCCACGCCGTACCGCCGGCACATGAGATAGTGGCCGGACTCGTGCACGAGCAGGATCGTGATCAGCGTCGCCGCGAAGGGGATCCCGTGGATGAGCTGCCGCGGGTCGGCGATCGGGTCGAAGCCGCGGGCAAGCGTCGACGCCATGGCCGTGGTGAGCGCCGTCGCGGCGAGCAGGAGGGCGTGGACGAGCGGGAAGCGGCGGGTCCCGGCGACGGGCACCGCCCCCACGGCCATCTCGGGCTGGCTCATGAGCTTCGGGACGTCGCCCTCTCCGGCGCTCCGACCGTCACCGGATCGCCCACCCGGGCGCCAAGGACGGCACTCGCCGAGCCATCGCGCACGGCGATCTCGAGAAGTCCCCAGCTGTTCACGACGGCGACCGCCTGGCCGCGCGGTGCCGCGCCGTACGAGACGGCGATGCCGCGCAACCGAGCTCCCGCGATGCTAATGGAAAGATGGGAACGAGGAAAGGCCGCGAGCGCTTCTTCGGTGATGTTCGTCGTGAGGTTCCCGAAGCGGTCGACGTAGATGACCTGACCTCGAAGCCCTTCCGGCACGGGGACCGCAACGGGGACGCTGAGCCGCTCCATGTCGGATGCCGCCCGGCCGAGCGTCCCCGGGTCCGTGCCCGTGGCGAGCGCCGCCGCGACCGGCGCGAACACGTCCCGCCCATGGAAGGTGGCGCTCCGCGGCGAGAGGAAGAAGCGTTCGTCGGTCAGCTCGACGATGCGGCGGGCGCCGCCCGCGGCGAGCGACAGGAGGCCGTTGTCCGGGCCGACCAGCAGCGCCCGATCCGTCACGACACAGAGCGCGCGGCGGCTCGTGCCGACGCCGGGGTCGACCACCGCCACGTGGACCGCGCCGCGCGGGAAATACGGCACGGCATGGCGGAGGACGAGCGCGCCCGCGAGCACGTCCTGCGGCGGAATGCCGTGCGTGACGTCGATCACCGGCACCCCCGGCGCACGCTCGGCGATCACGCCCTTCATGATGCCGACCCACGGGTCGGCCGTGCCGAAGTCCGTCGTCAGGGTGATCAGCGCCATCAGCGGCGGCGCGCGAGCGCCTCCTCCGCGGCAGCCCACAGGAGCGGAACCATGATCTCGTGATGGCCGGTCAGCTGGATGCCGCGGCCGCCGGCGGCGGTGGGGCGAGCCACGACGTTCACGCTCGGACGGTACTGGCGGTGGAAGTCCATGTCGATGGTGGTGAGGTCGCGCACTGGATGGCCGAGGTTACGGGCCAGGTTGAGCGCCTTCACGAAGACCTCGGGGAGGACGACGGCCGAGCCGAGGTTCATATAGACGCCCCCCGCGAGCCGCGCGACCACGCCCGCGAGCAGGTGAAAGTCGCGCAGGCTGCCGAGCCCCACGGCGGCGCCGTCCGCGCTCGGATGCATGTGGATGATGTCGGTCCCGACCGCGACGTGCACCGTCACCGGCGTCCCGGCTCGCGCCGCAGCGGCGAGGATGCTCGTGCGGCCGAAGGGCAGGCGCTCGCGCAGCATCGCTCGGCCGACCGCCTCGCCGAGGCCGAGACCCTGGCCGACGCCGTCGCAGATGGCCTGATTCAGGAACGCCCCGGTCTCGTGCGCCATCCCGAAGGTGCCGCGGTCGAGACCCGGTCCGACATCCTCCGAGGTCCGCCCGCCCCAGGCGAGCTCGAAGTCGTGGATCAGACAGGCGCCGTTCATGGCGATGGCGGCGAGCCTCCCGCGCGCGACGAGGTCGGCGACGAGCGGACCGAGGCCGACCTTGATCACGTGGGCGCCCATGCCGAGCACCACCGGCCGCCCATTGCGCAGGGCGCGCGCGATGCGCGCCGCAGCCTCGCGCAAGTCGTGCGCCGCGAGGATGTCCGGCAGGCCGTCGAGGAGTCCCCGGACCGTGAGCCCGGCGCGCACGGGCCGGCCGAGGGCGGCCGCCAGCACCTTGCTCGGCCGGCGTGCGAGCGGGACCGTGCGGACGCGGCTCGGGTCGATCGGGGCGATGGCGCGGCGCGGCCGGAGCGCGCGCGCCCGGCGGCGCGTCACGCTCGCGCCTCGAAGAGGCGGCGGTCGACCAGCTCGCAGATGACGTGCCCGGCGAGGATGTGCGTCTCCTGGATGCGGGCGGAGTGCGTGGAGGCCGAGACCCGGAGACACACCTCGACCATGGTCGCCAACGGCCCGCCGTCGCCGCCGGTCAAGCCGACCGTCCGCACCTCGCGCTCGCGGCACGCCTCGACGGCGCGGAGCACGCTCGGCGAGCGGCCGCTCGTCGAGATCGCCAGCGCCACGTCGCCGCGCTCGCCGAGCGCACGCACCTGCCGGGCGAACACCTGCTCGTAGCCGTAGTCGTTGGCGATGGCGGTGAGGGCGGAGGTATCGGTGGTGAGCGCCACGGCCGGGAGCGCCGGCCGTTCGCGCGAGAAGCGCCCGACGAACTCCGCCGCGATGTGCTGGGCGTCGGCCGCGCTGCCGCCGTTGCCGAAGAGGAGGACCTTCCGTCCGGCGCTCAGCGCCTCCGCGACGAGGTCGATCGCGCGCTCGAGGGCTGCCGCGTTCTCCTCGAGGAATACCTCGCGCGCCCGGGCGCTCTCCGCGAACAGGCGCCGGATCTCCGCCTGGGTGGCGGTCGCCATCAGCCGACCTCGGGCGCCGGCGGGATGACGTGCTCGACGAAGAAGCGCAGGACGTCGAGGGGCGTGATGATGCCGACCAGCCGGCCCTCGCGCGCCACCAGCACGTGGTCGACCTGGCGGTCGCGCATCAGCGCCATCACGTTCTCGGTGGTCTCGAACTCGTCGATCACCGTCGGCTCGCGCGCCATGATGTCGCTGGCCGGCCGGTCAGCGTTCGAGCTCTGCAGGAGCGCGGTCATCAGGTCCTTCTCGCTGAGAAAGCCGAGGACCTGCCCGTCCCGGTCGACGACCGGAACCCCCCCGAATCGCCCGGCGACGAGGATGCGGGCCACGGCCTCGAGCGACGTGTCCGGGCTGACGGCGGTCACGCGCTCGGTCATGATGGTGCGCGCGTGGCCCTTCATTCATGGAGCCTCTACTGGACGCCTGCGGGGGCGTCAATTGGCGGCGGGTGCAGGTGTTCCGGGCGCGCCCGGGTTGCGGGGCGCGACGGGCTCGGCTAACGTCTCAACTCTGTGCGGGCGTAATTCAGTGGTAGAATGCCAGCTTCCCAAGCTGGACGTCGCCGGTTCGACCCCGGTCGCCCGCTCTCGTTGGAACCCCGTAGAACACAAAGGGTTCCTTGACCTTCGACGGCAGCGAGTCGTCGCTCGCATCCGGGAGGGTTCCGGAAAGGTTCCGGGTTGGCGGCTCGAACTCGCCGATCATCCCACGACGGCGTCGCTGCGCCCCGCCGGGCGACCTTTGGCGTGATGCGATGCATTTGACGCCCAATGAGCAAAGCACGTGCCCGCCGGCCTCACCGCGTCACCGGTCCCTTCTGCGCCTCTAACCCGACCGCCCCCGTCCGCCACCGGCGCGGCGCTCACGGCAGCTGTCGACATGTCAGCATCGGTGACGATGGCGGTGATGGCGGCGTCGGCACGAGCTGCTCTGGACGCCGCGGATGGCGCACTTCCGAGTGGCGTGAATCGTGCACCGGCAGGTGAGCGCGGAGTTCGCTACGAGATGAAGTCCAGCGCGCTCATGAGGCGGACGATGTTCCTCGTCCTGACCCTACTAGTGCCCGCCGTCACCGTCTACGCGGATGACTGGGGCATGGGCCAGGCCAACGCCCGGCTTCCACATCCGAGCATGTTCCGGCCCGTCTCGACGCCCGCGCAGGACATCAGCACGCTCGCGGTGTTCGTGCTCATGGTCACGACGGGGATCTTCGTGATCGTCAGCGCCCTCCTCACCTACAGCGTGATCCGCTTCCGCGCCCGTCCTGGCGACGGGAGCGAGCCTCCGCAGCTCTACGGCAGCGCCCCGGTCGAGTTCGCGTGGACCGCCGTGCCGGTGCTGATCGTATTCGTGCTCATCCTCACGACCGCACGGAGCATCTACACCGTGCAGGCGGCGCGGCGGCCGCCCCGCTCGGTCGCGGTGCGGGTCGTCGGTCACCAGTGGTGGTGGGAGTTCCAGTATCCCGAGCTCGGGATCGTGACGGCGAACGAGCTCCACGTCCCGCTGAGCGACCCGCGCGACCCCCTGCCGACCTTCCTCGAGCTCACGTCGGCCGACGTGGTCCACAGCTTCTGGGTACCGCAGCTCGCCGGCAAGACCGACGTCATCCCGAACAAGACGAACGTCATGTGGATGGACCCCCAGGAGGCGGGCACCTACCTCGGCCAGTGCGCCGAGTTCTGCGGCACGCAGCACGCGCTCATGCTGCTCCGCGTGGTGGTCGATCCGCGGGACCAATGGGACCGCTGGGTGGCGACGCAGCGGGAGGTTGCCATTGAGGATACGTCGGTCGCGAGCGGCCGGGACGTCTTCGCGTCGACGGCGTGCGTAAACTGCCACGTCGTGCGCGGCGTCGGCGCGAATGGCCGCTTCGGCCCTGACCTGACGTATCTGATGAGCCGGGAAACGTTTGCCGCCGGGGCTGCGCTCAACACAACGGCCAACCTGAAGGCCTGGATATGAGCCCGACCAGCATCTTCGCTCCGGTTTCCACGCCCGCCGACTCCATCTTCGAGCTGTCGATGTTCGTGCTGGCGGTGACAGCGGGTATCTTCGTGGTCGTCTTCGGCTTGCTGGTCTACGCGGTCGTGCGCTTCAGGAGGAGGCGGGACGACGACGGCTCCGAACCGCCGCAGGTGTACGGCAGCTACGAGGTGGAGCTCGCGTGGACGATCGTTCCCGTACTGATCGTCGTGGCGCTGTTTCTGGCGACCGCCCGCGTGATCGCGAGCGTCCAGCACCCGCCGAAGCCGAAGGATGCCCTCGACGTCGTCGTGATCGGGCACCAGTACTGGTGGGAGTACCGATATCCGAAGTTCGGCGTCGTGTCCGCGAACGAGCTGCACGTGCCGGTCAGCGACCCGGCGCACCCGACGCCGACGTTCCTGACCCTGCTGTCCGCCGATACCGACCACAGCTTCTGGGTACCGCGGCTCGCCGGGAAGACGGACCTGATTCCCAACCACCCGAATTCGATGTGGATCGACCCGCGCGAGACGGGCCTCTACCTCGGCCAGTGCGCCCAGTATTGCGGCACGCAGCACGCCAAGATGCTGCTGCGCGTGTACGTCGACTCGCGCGAGGACTTCGACCGCTGGATCGAAGCGCAGCGCCGACCGGCGCGCGCGGATGCCGCCGTCGCTCGCGGCCGGCAGGTCTTCGAGACGACGGCCTGCGTGAACTGTCACGCCGTCGGCGGCACCAATGCGAACGGCCGCTTCGGCCCGGATCTGTCGCACTTCATGAGCCGGGACACCCTCGCCGCGGGAGCGGCGCCGAACACGCCGGAGAACCTGCGGCTGTGGCTCCGGAACCCCGGCGCCATCAAACCCGGATCGTTGATGCCGGCTATGCAATTGAGCGATGAGGACGTGAACGCGGTAGCGGACTACCTGGAGTCCCTGCGATGACGACCGCTTCGGTCACCTGGACGGACAGCGACGTGGCACCGCGGCCGCTCGTCGAGCGACTGCACGAGTGGGTCACCACCGTCGACCACAAGCGCCTCGGGGTCCTGTACATCGTCTATGCCTTGGTGTTCCTGGTGATCGGGGGCATCGAAGCGATGATCATGCGGATCCAGTTGATTGCCGCGCACACCGACTTCGTGTCGCCGCAGGTGTTCAACCGGATGTTCACCATGCATGGCACCACGATGATCTTCTTCGTGGCCATGCCGCTCGTGTTCGGGTTCGCCAATTACCTCGTACCGCTGATGATCGGCGCGCGTGACATGGCGTTCCCGCGGCTGAACGCGTTCAGCTTCTGGCTGACCGCGTTCGGCGGACTTCTCCTTTATTTCAGCTTCCTCGGCGGCAGCGGCCTCTACGGGGCGGGCAACGCGCCGGACGTGGGATGGTTTGCATACGCACCCCTGACCGCTAAGACCTTCTCGCCCGGGCACAGCACGGATTACTGGACGCTGGCGCTCCTGGTGTCGGGCTTCGGCAGCATCGGGACGGCCATCAACATACTGACCACCATCCTGTGCATGCGGTGCCCGGGGATGACCCTTGGAAGAATGCCGCTGCTCGCGTGGCTGAGTCTCACCATGGCAGTCCTGGTGATCCTGGCCGTGAGCCCGCTCTCTGCGGCGCAGATCATGCTGCTCGTCGACCGCTACCTGGGCGGCCACTTCTTCGACACGCAGGCGGGCGGTTCGGCGGTCATGTGGATGCACTTCTTCTGGGTCTTCGGCCACCCCGAGGTCTACGTGCTCGTGATCCCCGCCTTCGCCTTTGCGTCCGAGATCATCCCCGTCTTCTCGCGCAAACCGATCTTCGGCTACCCCGTCATGGTGGCGGCCACGGTCTGCATCGGGTTCATCTCCATGAGCGTCTGGGCGCATCACATGTTCACGGTGGGGATGAGTCCTGCCGGGAATGGGTTCTTCGTGCTGTCGACGATGGCGATCGCCGTACCGACCGGGATCAAGATCTTCAACTGGCTGGCGACGATGTGGGGCGGCAAGATTCAGTTCCGGACGCCGATGCTCTTTTGCACGGCCTTCCTGTTCCAGTTCCTCATCGCCGGACTCACCGGGATCATGCTCGGCTCCGCGCCGTTGGATTGGCACCTCGGGAATTCGTACTTCGTCGTCGCGCACTTTCACTACGTCATCGTGGGCGCAATCCTCTTCACGGTATTCGCCGCCTTCTATTACTGGTTCCCGAAATTCTCGGGACGGCTGTACAGCGAGACGCTCGGCAGGCTGCACTTCTGGCTCTTCTTCATCGGCTTCCACCTGACGTTCGATTGCATGCACATCCCCGGGCTTCTCGGCATGCCGCGGCGAATATACACCTACGAGCCCGGGCGCGGTTGGGACACGTGGAATCTCCTGGTGACGATCGGCGTGGTGTTCCAGGGGCTCGGCACGTTGGTGTTCGTTGCCAACCTGGTCTGGTCCTACTTCAAGGGCGCGCGCACGGGGAACGATCCCTGGGATGCGTGGACGCTCGAGTGGTCCACGGAATCGCCGCCCCCGGCCTACAACTTCGCGACACTCCCGGTCGTCCGCAGCCGGCGGCCGCTCTGGGATCTCAAGCACCCTGAGGATCCCGATTGGAAGTACGAGCAATGATGAACGTCGCCGTGCCGGTGCCCGAGGCAGAGGTCGCCTGGTCCCTTCCCGACCGCGGCCGCGTCGGCATGTATGGTCTCATCGCCGCCGAGGCGGCGATCTTCACGATCTTCGTCGTCGCCTACCTCTTCTACGTCGGGAAGAGCCTGTCGGGTCCTTTGCCGAATCAGGTCCTTCACGCCCCGATCGTCCTCACGATCTGTCTCCTGTCGAGCAGCCTCACGATCCACTTGGCGGTGGCCGCGCTGCGCGACGCGAGAACGCGGGCCTTCCTGCTCTGGTGGGCCTTCACGATCGCACTCGGCGCGGTGTTCCTCGGCGGCACGGCCCGTGAGTGGCATCACCTCATCTACGACGTAGGTCTTACCATCCGCACGAACCTGTTCGGCACGTCCTACTATTCGCTGGTCGGCTTGCATGCGTTTCACGTGACCGTCGGCCTGCTCGGTCTCTCGTTGGTGTTGGTTCTCGGACTCGGCGAACACGTCAGACGTGAGCATTCCGGCCGTCTCGATGTGTTGTCGCTGTATTGGCACTTCGTCGACGCGGTCTGGGTCGTGGTGTTCACCGTGGTGTACGTCATCGGGCGCTGAGGCGATGTGAATGACCACTGAACGCGTGACGAACACTCTCGCGATTCCTGCCCCGACCGCATGGCCCATCGTGCTCGCGTTCGGCACGACGCTGCTGTTCGCCGGACTGGTGACGAGCGCGCCGGTCAGCGTTCTGGGCGCCATGCTGATGATCGCAGCGGCGGTCGGCTGGTTCCGCGACGTCCTGCCGCATGAGGCGCATGAGGTCGTGCCCGTGCGGCCGGAGCTGCCGGCCCCAGTGACGTCGCGGCGGAAGGTGGCCCGCTTCCCGATTCCCGGCGAGTTGCCCCGCGCCTGGCTGCCGCTCGAGGTCTATCCGATCTCGGCCGGCATCAAGGGCGGTCTCGCGGGCTCGGTCGCCATGGCCGTGCTGGCGATACTGTACGGGCTGCTGAGCCAGCGCAGCATCTGGTACCCGATCAACCTGCTCGCGGCCGGCTTCTTCCCGGCCGCGGTGACGGCGACCACGGAGCAGCTCGCCGCATTCCATCTCGGGGCGTTCCTCGTGGCCGTCCCGATCCACCTCCTGACGTCGCTGCTGGTCGGGGTGCTCTACGGAGCGACGTTGCCGATGCTGCCGCGGCGGCCGATTCTGCTCGGCGGCTTCATCGCGCCGCTGATGTGGTCCGGGCTCCTCTACAGCGCGCTCGGCATCATCAATCCGGTGCTCAATCAACGGATCAACTGGCTCTGGTTCGTGCTGTCGCAGGTCGGATTCGGAATCGTCGCCGGCATCGTCGTGTCGCGGCAAGAACGCGTCCGCACGTGGCAGCGCCTGCCTTTCGCCGTGCGTGCCGGCATCGAGGCGCCGGGAATGATGCACGAGCACCGGGAGGATCGCGGGCGATGAGCTACCGGGTCCTCCTCCTCGCCGCTCTCGCGGGTGCCGCGTGCGCGTGCAACGGCGCGCCCGGCCGGCCGGCCCCCGACTCGGCGGTGATCGCGCCCGACAAGGTCGTCGACTTCGACGTCCTCTACGCGACGAACTGCGCCGGATGTCACGGCGCGAACGGCACCGGCGGAGCCGCGATCGGCCTCGCCGATCCCGTGTATCTCGCGATCGCCGACGATGAGACGATCCGTCGCGTGACCGCCGACGGTGTTCCGGGAACCGCCATGCCGGCGTTCGCGCAGAGCGCTGGCGGTCTCCTGACCGCGGCGCAGATCGACGTCATCGTGAACGGGATCCGCGCGCGCTGGGCCAAGCCGACCGCCCTCGCCGACGCGAACGTCCCGCCCTACGCGGCGCCGGCGCCCGGCGATCCCGCGCGGGGGGCGGCCGTATACGCCCGCTACTGCTCCTCGTGTCACGGCGCCGACGGGCGCGGCGCACAGCGTGGGAGCTCCATCGTAGACCCCGCATATCTCGCCCTGGTGAGCGATCAGGGCTTGCGCACGACCGTCATCGTCGGGCGCCCCGAGCTGGGCGCTCCGGACTGGCGAGGTGACGTCCCTGGCAACCCGCTGTCATCGGAGGACGTCTCCGATGTCGTCGCATGGCTCGCGGCGAAGCGGCCGCACCTCGTCGTGGGAGGACTCCAATGACCGGGACCGACGGACTGTCGCGACGGGTGTTCCTCGCGCGGCTGGGGATCGGCTTCAACGCGATCGTCGCCACGCTGCTGGGCGTACCGATCGTGCGCTACATCCTCTCGCCCATCACGCGCGAGCGCCGGCCGGGTTACGAGTCGTGGCTCTCGCTCGGCGCTCTCGACCAGTTCCCGGAGGGCCAGACGCGCTTCGCCACCTATCGGAACCCCGTGGTGAACGCGTGGGACGGCGAGACCGCGACGATCGCGTGCTGGGTGCGTCATCTCGCGGGCGAGAAGTTCCAGGTCTTCGCGATCAACTGCGCGCACCTCGGGTGCCCCGTCCGTTGGTTCCCGCAATCGAACTTGTTCATGTGCCCGTGTCACGGTGGCGCCTACTACGCGGACGGCTCGCGCGCCTCCGGACCGCCGGATCGTGGCTTGTTCGAATATCCCTACAAGATCGAAGCGGGAAATCTCTTCATCAGGGCGGGTGAGATCCCCACGCCCGGGCGCGTCGCTGCCGTCGCCGCGGAGAAGCCGTCGTGCGCCTGATCGAGAGCGTGAGCGACTGGCTCGATCAGCGCCTCCAGCTCGGCGCGTCGATCCGGGCGACGATGGCGCACCCGGTCCCCCGCGAGACGGCGAGCTGGTTCTACGTCTTC
>WNEP01000014.1_pt1 | contig 67227 bp, 63 predicted proteins | sample 5399961 | NCBI WGS metagenome assembly WNEP01 (sample SAMN13153329, study PRJNA577476) | soil metagenome | isolation source: 20 cm grassland meadow soil pre-rain plot 5 | place: USA:California | collected 2015-09-08 | reverse complement strand
AGACTTCTATTTTCGGCAATAACCTGGCGGGCGCCGACGAGGCTCGCGCCAATACGTATGGCGCTGTCAAGGAGATCCCCGCAAAGATCAACGCGGCACTTTCCTCCACGGCCGGCAACGCTCAGGAAGTCGCGGACGCCGTTCTGCGGATTGTCGAGACTCCCGCGGGAGAGAAGCAGCTGCGCTATGTGGTTAGCCCCCGAAGTATCGGTGTCGACGAGATCAACGCCCTCACAAAGCAAGTGCAAGCCAACATTCTGGAAGCGTTCGGCCTCGCTGCCGACACCAAATTCCTCAAAGGTAAAGCAGCCGGCTCGGTCTGACGCTCTCTTGCAGCAACACCTGCGGAGCGATCCGAACCCGTGGCTACTTCTTTGAGGATGCGGAGTTACCGGCGTATTGGAGGCGTGCTGCCCGGTCCGAGTACGCAATTCCCCATTGCTGCAAGCGCCTGGCAAGTTCGGCGGGAACGCCGGCATCACGGAACTGTTGTGCCGCTTCCCAAACGCTTCCACCACTGATCTCACCGTAGCCTTGGGGAGGAGCATAGGGCCGCGCGGGCAACCCGCCCATCGGCAAGTACTTCGCGACCGGGTATTGGAGGTTCTTGTCCATCCATGCAGAGAGCAGCGAAGCGGTCAGCGCGCGACGCAATTCGACCGGCAGCGGTTTGAAGATTGGTTCCCAAACAGGACTAATCAGGATGCGAGGATCGATGTTCTGCTCCGGCCGCCAACCCTGCCGGTAGTCGCCGGGACCTAAGCGAGGATCGGTGGACTGCAGCGCTTTGGTTACGGCCACCAGGAGCCGCGCCGGCTCCGGCTGGTGCGTCTGGGCATGCAGGTCGTTGAAGCGCCCGATCACATAAACCCAATCCACGGGAGCGCGATCGCGGTGTTGATGGTTGCCGCTGTTCAGGACGATTTGCAGTTCGTACCAGGCGGCCATGAAATATTCGTTGGTCAGCGCGCTGCCACCGACTCCAGCCGCTCCATCCGGAATGAGGGCTGACGATGGAGCGGTCTCTGCCGGAATGGTGTTGCACCAGGTGCGGGAATCCGCAAGCGATCCAAAAATTTCGCGGCCGCGTCCTTCCAGCGCAAACTCCTGCATCATCTCCCAGGTCTTTACGAGCTGCCATAGCTGAGTCGAGTACACTTTGTCCGTCAACGCCGGCCACCACTCCATCTTTGGCTTGACGAAGCGTTTGAGGAAAGCACGCCGCGCTTGAGTCCAGTCGTCGAAGGCGGCAGGGACGGGGCGAACGTTGCGATCGGAAGATTGGGTGGCCACCAGAAGGGCGCGCAGCGGCTGCCTCGCGGTGCGTTTGCTTTTGCCCTCTGGCTGCGTTTCGCCATCGTACAGGGCTGCGAATTCGCTCTGTGCAAAGTCCGGCCCCCAAGCATCCTTGGGATGCACGCGCGGCAGCCAACCACTCCAATCGGGAAGCTGCAAGGCAATGGGAATCTCGCGAGGATTGAGGTTGCCGTCGGGGCGAAAGAGGTCGGGGGTAATCTTTCCCGCGAGTTCGCGGAGGGTGGAGAAATTTACTGGGGAATTGACGGCGTCACCGTTCACCCGCGCGCCTTGCTGGTTGATCAGATATGGCAACGCATCCATATCCCGGTCAAGAACCCATGAGAGTCCGGCACCAGCCGCCCAGTTCGAGGCAGGCTGGTCGTCGAGACCCGGTCCGGGCTGGTAAGGAGGGTTCCACGGGCGCCCCGGACTCGGCAACGGCAAGTTGCGAATGTAGCTGGCGATCTGTTCACCCTGGAGTGTGGACAAGCCATGGAAGCGCGAACGGTCAACAATGCTGGCGTTGGAGAAGTTGAAGTATTTCAGGTCGCGCCCATCCCTGGCGTGACAGTCCGCACAGCGCGCCTGAATCCTGGGACTATTGGGGAGGCTGTTTGCCGCGAGGGAGGCGGTCTCCCAGAGTTCGCGCCCAGCCCGAATAGAGGCGGCATCCGGCAAGGGCGGAGCCCAGGTTTCGGGCGCATCTTGCACAAAATCGTCTGGAGGGAGGAGCTTGCTTCCGTCGCTGGTGAGGAGGTTGAATGCCAGGACGCGATAGGCGCTGACGATACCGTCGGTCTGATTGAACCGGAAGCGGAGTGTATTAGCACCAGGGACGACTGTGCCGTTGGGGAGGGAGAGAGTCATCACGAGAGTGGAGAAGCCTCCACCGATTCCGCCGAAACTCCTGGCGGGCTCGGGGATTGAGACCGTGCTGTTGTTGAGCGGCATCCAGGCGCTGGAGTTGACTTGGACGCTGGCCTGATTCGCATAGCGCAGCCCATGGATCTGCAACCAGAGCGAGCGCACCGACTCGGCTCGTCCATCCTGAAGGGTGATGGTCCTGCTGACCGTCGTGCCCGCTGCGCCCAAGACTTCGATCGGCAGCAAAACCCGGTCCGCGGTGGTACGGGCAGATCCCATGGAAATTGCAGCAGCAGCCAGGACGGCCGGAAATAGACGCGACGGCGACAACTGTTTGGGCCTCAATTTTGCTCCAGTAGGCAAAGCAGGACGGCTACTAGTCTCGAAGTATTCTTCCGATCGCAAATCGTGTCAATGAAGAACCTTCTCGCTGCGGGAGACTACCAATCTTTAGAAGAATTGCGGGATGCCGCTGCGCTGAGCGGCTGAAGATTGCAGGAAAAAGGCCGGGCCGCCTCCGCTCCAGGGCAAATGGATGTGGGGTACTAGGGTGGGGGCCCTGGACTCGGAGGCGGACCCGCTGTCCCGAATGTGGATGCATAGTGCATTAAGGCTGGGGAGTGTGGAATATAGTGGATACCTTGATTTGGCATCAGGTGTTTGCCCTAGTACGCGCCTCAGGGTAGCCCAGGCTTTGGTGTAAGGACCAGGGACACGCTGCTTCGAATTGAACTTCCTTGCCTCCGCACTTCCACAGGTATAGGCTTCCGTCTCGCAACACGTTTGCGTCATGCAGGGCTTGCCCTTCCGCGAGGGGTAAAAGGGGTTGCCCTGCACCCACCTATGTCATCGACGGCGAAGAGAGGCTTCTCGCTGCGCTCGAAATGACGGCGCGACCTATTGCTGAAAAGAGGAGGAAACTATGGCTACGGCAACTGCAACGATGCAACCGAATGTGAAGATTGGACCGACAAAATTACTGATCAACGGAAAATGGGTGGATAGCGTATCGGGAAAAACGTTCCCGACGGTCAACCCGTCGACAGGCGAAGTAATTACGCAAGTGGCGGAAGCCGACGCGCCGGACGTGGACAAGGCGGTAGCGGCGGCACGCGGGGCGTTTGACAAAGGCGCATGGCGGAAGAAGATGAGCGCTGCCGACCGCGGCGTTTTGATGAACAGGCTGGCGGACCTTATCGAGAAGCACGCCGATGAGCTGGCACAACTGGAAGCGCTGGATAACGGGAAGCCGGCGCACGTCGCGCGGGCGGCGGACCTTCCGCTGACGATTGCCTGCTACCGCTATTACGCGGGCTGGGCGGACAAGAATCATGGGAAGACGATTCCCGTGAGCGGCAATTATTTTTGCTACACGAAGCACGAGCCGGTGGGCGTGGTTGGACAGATTATCCCTTGGAATTTTCCGCTGCTGATGCAGGCGTGGAAGCTGGGGCCGGCGCTGGCAACGGGTTGCACGGTAGTGATGAAGCCCGCGGAGCAGACTCCATTGACGGCGCTGCGCGTGGGCGAGTTAATCATGGAAGCGGGATTTCCTGAAGGCGTAGTGAACCTGCTGCCGGGATATGGGCCAACGGCCGGCGCAGCGATTGCGCGGCACATGGACGTCGACAAAGTGGCGTTCACGGGGTCAACGGAAGTAGGCCACTTGATTATGAAAAACGCGGCGGAAACAAACCTGAAGCGGGTGACGCTGGAGTTGGGCGGAAAGAGCCCGAATATCGTGTTCGCCGATGCGGACATGGATGAAGCGATCGAGGGCGCGCACTTTGCGCTGTTCTTCAACCAGGGGCAGTGCTGCTGCGCGGGTTCGCGGTTGTACGTCGAGGAAAAGGCATACGACGAATTCGTGGATCGCAGCGTGGCGCGCGCGAAAAAACGCACTGTCGGCAGCCCGTTCGACAAGAAGACGGAACAGGGGCCGCAGGTGGACCAGGACCAATTCAACAAGGTGATGAGCTACATCGACGCCGGAAAGCAGGAAAAAGCGAAACTCGTGGCCGGCGGCAATCGCGTGGGCGACAAGGGGTACTTCATCGAACCTACGGTGTTTGCCGACGTGCAGGACAACATGAAGATCGCGCAGGAAGAAATCTTCGGGCCGGTCATGTCCATCCTGAAGTTCAAAGACTTGAACGAAGTGGTCGAGCGCGCGAACAAGTCACTGTACGGATTGGCGGCAGCGGTTTGGACGAAAGACATCACCAAGGCGCATGCCATCGCGGACAGCGTTCGCGCGGGGACGGTGTGGGTGAATTGCTACGATGTGTTCGACGCGGGAGCACCGTTCGGCGGATTCAAACAGTCCGGGATCGGGCGCGAACTCGGCGAATATGGATTGGCGAATTACACTGAGGTGAAGACCGTCACCGTCAAACTATGAACGAGACAACTCGAGTCGGAACAAGAGGGGCACGATTTATCGTGCCCCTACACTTTTTTGCGGCGGCAGTGGCGCTAGCAGCGGTATTCCTTTTTGCGGCGCAGGCGAGCTATGGGCAATCGGATGCAGGAGCAGGCGCCGTACAGTGTCACCTACAGCATTTGCGGCACGGAATTAATCTGAGCGAGTGGTTTGCTCAGGTGTACGACCCCAAGGGCTACACGAAAGAACATTTTGAGGCTTGGACGACGGCGCAGGACATCGGGTTAATCAAGAACATGGGATTCGACCATGTACGGTTGAGTGTGAATCCGCAACCGATGTTCCGGCGCAAGCAGGCCGATCGCATCCCCGCGGATTATCTGGGCTATCTCGACGCCGCGGTGAAGATGATTCTCGACCAGGGCCTGGCGGTGATCATTGATATTCATCCTGACTCCGACTTCAAGGAAAAGCTCTCCGCAGACAATGAGTTCGTCGAACAGTTCGAGGACTATTGGCGCGCGCTGGCGCGGCATTACTCTTCGACGAACCCGGATCTCGTTTCGTTCGAAATTCTGAATGAGCCGGAATTTCACGATCGTTATCGCTGGCAGGGCGTGCAGGCGAAGCTGGCGGTAGCGATTCGCGAAGGCGCGCCGCAGCACACGATTATTGTGGCCGGGGCGTATTGGTCGTCGGAAAATGAGCTGCTATTTTTCGATCCCCTGCGCGACCCGAACATCATCTACAATTTTCACTTTTATGATCCTCACATCTTCACCCATCAAGGAGCGACTTGGAGCACGAATTACGTTCACTACTTGAAAGAGCTGCCGTATCCTTCGACGCCGGAAAATGTGCAGGCGGCTGCTGCGCTGATTCCGGATGCGGTGAATCGATTGGCGGCGATTCACTATGGACTGGACCGCTGGAACGCATCGCGGATCGACAGCGAAATCGGGCAGGTGGCGGCGTGGGCGAAACGGTGGAACGTAGCGGTCACGTGCAACGAGTTTGGCGTGTATCGCAAGACGGCAAATCCGCAGGATCGAGCAGCGTGGATTTCCGACGTTCGAACGACGCTGGATAAATATGGAATGGGATGGACGATGTGGGATTACAGCGGCGGATTCGGTGTGGTAACGAAGCAAGAGGGCCATCCCGCCGTTGCTGATGCGGTCATCGTCAAGGCGCTGGGACTGAAGATGCCGCCCGCCGCACCATAACTGACCGGCGCTGTTCAGCGGGGGGAGTTCAGCCTACAATCGCGCCATGCCGGTCACGCTGCGTGCCCACGAACCGGGGGATTTTGCTGCCCTGCTGCGGCTAGACTATGCGTGCTTCCCACCGGGAATTGCCTACTCCAAGACAATGCTGAGATATTTTCTGAAGCTGCCGTCGGCGGATGGGGTGGTGGCGGAAGATGATGGGAAGATTGTGGGATTTATTTTGACGGAAGAAAATCCGCCGCTGGCGCATGTGATCACGCTGGACGTGGCGGAATCGCACCGGCGGCAGGGAGTGGGCTCTGCGCTGCTGGCGGAGAGCGAGAAGAACCTGGCGTTACGGGGCGTTCGAACGATTTTGCTGGAAACGGCAACCGACAATGAAGCGGGCGTTGCCTTCTGGCAGCGGCATGGCTATCGTATCGAGGCGACGCTGAAGCGGTATTATTTGCGGCGCATTGACGCGTACGAAATGCGAAAGATCCTGCCGGGCGTTCGAAAAACGGCCAAGCATCCAGGAGAACACGTTTGAGCGACTACTTGCTGTCCGTGCTGTTGGGAATCGTGGAGGGATTGACGGAATTTTTGCCGGTGAGCTCGACGGCGCACTTGCGTATCAGCGAAGCGCTGTTTCACATCGACCTGGCGAACGGGTATTGGAAAGTGTATTCCATCGTGATCCAACTCGGCGCAATCGCGTGCCTGCCAGTGTATTTCTGGCACCGGATTCGAGCGTTCCTCTCGACCTTTCCGAAAGGCGAGCGCGGCGACCGAACGCCGCTCACTCATCCTCTAGGACTGACGGCAGTGGCATTCGTAATTACGGCGATTCCTTCGTTTCTGCTGACGAAAATGATCGGAAAACATTTAGAGAACCTCTCGATCATTGGGTGGTCCCTGGTAATCGGGGGCGTTTTGATGTGGATCGTCGATGCGATGAACGCGAAGTCCGAGGCGGCCGGTCCTGGAAACACGGGAGGCCGTATTCACACCTGGAAGATGGAAGACATGAGCCTGGGACAGGCTGGCTGGATCGGCTTCTGCCAAATTTTTTCGGGCGTGTTCCCCGGAACGTCACGCTCGATGTCGACGATTGCGGGCGGACAGATTGCGGGGATATCGCGGTCCGCGGCACTCGAGTTTTCTTTCTTTCTTTCGATACCGACGATGGCCGCGGCAACGTTATATACACTCTACAAGTCGGTGCTGGGAAAAGGCGAGAATCCCATTGGAGTTTCGCAGATGACTCCGCACCAGTGGGTCGTTTTGGCGATCGGATTCGTCGTGTCGTTCATCGTGGCGTATGGGGCAGTGGCGTGGTTTCTGGCGTGGGTGAGGAAGCATGGCTTCGCGCCATTTGCCGTGTATCGAATCGTTATGGGAGCGCTGGTGCTGGCGTGGACGTCCGGGGTCCTGCATTGAAGATTTAGGAAACACGGGTACAGAAAGTTTTTGGCGTTGGAGCTCGCTAGTTTGGTATATTCAGTGTGTTTGGAAGTTCCTCCAGGCGGGAGTGCGATAGCGCCAGCGCCCCGCCGCGACACTCAGTCTTCCCCACAAAGCTGAGGAGATTCTTCTTGCGCTTACTGACTCCGACAGGAAACAAGCGTTTCAATGAACTGATTGGGTTTTTGTGTATCACGCTGGCGGTGCTAATCGCTCTGGCGCTGCTCTCCTATTCGCCGAAAGATGCTTCGTTCAATGTAAGTGCCGCGGCCTTCGACGGCAGCCCGGCGCGAAACTGGATTGGGCCGGCCGGGGCGTACGGAGCGGACCTGCTTTTCCAGAGCTTCGGGTTTGCCGCGTTTCTGATACCGGCGGCGATCCTTGTTTTGGGATGGCGGTGGTTCCGGAGCCGGGTTTTAGATTCGCAAGTCGCCACGGTCGTGGGCTTCGGGCTGCTGCTGGTTTCGCTGCCGACGCTGCTTTCCCTTTGGCACGTCTGGGATGTGCGCGGCGCGGTGCCGCCGGGCGGATTGCTGGGCGAACTGATTTCTGGAGGGTTGCGCACCGGGTTCAACCTATGGGGCGCGAATCTGGTGACCGTGGCGCTTCTGGTGACGGCGCTGTTTATGACCACGCGTTTTTCTTTTTCCGGGGCGCATGCATGGGCCAGCGGTCCGAATGGCCCGATTGGAAGAGTGGAGAAGCTGGGCATTTTGCAGAAGGCCAAGGCGCGCTGGCATGCGTGGCGCGAAGAGCGTGAACAGCGGCGCATGAGGCGCCGCGTGGAAGAGTCCCGGCTTTCGGGCAGGAAGCCCGTTACGCCGCAAGTTATTGGAAGGGCCGACTTGCTGAATGATGCCTCCAAGACTATTCGCTTCGCCGATGAAAGCGAAGAGGAAGAAGACGAGAAGGAAACCAAGGACGCGTCCCGCAAAACGCCGATCTTCGTCCTAAATCGCGACACAGAAAAGGCTGCAGCCAAGAAAGCCGGCGAGCCCAAAATTGCCAAGGGAAATCCGAATTACAAACTTCCGTCCCCTGCCCTGCTCCGCGAAGGCGAACGCGGCCAGAAGCTCGATGAAGAAGAGCTGAAACAACGAGCGCGCGCGATTGAAGCCAAGTGCCTGGAATTTGACATACAGGGCCGCGTGACGCAAATCAATCCCGGCCCGGTCGTCACGACCTTCGAATTCAAGCCCGAAGCGGGAATCAAGTACAGCCGGATTATCGGGTTGACGGAAGATTTGTGTCTCGCGCTGCAAGCCGAATCCATTTTGATCGAGCGCATCCCGGGCAAGTCGACCATTGGCATCGAAGTGCCGAACGACAAGCGACAGACGATTGCGCTGCGGGAAATCATCGAGGCGCCGGAGTTCATGAATTCTCCGAGCAAACTGACGCTGGCGATGGGGCGTGATTTGCACGGCCGGATTCGCGTGACGGAGCTTGCGGCCATGCCGCACTTGCTGATCGCCGGTTCCACCGGCACTGGTAAGAGCGTGTTTATCAACTCGCTGATGATGTCGATTCTTTACAAGGCGAGCCCGGACGAAGTGAAAATGGTGCTCGTGGACCCGAAACGGTTGGAGCTCAATCTCTACGAGAACATCCCTCACTTGATCGCACCGGTAGTGACCGATCCGAAGATCGCCTCCAACGTGCTGCGAAATGCGACGCGCGAAATGGAGAACCGCTTGAAGCTGCTGGCGCAGCGCGGCGTTCGAAATATCGACCAGTACAACCGCACGTTCAAGAAGGAACACTCGCTATCGCTGTTCGACAATCTGGAAGAGACCGAGCACAAGCCGCTTCCCTACTTGATTATCGTGATCGACGAGCTGGCCGACCTGATGATGGTGGACACCAATAACGTGGAAGAGTCAATCACCAGGCTTGCGCAAATGGCGCGCGCCGTGGGCATTCACTTAATCCTTGCGACGCAGCGGCCCTCCGTGGACGTGATCACCGGCTTGATCAAGGCGAACTTCCCTGCTCGCATTTCGTTCCGCGTTGCCAGCAAGGTGGATTCGCGCACCATTCTCGATTCGAACGGCTCGGAATCGCTGCTTGGAAGAGGCGACATGCTGTATCTGCCGGCCGGGTCGGCGCGGCTTCATCGCATTCACGGGCCGCTGGTGACGGAAGAAGAAATCACTTCCGTGTGCGACTTCTGGCGCGAGCAAGCCCAGGCGAAATACCAGGAGGAGCTGTTGGCGGCGCCGAAGGACGAGGACGGCAAGACGGAAGGTGCGGCCGACGGCGATGTCGAGGGTGGCGAGGACGTTGACGATGATCTTTACCAGGACGCGATTCGCGTGGTTTGCGACGCAGGCCGCGCTTCCACTTCCACGTTGCAGCGCCGCTTGCGAATTGGCTACGGCCGGGCTGCTCGCCTGATCGATCTCATGGAAAAGGACGGTATCGTCGGTCCACCTGACGGAACGAAACCGCGCGAGGTCCTGAAGAACCGCAACTGGATGAAGGAATTCGACGAGTCAGCACACTGATTTGGGCGGCATTTTTCACTGAATTGACACAACTCTACATCACCCCTACAATTTCTAAATCACCAGTGCCGGGGTAGCTCATTGGTAGAGCGCCGCCCTGAAAAGGCGGGCGTAGCCAGTTCGATTCTGGCCCCCGGCACCAGTTTTGTTTTTTCTTCGCCATACCTACTGCTTCCTTCCTTGCAGATTGAATTCGTACGTTGGTTCAGATCTACCGGAATCCCCATGGGCTACGCCCAGGTTGTGCTGTGAGCTTCAGCGGGAATAGTGGTCGCACCTACGAAGTCACGCGCACTTACCTGTACGAGTTGGAGCGCATCAGCGAGCGCCGCTTCTTCGTGTAGGACAACAGCAGCGACGTTCAGCAATTTGCACGGGAAGGATGCGCAACACTAAGGAAGTACGCTAAACTTTCGGAAGGAGATTCACAAAATGGCCTCGAGCATCATTGTGAGCAACCCGGCTATCCTCAGCGGTGAACCAGTCTTCCGTGGAACGCGAGTTCCTTTCAAGTCGCTGACAGACTATCTGGAGCATGGGCGGACGCTGTCTGAGTTTCTTGAAGATTTCCCCAGTGTAACCAGCGCCGAAGCTATTGCGGCGATCGAAGAAGCCAGAACGAGCTTGACTGCCACTTTGAAATGAAATTGCTCTTCGATGAGTGTGTCCCCAGGAAGGTCAAATTCCTGTTTGCCGACGGCGGTCATGAATGTGAGACTGTTCGAGACGCGGGATTCAGCGGCAAGGAGTATGGGGCGCTGTTGGCGCTGGCTGAAGGGCACTTTGACGTCCTCGTCACAATAGACAGGAACATTCGGTATCAGCAGAACATGACGGGCCGGAACATCGCTATCCTGATCATCCGCCCAGCTTCGAACGATATGGATGACATCCGACCGCATGTTCCAAATGCTCTCGTCGCATTGCAATCCCTGAAGCCCGGCCAGATACTTGAAGTCGGGATCCTGGGGTAAGGCCCACTACGTACTTTTCAATGCGTGCGCGGACCGCAACGGTGTGAGATCGCTGTTGGTTGGTCAGCAGCGGCTCACGCAAAATCCAGTCATGCGATCGTCACGCGATTCGTGCGAGGATGACGCCGAAGCATTCACCGCAGGTTGAGTAATTCGTCGCCGCTATGCCACCCACTTCATTGTCAGCTTCTTGCGTTTTCTCGCGCAGTCCAGCAGATACAAATCAATCAGTTTCTGGTAAGGCAGTCCAGTCTCTTCCGCCAGTCGCTTGAAGTAGTCCACGACTTCCGGACTCAAGTTAATGCCCACCGCCTTTTTCTTCCTTGCGTACGGGTTCTTCAGCTCTTTCAATTTGGAGAAATCATATTCCTTCCTCATAGAAGCGCACCTCCTTTCTAGTCGCCTTACGGGCAGAAATAATCCTGACCACGGAATCGTTTTCCTTGTAACAGTGAACTACGATGAGCGTTCTTGCCGCTGAACTCACACCAAGTAGAATGAACCGATCCTCGTGCTCGGAGTGCTCCGGATCATAAAATAGGCGTCCATGCGGATCGCTAAAAACGCTCTGGGCCTCTTCAAACCAAATTCCGTGCTTGATCCGATTGCTTTTGTTCTTCCGTTCGTCCCAATCGAACCGCAGCATTTCTAGATAATATCTAGATAGGTGGGATATGGCAAGGCGGTTGCGTTTCGATCTGGTCGACCTAGTCCCCTGGGTCTGCTTGAGGATGCTTGCGGCGTTGCCGGGATGCAAAGTGTAGAATACGGCCGTGGCTACACCTGTCAGTTTGCCTATTTTCGAGCAAGGTGGCGTGAATCAGCATTCACCCGCCCAGGCCAAAATTGCTCTCTTCCGCGCGCTGTTTCATGGACGAGAGGATGTTTATCCGCAACGCTTCGAAAGCCGTAAGACAGGCAGAGCTGGCTATTCGCCAGCTTGCGGCAATGAGTGGGTCCGGGGAATTTGCGAGAAACCGAGAATCAAGTGCTCCGAATGTCCGCACCAACGGTTTCTTCGCATAACCGACGAAATAATTCGTTGGCATCTCTGCGGTCACGACGACAAGGGCCGGGAATTCGTGATGGGCGTCTATCCGATGCTTCGGGATGAGACCTGTTTCTTCCTGGCCGCCGACTTTGACAAAGCAACGTGGCAGCAAGATGCGGGCGCATTCTTGGAAACATGTCAACAAATGAACGTGCCCGCTGCCCTGGAGCGGTCCCGGTCGGGCAACGGCGGGCACGTTTGGTTCTTTTTCAATGAAGCCGTTCCCGCCGTATTGGCGCGCAAGCTGGGTACACACATACTCACGAAAACCATGGAACGCCGCCCCGAAGTCGGTCTGGATTCGTACGATCGGCTCTTTCCAAATCAAGACACACTACCGGTGGGCGGCTTCGGCAACCTGATCGCGTTGCCTCTTCAGCGGCGGTCCCGAGAATTAGGTAATAGCGTTTTCCTGGACGAGCGATTCGCTCCCCAAACCGACCAATGGGAGTTTTTGTCCTCGATCCGCAGAATCAGCCGGCAAGGAGTTGAGGAAATAGTCCGGCGTGCTGACGTAAAGGGCCAGATAATTGGCGTACGTTTGGCGCCTGAGAGTGAAGAAGATGAGGATACGCCTTGGAAGAGACCGCTATCACGGAGTCGGACAAAAGCTTCAATCGCTGGCCCATTACCGGAGAGCTTGGAACTCATCCTCGGCAATCAAATATACATTCCTAAAGATGCGTTGCCGCCAGCCCTCCGCAACCGGCTGATCCGGTTGGCGGCGTTCCAGAATCCCGAGTTTTACAAATTGCAGGCCCTGCGGCTTCCGACTTACGACAAGCCTCGGATTATTGCCTGTGCCGAGGATCACCCCAAGCACGTAGGACTGCCGCGCGGTTGCCTGGATGAAGTCTGTCAAACTTTGTCGGATCTGAACATCAAGGCGATGGTCCGGGACGAGCGCAACCCCGGCCTGCCACTGAAAGCGACATTCCAAGGTGAGCTGCGCCCCGAGCAAACCGTTGCCGCGCATGCCATGCTCGCCCATGATACGGGAGTGTTGGCAGCCACCACCGCGTTCGGAAAGACCGTGGTCGCCGCGTGGCTGATTGCGCAACGGGGAGTGAACACACTCGTATTGGTACATCGGCGGCAGTTGCAACTTCAATGGATCGAGCGCCTTTCCACCTTCCTCGGAATGCCGGCGCGCACTATTGGCCGGATCGGTGGCGGCCGCACAAAGGCAACCGGCTTGCTTGATGTAGCCGTGATACAAAGCATGGTACGAAGCGGTCTCGTCGACGATCTCGTGAGCAATTATGGCCACCTGATTGTGGATGAGTGCCACCATCTCTCTGCCCAAAGCTTTGAGCAGGTTGCCCGCCAGGCTAAGGCGAAGTTTGTGACTGGCCTATCTGCGACCGTCACCCGGAAGGATGGCCAGCATCCGATCATCTTCATGGAGTGTGGTCCCGTACGCTACCGGGGCAGTGTCCGGCAGGGTGTTGCAACTCATCCCTTTGAGCATAAGGTAGTGGTTCGTCCGACTGGTTTTCGTCCGCTACGACCAGCCGATCCTGATGTGCGGGTACAATTCCACAAACTCTATGAAGAACTAATTGCCGATAAGGAGCGCAATCGACTCATCTGTCAGGACGTCATCCATGCCCTTCGAGAGGGGCGGTCGCCGCTGGTGTTGACTGAACGGAATGAGCATCTTGACTCTCTGACGGAGCAATTGACCTCTGAGTTGCCGCACCTGATTGTGCTCAGAGGAGGGATGCGCAAAAAGGAGCTTGACGCTATTCAAGCTCGCTTGGCTGCGATTCCTGCTGAGGAGGCTCGGCTGCTCTTGGCAACCGGCCGGTATGTGGGGGAGGGCTTTGATGACGCCCGACTCGACACCTTATTCCTGACGCTGCCTGTCTCGTGGCAAGGGACGATCACGCAGTACGTTGGTCGGTTGCATCGCCTCTTTCACAACAAGCGGGAGGTGCGCGTTTACGACTACGCGGATCTCAATGTACCGATGCTGGCGCGAATGTTCGACCGCCGCTGTCACCACTACGAAGGTATCGGCTACACGATTCAGCTTCCAGGAAGCGCGGTGCCGGGCTGGCCGGCAGATGTGCCACTCCCCGTCGATCCCGACTGGAAAAGCCAATATGCCGCCAGCGTGCGCCGGTTGGTGAGAGATGGCGTAGATTCCCCTTTGGCGAAACTATTTGTGCTTGCTGCCGTAATCCCGCCCTCCGATGCCGATAGTTCCGGCCGAGCGCGAAGTGCAACCGAGGCATTTCTCTATCGCCGATTGGAAACATTAGCCGAGACGGCCGGGAGGTTTCGCTTGAATGCAGAGCTGCCGATTCCGTTCGATGGCTGGGGCCGCATGGAAGTCGACCTGCTTTGCGAGCCGTCGCACATCGCCGTCGAACTTGACGGCAGGCAGCACCTGGGCGACCCTGAAGCCTACCGGCGAGATCGTCGCAAGGATGCTTTGCTGCAGGAGAATGGCTATCGGGCCCTCCGCTTCCTCGCAGAAGACGTCGGCAAATGTCTAGATCAAGTTCTGGACGCTATCCTGCGAGCCTTAGCGCACCAAAACACCAGAATCTGAGCAGATGACTAACCTTGCTTTGGGTATAGCCTCTCAACCCAGTTTCGGTGGGCCTCCTGGGCGGCGGTTCCGGCAGTTAGAATTGAGGCAGCACGGAGCGAAGACATAGCGGTGACTTGTTCGATGATGCCAGAGGCATTCAAGGCGATTAGGCAGCTAAGTCAACAAAGAACATAGCTTGTGGCAGTATCGTGCATGTCTGGCCCCCGGCACCATCCGCTCCCGCCCATCGCCTCGTTCCCGAAGAAATCTACTTTGCCGTGGGCAAGATACGTGGTTTTTCCGGCCTGCAGTAGAAATTTTGATTTTAGGTCCTGGAAACTAGCCCGGCACTGCTTCTTGCCAGCGGGTAATTTCAGTGTAAAGTCGAATCAAGGAATTAAGCTAAGGTCTGATGACCCCCTTGGAACCGCAACAACCACCCACGGTACCTGCTCCCGTGCAGGCCGAGCAAATCCGGACAAACATGCGCCGGATTTCACAGCGCCAATGGTGGCTGTGGTCCTCGGCCGTAATGGTGACCTTGCTCTTAACTCTTGGGATCGCTTCCTTTGCGTTCCCAGGCCTCCTGTCCGGAAACGAATCCCTCTATTCATTTCGCTTGGACCTAGCCATGCGCGGGCTAGTGGGACTCGTTTTACTGTTCAACGTCTATACCGTTTACCAGCAGTTGCAGATACATCGGATCCAAAACCACTTGAGCGACCAAGTGGAGGCATTAGGCAAGATGGAAATACGCACGGAAGAGGTTTATAAGCTTGCCGTGCTTGACCCACTTACGGGTCTCCATAACCGACGATCGGGAGAACAGCGTTTGGCACAAGAAATTTCTCGCGCGCAACGCCACGGCCGCCCCCTGACCGTCCTGATGCTGGACTTGAACGGCCTGAAAAACCTCAATGACAAGTTTGGCCACGCTGCCGGCGACGAACTGATCCGGCACTTTGCCGGACGCCTCAGCAAAGCCATTCGCGGTTCCGATCTAGCCGTTCGTCTCGGAGGGGACGAATTCCTGGTGCTGCTGCCGGAGTGCAAACCTGATGAAGTGCTTCATGTCCTGGGCCGGTTGAAAGACCTGAATTTCGATTATGACGGCCAGTCAATGGCCTTCTCCTTTTCCGCGGGTTGGACCAATTTCAATCCGGGTGAATCGCCCCAAGACCTTTTGAAACGGGCCGATGACGCACTTTATGTGAACAAGCGTGCCGCTAGAGCCCAAGAGGAATTGCGCGCTGCAAAGACCTGATCGATACCTGTGTTTCTCTTCATTCCTCGGCTTTCCGCCGCGGAGAACGAGAATTCCGGAGGCTCAAGCATACTGGACGGTAGGGTTTTGTCCTCTCGCGCATTGCAGTATTTCCCCGAATTGACTGCTAAATGTCCTATGGCATAAGTCCCCTTGGATACCATTGGTAATCCCGAAAGGTCGTTGTTGCCCACTCAATGCCTGCTAAAGTTACTCGGACTCCGCCCAAGGTCCTGGCGATCGGGGCGGATTGGTTGGTTCTTGACAATATTCGCGTCTTGCTTGGGACTAAGGGCTGTCTGTGCGTCGTTGGTTCCAATATCAACGAGGCGCGCGCACTCCTTGAGAAGGAAAGACCCGACGCCGCCGTCCTTGATCCGCAACTCTTGGACTCTTCACCTACTGAGGCTTTGGCAGCCTTGCATACGATTGCTCTCGGGCTGCAAGGTCGCGTAGCTGTTCTCACACAGGAGCAGATTGATTCACAACTTCTGAATGTAGTTGACGCCTATTCTCTTCCCAAAGTTCCGGTAGAAGCACTCTTACAGGAACTTTGGCCCTGCCTGGACTCGTTGCTCCACAGAAAGATCGCGCCGCGGCGGACCAAGCACACCGGGCGGCTTGTCTTTAACAGCTTTCTCCAACCGTTAGCTGTCGGCGTACGCTCTGCACAGCCCTCGGATCATAGGCTCCTTTACGAATCTGGGGATGTGATGGTCGACCTGTGGCTCCAATCCCAGAGAGATTCGCGGCGCGTCAAGCTTATTGGCCAGATTCTGGATCGCAAAAAACCAGGACCTCAACTCCATAGCGCGCCCGTCGTGCTTCAAGGCAAAACAGAGCCGATTGAGGTAGCGACCACAAACGAGATGGGTGAGTTTCAGTTTGACTTCGATCCTCGGCCCCAGCTGAGGCTGGAGATAGGCGTCAGGGAAAACTACTGGCTATCCCTCGAATTGCCCGGTCCCAGGGGCGCCATCCATGAAGTAAGAGAATCGCCAGCCCGGGAGGCAGAGGGAGACCTCGAGATTCAGAAACCTCCCGTTTCCAACAAAAGAGAGAGGCAGTAACCCATGCGGTCCAAAGCGCTTGTACTCTTCCTGCTCCTGTTCGGGCTGTGGCCGGTCAGCGCCTCCGCCCACAATCGATTCATTGTGCGCGACACTGCGGGCCTTGATGCACTCCAGCAGGTCTGCGCGACGCTGGGCTGTACAGTGATCAGCAGTGTAGACGGCAACCTGAACCAAGTTTTTTTGGTTACGGCCCCCTTCAACATAGATGTAGCAGTGATTCTGGCCGAACTGCTCAACACGCCGGGAGTAACCAACGCCGAGCTGGATCAATCCGTCGCCTTGGTTCCGGCATTGAACCAGCCGGCCGCGGTACCCGCAGGGCTCTCGGATACCAGCACCGAGCAATACTTCGGCACTTCGGTGCGGAACGGCTATGTGAATCAACCGGCTGCGCAGATTATCCGGGTGTCCGAGGCGCAGAGCACTTTTAATGTGGCCGGGGCCGGCATTGTGGCGGACATTGACACGGGAGTGGACCCCGATCATCCGGCACTGCAAGGCGTTTTGCTGCAAGGCTGGGACTTCACTCGGAATCAGGCCGGCGGCTCCGAGATGACGGATCTTCAGCCTCCCTTTGTGTCGCCTCCGCCGTGCACGGATTGTGCCCCAGCGACTGTGAATCAATCCACAGCAGCGGTGCTGGACCAGTCGACAGCGGCGGTGCTCGACGGAAACCCGCAATACGCGGCATTTGGCCACGGCACGATGGTGATGGGCGTCATCCACCTCGTTGCGCCGCAGGCCAAGCTTCTTCCGCTAAAAGCCTTCCACTCCGACGGGACGGGATTCCTCTCCGACATCCTGAGTGCCATTTATTTTGCCGTGCAGAACCAGGCTAACGTCATCAACATGAGCTTCGACTTGACGACCAAATCCGATGAACTATCCAAAGCTCTGGATTTTGCCAACCAGCAAAATGTGATTTGCACGGCCTCCGCGGGAAATGACGGAGCAATCGAGATTGTCTATCCGGCAGCGATTCAGAACGACGTGATGGGAGTTGCCTCAACAAGCGACCTCGATCAGCGGTCCACTTTCTCGAACTATGGTGACGCCATCGTGTGGGTAGCCGCCCCCGGAGAAGCCGTCATCAGCACGTATCCGTTCGGCAGCTATGGGGCTGCGTGGGGAACATCCTTCAGCGCGCCTTTCGTTGCCGGGGGAGCTGCTTTGTTGTTGGATCAGAAGCCGGTCACGGACGAGTCCCAGGCCGCCGCTGCCGTGGCTCATGCCGTGCCCATCGGTCCCAACATGGGCAATGGCAGGCTGGACCTGGTGCAGGCACTCACCGCAAACGGTGCGCAACCCGGAGACTTCTGCATTTCTCCAGCTTATCAAAAAGCGAAAATCCACCGCGGTCAGACGGAGACCTTCACGTTCAAGGTTACTGCGTTCGATGGCTTCGCAGGAACCGTGGATTTCAGTGTGACCGGCCTACCCTTGAATATCGATGCGGATTTTAATCCGACTTCGAGGGCTGGTTCGGGCAACTCTGTGCTCACCTTGCACGCACACAAGAATGCGCATCCCGGATCGTACAACTTGACCGTTACCGGGAAGAGCGGAGCTTTGCTTCATTCCGTTAGCTTTCAATTGCACGTCCAATAGCTAGGTTGAACCAACCGGGAGCTCTTGTTTGACCTGTCCGCGAGCCCCAGGATTCGTGCTCACTGAGAAGGGGGAGGCGGGGGAAGCGCGAAAGCGTAGAGAACGTCCTGCACGGCAAGGATCAGATACTGCCGTCCGTCGAGTTGATAGGTCATCGGCGAGGCGTCCATGCGACCGCCGGCGTTCAAGTGCCACAAGGTTTTGCCCGTCACCGGATCAAGAGCGAGCAAATTGCCGGAGTTATCGGCAGTGAAGAGAAGATGCCCGGCAGTCGTAAGAATCCCAGAGATGCCTTCTCCCTTTCCAATTTCGTGATTCCACACGATTTTGCCGCTACGGTAGTCAATCGCACGCAGCGTTGAGTTGCTCCATAGGTTGCGGTCTCTGCCTGCCCAGCCTTCCGGCTTCCCTGTCGCAGTGCGGTAAAAAATGCTGAAGATTCGACGGGCATTCACATAAAACAGCCCGGTCTGGGGATCAAAGCTGGGCGCCATCCAATTGCTGGCGCCATCTGAACCAGGCTCGACAAGCGCGCCATCCGGGCTCGGAGTGGCTTCCGGCTTGGCGATCGGGCGGCCCCGCGAGTCAATTCCTTTCGCCCACGTCTGGTCGATGAAGGGGGCTGTGACCAGTTGCTGTCCATTCGTTCGATCGAGCACGAAGAAAAAACCATTACGGCTGGCCTGCGCGAGAAGTTTACGCGACTTGCCATTGAATTCGCCGTTGAACAAAACGGGTGTCTCGACGGCGTCCCAGTCATGCACGTCGTGTGGCGAAGGCTGGAAATACCATACGAGCTTCCCCGTGTCAGGATTCAGCGCCACGATGGAACAGGTGTAAAGATTGTCGCCGGGCCGCTCCTCGCCCGCGAGCACCGGATTGGGATTGCCCGTGCCCCAATAGAGCAGGTTGAGCTCGGGGTCATACGTGCCGGTCATCCACGTCATGCCGCCACCGTGCAGCATAGCGTCGGTGTCCTTGGGCCACGTTTCAGAACCCGGTTGGCCGGGGTCCGGCTCGGTGTACCAGCGCCACTGGATGGTTCCCGTTTCCGGATCCAGGGATTCGAGGAATCCCCGAATATCCGTAACGTCCCCGGACACTCCTACGATCACGTGATCACGGATGACCAGGGGCGCCATCGTTGAGAAGTAGCCGAGCTTCGGATCAGCAAGCTCGATGATCCAGCGAACGCTGCCATCCTTCGCGTCGAGACAGACCAAGTGCGCGTCGGGCGTAGTAAAGTAAAGCCAGTTTTTGTACATGCCCAACCCGCGATGGCCGATGTGGTCGCCTTCGGAAGCGCGATGGTAGTGCCAGATCTCCCGCCCAAAGCGGGCGTCGAGGGCCCAAACGTTGTCGGGCACCGTGAAGTAAAGAACGCCATTCACTTCCAGCGGCGTTGATTTGATGGTTCCCGCGTGCGGATGAAAGACCCATGCGAGCGTAAGCGAACCGACGTTTCCCACGTTGATCTGGTCGAGCGTGCTGAAGCGGCCGCCTGAGTAATCTCCGTTATAGGTCGGCCAAGTATCGGTGGCCGGCTTAAGCAGAGCCGTCGGGTCGAGCCCTTGCGCTGCGGCCGGCAGCGCGTGCAGGCTCAGCGCGAGCAGCAGCAAGATGAGGGTACCCGGCCGACCGCGCCAGTGCGAACCCTCGTTCTCCTCCACGCTGCGTTCGTTATGTCGCCTGCAATCGATCCGCCCACTCAGATGAGAAAGCATTCCCACTCCCGTCTTGGACTCCGTGGCTTCTCCACTCTTTACTTCAGACTTTCGAGATACGCAAAGAGGTTGTGAACATCCGCTGGAGTGAGTTTCTCGAGCAGTTCGCGGTGCGCAGCCAGGGGATCCTGCAATTCGACCTTCACCTTGTCGCGCGAGAATGACCGATACCAACCGGACGCATCACGCAGAGCGATCACGAAATCGTCGGCGTGCGCCAGCGGCCCCTTGACCTCTTCGCCAGAGGGCAGCGTGACGACGGCTACAGTAGGTTTGCCCACGGGATAAAGCATGCGCGCTTGGAGATCAATGGGGGAGTACTTCGTAGCGATGTTGGCGAGATCCGCGGCGGGAGAATGGCAACCTTTGCAGCCTCCCGCTCCATTAAAAAATGACTTTCCCGCAGCCGCGTCGCCGGTTAGCAGCTTCTCCACTGGATAGTTATGGGGGACGCCTGCCGACCTCAATGCTTCCGTGGCACGGGCATGGAGGTACGCAGCGATGTCAAGCACTTGCTGATCGGTCATCGACATCGCCGGCATCCCTTTGTCGGCGCGTCCCAGCCGAATGACCTCGCCGATCTTGTCGCCCTTTACGTCATGAGCAACGAGCGGTGAACGGACAAGGTCAGGCCCGCGAGCGCCAGTTGCATCGGGGCCATGACAGAATCCGCAAGATTGCTCAAACTGTTTGTGCCCGCGCTCGACCGCCGGGTCTTGAGAATCAGACTGAGGCCACGCAGCGGAATTCCCTAGACCAAACAGAACAATGACCGCAATACAAGGAATTGCAGTTCTGGCCCAGATAGCCGGGTCAAGGTGTTGTTTCAATGTGGGCCCATCTCCCCGTCTCCACACTCCTCATCCCTCCACGAATTTCAAGCGATCCTACCTCAATTGCAGACGACTCCAGCACTTCGCGTGCGGGGATTCTAGCATCAGGTCCGGGGCTTCGTCATTGGGTCTGCTTCATTTTTCCCTAAGCCGGCATCGGTGACCGCGCATTCTATCGACCGTCTCCTCCGTTTCCATTTGGGCCTATCTGCCCGGTGGAAACAGTGGCAGCTTCGCCCGTGATCAGGCGCGCGCCTCTGCTGAAAGTCAGGTATTCGAATCCCCATTGTATGAAAACGATGATGCGACTCTGAAATTCCACGATGTAAATCAAGTGGATGAAGAGCCACATCAGCCATGCCAGCAGCCCGGAAAGGTGCACGCCGAAAATATTTGCGACGGCGGCCGCGCGCCCGATTACGGCCATCTCGCCCTTATTGAAATAATGAAATGGAGGCGGTTCGCGCTTCCCTTCCAGGTGCGCACGGAGAACTCTTGCGGCGTACGCTCCACCCTGCATCGCGACCTGCGCGACGCCGGGTAGCGGCGCTCCTTTTTCGTCGACAGCGTGGGCAAGATCGCCGATGATAAAAATATCCGGGAAATTGGGAATGGTCAGGTCGCGATTCACCTTGATTCGGCCGTTGCGATCTGATTCCGACTTGGTGCGCTCGGCAAGCTTCCTTCCAAAGGGCGTGGCCGTGACGCCGCCGGCCCACAGCACGGTCTTCGCCGCCAGCTTCTCACTCGAATCGCCGTGCTTAAAGGTGACGCCTGCCGCATCGATATTCGTCACCATCACGCCTTTGATCACCTCCACCCCGAGGTGCGTAACTAATTTTTCAGCTTTGGCCGACAGATCCTCGGGAAAAGGGCCCAGGACCCTTGGGGCGCCCTCCATCAAAATGATTCGCGCTTTTTGTGGGTCGATCTTGCGAAAGTCGTGCCGCAACGTCTCGCGAGCGATTTCCGCGAGCGCTCCGGAGAGCTCAAGCCCAGTCGCGCCGGCTCCAACGATGACGAACGTAAGCCAGTCGCGGGCTTCTTGCGGCGTAGCGGCGCGCTCGGCGCGTTCGAACGCGTAGAGAATCTTGTGGCGGATGGCGGTGGCTTCCTCGACGGACTTTAGGCTCGGCGCCCACTGCCGCCAGAAATCATTTCCGTAATAAGACGTCTGCGTCCCCGTGGCCACAATCAGCGAGTCATATTCGAAGGAAGCGCCGTCGCGCAAAATCACGCTTTTTGCTTGCGGATCAACGTCTACGGCCTCACCGAGAAGAACTTGCGTATTTTTCTGCTTGCTCAAAACGCCGCGCAATGGAGCCGCAATTTCTCCGGGAGAAAGCGAACCAGTCGCCACCTGGTACAGCAACGGCTGAAAAAGATGAAAATTCCGGCGGTCAATCAGCGTGACTTCGACGGGCGCGCGCTTCAGCTTTTGCGCCGCTGCCAGTCCCCCAAACCCGCCGCCGAGAATGACGACTCGATGTTTCTGATCCATGCGCCCCGTTTCCCCAAACGCAACCTCACCCGCTCCAGTATCATCTCATTTACTGCGCGGTGAAGAAAAACCCAATGTCCTTTCATGGTTCAAGCGCCAGATTTCAGCTCCAGAAAAACACCCTGCGTTTTCTTTGCTCGGTGCTGATAAAGAGCGGCACGCGCCTCGAGATTTGCAAGTTGCTCGATCCCAGTGTTTTTGACGATCCGCTGCAGCGCGTCCTGTTTGAAGAAATCCGCGAGCTGGGAACTATTGATTCCCGCCGCTTGAGGGAGCTTCTGCCCGCTCGCGTGACCAACCGAGGTTTTCCGGACTTCGACCTCAACGAATTCCTCGCCCCACACGAGGTCAACGAGAAAGAAATCGACCAGCTCTTTGAGAGCGCACTGCAGCTCCTCGATCTTAGCCATCCGGACGAAGGGCTTTCTGTAGAATAGTCTTGCCATGACCACGGCCCGGCGTTCATTGATTCTCATTGAGGCCTTCGTCTTTTCAGCTTACGTTGGGTGGTTTATCTGGCGGCTTCAGACGTCCATCCGGCCATCCTGGCTGGTCTTTCCCGTCTGGATGCTCGCCAGCTTCCTGATTCATCGCGACACTCCAAAAACACTTGGCTGGCGCGCGGACAATTTGTGGGTCGCCACCAAGCACTCTTCTCTAGTCTTTCTGCCATGCATAGTCGCGCTGTGCGCCGTGGGAGTTGCTCTGGGCGCCGCGCATCAGCCTACGCACCATCTCCTAATTCCAAATCGTTTTTTTGGCTACACGGCGTTTTGCCTGCTCCAGCAGGTGGGCCTGAATTCCTATCTGACAAACCGGCTCTTTGGAGCAATCGACAACACAGCAAGCGTTTCGCTGCTCTCAGGGATAATTTTTGCGGCCCTTCACTGGCCGAATCCCGTGCTGGTTCCGCTCACCTTCGTCGGCGGAGTCGCCATGGCTTGGCTTTTTGCGCGCGAGCGCAACATCATTCCGCTCGCCATCTGGCAAGGCATTCTGGGAACTCTAGTTTGGTGGGCGTTTCCGGTCGCGTGGCATCATGCCATGCGCGTGGGCCCAGGGTTCTACCACTTTCACCCACGATGATGGGCGGATAGAGCTTACAGATTCAAATGGCCGTAGGCTTTCTCGGTCCATGCCACGCTTTTTGTTGACCAGCGATTCCCTTTCGCTTCATTCGCCCAAACACCAGGAATCCCGAGCCCGCACTTCGGGCACGCACCATTCTTGACATGATTCTCCAGCACGTCGTGCCAGGAACGGCGGACGAGCAGTTCCCGGCACTTCGGGCAATAGGTGTTCGCGCCATCGCTGTAAATATTTCCTTCATAAACGTAGCGCAATCCCACATCGAGCGCGATTTGCCGGGCATGATCCAGCGTCTTCGCAGGGGTGCACGGCTTGTCCTGTAGCTTGAAGTCCGGATGAAACCCGGTGAAGTGCAGAGGCACGTCCGGTCCAAGATGGGTGAGGATCCATTCGGCAAGCTTTCGCGTTTCGGCGGGATCGTCGTTCAACGTCGGAATCATCAGGTTGGTGATCTCAAACCAGACCGGCGTCTCCTTCTTCAGCCATGCCAGCGTCTCCAGCACCGGCTGAAGATGCGTCAGCGTAATTTTCCCGTAGAAATTTTCCGTAAACGCCTTGAGGTCCACATTCGCCGCATCGATGTGGTCGTAGATGTCATGGAAGGCCTCGTAGGTGATGTAACCGTTAGTAACCATCACTGTTTTCAATCCATAGCCCTTCGCCGCTTTGCAAATATCGATGATGTATTCGCCCCAGATAGTCGGTTCGTTGTAGGTAAACGCGATGGACTCACACCCATATTTCAATGCCAGCAACGGCACGTCTTCCGGCGGAACGTGCTGCGAACGCACCTGATCGGACCGTGATTTGGAAATGTCCCAGTTTTGGCAGAAGAAGCAGCCCATGTTGCAGCCCGCCGTCCCCATGCTGAAAACGCGTGTGCCTGGCAAAAAATGATTCAACGGCTTTTTTTCGATGGGATCGACTTGCAAAGCAGCAGGTGCGCCGTAACCGAGGCTATAGAGTTTCCCGTCTTGATTGATGCGGATAAAGCAGAAGCCCGCCTGGCCTGACCCGATGTGACAATGCCGCGGACAAAGATAGCAGTGCACCTTCCCCGAAGGTTCTAGCTCCCACCAACGGGCCTCGTGCAACTGTTCCGTCTTCTGGAGGATCTTCAGCTCTTCCACGGATCCTCCTCCCAAACAGCATTATACCTCCGGGCGGACGACTCAGCGCGAGTCATTCCGGCTTGTTGAGGAGGATACTTGACCTTCGGGCGTGGCGCCGCCGCTGGAAGCGATTTCTTTCAGCGGCCCAATCCACGAACCGTTCCATGTGTTCGCGGTACTTCCAGGCAAGATGAAAGAACTTGCTCGCTGTCAGATTGGCGGCTTCTTTTCCAAGGAACGTCTCAAAGCGCCAGCGGATGTAGGGACTTTCCCAAGGTTTGAATCGATAACCCTGCGCCGCATTCCAGTAGTATTGCAATGTCTTGAACATTTCTTGCGCCATGGGCGAATCGCCCAGCCCTCGTAGTCAAGACTCTAGCTCCCGGCCGCCGGAATGGAAAGATGTTCGTGAACGAGCACCCAGTTCGCTCCGCGCTTCTCCCAAATTCCGGTATACCGGAGTTCCATCTCCGTAGTCTTGCCATCCTTCTTCGATTTCTCCATCAAATGCATGGGCACGGTCGTCCACGCGATCGTCCCGCGGCGGCTCACTTTCAAATCCTTGCCCGCCGTCAGTTTGATCTCCGACGCGCCCTCCAAGAACTCCTTTTGCACGCCCTCGTGGTATTCCTTCCAACTGTGATACGAAAAGGGCGCCACATCATAAAATACAAGTCCATCTTCCTTGCCGTAGAACTTCGCCGGAGCATCCGCATTTCCCGTACTCCAGGCGGCGCAATAACTGTCGATAAGCTTGCGGAACGTGGCCTCGTCCGTGGCCTTCTGCTGCGCCCTGGCGCCGACAAAAGTCAGCAGTGCACCGAATATCGCCAGCGCCACATACAGCACCCAGCGCCACCGCTCGGCATGATTGCGGGCAGCTCTGCCCATCGTAGCGGTCATTCCGTATCTCCTGGCAACCCGCGGACAAGAGTTTGCAGGTGGAGGTCCCAAGGCGTGCCGCATACGCTATTGCGAATTTGCCCATTTTGCAAGCGTTCTTATTCGAACAATTCGAACAGGCCAAATGCATTGATTCTTGGCCGCTATTGCCCCTCTCCCACCCACCATTCGCCGGTGAATCCCGGCGTTTGGCCGAATCTTGGATGCACTCCCCCCGAGGGGTCCCTATTCTTGCGTTGGGGCAAGGAATGGCCCCTCGGGAGGCTAACATGGTGGCGCGGCAAGCATCTTCACAGAGCCTGAAATCCATCGCCGGAGCGCTTCTCCTTGCGCTCGGCCTCGTCTTTCTCTTTGCCAATCTGGAGGGGATGGCCGCCTGCATCAACAATTTTGCCGGGATTTCAGCGCGCGAAGCTCTGGGAATCGTCCCTGCACTCGGCCTCGCCGGAATGCATGCCGTTCAGGTCTACACTTTCGAGCACGACGCGTTTCTGACGGGTCTTCGGCAGAACTTGGTATCATTCTGGCCGCTCATCGTTGTTGCCATCGGAGCAGGATTGCTGAAAAGCGGATTCGCGGGCCGTCTCGCTAGCCCCCGCGCAAGGGCGCGCTCTTCCGCAACGGAACTGTACTCATGAGGGCAAGAAGATACAGGCGCCACGGGGGATACAGGAGAAGCATGTGAGCGACGAGAAAAATTTCGACCCGAAAAAGTTCAAGGATGAACTTCACGACCAGATTCATCGCAGCATTCATGCCCGCTTCCAAGGCGCTGATCAAACGCAGAGGTCGCAGCGTCGGCCGCTGGTGGTTGGCATAGATCTTCGCGGTCGTGGACGCGGCGGCATCGTGACGGGCAGCATCTTCGTCTTAATCGGCCTCGCCTTCCTTCTCGATCACCTGGGAGTCATTTCCATCGGCAGCCTTTGGCGCTTCTGGCCCATGCTCGTGATTTTGGCGGGCGTTTTGAACTTCATGTCCCAACGCCGCGCCTGGGGAGTTCTCTTGGCGTTTGCGGGCGTCGTTCTGGAACTCAATGAACTAGGCATCACCCACTTTGGCTGGGCCACCTTTTGGCCCATGATGCTCATCGCCCTCGGCCTCTTTGTCATGTGGGGCTCATTTCAGTGGGGTTCCAAACCTGCGGTTCCCTCATCCGCAACAGGCGATCCGCGCACTACGCTAAACGAGGCCGTCGTCTTCGGCGGTCTGGAGCGCCGCATGACCAGCCAGGATTTTCAAGGTGGCGATATCACCGCCATTTTTGGCGGCATCGAGCTGGATCTCACCGAGGCCAGCATACAAGGCAGTGAAGCCACTTTGGCCATCACTGCTATCTTCGGCGGAGTGGAAGTTCGCGTTCCCCCCAACTGGCAGGTGGCCTTTCGCGGCGCGCCCATTTTCGGTGGAATCGAAGATAAGACGCGCACCTCCCGCAGTGGTGATCCCGCGAATTCCAACATCAAAATGCTGGTGATTACCGGCGCGGTCATCTTCGGCGGTTTGGAAATCAAGAACTGAGCCCTTGCGATGCACCCGCTGCTCACGCGCAACCGCCTGGGACTTTACCTGCTCGCTTGGGTCCCGCTCGCTGCCACGTCGGCCTACGTCCTCGCGACTCGCGGCGCACTCGGCTGGCTGCAAGCAACTGTTCTCGCTGTGGCCGTCTATTTGTTCTACGCTCTTCTCTGTCTCTCGGCATGGTACCCCTGTCGCGCCACTCCCCTGGGCAAAGTCAGTTTCATCCGCCTCCTGCTGACACATTTGATCGCCGCCGTCTTAATGAGTTTCGTTTGGACTCGGGTTAGCGGAGCTATCTCCTACGCTATTCTCAGCCCCGAACAATTTGCCGCCCTTAGTCGTCAATTCCAGTCCCAGTTGAACACCGTCTTCACCGTCGGAATCCTTCTCTACCTGCTTTCCGTCGCCTTCCACTACGTGCTGATCGCCATGGAAGAGTCGCGCCACGCGGAAGCCCAGGCGGTCGAAGCGCGCATCCTTGCCCGCGACGCCGAATTGAAAGCCCTCAAGGCTCAGGTAAATCCGCATTTTCTGTTCAACAGCCTCAACTCCATTAGCGCGCTCACCAGCGTCGATCCCGCAAAGGCCCGCGAAATGTGCATCCTGCTCGCTGAATTTCTGCGCATGACTCTGGGCCTCGGCGAAAAAAGCACGATTCGCCTCTCCGAAGAGCTTGCCTTGCTCGAGCGTTTCCTGGCCATTGAAAAGGTACGCTTCGGCTCCCGGTTGCACGTCGAAGAAGCCATTCACGAAGAGTCCAAAGCCCTGCTGATTCCTCCGCTCTTGCTCCAACCGCTGGTGGAAAACGCCGTAATGCATGGAATCGCGAATCTCCCGGAAGGCGGAACCATCCGCGTGGCTTGCCAGTCTCAGGATGGGCGGCTTTCCATCACCATCGAGAATACGTTTGATGCCGAGTCCACTTCCGTTCGACGCGGCGGCCTTGGCCTGCTCAATGTTCGCCGCCGGCTCGAGGGCCGCTATGAGAAACAATCCAGCATGCAAGTGAGCGCGGAGGGCAACTGTTTCCGCGTCCAACTGTCTCTGCCCGCGGAATCAGGAGCGTCACCAAAATGAGTGCGCCCAGCAAAAAGATTCGCGCACTCATTGTGGACGATGAGGAACTCGCGCGTCACGTTGTTCGCGAATTGCTGCAATCCCACCCCGAGGTCGAAATTCTTGCGGAGTGCGCCAACGGCTTCGAAGCGGCCAAAGCTTTTGCAGAACATCAGCCCGACCTGATCTTTCTCGACGTGCAAATGCCCAAGCTGACCGGATTCGACGTTCTCGAGCTGATCGGCACGGACGTCTCCGTGATTTTTACCACCGCCTACGACCAGTACGCCATGCGCGCGTTCGAAGTGCACGCGGTTGATTACCTGCTGAAGCCCATCGGACGCGAACGTTTCGAGGCCGCACTGGAAAGAGTGAAAAGCCGCTTGGGCGCGAAAATGACGTCGCCGCACGAACTCGCTGCCACCGCCCGGCCGCCGCAGCAATTTCTGGAACGCCTTGTGGTGAAGGACGGCACTAAAGTTACGCTGATTCCCGTTAGCAAGCTCGACTATGCGGAAGCCCAGGACGATTACGTGGCGCTGGCCACTCAAGGCAAGAAGCACCTCAAGCAGCAAACTATCGCCGCACTGGAGACCGGCCTCAACCCGGACAGCTTCGTCCGTATCCATCGCTCTTACATTGTGAATCTCGAACGTGTTGTGCGCATCGAGCCGTACGGCAAGGACAGCCGCCTGGCCATTCTCACCGACGGCACGCGTTTGCCCGTAAGCCGCGCCGGCTATGCCCGCCTCAAAGCCCTCCTCGACGAGCGCAAGTAAACAGCTATAATTGCTTGCCCGATGAAAACCGAAGCGCACCAGGTGCTGCAAGCAATGTCGCCCACGCAGAAATTGCGGGCAGCCGAACGGCTGTATTATTCGGCCCGGCAACTAAAGAAGGCTGCCTTGCGCGCGCAGCACCCGGATTGGACCGACGAAGCCATCCGTCAAGCCGTTCGCAACATTTTCTTGTATGCCCGAGGCTAACCTCTTCCTGATGTTCACCCAGCGGCTGAACACGCTGGGCGTACCCTACATGGTCAGTGGGAGCGTGGCGGTCATCATTTACGGCGAGCCGCGTTTGACCCATGATGTGGATTTGATCGTGGTGCTGGATCGAGCGCACATTGCCCGGCTGCCCGAGGTATTCCCGCCGGCAGAGTTCTACTGTCCGCCGACCGAGGTTATTGCCGTGGAAGCGGTGCGTGAACAGCGCGGACACTTCAATATTATTCACCATGAGACCGGTTTCAAAGCGGACGTGTATCTGAGCGGGCGAGATCCGTTGCACGCTTGGGGACTGATGCGGGCGCGGAAGCTGGAAGTGGAGGGTCAAGAGCTCGTCGTTGCCCCTCCCGAGTATGTCATCGTGCGCAAGCTCGAATACTACCGGGAAGGCGGCTCGGAGAAGCACTTGAGGGACATTCGCTCCATGCTCGACACATCCCCCGAGGCGATCCAAATCGCCGAACTTGAACAACAGATTGCCGCTCGCGGCCTGCAGGAAGCGTGGCGGCAAGTGCAGCAGCGCACGGATTAACTTCTCTCAGCCCCCCGATTTTGCGCCTTGTCTCCTCTGCATGGTGCCTTCAGGGTCGAAAGACGCAGGGTCGCAATCACGGCTGACCTAAAAACAAAGGACGTAGCGCGGGAATGGGCATTTTTTGCACTGTACGGGCTTTCCTGAGGTTTCGCGGGCCGGAGGCCCTATGGGACACTTACATGAAACACCGGGGGTATCTTAAATCTTCTACGGATCGCGGGGCGCGGACCACGGGGCACGCATCACGCAAAAGGCAACTCCTCCTCACGCGCCAAGCCGCCGAACCCAAATTCGGCTAGTGGCAGGTTTTCCCAGGTGCATCGTCTTACCATTGGAGCGCAGCGTCATCGTTTCATCGTACTCGCGCTTTAGTACTTCCACGGTGGTCGAAGGCCGCAGGTGCAGCCCGTCGAGGAATTCCAGAAATTGTGCGTCCTTCTCGTAAACGCAAAGGATCTCACCCGCTTCCTTGGCGCGCAAATCGGCGAGCAGCACCGCACCTTGCTTCCGAAGCTGGGCAATTCCCCCGCGCATCGGGACGCCATGCGGGCAGCTCTTTTTGTCGCCAAATCGCTTGAGCAGCAGCGCTTCCACTTCCGGAGAAATCGCGTGTTCCAGTTGCTCGGCTTCGTCGTGAGCCTTCGCCCACGACAGTCCGATCACCTCGGTCAACAGCATCTCCGCGAGCTGATGCCTTAACGCCAGATAGTCCGCTCGCTTGCGGCCTTTTTGCGTCAGCTCGATTCGCCCGCTGCGTTCCACGCGTACGTGGCCATCGCGCGTCATGCGCTTCAATGCCGCGGTCACGGCGGGCGGAGTCACGTTCAACTCCTCGGCGAGCCGCGCGCTGATGGGCATCTGGTCCTCTTCCAGCATTTCCCAGATGGCCTTCAGATAGTCTTCCTGCGATACGCTGGTTTTTTCTCGACGCAATGCAGCCCCTATCTTGTCGCCGTTTTGTTCTGCCGGCTCTCTCTCAGGCCCAGAGCCAGTTGGTTCACGCGCCGCCGGATGCCTTCAAATACGCGCTGATAGGTTTCCGGCGTGTCGCCATACGGATCCTGCACAATCCAGTCTTCGACTTTATCGTGATCCCAGAAGGTATCTTCGATGGGCGTGCCCGTCATGTTGATGATGATGTCCGCCGCATCGGCAGCTTCGCGCGTGAGTGCATTGGAGGTCAAACCGTTCGGAGAGTAGCCGTTCTGCAGCAATGTGTCCTTCGTTTGCTCGGCAATGTAACCCAGCGGGATCAGGCCCGCACTGGAGGGTTCGATCACATCGGCGGCGTCATAGCGCGCGATCGCTTCCGCCATGGGGCTCCGGCAGGCGTTGCCAATGCACACGAATAGCACACTCGTCCGGCTGGAACGCCGGGCACCAGAATCTGCCTTCTGTTCTTTTCCCACGATTAGGACTTTGCGCTGCCCGCCGCTTGGCTCACTCCCGCGGCGGCAAGGCCGAGGAAATGTTCATGCACAGTGGTGTCGTCTGTCAATTCGGGATGAAACGTAGCCGCCATGATCTGGTCGCGCTGCACCAGCGCGGGTTTGCCGGCGTACTCCGCGAGAACTTTTACTCCCGGCCCGGAGCGCTCAATGATAGGTCCGCGAATAAAAACCATTTCGAGCGGCTCGCTCTTCAGTTTTGTTGGGCCGCTGACTACGTCGCTGGCGATTTGGCGCCCGTAGGCATTCCGCAGTACGGTCATGTCCAATAATTTCAAGGAATCTTGCTTGGGATTTTTCACTTCTGTTGCAAGCAGAATCGCTCCAGCACAGGTCCCAAAAATCGCTCCACCCTGCTTCGCGAATTTCTCAATCGCATCCGCCAAGCCTTCTTCCTGCAGGAACTGCAATTGTGTCGTGCTCTCCCCGCCCGGCAAAATCAGACCGTCACAGCCCTCGAGCTGCGCAGGAGTCCGCACCTCTGCTGTTTCCGCACCGAGCCGCTGCAGCATCGCCGCGTGCGCTTCAAAGTCGCCCTGAACCGCAAGAATCCCGATTTTCACTTCGCTGCTCCGAATCCCATTCCATAAAAACTGATGAATTGTTTCTTCACCATCCGCGCGTCGAAAGCATGTCCTTCTCTTCCATCTGGCGGACATCCAATCCCCGCATCGCTTCGCCCAGTTCCTCGTGCGCTTCGAGCACGGCTTTGGCATCCTCGAAATGCGTCGCCGCTTTCACCACGGCTTTTGCGCGTGTTTCGGGATCGCTGGATTTAAAAATTCCCGATCCGACGAACACCGCTTCCGCTCCCAGGCGACGCACCAGCGCCGCGTCCGCCGGAGTGGCGATACCGCCCGCCGAGAAATTGGGCACTGGCAGTTTGCCGGTCTTGGCGATCTGGCGGATCAATTCGAGAGGCGCGCCCAGTTCTTTCGCCTCGTGCATCAGTTCGTCGTCGCGCATGGTGGTCAACTTTTTCATCTGGCTGACAATCGCGCGCATGTGCCGGACCGCTTCCACCACGTTTCCGGAACCAGCTTCGCCCTTGGTGCGAATCATGGCCGCGCCTTCCGCGATGCGCCGCAGCGCTTCACCCAAATTGCGCGCGCCGCAAACAAACGGCACGCGGTAATCGTGCTTCCAGATGTGATTCTCTTCATCGGCCGGCGTCAGCACTTCGCTCTCGTCGATGAAATCCACTTCCAGCGCTTCCAGCACTTCCGCTTCCGCGAAGTGCCCGATGCGCACCTTGGCCATCACCGGAATGGTGACCGTGGCCATGATTTCGCGAATCACTTTGATCGACGCCATGCGCGCAACACCGCCCTCTTTGCGAATATCCGAGGGCACGCGCTCCAGCGCCATCACCGCGCACGCGCCGGCTTTTTCGGCGATCTTGGCCTGCTCGGCGTTCGTTACGTCCATGATTACGCCGCCTTTGAGCATTTCGGCCAGGCCGACTTTCACGCGCCACTCATTCGATCCTTTCGTTCCGTTGCTCCTTCCATCCGCTTTCTTCGCGTCCATTTCACGTCTCCTCTCAGTTCTAAACTTTTTCGTCCGCCTAATCTTCAGCGGCTTTGTACACCAAATCTTTTCACACCAGCGCCACGCGGCTGCGCTCCGCTCTGCGCACTCCGCGCTGCCGCTTGCGCATTTCAATCTTCAGCAACTCTCCCAACGTGGCGACGCCGCGCGCGATTTGCTTTTCATCCAGGCTGGCGAAGCCCAGCCGCAGCGTGTTCGGCAACGGCGCTTGCACGTAGAAATACCGTCCCGGCGCAAACAGCACGCCGCGTTCTTTCACGTGAATGAGCAATTCGCTGGCATCGAATCCCGGCGGCAGTTCCAGCCACAGGCACATGCCGCCTTCCGGGCGCGTCCAGCGGGTTCCTTCGGGCATATGTTTTCGCAGGGCTTCATCCAACGCCGTCAGCCGCGACGTGTAAACCTTGCGCATCTTGGCGACGTGCTTGCTGAAAAGCCCGCGCCGCAAAAACTCCGCGAGCGTAGCCTGCGCAAGTTGGTCGGTATGCAGATCGGTCGTCTGTTTCACCACCCGCAGCCGTTCTATCGCCGCAGCGGGAGCGACAATCCATCCGACCCGCAAACCGGGAAACGCCACTTTTGCAAAGCTGTCGATATGAATGACCAGGTTCGAACGGTCGAGCTGCTTCAGCGAAGGAATGCGTTCCTCGCGCGCGTGCAGCCGCGCATAAATGTGATCTTCCACTATCGGAACCTGATGGCGCGCGGCCAGCTCCAGCAATTTACGCCGCGATGCGAGTGGCATCGACGTTCCCGTCGGATTATGGAAGTCCGGCGTCAACAGGATGAGCTTAACGCGATTGGCCGCCAGCGTCGCTTCCAACGCTTCCAGATCCAGTCCCAGCGGTGTGCCCGGCTCGGCATGCGTTTTCATAGGGACGCTCAAGCATCGTGCGCGCGCTCCGTGGAAAATTGCGACAGCTCCCGGGTACGTCGGATTTTCCATAATCACGGAATCGCCGGGGCGGACAAATGCTTTGCTGATCAAATCAAACGACTGCTGGCAGCCATCGGTGATGAGCAAGTTTTCATCTTTGGCGGCGATGCCGTCGTGATGCAGCAGCTCAAGCAGCGCTGCTTTCAACGGCGGATAGCCATCGGACGGGCCAAGATTCAGCACTTCTGCACCTTCACGGCGCAGCACGGCGTTCACGCACATCTGCAATTCTTCGATGGGAAAAAACTCCTCCGCCGGGCGCGCCATCACAAAAGAAAGCGCATTTTCCGGCACGTTGGCGGTGAGCCGGCTCAGGATTTCTTCTCCGCGTTCATCGGCAAAGAGCAATTCCCAGCGGATTCCGCCGTTGCCATTCAGGACCGGAGGCGCAGGCGGCGTGATCTTCAGGCCGTTGCCATTTCCCTTGATGAACGTGCCACGTCCCACGTGACCTTGAATCAAGCCCTCGGATTCAAGCTCGGCATAAGCATTCGCCACCGTCGTGCGGTGAACGCCGAGCATGGTGGCAAGCTCACGGCTAGCCGGAATGCGGTCGCCGGGACGCAAATCGCCTGCGTGCACGAGGGCGCGCAGTTGATCGCGAAGTTGGATGTACAGCGGAACGTGACTTTGAGGCTGGAGATGAAGTGGCAACATTGTCTCTCACCTTCGGCCAATTCTACCAGATATTGGACTGCTGCAAGAGCCAATTTGTCTTCCAGCAGCCTGGCCGGCTGGCCCGCACAGCGATGTACCTGGCAGCACGTTCGCGAACGAGGCCGCTATCCTAACGCAGACTGGACGCGGTCCGGCTTGGAGCCCAACAAGCCCACTGCTCCGGTTAGGACTTGTCGGGAGTTGGGAGCGGTCATTCAAAGCGGAGCTAACTACCCAGGAGCCGCAGCATTCCGTAAACGTCGAAGAAGCCGTGCGCTAGGACAACTGGAAGCGCTCGCCGCGAATACGCATAATACAGGGCAAAAACCAGAAACTGAAAGGACAAGGAAATTGCACCTGCCCAACCGTAATTGCAGAGTCTTCGCCCTCCACTCTCTGGCAACCACGCGGTGCTGCAAAGCATTGCCGCGAAGTAATGTTAAGTAATGTCTCTTGACAACGCCTTCGCTCTTATCGATGTCCGGTGCCGACTTCCAAGCACTGACCGGAGGCCCGTTTTAATTTGGCGAAATCTGACATAGGATTAGTCCACCGTGTACAAGGAAAAGAGCAAACCCTGGCCAAGAATTACACACTTCTACCGCTCGTTCGCGGAAATAGCTCGGAATAGCCGGCTAAGGCCCATGTTGGAATTTGTGGAACAAGTCGGGGCCGCTGATTTCGTGCACAACCTCTGCGCGTCCACTTCCCAGATTCGACTTCGCAATTCCTATCGGCTTCACTCTGCAAGGGGATCTGCGGTGTTGTGTGGCATGTTGCTCGCCGTAAGCGCTCCAGCAGATTTCTTCTGCTCCAGTGTGCGTTCACTGCAGACTGATGCGGCGAAGCCTGTTGTGGTGCAGCCGGGTGCGCCCGGTAAGCCGAGCAAGATGCTGCCACCATCGACCAGGGGCACCCTGCCGCCGCGGTCGCAAGCGGATGTGGAGTTCATGCAGGACATGATCATGCATCATGCGCAAGCAGTGGAGATGACGGCGCTGATTCCGTCGCATGCGGAAAACAAGGAGTTGCGATTGCTGGGGGTGCGAATCAGTAGCTCGCAGTCGGATGAAATCAAGTTTATGCGGCGGTGGCTGGCGGCTCGGGGAGAACCACTCTCCATGGCGATGCCGGGCATGGACATATCCCACGAGTCGATGCATCTTATGCCCGGCATGCTTACGCCGGAGCAGATGGACGCGCTGCGGAAGGCGAAAGGCGCCGAGTTCGACCACTTATTTTTGACAGGAATGATTCAGCACCACGGCGGTGCGCTGACCATGGTGAAGGATTTGTTTGACACCGCGGGCGCGGGGCAGGATGCCGAGCTTTTCAACTTCGCGACGGATGTGGACAGCGGGCAACGGGCGGAGATCAGGATTATGCAGACTATGTTGGAGAAAACTTTAGAGGAGAAACGATGAAACGAGTTCCCAGTCTTGCGCTGTGTGTATTTGGGGCCGCGCTTATTCTCTGTTTCGGTGTGGGACGGATGCAGGCACAGACGCCTGCAACCCCGCCTCAGGCCCAGGCAGAGGCCCAGAAGTCTGCAACCGCGCCGGCCGCGAAGGAACCCGAGGAGGAAGAGGAGAATCCGTTTGCTCCGGAACCGGCCCCATCACTGCCGCCGGGGATGACGGGGTCGGATGCGAACGATCCGCGAGCCAAGCTGCAGCCGGGGCTGTATGACGCGGGCGAAGCGTCGGTGGGCATCAGGCACCTCCTGCTGCTCAAGAAGCCTGACGCGTTTCAACTGGGGTCCTCTGATCCTGATGATCCGAAGGTGCAGAAGATTTTTGGCCAACTCAGGATAGGCAACAGCTCGAAAATTCCGAAGCCGATGCAGTTGGTCATCGCACAGCTGGCTTTCTCGAACTCAGACTTGGCGTTCCAGGGCAACCACCTGTTTCAAGGGAATTTCTATGGAGTGAATATTTTTGACATCTCAAATCCAGCGAACGCCACGCTGCTGACTTCGCTGGTCTGCCCGGGCGGGCAAGGTGATGTGTCGGCGTATAAAAATCTGCTGTTCATGTCGGTAGAGATGCCGAATGGACGACTGGATTGCGGCGCGCAGGGCTTTCCACCGGAGCCTCCCGCGCCCGCAGGGGAGGAGAAAGAAAAAAAGCGTCGTCCGCCAGCAGCGCAAAAGGACCGTTTCCGCGGCGTGAGGATCTTCGATATTTCCGATATCAAGAATCCCAAGCAAGTCGCGGCGGTGCAGACGTGCCGCGGATCGCATACGCATACTCTGGTGACGGATCCGAACGACAAAGACAACGTTTATATCTACGTTTCGGGCACATCGTTTGTGCGTCAAACGGAAGAACTGGCTGGATGCTCGGGCGAACAACCGGACAAAGACCCGAATACGGCGCTATTTCGGATCGACGTGATCAAGGTTCCAGTGGCCGCGCCGCAGGACGCGAAGGTAGTCTCTAGCCCTCGGGTATTCATCGACCCGCGAACGGGCGCGCTGAACGGCCTGAACAACGGCGGCACGCATGGCAAGAAGGGCAGCGAGAAGCCTGCGGACACGAACCAATGTCACGACATCACGGTGTACACGGCGCTTGGGTTGGCGGCGGGCGCCTGCTCTGGAAATGGACTCCTACTCGACATCAAGGACCCGGTACATCCGAAGCGCGTGGATGCGGTAAATGATCCGAACTATTCCTATTGGCACTCGGCTTCGTTCTCGAACGATGGGAGCAAAGTCGTGTTTACCGACGAGTGGGGCGGCGGACTGGGTGCGCGGTGCCGTGCGAACGATCCGAACAAGTGGGGCGCGGATGCGATCTTCCAGCTGAAGGACAATAAGCTGAGTTTCGCAAACTATTACAAGTTGCCCGCCGCACAGGGTGACAGTGAGAACTGTGTGGCGCATAACGGCTCGCTGATTCCCGTCCCTGGCCGCGACATCGAAGTGCAGGCCTGGTATCAGGGCGGTGTCTCGATTGTGGACTTCACCGACCCGGCGCAACCCTTCGAGATTGCCTACTTCGATCGCGGGCCGATTGATCCAAAGATGCTTGTTCTGGGCGGCGACTGGTCAGCGTATTGGTACAACGGCTACATTTACGCGTCGGAGATTGCGCGCGGGCTGGACGTCTTTGAACTGATGCCGACCAAGTTGCTGACGCAGAACGAAATCGACGCTGCGAAGACGGTTCGGGTGTCTGAGCTGAATGTGCAGAACCAACAGAAGATCGAATGGCCCGCACAGTTGGTCGTGGCAAAGGCGTATCTGGACCAGTTGTGGCGGTCGCAGGCTTTGCCAGCGGACCAAGTTGCAGCGCTGCAGAAGGCGATCCAAAGCGCTGAGAGCTCGCACATGAGCAAGGGCAAAGTGGCGAAGCTGAAAAGCATGGCACCGTCGTTGGAGAAGAGCGCCGCCACGGCGAAGAGTCCGGCAAACTCGGCACGCTTGCACGGTTTGGCGGACATTCTGAAGCATCCGACAGCCTGACGACATCGCAAACCCGACGGTTTTCCGCTTACCCCGCAGAGCCAAGGCTCCGCAGCCGGATCCACTTCCGCAAACACCTTTAACGGAAAAAAGTGAATGATCGGGGCGCCGAGATTTGAGCTCAGGACCACCTGCGCCCAACGCCTCGCGTCGTCTGCGACCGGTGCGTTGTGAATGCTCCGCATGAAAATCGCTTCACGATATCTCGAACGATAATGACTCGTGTATTATGGTGCGGTTTTCGAGATCAGAAAGAAAATTCAGGCTAAACACGATAGCCTTGCGTCCAATCACAACGGCGGTGAAAAAGCTTCCTGCGTGACTCTGACGCAAGGTGGTGTTCCAAGAGGACTACGATGTCGCGAATGCAGCTTATGGCTTTAGTTGGACTGTGCTTTGAACTGTGTGTAAGCACGAGTCTTGCGCAAAACCAGGCCCCGCCGCAAACCGTCGTTACGCCCCCACCGACGGCTGCACCACCTGCGGCAAACCCGGCGGATGTAGCTTCGCCTGATGCCATTATTGCGGTGGCTTACGACGTTATTTCAGGTCCTGCCGGTCAAAAACGGGATTGGAATCGCATGCGTTCGCTTTTCTATGCAGGTGCGCGGCTAATCCGCACAGCTCCTAAAAACGAGGGCGGCATGGCCGCGACTTCCTTCAGCCCTCAGGACTATATCGATCGCGCCAGCATTTGCTTTGAAAAGAATGGCTTCTCGGAAAATGAAATCGCGCGGCACACTGAACAGTGGGGCAACATTCTGCAAGCGTTTAGCACGTACGAATCGAGACACGATGCGAAGGACGTTATGCCTTTCGCCAGGGGAATTAACAGCTTTCAACTGTTTTCCGACGGAACGCGCTGGTGGATTCTCACGATTTACTGGCAGGAAGAGGGACCGGAGAATCCTTTGCCAGCGGAATTCCTTCCCCATTCCCGATGAAATGCTCGCCCGAGCGACAGCGCACTCGGAAGTAATCCACGTGCCCGCAGCGGTTACCGGACGATGGTCGCCGATGGTTGCGCGCCTCCGGTGCCGGCGCGTATGGCCAACCCAATCATTCCGGCTTCGGCCCCGCGCAAAAGCTCACGTCGCGTGATCGGTTCTTTGCGTGCGAACACCATGGCACCTCCTCTGTAAGGATGACCCTCGCTCTACGTCCGGCCAAGGACCAGGCGGTCGACGCGGCGGCTCACGTCGCGGAGGTAGGCCTCGTCCCCGACTTTCAGCTCGGTAATGGCGCTTCCCGCATAGCCGATTTGGCGGAAGGCTTCGCGCACGGCTTCCCAATCCACATCGCCGTCGCCGAGGTTTACCCACTCGTAGCCATTTTCCCTGCGCTTGAAGTCTTTTAGGTGGACCTTGGCGATGCTCTTCCCCAACGTGCGAATCCAGTCTTGCGGATAGCCGTACAGCAGCACATTCCCGACATCGAACCACGCCTGAATCCACGGGCTCTGAAATTCCTTGATGTACGCGGACATCTCAAGCGGGCTCAGCAGAAATTTGTTCCAGACCTCTTCGATGGCGATGACAATTTTCAATTCCTCGGCGAGCCGCAGGAGCTTGCGAATTTCCTTTTGGGAGCGGCTCCACGCGTCACGATACGAGGTTTGCGGATTGACGACGGCAGGCACCAGCAGCACGGCATCCGATCCCCAGAGTTTCGCGTTTTGCAGAGACGTGCGCATTCCCGCCAGGCTCTTCTCCACGACTGCGGGATCGCTCGAAGAAAGCGGGTACTGCCAATGGTCCATGTTCATCACGGAATCGATGCGCACGCTCGCGCCGTCAGCGGCTTTTCTTATCTCTTCGGCCTCGTGCTCGTCGGGCGTCGTGGGCGCTTGGACCACCTCGAACCCCACGTCGCGCGCCATTTTCATGCGATCTGCATAGCTCAGCTTGGCAGGCAGCATGTCGAGGAGCACGCCCTTCTTGATCGGCAAGGGCGCGGGAGATGGAGCCGGGGCCACGCCGCTTGATGCGGGTGAAGCTGTAAGAAGCTCCGCAGCGCCGCACACACCGAGACTGGTCGAGCAAGCCACGGTCAAGCTGGATTTCAGAAATTCACGACGTGAAGGATTTTCCATGAACATAGACACCTCAGAGGAGTATTCGAAACGCGGATTCCCTTCCGGCACAAGCTGGCATCGGAATCTGTCCCGAGGAAACAAACGAGAGCCGAAATCGCGGTTCAGCGCAATTTATTCAGGTCAATCTTCGGATCCCAGGTCTCGCGGGATTTCAGTGTTTCTTCCCAGGTTATCTCGCGTCCCGTATAGGCAGCCGTGCGCGCCATCATGCAGGAAAGTGCGGATTCCGCGCCTTTGTCGGCCTGATTGTGGAAATTCCCGCTGGTAATGCTGTCCACAAATGCTTTTTTCTTCTCGCGGTCCGCAAACTCCAGATTCGAGGTGAACTTCCCGGTTGCGGAAAACGCCTGGCCGGCGTCTTTTGCGGGAGTGCCCTCCGCCTGCCACGGCTCGTCACCCCAAATTCCAAGCGGCCCGGTGTATGGAGACTGCGAAGTCCCTCTCGTACCGAAGAAGCGCTCGGTGACTTCCCACCAGCCTTTGGCAAACTGCGTGGAGCTGAAAGTAACGTCCACCCCATCGGGATAATGGAACAGCGCGTCGTAGTTTCCGTAGACGTCTCCGTCGGCGGGGCGCCCGGCGCGTCCGCCGCTCGCGGAAGCTTTCAGCGGATGCGCCTTCAACACCCAATTGCAAATATCGATCACGTGAATATTCTGTTCCACGATGATGTCGCCGGAAAGAACGCGATCATAGACCCAATTGCGAAGGCGGCGCTCAACGGGCGTGGCGTCCGGCCAGGCCGGCCGGTCCAGGTAGCCCGCGAAATAGTGCGATTCTCCACAAATGATTTTGCCCAGCGCCCCGCCGTGAATCCGCTTCACCATTTCAACGAACGGGGGGCAATCGCGAATCTGGAAACCCACGTCCAGGCTTAGCTTCCCCTGGGCGCGCTTTCCGATATCCATCACCTTCATAGCTCCGGGCACATCCACGGCCACGGGCTTTTCGAGATACACGTGTTTGCCCGCCGCGGCAGCCGCCTCCAAATGCTGCGGGTGATAATACGGCGGCGTGGCGATGACGATGGCGTCCACTTCCTTCGAAGCGGCGATCTGCTGGAAGGCGTGCGGCCCTACGAAGAGTTGCGAAGCATCCAAGTCCGGATAGCCCTTGGGTGGTTGGATTTTGTTGAAGTTGTCGCGCGCTTTGTCGAGTTGATCCTGGAACAAATCACCCAGCGCCACTACGCGCGCTGCGCCGGTATCGATCATGTTGGTTGCGTCTTCGGTGCCGCGTCCTCCGCACCCAAGTAATCCAACGCGCACCGTGGAGTTTGCGGCCGTTCCGCGCACCAGTTCCGGCTTGAGGAGCAGCATCCCGGCCGTTGTTGCCGCAGCGCCAATGAATTTCCTGCGGTCCACTTTATCGGAACTACTCGATCGCTGCTTCGCATCTGCTGACATAGCTCCCCATCCTCCTTGTCTCACGCAATTCCCTTTTCGTTGCGGCAACTATCCTATCAGCTTCTCAAGATACGCCTTCGCCGCTCGCAGGTCTTCTACCTGCTGCGCGCCCGAAATCTCCCGCTCGATGGTAACCGCGCCGCGATAATTCAGCTCTTTCAGGCGCGCAATGATTCGCGGAAAATCCACCTTACCCTTCCCAATGGGAACTTCCTCGCCTAGCTTCCTCGGGCCCGTCGGCCACAGCCCATCCTTGGCGTGAATTCCCTGGACGTACGGGCCGAGCAGTTCGATGGCGTCAACCGGATTCGCTTTCCCATAGAGGATCAAGTTGGCGAGATCGAAATTCAGGCCTTGATTGTCGAGTCCCACATCCTGCATGGCGCGGACGAGGGTTATGGGCGTTTCCTGCCCGGTTTCATAACGGAAATTCTGGCCGTTGCGTTTGCAGTATCCAGCGACTTCGCGCATCGCGGCGATCGTTTCCTTATAGACCGGATCGTTGGGATTCTCCGGGATGAATCCGCAGTGCGTCTGGACAGCATCGATGCCGCACTGTTTGGCAAAGTCTGACGCTTTCTTGATATGCGCGATGCGCGTCTCTCGCGCTTCGTGTGGAACCAATCCGATGGTTAGTGGTCCCTCATAGAAATCGCACACTTCCTTCCCGGGTCCGCCCACCACGAGCGAAGTGGCCTCAATCTGATATTTGTCAAGCGCCTGACGCAGGCGGCCCGCGAGAACGGAATCGATCTCGTCCACGAACGCCTGGCATGTCGGCAAGCCAAGATCGTGAACCTTGGCAATAGCATCGTTGGGATCCCTGCCGACGCCCAGAATCAGGCCCAGGCGCAGCGGCTGTTTCCCCTCATTGGATGCTATGGATGGAGCTGACTGCATTGCGCCGAAATTCGAATGCGGACCATCGTGAGCAACACCATCCCGCAACGCGGCGCCCATGGGGCTCAGTCCAGCGGCCAACGCAGCAGTGGAAGTTTGAAGAAAGGCTCGACGATTCCGTTTGATCATGGATGCGTCTCAGAAGGCGAATGCAGCATTGGCCTGGGAACCGATGCTTTCTACTTCTCCTGAATGAAAATATCCTTCCACCTCATCCTCACGCCGCCGCCGGTATGAATTTGCAGTCCAATCACGCCATCGGCGAACTTCGGAGCCTCGTCCGTGAAGTCCACGATCGTCACGCCATTGAGCCGCGTCACGATGTGGGCGCCCTGGACGGATACTTCGAGGTCGTTCCACTCGCCCGGCTTCAGCGCTTGCTCCCCTTCCGCCGTCGGCATCTTCACCCAGCCGCGTCCACCGCTCTCATAGAGTCCGCCGGTATGCTTGCCCACGCTGGGGTCTACCTCGACTTGTATGCCTTCGATGTCCGGGCCGTGCTCAGGATTGCTTCCGGTAATGCGCGAGTGGAGGAACACGCCGCTATTGCCTGCCGCCTCCCCCTTGAACTTGAGGCGCAAGTTGAAGTCGCGATACGTTTTTTCGGTCGTCAAGTAGCCGTACTTGTTGGCAGCGCTTTCGCACAGGATCGTGCCTTGCTCCACAACCCACTTCTCCGCGCCATTGTTTTTCCAGCCCGTCAAATCTTTTCCATTGAAAAGAGAAACCCAACCGCTCGACGGCGGCACTCGCGCCGCACCAGCGATGCCAAGAAATAGCAATGCGGGGAGAATCGCTCCGATTCCGTTCAAAGTACGCCTCCCTGTCCGTTTGCGTGAATCAGAGGGCCTGGCCGAAAGAAACTTATCACAAATTCAGTGAACCTCCAGCCTGTTCCTTCGCGCGCCCCAGTTCACTGACCAGGCGGTTTGACTCCCATCCGTCCGTTCGTCTCGCCCGCTTGCAGGTCGCGGATGCATAGCTTCGTCAGATCGCGCGCGTCGCATTGATAAATCTGTTTCATGGGAAGGTCCGTGTCGTCCACTGCGTACTCCCCCGAGGCCATATCTTCGGCATCATCGGTCGAGGAGGTGACCACCGGACTTCCCTTCTGAACGCGCACGCGGAATTCCCGGGAGGCCGGCTCATAATTCGCATAGCTGAAACAATGGCCGATGCAGGCGCGCTCGACGGAATGACCAATAAATGAAATCCGCGAATCCGCCGGAGCGCGCACTGTTACGATCACGCGTGTCCCCGCGGGCAAATCGCTTACTAACTTCTCGGCGTTCGCTTCGAGTCGGTTCAGCAACGCCGTATCCTGATAAAGAAACGCAAAAAAGAAGATCGCGCAAGCGCCGAAGCCGGCGAGATGCCATCTTCGAGGCTTCAGAAATCCGAGAAAGCACAGGCCGAGAATCGCGGAAATACTCGTGAGCCGTGAACCGAGCACGCCAATCCAGCCCCCATAAATCGAGGGGCGCAGATTTTCGGGGAGCAGCGCCGTCGCGCAAAACGTCACCACGTACAATTCGAGCGGCAATTCGAATGCTTTCCAGAAAGAGTTCTCGTGCCGCCGCGCAAGGAAATCCATCGCCGCGCAAATCAAGCCAAACAAAAACGCAACCGCAGCAAGAAAGAAATAGCGCCTTCCGTAAAGCGTCAGCTGATCCGCGCCGTTGTAAAGATAAAACGGACCGCGATCCCAATCCGCAAAGAGTGAAGGTCGGCGCGACGCGTACCAGCAAATCGCGGCGAATATAGTCGCGGCTGCGAGCGGCGTCGCCAACTTCCACCAACCAGGTAGTTTCTCTCTCACTCTGATATGCGCGGTTGTTCCAACGAGCCAAAGAAAACCGATCGGATGAGCAAGCAGCGCCAATAACGCGAGCGAAATTACCGCGATCCATTCGAATCCCCGCGCCCGCCAGGTAATCGCCAGCCCGAAGCAGGCCAGCCCCAGCGACAAATAATAGTTCAGGAAACCCATGTTGAAGGAAAAGCCGTAAGCCAGCATAGCGACGAACGGCGTGAGAAACCATGGCGGCCGTTCCGTGACCGTTCGAACGAACGCGAATACTCCCCAGAAAAAAATCAGCACGCAGGCAGAGACAACTACTTTCTCGGCCGCTGCAAGCCCGAATAAATCCGCCGCTCGCAGCAACGCGACGTCAAACAAAATATTGTTCCACTGCTTGGCGATGTACAGGCCGGGCGCTTGCCCCTTCTCAATCAGTTGCGCCAGCCACGCGTTATAGACATGGCTCGGCAGATCCCCAGCCTCGATGCGCCGGTGCCAACAACAAGGAACGAGAATCATCGCGGAAATCGCCAATCCCGCCACGATCTGCGATCCAAAACGCCGCCAGCCCGCCGAAAGTAAGCTCTCACCCCCCATGAAATTCTCAGCCACTCGCAGTCCCCATCTCAGTACCGTCACGTTTCGCGCGGCATTCTACTATCTTCTGCCTGCGGCAGATGCACACAACCTGAATTGCTTGGGTGATGAGGCGGAGGAACACAAAGAGTAGCGTTCAGAACTCAACGGCAAAACAAAATGGAGATTAGCGGCGGGTTTTACTTGGAGGCTTGATTCTCGCCGAGACGCTTCAAGCGATCGCGCAAACGCCGCTGGAGCGGCGTGGGCGTATTGGGATTGAAAGCCACGAGATACCACAGCGGCTGGCTGCGGTCGCGGCTAAGCCATGTCAGCGTGTTCGCATCCGCGTTGGGATGCCGGGCCACATTTTCGCGAATCGCCCCGTAGGGATGCTTCGCCAGCCTATTCAGCGTTTTCGCGTTGGCGCGCGGGTGCTCGCTAATCAGCCGCAAGAGATAAAAATCCTCCTCCGGCGCCTGCTTGGCAAGTTTTTCCAGCATTTCCGGTTTTGCATCCGCGCTCAGCACCAACCCGATTTTTTCATCCCAGGCGGTATTAATTTGATTCAAGTCGCGGGTGCGCGCGTGAATTAATTCTTCGAGGATGCGCCGTTCCTGTTGCATGCGGGCGATCGGAAGATCTGTGCCCTCGAGTGAATCGAGTACGCGAAGAAGGTGCTGCCTCTCCCCGAAGACAATCTGAGAGGTGCGCGTATTGGCGCCTTTTTCCTTCTCCTTGTGTTGAACCAGGTCGGAACGTCGCATTTTTGGTTGCTCCGGCCCAATCCCTTAACGAGCTCGTTCAGGAACCGGGCGTTTACCGCCGCATTCAAATCACACCGCGCGAAGAGTCCAAATCCTCAATTTCACGGCTTCACAAATTATGTTCCGCGTGCGCGATGCGGTAAAGTTTGGAGCGAGCGGTGTGTGCCCGAAGTGCAACTCCGGTCCTCCGCTTTGCGGCGTTCTTTTGAGCGGGTCAAGAGGGTACGAAACGATGTCGGCATTCGAAGAGCACAAGGAAGAACTGGAAAAATTCGAGCAGATGTTTGGCCGCGAGCGAGGCCGACTGGCGGTGTCACTCGATCGCTTGACCAATGCGTTGGTGCTGGTGGGCCAGCACGGCGTTTACTGCACGAGCCAGCGGAATCCGACGGTGCCGGCGATGGACCTGCGGATCATCAATCAAGAGCTTGTGCACGCCAAAGAACTGGTGCAATCCGTGATGGAAGAGCTGCGCCTGGCGAAACAAAAATCAACAAACTGAGGGCGGCGATTTTTTGACTGCCGGCTTTCGGATTCGCAATTTCTAGAACGCCCCCGAAAGTCCCACCCCTTCGATTCCTATTCTGGTTGCAAAAATGGATTCGAGTGGCGCTCGTTACCAATGGTGGTGACGGGCCCATGGCCCGGATGGACGATAGTGTCGTCCGGCAGGTGCATCAATTTAGTGCGCAGGGAATCCATGATCTGCTCCATGGAGCCGCCCCACAGGTCGGTACGGCCAATGCTCCCGGCAAAAAGCGTGTCGCCGGAAAAGAGTTGCGGGGCGCGCAGCTGAATTTGCTCGGACTCGCCGGCGGCAGCAATTTCTTGTGAGTCATCAGGGCCAGCCATTTTCTTTAAGAGATCCGAGATGGCGATATCGTCGCCGGCTTCATCTTTAACGCTGAATTTCTTCGGCGCAGCGGCTGTGATTCTTCCAGCGTCATGCGGCAGATACAGCGAAACGCTTCCCGGCGTGTGGCCGGGCGTGTGAATCACTTGCGCCTCAAACGCGCCCCAGCGAAGAACGTCGCCCTCTTTCAGCAACTGATCCACGTCGGTGAGGTCTGGGGGGATGACGCCGAGGAACGCGGCCTGCTCGTCCATCGCCTGATAGAGCGGCAAATCGTCGCGATGCATCAGCACGGGGGCGCCCGTATATTGATGAAGCTTGCTCAAGCCGCCGACATGATCGATATGCGCGTGCGTGCTGACGATGGCTTTCACCATCAGCCGGTGGCGTCCGATTAGGTCCAGAATGCGCGTGACCTCGTCCCCCGGGTCCACGACCAGCGCTTCGCGAGTCGCGGGATCGCCAATGATTGAGCAATTGCACTGCAGCATCCCCACGGGGATGGTGATGTGAATCAAGCCGTCACTGACGGCGGTGAGCGCGCGTCGGCCGTCGTTCATAGCGGAAAGTATATCATTGGAGGTGAAGCCAGATGCGGCGGCGAACCGCTTACGCGACTCAAGTTTAGATTGCTCTTTGATAGACTAAACCCTGGAGAACGCGCGACCTTGGAAACGGCTGCAACAGGCACGGCGATGAACACTCCCCTTGCGGGGGCACATCTTGCCGCGGGCGCGAAAATAGGCGTCTGGTTCGGATGCGCGCTGCCGGATTACTTTGGCGACCCGGCCGCCGAGTATCGTTCCGCACGGGAGACCGTGGCGCTGATTGACAAGAGCTACCGCGCCTATCTCTCGTTCACCGGCCCCGACCGGGTGCGCTACCTGAATGCTATTTTGACCAACAACATCAAGGACCTCCCCGCAGACTACGGCATCATCTCGCTCCTGCTGAATCCGCAAGGGCACATTCTCGCGGAGATCGAGACGTATGCGTTTGCGAACCGGCTCCTCTGCGTGTCCTACGCCATGATTCGCTCGCGGCTCATCGAATGGCTCGAAAAATACATCATCATGGATGACGTGACGCTAACCGACGAGACGCCACGCTACGGCACTCTGGCGCTGGAGGGTCCCAAGGCTGCGGCGATCGTCAAGGAGCTTTCCGGCGCCGACCTGACCAAGTTTGACGACCTTTCCTGTCACGAGGGAGCTGTCGGTTCGATTCCCTGCTGGATCACGAAGCGCTCCCCAGGGGGAGTCCCCGGCGCGGAATTCTTCGCTGCGGTCGAAAAGCTGGCCGAGCTTTGGCAGGTTCTTTTGGATGCTGCTCGCTGGCACGGCGGCGGGCCAACAGGCTACACCGCGCTCAGTGGGCTGCGACTGGCACAAGGCGCGCCGTGGTTCGGCTACGACTTCAGCGAGAAACAAATCCCTCACGAGGCAGGATTGCAGGACAGCCACATCAGCTACACCAAAGGCTGCTACACCGGCCAGGAAATCGTGGAACGCGTGCGGTCGCGCGGACAAGTCAACCGTCAGCGCGTCCGGCTCGGTTTTTCCGGTGACGTTGTGCCTGAACCGGAAGCGCCCCTCACGTTTGGCGGCAAAGAAATGGGCTACGTGACCCGTGCGGCGCGGACCTGGGACCCGCCGCGCATCCTGGGCATGGCCTACGTCCGCAAAGAGGCCACTGTCCCGGACACCGTGCTGCAATGGGCTGGCGGAACCGCAACGGTCATGAAGTAACAGCAAAGCCGAGCAGCCAGGTCTTAGTCAGCGTCAGCATGATCGCGCCTTCTCCCTGTCTCGAACGGTACTTTCAGCGAGGGCTGAAATCGGGACTAGCGTGGCAGGATAGCATTCCGCTGTGATTTAGGGGCTTACCGGTTCGTAGTTGGGGATATTCCGTGTCAGCTTACGGATGAAAAACTCTTGGAGGAGATTGACGGCGGCCGATTCGCTAATCCCGATCAGGGTGTTCTCGAAGGTTAACTCCGCTCCGTCGCGATTTTTAGCCGGATAGTAGAGATTTGAGATGCCCCCTGCGGCCAGGCTCCCCAAGATACTCGAGTAATTTGCCTGCCAGTGTCCGTTGTCGCCCTTGCAAATCACGGAATTGGCAATGGCATACAAAACCCGCGAGCGCTTACTACCGGCGCCTTTGTAGAAATAGCGTGGATCCTGTTTCAAGAGCGACGGCAGTATTGCGCCTCCGATGTAGGTGCTCGCTACAAAGTTGGCGTAGGAGGCGCCGAAGCGCTTTCCATAACCTTGCGCACCCTGTCCATATCCGCTGAAATCGTTTTGCGCCTGCTGAATTCCCGCAATGGCCCCAGTCACGCCGAAGGAGACTGGATCCACCGTGGTCTTCCAAGCAAGCTCGAACTTTTGCTTCGGGGCCAAAGGAACCGCATGGTGGTCGTAACTCACATAGAAATTTGGAACGACGCCGAGAACGCGCTGCTTTTCCTGAGCTTTGATCTGATCTTCCGCCACTTCGACTCGCGAGGGGACGACACGCACCTCAGTTACAGCGGTAGCAAGAGGCATCGCGATCTGCGGGACGGTGTAATTCTCCCCCGAGCGGAGGATTCCAGAGGAAGCTTGCGTCGTGAAGCCCACCAACGTGATTGTGAGCTGGAAGGGTCCGGGAGTGACGTTGGGAAGCGAGTATTGCCCATCATCGCCAGATAGAGCCTCTTGCTCTGCGGATTGATCTCCATGTGAAATTCTAACCCGCGCTCCAGCAACGGCGGCTCCGGTGGGGTCGACAATGGTCCCGGTGATGCTTCCTGGCAATCGATGATCTGGCGGCTGCTCATTGGCGGATGCCCCGGTGCGCTGTGGGTCCGGTTGAGCACTCCCCGCTCCCGGGCTGATAGGAGGCTGCTGAGACTGTGCCGCAGCTGGAAACGCGAAAGGCAGGAGAGCCAGGCTTAGCCAGAACGCCCAAGCCGCGTATTCAGGCATAATCGTTCACCACCCATACACTATGATGCTATGCCAAGGGATTTGGGTTTCCGATAATGTTGGTGACCCGGGTGTCGGGTGAGACACCTAGGCTTTTGGTTTCCAGCGGGCCAACTGGAAGGTCATGTGGAGGATCAGTTTGCGGTCGGCTTGGGAGAGGCGGCCGCGAAGCTGACGCAAGCGGTGCAAGAAGTCCGCGGACTCACCGTCTCTTCCCCATTCGGCACCGCCGGAGGAGAGGTCTTTCGGGAGCAATGGGATCTCGGGCGGAGTTTCCCCGTGGTAAAAGAGCTGGTACATGGGAACTTCGAGAGCGCGGTCCATTTTTTGCAGCGTTTCGATGCTCGGGACGGTGTGTCCCTTCTCGACGCGCGAGATGTAGCAACGCAGGAGGCCCGTGCGCTTCTCGATGTCACCTTGCGAGAGGTCTTTCTTTTCGCGGATAGCGCGTAGACGATCTAAGATAACCATAGTGTGTCAACTTATATCTCTTATCTCATGTATAGGAAAATGATTTGAGTGTGACCGACCAGATCTGGGATAAGGAAGTCACTCAAATTCGCGGCGAGGGGCGGATTGCTCCGGGCCGACGCGGCCGGCGGTGATTTCGGCCCTGAAATAGTTTTCGCCGAGGATGGGGGAGCCGGCGAGGCGGCGGAGCATGGCAATCTGGCCGACGTGATTGAGGGCGTCAGCAACGGGGCCCTGGAAAATTCCTTCGACTGATCCGTCAAGCGGCTCGCCGGAAGCCAGAAAGTCGTCAAACTTTTTGATGGAGGCAAAGAAGCGCTCGATTTCGGCGTTCCACGGTAGTGGAGTGGAATCGTGCCAGGTCTGCTGGCCCTTGGCAATGGAGAGCGCCCAGTCAAACAAATCGCCCATGTGCGCGAGGATTTGGGAGGGCGTGCGCGTCTTGTCTCCGATGTGGAAGCTAGCGAAATGGTCCGGAGATCCGCGTAAGGCCTTTCCGCCTCGGTACGCGACGGTGGCCACCGTGTGGCGAAGGAATTGACGGGCAGGATTGGGTGTTGAAACCATGGGACAGTTCTCTCCTTAGCTAGAAGCAATGAGGAAGAGTTTAAACGCACAGACACAGAGTGGGCAGAGAAAAAACTGAAGAAGGAGTGTTTACACCTCCCTGGCAAAGCCGGGATGAATTCGAACGTGAAATCCAACTCTACTGTTTCGTGTAAACGCGGACGTAGTCGACGAGCATCTCCTGGGGAAAAACCGCGGTGGCGTCAGGCGATCCGGGCCAATTGCCTCCGACAGCGACGTTTAGAAGAATGAAAAAAGGGTGATCGAAACTCCAGGAGCCGCCGGCGGGCCACTGGGATTGCGTAAACGTGGCGTAGAGGCTGGAGTCTACGTAAAAGCGGATGCTACCGGGTTCCCACTCGACGGCGTAGAGGTGAAAGTCAGCGGCGAAGTTCTGGCCGGCGGGAAGGCTGAAGGGCGCGCTGGCGTCACTTGTTTGGGCGACGGTGCTGGAGCTGTGGAGCGATCCATGGACCGTGCCGGGCTCCTTGCCTATGTTTTCCATGATGTCGATTTCGCCGCACTTGGGCCAGCCAACGGAACCGATGTCATTCCCAAGCATCCAGAAGGCGGGCCACATTCCCTGCCCTGCAGGAATCTTGATGCGCGCCTCAAAGCGGCCAAAGGCGTGGCTGAAGAGGCCCTGAGTTTTCAAGCGGGCTGAGGTGTAATTCCGGGTAACGCCGTCGCTGCCCGTATAGGTTTCTTTCTGCGCGGTGATGACGAGGTTGCCGCCCTTCAGTTGCGAGTTTTGCGTGCGATTCGTGTAGTACTCGAGTTCATTGTTGCCCCAGCCGTTGCCGCCGACATCATGGGTCCATTTGGAAGAATCCGGTGAGGCGCCGTCGGCGCCGTTGAACTCATCGCTCCAGACGAGCTTGAAGCCGGCGGCAGGAGGTGGCTGCAGAGTCGCGCCGCCGCCGCAGCTTAACGATACAAGTGTTACTGCAAGAAAAACTGGCACGAGTGAAAGAGCGCGGGCCGCAAGACGCGAGTTCATGAAAAGATTCTAACTCGAACGAAGGCGGCTAGCGTATGGATTAGGCGAGATTCAGGGCGCGCTTAAAGGAGCCCTTCTCGCTGTCGATCTTTTTCTGGAGCTGGAGGATGGCGTAGAGAACCGCTTCGGGGCGCGGCGGGCAGCCGGGAACGTAAACATCGACGGGGATGACCTGATTGCAGCCTTGCACGATGGCGTAATTGTTGAAGACGCCGCCGGAAGTGGCACAAGCGCCCATGGAAATAACCCACTTGGGCTCGGGCATTTGATCATAAAGCTGGCGGATCACCGGGGCCATTTTCTGCGAGAGGCGACCGGCAACAATCATCAGATCGGCCTGGCGGGGCGACGGCCGGAAAACTTCCGCGCCGAATCGCGCGACGTCAAAGCGCGCAGCGGCCATGGACATCATTTCGATAGCACAACAGGCCAATCCAAAGCCGAGCGGCCAGATAGAACTCTTGCGCGCCCAATTTACGGCTTTATCGAGCGTGGTGAAGATGATCCCTTCGTCTTCGAGAAGCTTGCCGAAGTCGTCGGGCTTGGTCAGCGTGACGTGTTTGCCGAGGGATGTGCTCATGGTGTTCGTCTGAGCTATTTTCGCATAGAGGACGGATGGACACAAATTGAGTACTTATGTCGCGGACATGGGTGCTCTCAGTTCGTAGTCGGATGGGGAAACAGCACGCATACGGCGGAGATAGGAGACGACAGACCCTGGCCACAACGTAGTGATTTCGCCGGTGGTTTGATCCTGATACCAACTTTTGCAGCCGCCGGATTGCCAGACGGTGCGGGACATGCGGCGGTAGATCTCTTCAACAAAGGATTGCTGGATTTCCGCGCGGACTTCCAGGACGCGTTGATTCCTGCGCTGTATTAGCTTCAAGCAATTCATGGCGTAGCGAACCTGGGCTTCGATCATGAGGACGACGGAATTGTGGCCCAGTCCGGTGTTGGGGCCGAGAAGTATGAACAAATTGGGGAAGCCGCTGACGGTGACGCCGAGATAAGCGGTCATGCGCTTTCCCCAGGCCTCGTGAATTTCTACGCCGCCCTTCCCCACCACACGGCAACCAATCAGCGGCTCCGTGGCGCGAAAGCCTGTGCCATAGATCAGGACATCGACCGGACGCTCGATGCCGTCGCGTGTGACGATGCTATGCGCGCAGACTTCGGCGATTCCATCCGTGACGAGTTCGACGTTCGAGCGATTGAGAGTGGGATAGTAGTCGTCGGAAACGAGGACGCGTTTGCAGCCCAACTGATACTTCGGAGTGAGCGCGGCGCGGAGCTTTGGATCTTTGATCCGCCGAGTCATGTGACGGTACGCAATCGCCTCCGCCTTCTTGCGAATCGATTCGTTACCGAGAAATCCGAGAACGCGAAATTCCTGCCGCCAGAAAATGTACTGCCGGAAGGCCCAGCGCGTTAGCGGCACACGGCGAAAGCGCCGCTTCCATTTTTCGGAGATGGCAAAGTCCATGCGCGGAACGATCCACGGCGGCGTACGCTGGAAAAGACAGAGTTTGCCGACGCGGGGGGCAATTTGCGGGACGAATTGGATGGCACTTGCACCAGTACCGATGACGGCGATGTTCTTGCCGTCGAGATCCACCGCATATTCCCACCTTGAGGAATGAAACGCCGGGCCGGAAAAACGCTCGAGGCCAGGGAGTTCCGGATAATGCGGGACATGTAGCGCGCCCATGCCGGAGACCAGGACGCGGGCGCGAATGCGCATTCCGTCGCCGGCAGTCGCGTGCCATACGCCTTCGCGTTCATCCCAAACCGCTTCTTGAAAACGCGTATTCAGGCAGAGATGCGGCGAAAGTCCGTAATGCTTGACGCAGCGTTTCAGATAGTCGTGGATTTCCTGCTGGCCCGGATACATGCGGGACCATTCGGTTGATGGCGCGAACGAAAACGAATAAAGATGCGATGGAATATCGCAAGCGCAGCCCGGGTAACGATTTTCCCACCACGTCCCGCCGATCTCTTCGCTCTTTTCGATGATGAGAAACGACTTCATGCCGGCTTCGAGGAGCTTGATGCCCATGCAGATGCCAGAAAAGCCAGCGCCAACGATTAGAACGTCAACAGTAGCGACGGAAGAGTTGGAAGAAGAAGCGGCGGATTCGGTCATGCGCGAGCCACCACTTCCCGATTCAAACCTGCCAGCACAGTCTGCGCGTGGAAAAAGTCGGCACTTTCCCGAAGCGATTGGCGGGCCTCGGGAATCAGATGCGGGGCAAGCTGCCAGGCATGCGGGACGACGGGCCAAATCTTCTGTTCGACGGAAACGCCCGCGGCACGAGCGCGCTCGGCGAGGCGCGTGGAATCACCGCGCAAAACTTCGTCCGCGCCGACATGAATCAGAAGCGGCGGAAGGCCGGAGAGATCGGCATACAGCGGGGAGGCGAGAGGATTGCGCGGATCGGTGTCGCCAAGATAGTAGCGCGCCGACGCCGCAACATCCAGGCCGTTGAATATGGCGCAGCGGTCGCTGTTGGTCCGAATGGAGTCACCAGTAGCGGCAAGGTCGGTCCAGGGGGAGAAGAGCGCCGCGGCAGCTGGAAGGGGAACGCCGGCGGCGCGAAGGGCAAGCATGAGCGAAAGAGCGAGTCCGCCGCCAGCGGACTCACCAGCAACGACGATGCGGTCCGCCGAATAACCCGCGCCAAGAAGCGCGCGGTAAAAAGCCACTGCATCGTCGACGGCAGCGGGAAATCGATTTTCGGGCGCGAGGCGATAGTCCGCAGCGAAAACGTGAAACCCATGAAGCGCATAGTAAGCAGTGATGGGACGATGCGTCTCCGCTGAGCAGCCGAAGTAGCCGCCTCCGTGAAGATACAGGAGCACCGTGTCGCCCGGCGCTGGGCCTTCGAGGCGTTCGCCAGGGACGCCGCCGAGGTGTGCTGGAGAAATCTTAACTGCCGTTGGAACCTTGTACGGATCGGGGCGAAGAATCTGGCGCGCGACGCGATAGTCGCGCACGCCTTTCAAACGGCGCTTGACGCGCCATTTGACGATTAAGACCGAAAGCCGCACCTGAAGGCTGACCGCCATTCCCCGCCGTCATTTTTGGAGTTTCAGACGGAGAGAGGATATCACTCCTGTGAGCTCCTGGTGAGTGGAAAGCGGCGTGAGCAGGTGCAACAGGGATGAATAGGCCGGCGAAACAAGGGCGTTGTATCGCCGGCCCGGGCTGCGACCCTAGAGGGAACGCAGGAAAGTGATGAGCTGATTCTGCTGCGTGGTGCTCAGGTTGTTGAAATTATTGAGCACGGATTGGGCCTCGTTACGGTGACGCTGAATAGTGTCGAAGAAAGTGACCGAGCGTCCGTCATGCAGCAACTCCGTGCGCGTGCGGACGCCCCAAAGAGGAGGCGTGCGCATTTTTTGGGCGGTTTCCTGGCCACCGGTTTGCACGATGCCGTCGCCGGTGCCGATGTTGTGCAGCAGGAAGTCGCTGTAAGGATGGATGACCTTATTGCCCAACGAAGCGGGCACTATGAAAGCGCCTGCGGCGACTGCTGTTCCCGCTGGCGCAGTGGTTATCGAAGAGACATGGCAAATGTCGCAGCCAACGTTGTGAAACAAGGTGGCGCCAGCGACGCCGTCCGAGGAAGTGGCTAGCGCCGTGTCGCGCGGGGGCGCTTTAGTGGCCCGCATGAAGCGCGCGAAATGGTCGATGTCGTTGAGGCCTTCGGAATCGGGTGTGTTGTCATTGGGATCGGGAATGACGTCGCAAAGGCGAGTGACGTCGACGTTGTTGGGAGGCAAGCGATTGCTGATGCCCATCTCGTTCAAGTACGCGTCGCTGGAGAACGAAAGCAGCGAAGCGTGCTGGTTCTTCCATCCAAAGCGACCCACGGCGAGCGCGCCACTGGCTTCCAGTACGGGAACGCGCACGGTTTCCCCACAGATGAGGCCGCCGGTCCTTGAGCATTGACTTGATGCCAGATTCAAGAATGTCTGATCGGCGATGGATTCGATAAAACCATCGCCCAAAGTATTGAGCGACATGCGAAACGCGCGAATGGTCTCGGCAGTGCTGATTCGCTCTTGTCCTTGCGTCTGAGGAAAATTATACGTTTGCGGTTGGCCGTCGACGGTGATGGTGTCCACCGCGGGACAGATGGCGCGTTGGTTGACAAGCGATCGATTGGCGATGGTCACAGTGCCATCAGCGAGGGTTGCCGTGGCGGCGACAAAGTTGCCATTGGAATCATTGTGGCCAGCGCGGAGTTCCTTGACCTGGCTGGTGGAGCCGGTGACCGGGTTTTGATGGCACTCACGGCAGGATTGCGCGTTGAAGATGGGGCCGAGTCCATCGCCGATGGCTTCGGTCTCTTCAAATTTCCCGCGATCCATCGTGAACGATGCCGAGTCGGTTAGACCATTGGGTTCATTGTCGTAGCCTGATGGAGCCTCGGTGGCCGCGCTGGCGTTTTGACCCGAAGATGGACCGGCCACGGCAAGCACCATCGCCAATCCGGTGAGTAGACACACGTAGAGTATCGGTCGCTTGGACCACATCGCAGGCGCCTCCGTATTTACAACATTTCGGACGTGATTCTGACCGCCGGGAGGAACAAGGGTTGGGTAGAGTTGGCCCGGGGAAATCGCGGCAAAATTATTCGAGCAAGTAATCGATGTCAATAGTACTTCCGTAACTGCCGGATTTGGCGGTGGACGAGAGCGCGAAAGTATCTCCGATTGAGATCAGATGGAAAGAACAACTTTGCCGAATTGCGAGCTGGATTCGAGATAGGCGTGGGCAGCAGCGGCTTCAGCGAGCGGGAAGACACGGTCAACGACTGGCTTGAGGCGGCCGGCGCCGACGAGCTTCATCACGGTGTGTATCTCGCACTTGGCGCCCATGTAAGAGCCGAGAAGCGAAAGCTGCCGGCTGAAGAGAAACCTGAGATCGACCTTGGCGTCGTAGCCAGTGGTGGCGCCACAAGTGACCAGGCGGCCTCCGGCCGCCAGGCTGGCGAGGCTGTCGTCCCATGTGGCTGTGCCGACGTGCTCGAAGACGACGTCGACACCGCGCTTATTGGTGATGCGACGGACTTCTTCGCGGATTTTTTGCGTTTTGTGATTGATTAGGTGGCCGGCGCCTAGCTCCTTGGCCTTTTGCAGTTTTTCGTCGCTGCCGGCCGTGGCAATCACCCGCGCCCCGAAAAACGCCGCGATTTGAATTGCTGCACTGCCAACGCCGCTACCTGCCCCGAGAACGAGAACATCTTCACCGGGCTGCAGCTCCGCGCGAGCTACCAGCATGTGCCAGGCGGTTTGGAAGACCAGAGGAATCGAGGCGGCCTCTTCAAAGGTCAGGTTTTCCGGATACGGCAGGCAATTCACTTCAGGGACGCGCACGAACTCGGCGCAACCGCCGTCAATCATGTAGCCCAAGTTGGTTGCTTGGCGGCAATGGTTGTCCATGCCCGCGACGCATGCTTTGCATTTGCCGCAGCTAACCAGAGGGGCAAGGACGACTTTTTGCCCCGTGCACACAGAAGTCACATCCGCGCCGACTTGGGCAATCTCGCCGGAGATGTCACTCCCTGGAATGTGCGGCAGTGGGATGGGCACACCAGGAATGCCTTTGCGGACCCAAAGGTCGAGGTGATTCAGCGCACAGGCTTTGACGCGGACGAGGACATCGCTCTGGCGGATAGCTGGGTCGGGCGCGTCGTTGTATTTCAATACTTCGGGTCCGCCGTGTTGGTGAAAGACAATTGCTTTCATGTATTCTCCGACCCCCAGGCAGGTTTCGAAAGGTAGCATTCGAGCCGAGGAGTGTCCAGAAAGGGGCGCACATCAGATTTAGGGAAGTCATGCAGCCACCTGCTTTCGCTCTGAGCGGCGTTCCCAGAAATCCTGGAAGCGTCCGCTGAGCTTGCTGCAGCGCAGGGCAATGATGGCGTTGGCGCCCTTGACGGTCCAGTGCATGCCTGCCCGCTTGAGCCGCGTCCCAACTACGATTTTGCAACCAGACTCCACGACGCCGGTCGAAGTACAGAAGCCTTGTTTTTCGAACTGGGGATACCGCATGCGCCGTCGATTTCTCCAGATGTATTGAATACATTCTCGCGCCTCTTTGTGTTGACCGATGTGGCTGCGCAGCGCGTGCACCAAGGATTTCAAGTGACCTTCGTCAAGCTCCTCACAACGTGCATCGATCCATGCCTTGCCCTCGGGGCGGTCTCCATAAATGACCTTTCCCACTTCGCCGAGATGTTCTTTGGCATGAAAGCGATCGAGAATCTGAGTGGCTTGCGGGAACAGTTCGGTAGCCGTGTTCCAAATCCAGGTCGCGCCATCGCCCAACACCACCTGACGCAGGGCTTCGGTGAAACCGCGGCGGCTGGCCTCGCGCTGTACGCGCGCGGCAAAATCCGACAGGTGGGGGCTGGTATCCGGAGTGGCGGCGCTTTCAATCGCACTCGAATAGCTGATCGATCCTGGATCGCGCACGGGTTTGCCTTCCCTATCTCGCGATTCCGCCGTCCAGACAGTGACCAGCTTGGCTTCGCGGGTTTTCGCCGAGCCGTCGGCTTGCTTGCCCGCGCGGTCTGCGACTTCTTGCGGGCGCATGGGCACCCCGGTGCCATCCAGGCCCAGATACAGGGTGGGGGCCACTTCGCGCATCCTTGCAACGTCCTGGCGTTCATCCACGGCGATCTCCGCCCCCAGCGCTTCGGCGGCCCGTTCCACCTGCTTGACACTGACTTCCACGCCCGCCAATTCGTGCAATAACCCGCTGCTCTCCTCGAAGCTCACCAGCGCTGCCGCGCTGGCAGTCATGCGCAGCACTCCGGGCGTCAGGGAAAACGATTCCAGTTTCAGCGCTCGGTCCCGCGGGCAGAATCCCTGGTGGCATCGGCCACAGTCGTAGTAAGCCCGCTTCAAATGCAGAGGTCCCAACACGCTTTCGAAGGTCTTCCCGTGACGGCCGTGATAGCGGGCCACACCGCCGCAGGGGCAAGGTAATTCCGGTCCAACATAATCGCTGGTGTCGGTGTTCAGCCGTTGTTCCAGCGCACGCGCGGCCAAGCGCAAAGCCTGGCACCGCGCCGCCATCTCTAGCGCTTCCAAATCCAAGTCGGCGATCGACTGGCGTGCTAAGAGGTCTTCGATCTCCTGGACGATTTCGTTTTGAAGGTCGGTTTGGAGCCCCCTTTTTCGGCCGCCTCTCGGGAAGCTGCCTGGGGCCGTTCCAGTTGGGCATCCGCCCATCGTTCACAAGCCTCCCGATACTGCTCCACCTGCTCCCGAAACTTATGCCCTTGCTCAATTTGCTTCCGCGCCAGCTCGGCTTGTTCCGGACTTAAATACCGGGACTGGGTTTTGCCGGCCATCGGCCGGGTCCTTTACCGCATTTCATGGTGCGCTCGGAGACGGACCCCCGGCGCATCGGTTTAGGTTGAGACAAAACTACGGCCAGCTCACGTACGGGCGAAGGTACTTCAGGAGGAATCTTCATGGATCTATCCTACGGCATATAATGCCGTAGGAACATACAAAAAAAGAGCGCTTTTAGCCTCACACCATTTTATGTCGTGCGCCCCCTGTGAGCGGGGAAATTGACGAACACTCTGAAACTGTCTTAATGTAATTTGCAATGTCTTGCGTTCGCGAAGTTCGCGTCGGGGGAAAACAGTGGGGGCAAAATGATCTCTAAAGGGCGTCTGTCTTTCTTTGCATATTTGCACAATTGGAATCTTGTGACAGTGGCTTTGCTACTTTTCTTGTCATCCGCGTCTATGATCTGGGCACAATCAGAGTCCATCAACGGCACAATTCGAGGCCGCGTTAGCGACCCGAGCGATCAGCCTGTGGCTGGATCGAACGTGACGGCAGTCAACAATGCTACCGGGTATACCCGAAGCATCGCCTCGGCCGAAGACGGCTACTATGTCATCGCTTCGCTGCCGATCGGAACCTACACAGTCACGATTACCAAGAACGGCTTCGAGACGCTGAAGTTTACCGAAATCGTCCTCCAGGCCGGACGGGAGGCGGTGGTTGACGGCGCTCTCAGGTTGGGATCGGTGAGCACGTCCATCGAAGTCAGCGGCGGCGCCCCCGTGGTCGATCCCGCCCGGACAAATATCAGCCGCACCATCAGCGAGGCCGAAGTAGAAACGCTTCCGCTGACCTCGCGCAATCCCTATAACTGGATCATGTTCCAGCCCGGCGTCAGCGGGCACCCCAATCCAGAGCTGGGCATCCCTCGCACGCTGAACACCAATGGCTTTGTGGACCGAGTCAATTATCAGATGGATGGAATGACCGATACGGAGAGCGATCGCTACGGACTTCGCCTCTTCCCGATCTCCTCCGTTTACGTCAGTGAGGTCCAAACGGTTAGCAACAGCTTCGCTCCGGAATTTGGCGGGACTACCGGCAACATCTATAACGTCATCACGGGATCGGGCAGCAATGAGCTCCATGGCATGTTCCAGTGGATCCGCGGTCCTGTCGATGCCACCGCGAGACCAATTCTTCTGTCTCCTGCGGCGCCCAAGCCTAACTTGTTGATGAATTCCTTCGGCATGAATGCTGGTGGCCCCATCAAGAAAGACAAGCTGTTTATTTACGGCGCCTACGAGCACTTGTACCGCGCGCTTCCCGTTCCGATTACCGTCAGTGCTTTGAACCAGACGGCTCTCGAAGCTGCCGGGATTCCCGCTTCGCAATTCGGGACTGCGCCTTCCGTCCAGCACGCTCAGTTCCTGGACGTGCGCGGAGACTGGGACATCACCAAAACAAATCGCGTGTTCGTTCGCGTGAACTACTTCCGCAACGAGTATCCCTTCAACACCGCCGTAGGCGGAATGAACTTGATCGCTGCGGAAGCCGACTTCCGCGACCGAGCCCACGTTGGAGGGCTCGAGTGGGTGAGCACGATTTCACCCCGGCTGCTCAATGAGTTCCGTTTTTCTTATCCCTACCGGAACGAGAAGCACATCGCCGGTCCACTGACCGGACCGCAACCCGCCGTCACGATTTCGGGCGTGGCAAATTTCAGCGGAAGTACAGCCACAGGCGACGTGTTGGCGGAAAAAATACCCAGTTGGAACGACAATCTCACCTACATTCGTGGCCCGCATACTTTCAAGACCGGTTTCGGCTATTCGCGCATCATCGACGTGCAGGAAGGAGACAGCTTCACGCAGTACGTCTTCCCGACAATTGAGGCGTATCAAGCCGCGGTGAGCGGCGCGAACCCGTTTTCCTACGCGAGCGTAAATGCTCTCATCGGAAACACGCGGGCGGGTTATATCTCCAATTTCTTCGATTTGTTTGCCCAGGATAGCTGGCAGTTGCGGCCGTCGCTGCTCGTGACCTACGGGGTTCGGTACGATCGTTTCCTCTCTCCGAATCCTAATGCCTCCGCTCCGTTCCCCTTCTCACGCAATTTCAATAATCCTGCCGGCGATGTGTCGCCGCGCCTAGGCTTGGCCTGGAGAGTGGGCAGCAAAACCGTAGTGCGCGCGTCGTGGGGCATGTTCTATGACGCTCCACCAACGAATCTCTGGTTCAACGCCCTTTCCAACGACGGCTCCGGGCGCTCGTTTAACGCGTCGCTCTCCCCAGGACAGCCGGGCGCTCCTCCGTTCCCTCAGCCACTGACTACCGCGACGGCGCCTGCAACTCCGTCGGTTTTTACAGTCACTCCGAATTTCAAAAACGCTTACGCGCTGACCGCGACCATCCAGGTTTCGCGCGAACTTACCAAAAACGACGCTGTCACGCTTGCCTTTGTGAATACAGCTGGGCGGCAGCTCGAGTGGCTGCACAACATCAACCTGATTAATCCGCTTGGCACGCTTCTCGATGGTCGGCCCGTGTTTGATCCGCGGGTAAACGCCGGAACGCGCGCGAACCCCTCCTTCAACAATGTGACCTTGCAGGACGTGGGAGCCAGCTCAAAGTACAACGCGCTTGAAGTGAATTACGAACACGGCTTCTCCCGCGGACTCTTGGTGAGCGGGCACTACATCTATTCTCACACGATCAGCGACGCGCCCGACGTGAACGGTTTCGAGCAGAACCTCGTCTATGTCGAAGACACCACCGACCGGCTCCGCGACCGCGGCAACAGCTATATCAACCGGCCGCAGTCCTTCACCGCGAGTGCACTGTGGTCACCGCGCGTGAAGGTCGACAACTCGGTTGCAAATCGCCTGCTGAATGACAACGAATTCGGCGTGCTGACAAACATCGCTTCAGGAGACGAACAGAACATCACCGTCCGCACCAACGTGCCTCTCAACGGCGACTCACTGCTTACGAGCTTAAATCGTCCGCTTGACATCGGGCGCAATACCGTGCGTGGGCCCAATGTCGTTCAGTTTGACCTGCGTTATACGAGGACACTTTTCACTTTGAAAGAGCGTATCCGGGCGCAATTCTTGACGGAAGCCACCAATATTTTCAATCACCCCAATGTGACTTCGTTGAATACGGTTGTAACCGTCGACAGCACAGGATGCCCCAGCAAGACTAACAACTTTGCCTTCGACCCGACGCATTGTGGGCAGCTATCGCCAGCCGGCGCTACTTTACCGACGACCTTCCCGCGCTTCTCCACCGTTCTCCAGGGCCGAATTCTCAATTTCGGGCTGGGCGTTCGGTGGTAGCAGCAGTACGCTGGCTGTCCAGTGGTTGCGATGCGCAGGACAATAAGAGGCGAGAGGTGTTGGGATGATTTTCTCCCAGCCTAAGGGCTGCTGTTCCCGGGCACATGGCTCTGAATTCTGTTCGGCGGAAGGGTGCGCACGTTGAAGGACCCAGGCCAGACTTCCGAAGTGCCGTCGCGGTCCTCAGAATCCTTCCCTGCTCCGGTCTACGCCGAAACTGTACTTGCGGTGAACTTCGAAGACGCCAAAAAGTATTTCCTGGACGCGCTCCTTGAGATTCATACGGCCCACACTCTAATGCTCGCGCGCCAGGGAATCCTTCCAAAGGCAGTTGCATCTCTTCTCCTGGAAGCCATTGCTGAACTCGATCACTCCAAGATCCTGGGCGCGCGATACGACGGGGGTTCCGAAGATCTGTTCTTTTACATACAACACCTGCTGACCGAATCCTGCGGCGAAGATGTGGCGGGCAGGATCCACACCGCGCGCAGCCGCAACGATATCGACCTCACCATGTACCGCATGTGCCTGCGCCAGGAGATTTTACGGATTACAGCAGAGACCGCAGACGCGCGGACGGTGCTGCTCAATGTCGCGGCCGCAAACCTGCATACCATCATGCCGGCGTACACGCACACGCAGCCGGCGCAGCCCACGACACTGGCTCATTACTTGCTCGCCGCTGTAGAGTTCCTTGGTCGCGATATGCAGCGCTTGCGAGCCGCCTTCGCCACGGTTAATCGCAACCCGCTCGGCGCGTGCGCCATTACCACGACTGGCTTCCCGATTGACCGCGATTACACGGCCCGCATGCTTGGTTTTGAGGGCCTGCAGTTGAATTCCTACGGCGCAATCGGTGCGATCGATTACTTAACGGAGACCGCCGGGGCCATCGCAGTCTTGATGCTTAGCTTGGGAAGACTCGTTCAAGACCTCCTAGTGTGGTGCACGCCGGAATTTTGTTTTCTACGTTTGAGCGATGCTTACGTCCAAATCAGCAGCATCATGCCGCAAAAACGAAATCCCGTTGCGCTGGAACACGTCCGAATTCTGGCGAGCAAGGCGTTCGGCCAGGCCCAGGCAGTGCTGAGTTGCGCGCACAATACCCCCTTCGGGGATGTGGTCGATCGCGAAGATGATCTCCAGCCCTTGGCCTTTGCCATGTGCGCCGACGCTTCTCGGGCACTGCGCCTTTTTGCCGGCGTCGTGAGCCACGCCGAAGTGGATCGCGAGCGAATGTGCCATGCGGCCGACAGAAATTTCCTAACCGTGACAGAGCTAGCCGACACACTCGTCCGCGAAGAAAACATTAGCTTCGGAATGGCCCATCGCTTGGTAGCTGCGTCGGTGCGCGCCGCCGGTCGCGACGATTCTCCCGAACGCCTGGTTACCGAGATCGAGCGACTCGCGCCGGAAGTCGTGGGAAAGAAGCTCAGCAAGCCGCGCGAAGTATGGTTGCGCGCTCTCGACCCAGTCCATTTCATTGGAATCCGCACCATTCCCGGCGGGCCAGCCCCCGAAGCTGTTCGTGCGCAGATCGCCAGCGCTCAAAAAGAACAGACCGAGGCCCAGGAGTGGCTCAATGTCAAACGAGCCTTGATCGACCGGTATTCTGAGCTAATTCGGAACGAAATCCTAGCCCGACTTTGACAACTGGGAGTTCATTTCGCCGAATTTTGGCGGCTTCCAAGGGATAAGTGTATTCCCTTTCAGTAGCGCTTTCCCCGCGAGTCGTTGTAGTGAAGACCCACGCCCTTGATTGCCGGGATTAGCCATGCACAATGGCGGCATGTTTTTGCGCTGCACGCTTCGCGTGAAGGATGGCAAAGAGCTACTGGAGCATCGTGGAGAACCGACGGGGTTCCTCGCAGCGTGTCGTGCAGAGGCAAGTGCTCTACCTGGGGGAAATCAACGACAGCCAAAAAACTGCCTGGTGCCGATGCATCGAAGTTTTCGAAGAGCCTCGGGGCGAATGGCATCAGGTGGTACTTTTTCCGGAGGATCGGCAGGCCCCGGAATTGGCGCATGAAGTGGTGCATGTCCGTTTGAGTGAGCTTCAGGTCAAGCGGCCGCGCCAGTGGGGAGCGTGCTGGCTGAGCGGGGAATTACGGCAGCAACTGCAGCTGGACGATTTCTGGAGAGAGCGGCTGGGGGTGAGCCGCGAGGGAACCGACTGGCTCGACGTGCTCAAGACGTTGGTGAGTTATCGGCTGATCTCACCGGGCAGCGAGTGGCCTCTACACCGCGAGTGGTACCTGCACAGCGCCATGACCGATTTGCTGGGCCGATCGGGAGAAGCCATGGAGCTGCAGTCCTTGTACCGCTGTCAGGACAAGTTGCTCGCGCACAAGGCCGCTCTGTTCAGCTTTCTGCGGGAACGCTGGCAGGAATTATTCCACGCGGAATTTGAGGTGCTGCTGTACGACCTGACCAGCACCTATTTCGAATGCGATCCGCCGACGAGTGGGAAGCGGCGCTTTGGCTACAGCCGGGACAAACGCCCAGACTGTGTGCAGGTCATCATCGCTCTGGTGGTGACGCCAGACGGACTGCCGCTGGCTTATGAGGTGATGGCGGGAAACACCAGTGAGAAGACTACGCTGAAGTCCTTTCTGGGCAAGATCGAGAAGCAATATGGACAAGCGAAGCGCGTCTGGGTGATGGACAGAGGCATCCCGACCGAGGAGCAGCTGAAAGATATGCGCGATGCCACCTCGCCGGTGGCCTATCTTAGCTAACCAAGAGATCAATTCCGTTTAACGTGCGAGGCGCTGAGTCGGTGTATCCTGCGCCGCGACAGGATGGGTGAATTGGAACTTCGGGCGCAATAGAGGAATTTTATGCGGAGACAGGGTGTGGTGTTGGTGGTCGCGACGAGCGTGGGGATGGTGATGTTGATCTTGGCTGCAAGCGGAGTGGCGCAGCAGGCTGCGAGTGAAGGGCCTTACAAAGTTTTGAAGACGGCGAAAGTGAGCGGGGACGGCGGGTTTGATTGTGTTTATGCGAATGACGCGGGGCGGAGATTGTACATTCCGAGAACGGAGCAGACGGGAGCGCGGATTACGGTGTTTGATTTAGATACGCTGGCCCCGGTCGGGACGATTGCGAATGCGAGCGCGCGCGGAGCGGCGGTGGACCCGAAGTCTGGACATGGGTTTGGGAGCAGCAAGCCGGTAGTGATGTGGGATACGAAGACGCTGGCGACGATCAAGTCGATTGACGTGGATGGCGGGCCGGACGGGATTTTGTTTGATCCGTTTAACGCGAGAGTGTACGTGTTCAGTCATTGGGCGCCGAACGCGACGGTGATTAACGCGGCGGACGGGTCAATCGCCGGGACGATTGATTTGGGAGGAGCGCCGGAGCAGGCGGTGACGGACGGCAAGGGACATCTATATGTAGATATCGAGGACAAGGACAACATTGCGGTGGTGGACGCGAAGACGATGACGGTGACGGCGCATTATGATTTGGCGGGGAAGTGCGGCGTGCCGGGCGGTTTGGCGTTTGATGTGAAGAATCATGTGCTGTTTGCGGCGTGCCACGAGCCGGCGCTGATGGCGATATTGAGTTCGGTGGACGGGAAAAGTATTACGATCTTGACCGATCGGGAATGGAGTGGATGGGGCGACGTTTAATCCGGAGACGATGGAAGCGTTTAGTTCGCAGCGGGATGGGACGTTGACGGTGATTAAGGAGAAGAGCCCGACTGGTTTTGAGGTGGAACAGACGGTGCAGATGATGCAGAGCGCGAAGATGTTGACGTTGGATGAGAAGACGGGACATATTTTGCTGATTGGGGCAGAGTTTACTCCACCACCACCGCCAGCGTCGGGAGAGCCGCCTGGGCGAGGGACGATGGTGGATTCGTTTACGATTTTGGTGGTGGGGAAGTAGCGTTCGTTACCTGCGGTGCGGCTGCGCGGCGGTTTATTGCTGGCTGAGTTGCTGAGGGCGCTCGGGGATGAAGGGATAACTTAGATGGAACAGCCGTCGCGACAGGGAATCGCGCTATTTTCGGTGCGCATAGAATTTTGGCGAAGCACAGAAGAGGCTTTTTTCAAAGCTAGCCCGACTTTGACAACTGGGCCTTAATTTTTCTGCAAGTTATTGATTCTACGTCCGAGACTTCAAAAGGTCTTCACTACACTACAAGTTTGCCCCTTCGACGACACTCTCTATTTCCTGCTGGAGAATCCTGGGGGGTGGCTGAGCCGGGAGCTGCAGGTGCAATTCGTGGAGAAGGATCTGGTGATCCTTCTCCGGTTGCGTGTATCGCGGGAGAATCAGCAACCGCCCATCGGTCGTGGGCACCCGTACATCCACCATTTGGATAGCGGACATCTTTTCCAGCACAGCTCGAGAAGTCAGGCCCGGTGCCAGAGCTCGCAAGCGCTGCCTCAGCGTGACATACAGACAAAAAGCCAAAAACGATACGAAGATATGTGCCTCAATGCGCGAGTCTTTCTGGTGATGAATCGGTCGGATAGCCAGATCGCTCTTCAGAGCGCGAAAGACGGCTTCGATCTCCGTGAGTTGAACGTAGTGTTGCCACAGCCGGGCCAGGTCTTCCTCACGTAGATTCGAGCGCAGCAGATAATGACCTTCCCGGCGAAAGGCTTGCCGTAGCTTGTCCTTGCGCAACCAGAAGGCGAACGTCTCGGCGTTGACCGGCTGCTCCGGCTTCGGCACTTGCACTTCGACCAGACCATAGACGCGGCCCGCCTCGGCTTTGGCCGCTCCCAGTCTCAGCAGCAACTCGTCGCGCGTCAGCTCCTGGCCTTGCAGTTCCCGAAGCCAAGCCCACAGATGTTTGAGCCGACGCTGGCGGATGGCACGTTCCTTCTGCCGATGTCCCTCGCTGCGAGCCAAAATGTAGAGTTCTCCCTCTCGAGGCAGCAGCTTCACTTCCACAGACTGTTTGACCTGCCCCCAAGGCCGTTCGAGAAACTGCTTCTCCAGCTTGCTTAGCCGACCCCGCGGCGTCCCCACTAGATAAGCTAGTACGTTGTGCGCGATCATCAGCGCCATTTAGCACGCCGTTGAGTAGCAGCGCTCGAAGAAAAATCGTTTGGCGAATCGAGGCATGACGCCTTTTGACCCCGGAGACCATCGAAAGCGCAGTGTTGCCAATCACCTATGACATTGAACACGCCGCAGCCCATTTGCACGAAATGATCGACGGAAAAAAGCACAAGGCGCGTGGCGCCTAGGCGCAAGGAGCACAGACCTCAGTCTGTGCTCCTTCCAACCGCATCTTCCGCTAACTCCGCGCCGTCGTCAGGCCAACGAAGCCTGACATACGGTGTTTGCGAGTTGTGTCAGCGGCCATGGGCGCCACCGCCACCATGAAAGCCTCCTCCACCAACTCCCCTGCCTCCATGGAATCCGCCGCCCTCAAATCCACCGCCGCGGGAGCCTCCGAAGCCTCGCGATCCGCCGGTCGCCCCAGGCCTAGACTGAAAGCCGCGTCCCACCGATCCCGGTCCACGGTAAATCCCGCCCGAGTAATTCTGGCCCGCGACGTAATGGGTTCCGGGCCCCCAGCTATGCACGTCCGTGCTGAAGTGATGATAATAGT
>WNEP01000006.1_pt1 | contig 68126 bp, 65 predicted proteins | sample 5399961 | NCBI WGS metagenome assembly WNEP01 (sample SAMN13153329, study PRJNA577476) | soil metagenome | isolation source: 20 cm grassland meadow soil pre-rain plot 5 | place: USA:California | collected 2015-09-08 | reverse complement strand
GAGGCGGTCGTACGAGCGCTCGAAGAGCTGCGCGAAGAGGCCGACGAACCGGTCCCGCTGCTCGGGCGTGAGACTCGCCCAGTGCGATCCGAGGGACTCCCGCGCCATTGCCCGGAAGTCGAACGACTCGTGTATGATCTTCGCGACCCGCTCGCGGCGGTCGCGCTCCTTGCTCGGTCCTTGGAGGTGAGGATCGTCCAGCACCGCCGACTCGGCGTCGAGCGTCTGGCGGACACATTGCTGCGGCGCTCCCGCGACCGCAGGCGCGGCGGCGAGTGCGACGAGCAGGGCGATACAGAGCGTCGATCTCACAGCTGAACGGTTCGTGCCTGAGCCCCTAGCTGAGGACATCATGGGAATCAACAACCGCTTCATGTGACGCAAGGCGCGGCCAGCCGCTCCAAGCGGCGACGGTCGCGGGTAACCTTGGCCCCGGAAACCCACCTCAGATTCCCGTGCCCGGGCGCGCGCCGATGGGCGTCGTTCATGCACGGCCAGCGGCCATAGCCAGTGGGTTCGGGACAGCCACCGAACGGCCAGCGTGCGGTGATTACGCTCCGTCGCTCACCCGGCCAGGCCGTACTTCCGCAGCCGGCGCGCGAGCGACCAGCGGCTGATGCCGAGGATCCTTGCCGCGCGTCGCTGCTTCCACCGGACCTCGCACAGCACGTGCTCGATGTAGCGCCTCTCGGCCTCGCGGAGCGTCACGAGACGTCCCTCCTCCTCGATGTCCTCCCGGGGAGGTAGCGGATGCGGGAAGTCGTCGGACGCGTTCTCGGTCATCACGTCGGTGCGAAGGTCCATTTCGATCTCTCCCTGGTAGTCCTATTTCAGAGCTGCATGCCCCCGAGGGCGCGTTGCACCCGGCGTGCCGACCCCGCAAAGCCCCGCGAGACGCCGTGCACGTCGGCCGACGCCGCGGTCCGCTTGCGGCGTCACGAGGAACCGACCCGCACGGCGGTTTGCGGCCGATGTCAGAGTGACCCGTTGGCGCACGACGACCCGAAGCCGGCCGTCAGTCCGGTTCGATCGCTGCCGCGTTCCGGGGCTCGACGGGCGCGTGCCACGGGCGTGGCGGAGGCACGGGGGTTGCGCCGCTGCTCACGGGCGAGCAACCACGGATCAATGACCGCTTGAAGCGGGGAGTCGATTCAATCGCACCACACGGACGCTTCACCGTAGCAGCGGTACAGCATGTTTCCGTACCCGTCCTGGGTCCACTGCGCGCTGCAGGAGCCGCGCTGCCCGCCGCCCACGAAGGGACTCGGCTTGCCGCCCGAGGTGGCGCACGCCTGCTCGCTGTACTGCGACGCGATCGCGATCGCGTCACTGCAGCAATCGCGCTTGCTCTCGTAGACCCATCCGGTGTCGCCCCAGCCGGGGTACTCGCTCGCGCGGGCGCGGCCCGCGGACGCGACGACGAGGAAGAGTGCAAGGATCGCCGTGTACGCCGGGAGTCTCATGCTCGATCCCCCATTCGCGGGATCTAGCAGGAAGATCTCGTCCTTGACCAGGATCACACGGCGTCGCCCGTTGCCTCTCCGGCCCCGATCCGTGTAGGGACGGCCCTACGATGAAGGCCTCGATCGGTCTTCTGGTGGTGCTGCTCGCCGCAGGGTGTGCCCACCGCCAGGTCGTTTCGCCGGCGGAGATGTCCGGCTTCCTGGACGACTACTCGCTTCTGCGCGAGGGCGGCCCTGACGAGGTGCGGCTGGTGTATCGCAATCCGAAGGCGGACTGGCCCGCATACCACAAGGTACTGCTCGAGCCGGTGACGCTGTGGCGCAGCGGGCGCAAGTCGCTCGAGCCGGTGCCGCGGGAGGACCTGCTGCGGCTCGTGACCGACCTGCAGGGCGCGGTGCGGGCGCAGCTGGGGCAGGGCTTCCAGCTGGTCAACCAGCCGGGCCCCGGTGTGATGCGCATCCGCCTCGCGATCACCGAGGCCCGTGCCGCCGACCCCGTGCTGGACATCCTCCGGACGTCGCGCGGCAGCGATCGCCCCCACCCGGCGGGCGACGGTCCGCTCGACCCCGAGACGCAACGCTTCCTCAAAGCCGCGGTGATCGAAGGCGAGATCCGCGACGCGAAGACCAACGCCCTCCTCGCCGAAGGCGTCGACCGCCGCAAGGAGGGGGCGCCGGCCTGGGAAACCTGGGTGGACGTGGATCACGCCTTTGCCTTCTGGGCCGGGCGAGTGTGCAGGCGACTCGAGGCGCGCACCGAGGCGCGGTGACCCGATCCCGTCGCGTCGTGGAGGTCGACGCGACTGAGCTGATCCGTCCGTCTCGGATTCGGCGACGGCGGCCCTGTCGGCTCTGGCGCGATCGGGCAAGAAGCCGGGATGAGCCATGGCGTCAAATGGCAAGACGGATGGCCCGAAAGAGGATCTGAATGATGCTGACCTTGGGCGGAGACATTGCCGCGGTGCCGTCGGGTCTCGCGGACGCGACAGGTAGGCGTCCCCGGGTCGAGGTCGGGGAACGCCTCCGATTCGAGTCATTGATCATCGATCTCGCGGCGGGGTTCATCAGCATCGATCCCGAGCGCGTCGATCAAGCGATCGAGGATAGCCTGCGGCGCATCGTCGAGGCGCTGGGTCTCGACCGGAGCACCCTGTTCCAGCGATCGGGGGAGGACCTGGTCGTGACCCACTCGTGGGCCGTGCCGGGGCAGGACCCGTTCCCGAAGGTGTGGGGACGAGCCGATCTGCCGTGGAGCTACATGCAGGTGATGAGCGGCGAGAAAATCGTCTTCTCCCGGCTCGACGACCTCCCCGAGGAAGCCGCCGTCGACAAGGCCCTCATCCAGCGATTGGGGCCGAGGTCGAACGCCACGATGCCGCTCGTGGCCGGTGGCGAGGTTCTCGGCGCGCTCGCCTTCGGCTCGATGAGGACGGAACGGACCTGGTCCCCCGCGGTGCTCGATCGGCTCTGCACGGTGGCGCACATGGTCTGCGCCGTGCTCGCCCGCAGACACATGGATCAACAGCTCCGCGCTGCCCTCGCCGAGGTGCAGGAGCTGCGGGAGCGTCTGGAACGGGAGAACAGGTTCCTTCGCCAGCAGACGCGGAGCGCCATCGGCATGCCCCGGATCGTCGGTCAGAGCCGCGCGATCCAGCGGACGCTTTCCCTGGTCGAACGAGTGGCGCCGACCGACGCGGTGGCACTCATCATGGGAGAGACCGGCGTGGGCAAGGAGCTCGTCGCCGAAGCGATCCACGCCAGGAGCACCCGCGCGGACCGTCCGATAATCAAGCTCAATTGCGCTGCGCTGCCGGCGACGCTGGTCGAGGCGGAGCTGTTCGGACGAGAGAAGGGCGCCTACACCGGCGCCCTGTCCCGCCAGGTCGGACGCTTCGAGCTCGCCCACGGCTCCACCCTCTTCCTCGACGAAGTCTGCGAGCTACCGCTCGAGCTGCAGGCGAAGCTGCTGCGCGTTTTGCAGGAAGGCGAGTTCGAGCGACTCGGGAGCCCGCGCACGATCCGCGTCGACGTCCGCGTCATCGCGGCAACGAACCGCGATCTCGAGCAGGCCGTCGCCGATGGCCGCTTCCGGAACGATCTCTATTTCCGCCTGGCCGTGTTCCCCATCGTGGTTCCGCCGTTGCGCGAGCGTCCCGAGGACATCCCGGTACTCGTGCACACGATCGTGACCGAGATCGGGGGAAAGATGGGGAAGCGATTCGAGGCCATCGACGTGAGCAGCCTCCGTGACCTGCAGCGATACACGTGGCCCGGCAACGTCCGCGAGCTGCGGAACGTCGTCGAACGGGCGATCATCCTGAGCGGCGAGCCGGTGCTCCGGATCGACCCGCCCGAGCGTCGGGGAACAGCAACCGCGGAGAGTCTGGCGCTGGAAGACGTGGAGCGTCTGCACATCGTGCGGGTGCTCGAACAAGCCAGTTGGCGTGTGCGCGGGCTGCAGGGCGCGGCGACCCTCCTCGGGCTTCCGCCGACGACCCTCGAGACGCGCATGGCAAAGCTCGGTATCCGGCGGCCAGCCTGACCACACGGGATGCGCAGCTGATGGCAGACATGTTGCTCATTTCAATCCGGACGCTCGTCGGAGGAGGACGCATGAACCGGCTACTCGTGATGGCAGGCCTCTTCGGTGGTCTCCTGCTGCTCGGCGGTCCGCCGGGCGCTCGCGCCGCCGTGGAAGAGAACGCGCCGCCCCCCGCAGCGGCGCCTGCCGCGCAATCCCCGAGATTCTCGACCGACAAGATCGATCAGATGGTGGCACCGGTCGCGCTCTATCCGGACCCGCTGCTCATGCAGGTCCTGATGGCCTCGACCTATCCGCTCGAGATCGTCGAGGCCGAACGCTGGCGCGCCCAGAACGCGAGTCTGAAGGACGACGCGCTCGACGAGGCGCTCGAGGCGAAGGACTGGGACCCGAGCGTCGAGGGCCTCACCCACTTCCCGGACCTGCTCAAGCGGATGTCGGACAATCTCGACTGGACGAAGGACATGGGGGACGCGTTCCTCGGCCAGAAGGACGACGTCCTCGACGCGGTTCAGCGCATGCGGCGTCGGGCAGAGGAGGCCGGCACCCTCCAGACGACGAAGGAGCAGACGGTCACCAAGGAGGTCTTCAAGGAGAAGGAGACGATCATCATCCAGCCGGCCCAGCCGCAAGTGGTCTACGTGCCGACCTATCCGCCGACGGTGTACGGGAGCTATGCCCCGCCGCAGCCTTACTACCCCGCGGTGTACGGATACACGGGCGGACAGATGGCCACCGCCAGCCTGCTCTCGTTCGGCGTCGGGGTCGGCGTCGGGGCGCTGATCAGCAACGGCTGTAACTGGGGTAGTAACGACGTCCACGTCAACAACAACTACTACGGTGGGAGCGGTGGTGGGGGCGGAGGCACGAACAAGAGCAACAACAACGTCAACATCGACAACAGCAAGAACGTCACCATCAACAAGAGCGACCGAAGCCAGAAGACGTGGCAGCACAACCCCGAGCACCGCCGGAACGTCGGCTACCGGGACCCGGGCACCGCGAAACGCTACGGCGGGCAGGGAGGGACGGCCGGGGCCGGTCGCACGAGCGGCGACCTGGCGCGTGGCTACGATCGCGACGGGGCGGGGAGCCGACCCGGCTCCGGCGCCCAGCGGCCGGGGGGTCGCCCGACGACGCTCCCCGCGAACGCAGCGCAGCGGCCCGGCGGCGCGGGCGGGGCTGGCGGATCGGGACGCCCGTCCGGGGATCGCAGGGGCACGCCGCAAGCGGGGCCGAAGGGCGGCGGACGGCAGGACGCCTTCAGCGGTTATGGGAACGGGCGCGCCACGCAGCAGGCGAGCCAGCGCGGCGCGGCGAGCAGCGGGGGCAAGAGCTGGGCGGGCGCATCGCCCGGCGGACAGCGCGCCGCCGGCTCGGGCGGTGGCTCCGGCGGCAGAGGCGGTGGTGGTGGGCGAGGAGGTGGCCGCGGTGGTGCCCGCGGGGGCGGTGGCGGCGGACGCAAGCGATAGGGAGGGACGGCTCGATGCAGAGGCACATCGTGCGAACCATGCGCTGCGTATCCCTGAGCGTCGCCCTGATGGCCCTCGCTCCGCTCCACGCGATAGCGGCCGCCGACATCACGGCACCGAAGACGTTTGCCAGCCCGGCCGAGGCGATGCGTGCGCTCGTGGCGGCTCTCCGCAAGGACGACCAGCCGGCGCTGATCGTGATCCTCGGGCAGGGCTCGGACGACCTCGTGTCCTCCGGCGATCCGGTCCAGGACGCGGGGGAACGGAAACGCGTCGCGAACGCGGCGATGGAGCACACGCGGCTCGAGACGCTCGCGTCGGGCGCCGTCACGGCCCATCTCGGCAAGGACGACTGGCCGTTCCCCATCCCGCTGGTGAAGGACGGCGCAGAGTGGCGGTTTGACACCGCGGCCGGTCACCAGGAGGTACTGAACCGTCGTATCGGGCGAAACGAGCTCCGGACGCTCGCCACGTGTCGTGCCTACGTTCAGGCCCAGCGCGAGTACGCGAGCCGGGACCGTACCGGCGCGGGCGTGGGCGTCTACGCGCAGAAGGTGCGCAGCGACGCCGGCAAGCGCGACGGCCTCTACTGGGAGGATTCGACGGGCAGCCACGCGAGCCCGTTAGGCCCGCTCGTTGCCGAGGCCGACGCCGAAGGGTACGGGCCGCACGAGTCCGGCGAGCCACAGCCGTACCACGGCTACGTCTACCGCATCCTCACCGCGCAGGGCGCGCATGCGCCGGGCGGCGCGCGCAACTATCTAAGGGACGGCAAGATGATCGGCGGCTTCGCGCTCGTCGCCTATCCGGCGCAGTACGGATCGAGCGGGATCATGACGTTCGTCGTGGGCCCCGAAGGCATCGTCTACCAGAAGAACCTCGGCGAGAAGACCGGGGAGACTGCGAAGGCGATGGCCGACTATGATCCCGACGATTCCTGGACTCCCGTCCGCGACTAGGTTTTATTCGCCGGGGTGTCCTTCGTGCATGCTGGCTTGTGAGACTGACGGAAGTTTGACTGGCTAGGTCGAATCGCGGTAGGAAGCGCGCCCGAGTGTGGGCTATGGACGGAAGGAGAACCATGATGCGTGACCGGAGCGTGACGGCGATCGGGCTCGTCGGGCTCATGATCCTGATGGGCTGCAGCGCCATGCGGGAGCGGCGATGGAGCTACTGCGCCGTGGCCGGTGGGCTCGTGGGTGCCGCGGTCGGTGCCGGCACCGCCGGCGGCCTCGTCAACGCGTACGAGGGCGGTCACGGTGGCAGCCACGAGGAGACGGGCGCGGCCGCGGGCGCGGGCGCCGTCGGCGGCGCCGCCCTCGGGACCCTGCTCGGGCACCTCATCTGCGATCCGAAGGAGCAGGCGCCGCCGCCACCACCACCACCACCACCGCCACCACCGCCGGCCCCCAAGAAGATCGAGCTCTCGGCCGACACGTACTTCGACTTCGACAAGGCGACGCTCAAGCCCGAGGGCAAGGAGAAGATCGAGGCGGAGGTCGTGGCGCCGATGAAGGAACACCCGAACCTCCGAGCGCTGGTCGAGGGGCACACCGACTCGATCGGGTCGGACGCTTACAACCAGCGGCTTTCGGAGCGGCGCGCCGACGCGGTGCGGGACTACATGGTTTCGCGCGGCATCGGCACCCAGCGCATCACGACGAAGGGTTGGGGCAAGTCGAAGCCTATCGTCAGCAACAAGACGAAGGAGGGCCGGGCCAGAAACCGGCGCGTCGAGATCACCGAGGAATAGGCTCCTCCCACGAGACGCCCGCGCGGCCGGGTCGGGGTGCCGCCCCGACCCGGCCGCGCGTCGTGCACGCGCGGTACGATCCGCGCGTGCGCCTCGCCTGCGCTATACAATCGGGGGCTCACCCAGGGCCTGAAGGAGGGCGAGAACGTGGACGTGGCGGTGGGACGTATCCGCTCCCCTTCGGCACGCTCGTCCTGGCGGTGGATCGCGCGACGCTCGGCTGGAGCGGGCACCAGCTGATCGACTTCTACCCGGTCGCCGATCTGGAGCTGAAGGGCTTCCCGACGTACTACCGCTGGCCCGGGCTCGGCGCGCCGCTCGCCGCCCGCGTCGTGCCTGCGGCGCTCTACAACGATCTCGACAACGACCCGCGCATCCACGACCACTACCAGTTCTGGTTCTTCTCGTACGAGACCGGCAACCCGATCCTCTACTCCGCGATGCTGCTGCGCGAGGCGCTCCAGCATGCCGTCACGCGGCTCGATCCGCAGGGGCACGACCCGGCGCTGCGTCGCATGGCGGTCTGGGGGCGTCATGAAGAGGCGGCTGCACGCCGGTATCCGGCGGCCCGCCTGAGCGCACGGGATGCCGTGGCCCCCTCCGGCATTCCGGAGGGATGCCGAGGCAGCGACCCGCCGGTCCTCTACCCGGCGGCGGAAAATACGCCCGTGACAACAGGCGCTTGCGCACCGCAAGGTGGTCCCGAGCACGACCGCAGCTAGTGGCAGACATGTTGCTCTCAGAGTCGATGGTCATCGCCACCCTCAGCATGAGGCTGCCACCCAGACAGGAAGCAGACACCATCCGCACGCTGTGTGCGTTCTGGAACTCCACGCGCGCGCTGCCGGGGTGTCTCGGCGGGGGCGTCTACGAGGAGGTCGGACTCGACCGGGCCGCGTTGTATCTCGAGATCTGGAACCAAGCTCACGATCTCGAGGCCCACATCCGGTCGGCGGGGTATGAGCTGCTGATCGCCGTGATGGAGACCGCGCCGGGACCGCCTGCCCTGAGCTTCCAGTTTGTCGCCGAAACGCGCGGTCTCGAGTGGGTCGAGAAGCTCCGTCTCACCGACGCCACTCCGCCCACGTCAGCGAGCCACTAACTCACGAAGGGAGTCGAGAATGCGGATCAACGTAGTCAAGGAGCAGGGGGGCTATCGTCTTGCCATCGGCGTCGCCGGCCTGTGGGCGATCGCAGTCCTCGGGGGCTGTACGACGACGCAGCAGGTGAAGGTCGCCGACAAACCCCAGGTGTACTGTCCATTTCTCGGGAGTGACGTCTGCGCGAAGCTGACACCGAGCGCCACCCCCGGTCGCTTCTCGGCCGCAGCCGTCGGCGGCGGAGGGGACGCGGTGATGGGCCTCCGCTACCTCAACCCCAACGCCCGGTGGACCGAGTACAAGAAGGTCATCATCGCTCCGGTCAGCTTCTGGGGTGGTGACGACACGAAGGTGTCCAAGGCCGATCAGCTGGCGCTGACGAACTACTTCACCAAGGCGCTCAACGATGCGCTGTCGCAGAAGTTCCAGGTCGTCGACCAGCCCGGACCCGGCGTCATGGAGGTCCAGGTCGCCATCGACGACATCGGCAAGGCCATCCCCGTCCTCCGGACGGTGTCGATGCTCATTCCCCAGGCGCGGGCACTCGCCACGTTGAAGTACGCCGCCACGGGCACCTATGCCTTCGTCGGCTCGGCGCAGGCCGAGGGGAAGGTGGTCGACTCGGTGACCGGCCAGGTCCTCGCGGCCGGCGTAGACAAGCGCGTCGGGGGCGGCAGCATCGCGACGGCGGCGCAATGGCAGCTGGGCGATGCCGAGAACGCCATGAAGGCGTGGTCCGGGCAGCTCGCCGATCGGCTGTCGTCCTGGACGTCGGGGACGGCGCCGTCGTGACGGGCAGCGACGACTTCCGGCCGCGCGGGAAAAAAGTGAGCAGGAGGAACTGTCCATGAAGGTACGATTCCAGTCGAATGTGATCGCCAGCATCTCAGCAGCGGTGCTGGCCGCGCTCATCGGCGCCGCCGCTCCGGCTACGGCTGCGGACAAGAAGCCGAACATCGTCGTCATCATGGGAGACGACATCGGCATTTGGAATATCGGCGCTTACAGCCGGGGCATGATGGCCGGGCGGACGCCGAATCTCGACAAACTGGCCAACGAAGGCATGCTCTTCACCGACTACTACGCCGAGGCTAGCTGCACGGCTGGCCGGGCGAACTTCATCACTGGCGAGCTTCCGATTCGCACGGGCATGACCACGGTCGGCCAGGCGGGCTCGCCCGTCGGCATCCCCGCACAGGCGGTGACCATTGCCACGGCTCTCAAGTCCCACGGCTATGCCACGGGGCAGTTCGGCAAGAACCACCTCGGCGATCTCAATGAGTTCCTGCCCACCGTCCACGGCTTCGACGAGTTCTTCGGTTACCTCTATCACCTCGACGCGATGGAGGACCCCGCGCACCCCGCCTACCCGCAGGAGTTGTTGGACAGAGTTGGCCCGCGCAACATGGTCCACAGTTGGGCGACGGATAAGGATGACCCGACGGTGCAACCACGTTGGGGCAAGATCGGCAAGCAGAAGATCGAGGATGCCGGCACGCTCTATCCCAAGCGGATGGAGACCGTGGACGACGAGATTCTCGAGCTGTCGCTCAAGTTCGTGGACAAGGCCAAGGCGGACGGCAAGCCGTTCTTCCTCTGGCTGAACCCGACGCGCATGCACATCGTCACCCATCTCTCTCCCAAGTATGAGGCCCTGCGCAATTCGAAGAATGGCTGGACGATTCACGAAGCCGGCATGGCCCAGATCGACGACATCGTGGGCGATGTGATGAAGAAGCTCAAAGACATGGGTGTGGACGACAACACCATCGTCGTGTTCACCACCGACAACGGCACCGAAGTCTTCACCTGGCCCGATGGCGGACAGACGCCGTTCGCGCAATGCAAAGGGACTATCATGGAGGGCGGCTTCCGTGTGCCGGCCATGATTCGCTGGCCCGGTAAGGTCCCCGCCGGCAAGGTGGAGAACGGCATCATCTCCGGGCTCGACTGGTTCCCGACCTTCCTGGCCGCCGCGGACGACCCGAACATTGTCGAGGATCTCAAGAAGGGCAAGAAGCTCGGCGATACCACCTACAAGGTGCATCTCGACGGCTACAACCAGATGGCCATGATCACCGGCAAAGGCCCCTCGGCCCGCCACGAGATCTTCTACTTCGGGGAAAGCGCGCTCGGCGCTGTGCGCATCGACGACTTCAAGTATCGTTTCATTGACCAGCCCGGCGGCTGGTTGGGTGACAAGACCCACCCCGACGTGCCCTACCTGACCAACCTTCGCCTCGATCCTTTCGAGCGCACGGGCTGGCCGGAAAATGGAACTAAAGATGGGGCGCAGGACTACTTCGGGTGGTTCAAGTATGAGTTCTGGCGCTTCGTCTTCGTCCAGCAGGAGGTGGCGAAGCTGGCCATGACGGCTGTCGAGTTCCCGCCGATGCAGAAGGGCGCGAGCTTCAACCTCGATGCCGTGAAGGCGAAGATCGAGGCAGCCAGGGCGGCAATGGCCAAGTAAGAAGAGCTCCTGAATCCAGAACCGTTAACCGGGTCGCATCCGTCCAAACCGGGTGCGACCCGTCAATTCATCGCGGGCGAACGGATTCAAGACGTACATCGTCACCGGCGGGGACAGGAGTTCCATGATGCTCGTGCTGCACGACGACGCGCAGCGCGAGTACGCGTACGGCCCGGCCGCCGGCCTGCCGGACACCAAGGTCGGGACGTTCCCGCAGTCCCTGCTCGACGGGGCGAAGAGGAACGGCTGGTCCGTGATCAGCGTGAAGAACGACTGGAAGCGTATCTTCGCGTTCGAGGAGTGACGACATGCCCAAGGTTTATCGGATGCTCCGCCGCCTGCTCGTCGTCGTACTGCTCCTCGCTTTGCGGCCGGAGCCCGCGTCCGCCGCGAGCGCGAAGAAAATCGCTGGCGACGCGAGCGCGGCTCTCCAACAACTCTACGCGACCACGCCGGCCGCGAAGGTGCTGGGCTCTCAGGCGAAGGCGATCCTCGTCTTCCCGAGGATCCTGAAGGCGGGGTTCATGGTCGGGGCGCAGGGCGGGAACGGCGCGCTCCGCAAAGGCGGCAAGACGGTCGCCTACTACAACACCGTGGCCGCCTCCTACGGATTCCAGGCGGGTGTCCAGGCGTTCTCCTATGCGCTCTTCCTGATGACGGACTCGGCGGTCGAGTACCTCGACCACAGCGGCGGCTGGGAGCTCGGGACCGGGCCGAGCCTCGTGGTCGTCGACGTGGGCGCGGCGAAGTCGCTCACCACGACCACGCTCAAGGACGACGTCTACGCGTTCGTCTTCGGGCAGAAGGGGCTCATGGCGGGCATCGGGATCCAGGGTTCCAAGATCACCCGGATCCATCCCGCGCCCTGACGCGCGCGGCTCTTCAGCGGGTGTCGCTGTGAGTCTTGCGCCGCGTCGCGCGCGGGGCTCTACGTGACACATGGCGAACGTGACGCTTCGCACTCCAACCTGAGCACCCGTGCGGAAGCGACGACCGCCCCGCGTGCGCGCAGCGTCCAGCCGCCAGCATGGCTCCGGGAGGACCACCGAGCCGACGGTCCCGCGTGGGCTGCCGCAGAGGCGAATCGCCCTCGGCGTCCTGGGGCTGGGAGTCGTCACGCTGGCCGTCGTCACGGCGCTCCTCTGGCCGGCGGCACGGCGCCCGCCAGACGAGGCCGCGACCGCGCCCCCACCGCCCGAGTTCGTCGGCCACGACGCCTGCGTCCCCTGCCATCGCACGGAGGCCGAGGCCTGGAAGGACTCCCAGCACGCGCACGCGATGCAGCCGGCCACCCCGGCGACCGTGCTCGGCAACTTCGACGACGCGACCGTCACGTACGACGGCGTGACATCGACCTTCTTCCGCAGGGACGACCGCTTCTTCGTACGCACCGACGGCCCGGACGGCGCCCTCGCCGACTTCGAGGTCAAGTACACCTTCGGCGTCTACCCGCTGCAGCAGTACCTCGTCCCGTTCCCGGACGGCCGGATGCAAGCGCTCTCGATCGCCTGGGACGCGAGACCGCAGCAAGCGGGCGGCGGGCGCTGGTTTCATCTGTATCCCGACGAGCACATCGACCATCGCGATCCGCTGCACTGGACGCGCCTCGAGCAGAACTGGAACTACATGTGCGCGGACTGCCACTCGACGAACCTGCGGCGGAACTACGACCCGGTCCATGACCGCTACGCGACGACCTGGTCCGATCTCGCCGTCGGGTGTGAAGCTTGCCACGGCCCGGGCTCTAACCACGTCGCCTGGGCCGAGAAGCGCCCGGGCTGGGAGAAGCTGACAGGCAGCGAGGGGCTGACGATCCCGCTCGACGAGCGACGCGGCGTGCGCTGGACGATCATGTCGACCGGCAACGCCACGCGCAGCCGGCCGCTCGAGACGCATCGCGAGGTCGAGACGTGCGGCGTCTGCCACGCCCGGCGCTCGCCGCTCGGCGTCGATCCGAATCCGACGGGGCGCCTCCTCGACACGCACGACCTCGCCCTGCTCGAAGCGCGCCTCTACCATCCCGACGGCCAGCAGCTCGACGAGGTGTACACCTACGGGTCGTTCCTGCAGAGCAGGATGTACGCGAAGGGCGTCACCTGCAGCGACTGTCACGACCCGCACACGCAGCGGCTCCGGGCGCCCGGCAACGCCGTGTGCGCGCAATGTCATTCGCCGGCGATGTACGAAACCCCGGCGCATCTGCTCCACCCGGCTGGCAGTCCGGGCGCGCAGTGCGCCGAGTGTCACATGCCGACCCGGTCGTACATGGTGATCGATCCACGCCGCGATCACTCGATCCGCATCCCGCGACCCGACCTCACCGTGCGCCACGGCGTGCCGAATGCCTGCGGCTCGTGTCACGCCGATCGGGACGCAGGCTGGGCCGCGGCGGCGATCGAGAAGACGTACGGACCGGGACGGAAGGGCTTCCAGACCTTCGTCGACGCTTTGCACGCGGGTCGCATCGGAGAGCCAGGAGCGCGGGAGAAGCTTTCGGCTCTCGTCCGCGACGCGGCGGCCCCGGGCATCGCTCGTGCGACGGCGGTCGCGGCGCTGGAGGGATTCCCTGGCCGGACGGCGCTCGACGCCATCCAGCTCGCACTCGGGGACCGTGACACCCTGGTTCGGGAAGCGGCGCTCGGGGCGCTCCTCTCAGCCTCTCCCCCCGTGCGAGGCCGGCTCGCCGAGCCGCTTGCCGACGACCCCGTGAAAGCCGTGCGCGTCAAGGCGGGCCGGGTACTCGCGGGCGTTCCGATGGACGCGCTTTCTCCCGAGCGTCGAGCGAGATGCGAGCGCGCCGTGACCGAGTACGTAGCGTCCCAGGAGGCGCTCGCCGAGCGTCCCGAGGCGCATCTCGACCTCGGCATCGTCTACGCCGACCGGGGCGATGCGACCCGGGCGGAGGCGGAATACCGGGCGGCGATCCGTCTCCAGCCCGACTTCGTCCCGGCGTACGCGAACCTCGCGGACCTCTACCGGGCCCTCGGTCGCGAGGCCGACGCGGCAAGCGCGCTGGCGGACGGACTGAAGGCCGTGCCGGACGATCCGAGCCTCGTGCATGCGCTCGGTCTGAAGCGGGTGCGCGAGAAGCGGGTCGCCGACGCGCTTCCGCTGCTCGAGCGCGCGGCCCTGGCGCGGCCGGAGAATGCCCGCTTCGCTTATGTCCATGCCGTCGCGCTCGAATCCCTCGGAAGGCGTGACGAGGCGATCGCCGCGCTGACCCGGGCCCTCGAGCGATCGCCGTACGATCCCGATCTGCTCTTCGGATTGTCCACGTTCAACCGCGAGGCCGGCCACCTGCCCGAGGCGCGAGACTATGCGCGGCGGCTCGGCACGGTCGCTCCAGACGATGAGCGCGTACTGGCCCTCCTTCGCGAACTGGATGGCAACTAGCGCGACCCGAACGGAGGTGATCGCGAGAGAGCAATCGGCGGCGTGCGATCGCGCGCTATCGCGATCTATTCCGTTCGGCTATGAGGGGGCTTCGAGGAGAGGCCGATGCGGATGCCGATATCTTGACGATCTCAGACTATCCGCTGTGGGCGATCTTCGTGGTCAGCCTGCTCGCGCTGCTGGGCGCGTGCGAGGCGGCCTACCGCTACGGCATCCGCGCCGCCGGGCGCGGCGGCGATTCCGTCGCAACCTTGGAAGCCGCGGTGCTGGGTCTGCTGGCGCTGATGATCAGCTTCACCTTCTCCATGGCGTTGTCGCGCTTCGATGCGCGGCGCGACGCCCTGCTGAACGAGGCGAACGCGATCGGCACCACCGCGCTGCGCGCGCGGCTGCTGCCGGCGCCGCTGGCCGGCGAGGGGTTGAAGCTGCTGCGCGAATACATCCAGATCCGGATCGATCTGGGCCAGCGCCTCGCCTCGCGCCAGGAGCTGGATGCGGCCCTGGCGCGATCCAGCGCGATCCAGGCGCAGCTGTGGCAGGTGGCCAAGGCGGCGGCGCGCGATCCGAGCATGGTGCCGACGGGGCTGTTCATCAACACCCTGAACGAGATGATCGACAACCAGGAAAAGCGCCTGACGGCGGCGCGCAACCGGGTGCCGAACATCGTGTTCCTGGCGCTGTACGGCATCGCGCTGATCGCCGCCGCCTTCATCGGTTATGACCGCGGCCTGCAGGCGAGCCGCTCGCGGCTGCCGGTCGTCGTCATGGCGGTGCTGCTCGGAGCCGTCATCCTGCTGATCCAGGATCTGGACCGCTCGAGCCACGGGTTCATCACCGTCAACCAGCAGCCGATGCTGGACACGGCGGCGAGCCTCGCGGGGTACCCGGAGTAGAGCATTCGGGCATTCGCCCGACGTCGGCCTGACCTGCCGGTGAGCGCTCGGGCACGCACTCGACGACGCGCTTTGACGCCCCTGAGACGTGGGACTCTGCCGTTCACTCGACGCCGTTCTCGTTCTCCCGGCAATTGTCCCGGGGACGTTCCCGTACATCTGCACCGTGCACGTCTCCTTCGGCATGACGGACTCGGTGGTAGTGTTGCCGGCCGGTGCGAGCACCACCTGCTCGACCCTGACACCGACCACCACCTCCAGCACCACCAGCACGACACCGCTGCCGCCGGCGCTCAAGTGCGAGGATGCGGCGATGAGGAAACTCGCCAGGCTCGGCGTGCCGATCGTCAAGTGACACGCCAAGGCCGCCCGCCGTGCCTTCAAGCACAGGCCGTTCGACGAGGAGGCATGCGAGGTAGGGGCCGAGGCGCAGTTCGACCGGGCGTCACGAGGAACCGACCCGCACGGCGGTTTGCGGCCGATGTCAGAGTGACCCGTTGGCGCACGACGACCCGAAGCCGGCCGTCAGCCCGGCTCGATCGCTGCCGCGTTCCGGGGCTCGACGGGCGCGTGCCACGGGCGTGGCGGAGGCACGGGGGTTGCACCGCGGCTCACGAGGGACGCAGCGGGGTGGGAGGGTGCCGAGTCGTTCGTGAAAGAAGAGGAGACAAATGTCCGATGCGTTGCCTGGCGGCCGAAGCCGCCGGGAGCCGACCGCTCCGCCCTCTGGCCCGGCGGCGTCTGAGCCTGCTCGCCACCGGGCGAGCCTCTCTCGCCCGGGGATCGGACGTCGGTCGTTGATTCTCCGGCGGACGGGGCGATAGAAGCGACGCGGGTGGTCTCACCCGGGCGGCCGCGCCCGGGAGACGGACGATGAAGCTCGCGCGCAAGCTGACCCTCGCGCTCCTCGTGGGCGTGGTGGCCGTCATGGCCGGGTACGCGTACGTGCAGATCAGCCGCGAGATCGTCATCCTGGACGCCGACCTCGCCAAGGATGTGAAGTTCGGCCGCGGGGCCGCCGCCGCGCTCGAGGCGATCTGGGCGACGGACGGCGAGGCGCGGGCGAGGGAGATCCTGGGGCTCATCGACCGTCACGGGCCGGACGTGGTCCGTCTGCACTGGCACTCGCTCGAGGACCTGAAGGCGCATCCGCCAGCCACGGTCTCCGCGACCGATATTCAGGCGCTCAAGCACCGCAACGTGATCACCCTGCGTCAGACGACGGGTGGCGAGTGGGTTCGCCGCATCTACGTGCCGATGTCGATTCCCGGAGCCCGGCCGGCCGTCATCGAAGTGGTCGAGTCCCTGCAGGCCGAGCACCGCTACATCGACATGAACCGGCGGCACATCGCGCTCGCCACCGCCCTCGTCGCCGCCATGTGCGGCTTCATCGCGATGGGGCTCGGCTACTGGCTCGTCGGCCGGCCGATGGCGCAGCTGCGGGACCGGGCGCGAGCCATCGGTGCCGGGGACCTCACGGGCCGGGTGCGGGTGCGACAACACGACGAGATCGGGGATCTCGCCGCGGAGCTCGACGTCATGAGCGACCGCCTCGCCGCGACCCGGGAGCGGCTGGCCGCCGAGACCGAGGCGCGCATCGCGACCCTGGACCAGCTTCGTCACACGGATCGCCTGACGACCGTCGGCCGGCTCGCGGCGGGCGTTGCGCACGAGCTCGGGACGCCGCTCAACCTGATCTCCAACCGGGCCGGCAAGATCGTCGCGACGGAGGGTGCCGGGGGGCCGGCGATCGAGTACGCGCGTCTCATCCAGGAGCAGGCCGCCCGCATGGTCGTCGTCATCCGCCAGCTCCTGGATTTCTCCCGGCGACATGGACCCAAGCTCGGCCTCGCCAACCTGCGCACGCTCACGGCCCGGACGATCGATCTGCTCGCGCCGCTCGCCCAGAAGCATCGCGTGACGGTCGAGCTCACGGCGCCGGACGGGGAGTGGTTCGCACGCGTCGATCAGAATCAGGTGCAGCAGGCGCTCGCCAACGTCGTCATGAACGGCATCCAGGCGATGCCCCACGGCGGCCGCCTGCTGGTCTCGATCGAGGCCTGCGAGGCCCTCAGTCCGGTGGACGGACCCCGCGGCTCGACGCGCCCGTACCTCCGCATCCGCATCGACGATCAGGGCGAGGGCATCGCCGCAGCAGACCTGCCGCACATCTTCGAACCGTTCTTCACGACCAAGGGAGTCGGAGAAGGGACCGGGCTCGGGCTGTCCGTCGCACACGGGATCGTGTCCGATCACGGCGGCTGGATCGACGTCCAGAGCGAAGTGGGAAAGGGGACGGGTGTCTCGATCTACCTCGCCGCCGCCGAGCCGGGGACGGTGGAGGCCGCCTCGTGACGGGACGCGTGCTGGTCGTCGACGACGATGCGAGCATGTGTGACATGCTCGTCTCGGACCTCGGCGAGCTCGGCTTCGCGGTGAGCGCGCGGACGTCGGCGGCCGCGGCCCTCGAGGCGCTCGCCCCGGGAGAGTTCGACGCCGTGGTGACCGACCTGAACATGCCGGGCATGGACGGGCTCGAGCTGTGCGGGCGGATCGTCGCCGCGCAGCCCGAGGTGCCGGTGATCGTCATCACCGCGTTCGGGAGCATCGAGACCGCCGTGGCGGCGATCCGGGGCGGCGCGTACGACTTCGTGACCAAGCCGCTCGAGGTGGACGCCCTCGCGCTCGCGCTCGGCCGCGCGATCCAGCACCGCTCGCTCCGCGACGAGGTACAGCGGCTCCGCCGTGCGGTCGAAGAGGCCCGGCGTTTCGGGGCGCTGCTCGGCACCAGCCCGGCGATGCGACGGCTCTACGATCTGCTCGATCGGATCGTGGACTCCAACGCCTCCGTGTTGGTCACGGGCGAGACGGGTACCGGCAAGGAGCTCGTCGCCCGAGCCCTCCACGACCGCGGGCGGCGGAAGGCCGGTCCGTTCGTCGTCGTGAACTGCGCCGCGCTCCCCGAGCCGCTGCTGGAGAGCGAGCTCTTCGGTCACGTGCGCGGCGCCTTCACGGACGCTCACGCGACGCGCAAGGGGCTCCTCCTCCAGGCATCGGGCGGCACGTTGTTCCTCGACGAGATCGGCGAGCTCCCCCTGGCGCTCCAGCCGAAGCTCCTGCGCGCGCTCCAGACGCGCGCCGTACGGCCCGTCGGCGGAAACGAGGAAGTCCCCTTCGACGTGCGCCTGATCGTCGCCACGAATCGCGATCTGGAAGCGGCCGTGGAGGAGCATCGCTTCCGCGAAGACCTCTACTTCCGCGTCAATGTGATCCCGGTGGAGGTCCCGCCGCTGCGGGCGCGTGGCGGCGACGTGCTGCTGCTCGCCCAGCACTTCATCGAGCGCTACGCCGCACAGGCGGGCAAGAGCGTCGCGGGAATCGCTCCGGAATGCGCCGAACGGCTGCTCGCCTACGGCTGGCCCGGCAACGTGCGCGAGCTCGAGAACTGCATCGAGCGGGTGATCGCGCTGACCCGACACGAGACGATCGGCGTGGACGACCTGCCCGAGAAGATCCGGGACTTCCGGCGCTCGCACGTCCTCGTCGCGAGCGACGATCCCTCGGAGCTACCGTCGCTCGAGGAGGTGGAGCGCCGCTACATCCTGCGGGTGGTCGAAGCCGTCGGCGGGAGCAAGACGATCGCCGCCCGCGTGCTGGGTCTGGGCCGGAAGACGCTCTACCGGAAGCTCGAGGAGTACAAGGTGGGTCGCAGCTCGCGGGGGTCGTAGCCCCCGACGAACCGACGGCGGGGAGACGACGGGGCCGCGAGACCATGTAGTCGCGCCCCGCGCCGGCGGCGAAGTGCATTCCGCGCTCACTGCCGTCCTCTTCGGTCCATGGCCCCGAGACGGCCACCGGTGATCGCTAAGACTCACTCAGACGATCCCTAGCCGGAGCGCCTGGCCCATGAGCTCGCGATAGCTGTGGATATCGAGCTTCCGGTAGATGTTGTTGCGATGCGTCTCGACCGTCTTCTTGGTGATCCCGAGGAGCCGGGCGGCCTCGGCGGCTCGCGCGCCGAAGACGAGCGCGCGCACAACCTCCCGCTCTCGCTCGCTGAGCGGGTTCTCGCTCACGCACGGAACCTGATCCGCGATCTTCGTTGCGGCGACCTGGTCCCGGGACGGCCGCGCTTCCGCGGCCGGTCGCCGAGCGCCCCGCGAGGGTCGAGGTGGATGTCCCGGGTCCTGGCCGCGCAACGAGAGAAGCAGTGTCGTGCCGTTCATGAGCACCGCTCTCGTGCATTGGCCATGCCGCGCGAAAGGCGCGCCCGAGGGGACCCTCGGCACGCGCCGACGCCGGGTCATTGCGACCCAGCGTCAGAATGCGACGCCGCCAGGTGCCGGCCGTCTGGGCGGGTGTGCGCACGGCTCGCGGTCCGCGTCGCTACCGAACGGCGTGGCGTCCGGCCTCGGCCCGGATGGCGGCCGCGATGTCGCTGCTCAGCCTGGCGAGCGCGCGGCTGTGCGCCGCCGCGAGCGCGTCGTAGCTGCTGCCCTGCACCGCTTCGCGCGCGACCGTGCGCCCCGAGCGCGTCCCGCCGTCCGCCGAGTCACGGACCGTCCACACCGTCTCGACGACGACCGCGTCGCCCGGGATCGAATCGAAGCGCTGGACGGCGATCGTCACCCGATACGCGGGCGTGAAGTTCGCGAGCGACCCGGTCGCCACCTTCGGCGTCCCGAGGAGCGTCGCGAGGTTGCCGGCGACGGCGCGGGCGACGCCGTCGTCGAGCGGTGCCGCCCAGCGATTGAACTCGTCGACCTCGACGCGGTTCGGTGCGACCTGCACCACGAACTGCGGTCGATCGACGGAGGCGGGAACCGACACCGGCCCGACCACGACGGCGTAGCTCGCGGGCGGTGCGCCGTCCGCGGTCGCGAGGGAGTCGAGGGTATAGAATCGCGCGGGCGCCGAGGCGCGGCAGCCGGCGGCCGCCGCGGCGACGAGCACGAGCAGACCGGGAGCGATCCGGCGCGTCATCACTTTGCCTCCCCGGTCTTGCCGCGCACGAGCGCCTCGGGATGCTGCTCGAGGTAGTCGGCAAGCCCGCGCAAGCCGCGGGCCGCACGGCTGAGCTCCTGGAGCGTGCTGCCGAGCTGCTCGCTGAGCGCCGAGTCCGGCTGGACGACCTTGTCGGCGCTGTTGAGCGTGCCGCGCGCGCTGACTAGCGTCAGGTCGAGCTCGGCGATCGCTTTATTGAGCCCGTCGCCGATCCCCTGGATCGGGACCTTGTCGACCTTCTTCAATATCCGTGCGATGCTCGCCTCGAGCCCCTCGAGGTTGCCCGGAACGGTCGGCATCTCCACCGGCTGCTGCGACCAATCGATGGTCACCGGGGGCGCGTCGGGGAAGAAGTCCAAGGCGACGTACAGCGCACCGGTCAGCAGGCTCCCCGAGCGGAGCTGCGCGCGAAGCCCGCGCGACGTCAACACCTCGACCAGCCTGTGCCGGTTCGTGGGCTTCTCCCCGGGATTCTCGTCGACGAACTTCACCCCGATCCTCGGATCGACGCGAATCGTGACCGGCACCGTGAACTCGGCGGTTGCCGGGTCGAACTGCGGGCTGATCTCTTCGACCTCGCCGATCGGGATACCCTGGAATTCCACGGGGGCGCCCGGCGCGAGCCCGCGGACCGATTGCCGGAAGACGAGCCTGTAGGTCTGCGGATCGCGGGCGGCCGGCTTGTACGCATCGCTCCGTTTCTCGAACAGGGTGAACACGGTCTCCGCCTCGGCCGGAGAAAGGGCCGGGCCCATCGCCGGCGTCTCGAAGGCGATGCCGCCAACCAGGATGGAGAGGAGCGACTGGGTCTGGACGCTCACGCCGGTCGCGGAGACCGAGAAGTCGATCCCGCTCGCGTGCCAGAAGCGCGTGTTGGGGGTGACGTACTGATCGTAGGGCGCGTGCACGAACACCCGAACGGTCATGGCCTTGCCTGCCTTGTCGAGCTCGTACGACACGACCTGGCCGACCTCCAGCCGCCGGAAGTAGAGCGGCGTGCCGTAGTCGAGCGAGCCGAGGTTCGAGGTCTCGAGGACGAAGAAGCGGCCGGGGACGTCGCCGGCCACCACCGGCGGCGCGGCGAGTGCCACGAACTCGCGCTTCTTCTCCTTGGATTGCCCGATCTCCATGCCGATGTAGGCCCCGGAGATGAGGGTGCCGAGCCCCGAGACGGTCGCACCGGAGATGCGTGGTCGCACGACCCAGAACTTCGTGCCCTCGACCAGGAAGTCCTCGGTCTTCGGTTCCATCTGCGCCGTCGCGATCACGCGTTCGTGATCGTCCGACAGCCGGATCGCCGTGAGGCCGCCGATGTCGACGCCGTTGTAGCGGATCTTCGTCTTGCCGGCCTCGAGTCCCTCGGCCGAAGGGACGACGATCGTCATCTTCGGGCCCTCGCTGCGAATCTTCGTCACCGCGACCCAGACGCCGGCGAGGGCGGCGACGATCGGGACGAGCCAGACGACGGAGAGCCGCGCGCGCTTCCTGGCGACGGCCCGCGACTCGGCGACGTGGGACAGCGGTTGGTCCCGCTCAGGCATGCTGCACCTCTCTCGCGCTCAGCGGATCCCAGATCAGCCGGGGATCGAACGACTCGACCGCGAGCATGGTCAGCACCACGACCGCCGCGAAGAACACCAGGCCGATCGCCGGCTCGACGGACATGAGCGGCTGGAGCTGCACGAGCGCGGCGGTAAAGGTGTCGACGAACACGTCGACCATCGACCAGCGGCCGATCAGCTCGACGATCCGGTAGAGCCGGATGCGCTCCTCGTTGCGCTCGATCGAGCCCCGCTGAGCCGTGAAGAGCAGGTAGGCGAGCGCCGCGATCTTCCCACTCGGGATCAGGATGCTGGCGATGAGGACGATCAGGGAGAGTGGCCATCCGGTTGGCGACCAGAGGAGCACGACGCCTTGCATGATGGTGTCGGAGTCGCGGCCCGAGGCCGTGACCGTCGTAAGGACGGGGAGGAGGTTGGCCGGGATGTAGCAGATGGCCGCCGCGATCAGGAACGCCCAGCTCCGCTGGATGCTCCCTGCCTCGCGGAAGGAGAGCGTCCGGTCACAGCGCGGGCAGCGCCCTTCTTCCTCGCCGGGCGCGGGACGGGAGAGCAGGCTACACGAGGGGCAGCTCTGCAGGCCGTGCGGCATGGCGGTGACGGCGACCGCGCTCATGACGTCGCCGCGGGCATCGGTTCGCCGACGAGCTTGCGACGGGCGCGCGCCTCCGCCCACTCGACCCGGCTCCACACCTCGCGGGGGTCGAAGCCCGCCTGCATCGCGGCGAGCAGGAAGATGAGCGCCCCGAGCACGAACAGAGCGAGGCCGGGGATCACCTTCGCGTAGTCCGCGATCTTGATGAGCGCCACCAGCACGCCGAGCATCATGACCTCGATCATGCTCCAGGTGCAGGTGGTCGGATGGTGGCGAAGGAGCGTCCCGACCCAGCTCGGCGGCCGTTCCCGTTGCGCGCCGAGCACGATCGCCAGCATGAACGCGACCTGGAGCGCGGGCGCGACGACGGCGGTGAAGAGCACGAGCGCCGCGACCAGCTCCCGGCCGTCGTTCCAGAGCTGCACCACGCCCCCGAACACGGTGGTGTACGACTGGCGACCGACCACGGTCAGGCCGAGCATCGGAACGACGTTAGCGATCACCAGCAGCACGGCGGCCGCGAGCGCCAGGGCGAGCGCCCGGTCGAGCGAATCCTCGCGGCGGCGCCAGAGCTCCCGGTCGCAGCGCGGGCAGCGCGCCGACGCGCCCGGGGCGAGGTCCGGGAGGCGCTGCAGCAGGTCGCAGTGGGGGCAGGCGATGAGCGATGCGTCGGAGAGGGGGTGATTGTACGTCACGAGAGGCTACTGTCCGAGATGCGAGAGGGTGTAGCGCAACGGCGCGCTGGATATCTTCAGGATTCCTTCGAACGGCCGGCCCATCTCCACGACCAGAACGATCGACGCCGCAATCGATAGCGCACAGACGAGCAGGACGGCGACGACGGTTCCATTGGGCGGCGCGAAGAGACCGAAGCTCCCGAAGATCACGGTGATCCAGAAGACCAGCACCACCAGGAACGGCATCGGGATCGAGTCGGCATCGAACGCGCTCTTCGCGGAGGCGATCAGCAGGCCAAGGACGAGAGCCGCCATCGTCGCGATGAGGCCCCTGCCGAGCTTCACGACGTCCTTGGAGTCTTGGGTCAGATGGTTCTCGGGCTAGGGCAATGACCTCGCGGCACGCTTCAGGATGGTCGTTCTCCCGGTCGATATCTTGCCATTTCACGCCAGACGGCGCCGTCGCGAGGGTCCGACCCGCGAGTCCTAGCGCGGGCCGTCCGCGCCCCGATAGAGCGCGGACGCCCTGTACTGCTCGATGCCGAAGCGTGCGAGCACCCCGATCACCGCGCAGGCCGGAACGGCGAGCAGCATGCCAACGAAGCCGAAGAGCTCGCCTCCCGCCAGGACGCCGAAGACGACCCACAGGGGATGGAGCCCGATGCGGTTGCCTACCAGGCGCGGCGTGAGCACGTAGTCGGAGAGGAGCTGCCCCGCGAGGAAGATGCCGAGCACCACCGTCACCATCGCCCACCTGGGCCAGAACTGGTAGAGCGCGACGCCCACCGACGTGACGAGTCCGAAGACGGTGCCGACGTACGGGATGAACGACACGGTGCCTGCCGCGAGGCCGATGAAGAGTCCGAAGTCGAGCCCGACCACCGACAGCGCGGTGGCATAGAAGAGCCCGAGCACGAGGCAGACGATGGCGGTGCCGCGGGCGAAGCCCGCGAGTACGTGATCGACCGCACGCGCCTGGGCGCGAATGGTCTCGGCGTGGTCAAGCGGCAGCCAGCCGTCGATCTCCGCGAGAAGGCGTGGCCAATCGCGCAGCAGGTAAAAGGCGACGAGTGGCGTGATCGCGAGCAGCAGCGCCACGTTGATGAAGGCGAGCCCGTGGCCGAGCAACCCGCTCGCAAGGGTCGTCATCGGCCCGACGACGCGCTCCACTGCGGCGGCGAACGTCTGTGCCAGCGATGCGGTGTCATCGATGCCGGCTGCGGCGGCGGCGCGCATCAGGAACGGTGCCGCAAGGTTGTAGAGGGACATCACGTAGGCAGGCAGCTTGGCGGCGAAGCGGAACGCCTGCTCGACGACGAGCGGCGTGAGCAGCAGTAAAATCGCTATGGCGAGCGCGTAGGAGCCCAGGATGAGCAGGCCCGCCGCCGCGCCTCGCGACACGCCCCACCGCGTGATCCGGTCGACGACCGGGTCGAGGAGGTAGCCGACCGCCATCCCCAGCACGAACGGCAACAGCATGGAGCCGAGGACCCACAAGGAGAGGGCGAGGACGCCCAGCATACACGTCCAGAACACCGCCTGCCGCTGCGCCGTCATCGGCCCCCAACGCTGCTTGCTTCCACGGTCCGGTACGCGCCCGCTGTCGCCGCAACCGCGATCAAGTGACTCTGCTCCATTTTCTGGGTGGCCACGTCCTTGCCGTCGACCCTGAGCACACCCGTGCCGCCCTGACCGATACCGCTCATTGCTGTTGTCTCCGGGCCGCCGCCGAAGCGGTCCCCCGCGGTTTAGCACCCAACGGGCCCTGTCTATTAATAGTAGCGCCGATGTCTGAGCGGCGCCCTGGCCGATTCGGGCGGAAGTAAAACCCCGGGAGCGGCCTTGGGGGTTGTTGGCCTTGTTGCCACCGGCAACCCGGCGGGACTCATCGTCAGCACCGGGATGAAAGGCAGAGCCAAGCAGACCGCCAAGGAAATCGCCGATGTGCTCAAGAAGCGATTCGAAGAACAGGGGTGGATCAATTGAGTCATCGGTCCGGGTTCTCGGTCCGCCGATCGTGCGCCGGCGTGCTCGTCGACGAAGTGGCGGCTCGGCTCATCTGCATCCCCACCAGGCGCGCGACGAGAATCGCCAGATAAAACTGCCCGGTGATCCCTTCGGCGACGGCCGCGTAGCGCGCCTGCAAGCTGAGGGGTGTGATGTCGCCGAAACCGATGGTCGATAGGGTCGTCAGGCTGAAATAGATAAAGATGGGGAACCGGTACGCCTCACTGACCCCGCCAGGAATAGGAGTCGCGAATTGGAACGCCTCCGGGTGGCGGGTGAAGATGATGACGTACACCAGCGCCCAGCTCAATCCGAGCAGCAGGTAGATCGAGATCGACATGCTGATGGTCTCGCCCGTGACCTCTCGCTGCTTCAGCACGCCGCGCAACTGGCTCCAGGTGACGTAGGAGAAGAACATCAGCCAGGAGACCGCTCCCACCAGGACGAGCCGCGGGTCCGGGGCGATGAATAGCCACAGTCGCACGGCGAGTGCCGGCACGCCGAGCGCCCAGCCGACGAACGCTCTCTTCCGCTGCTGAACCAGGAGAGCTTCTCGTTCGCCCACCAGCTCGTCGACCTGGATGGTGAGCAGGGCGACGAGCAACGTGAGGAAGGCCGCGAGGTTGAAGACGACGGTAGCGGCGCCGGCATCGCCGAGGAACGGCCTCACGGCGAGCAGGGCGACGATCGCCAACAGGAGAGCGGTGTGTCGCCGCGTGCGGAGTTCACGGCCGATCGCTTCCTTCAGTCGCATCACGACTCCGTCACCAGACCGACGCGATCCCATCAGAATCCCTGCCATCGTGTCCACTCAGGGAACGCAATCGTCATTGCGAATCGCACGGTGGTCTGGGGGGCAACCGGCGCGTTATGGCGATAGGCCATCCGCGCTCCGCTCACGGAGACGTTGATGGGTGTCGCACCCTCGCGGGGGATCACGCGAAGCGGCAGCACGAAGCCCGCGACTGCGGTCGGGACCATGGCGACGAGCAGGACCTCGAGCGCCAGGCTGGTGGACACCACATCAGGTCGCACGGCAGCGATGTAGTAGATGAGCAAGAAAAAGCTCACACCGGTTCGAGCCGTCAGCTGCGAGAACGCATAGAGCAAGTCGAGTCACCAAACGCGAAGGCATCGAACGACCAGCTCGTGTGAACATGCTGTTCCCCGAAGTAGACGTTGCGCTCGGGGTTCTTCTCCGGGCGACCGCTGGCGCCATCATCAAGCCCGAGAGCACAGCTCCCAGCAATGCCGCCTTGGCATGGTGTCGGCTCGTCTTCATAGTTTCCCTCCTTGCGTAGGCATCGGACGCGACGGCTCGTGGTCGCTGGTCGGGATCTCGAGGGACCCGTCGCTCGTGCCGAGCCCGACGTGCAGCCGGAGGATGCGACGCACTTCCTCGATGGTGTGCGGGTTCCCCTGGCACGAGTGCGGGGACCGCACCACCATCTCGGACTCGACCGGTTCGATGTGGGCGCTGGAGTACGCCACGACGCCGTCGTTGCCCCGCTCGGAGTCAAAATATCCATCAGACCAGTACTTCGCCTCAACCGAGATGATCGAGTGCACCCGGATGGACGGCGCGACCGGGATCTCCTGCAGGCCCCGGATGAAGGGGCTTCGCGGCGACATGTTGTCGGTCGCCGTCGGCACGAAGGGGCTTCTCGCGGCATCGGGATTCCGGGCGAGGTCTGCGGACACGCCGGTGAGTTGGAAGGGCAGGGTCGTGAGCCGCCGGGCCAGGTTGGCGATGATCCGGTACCCCGCCACGAAGCTGCCACGATGCGGTGTGGAGATGAACACCACGCGAGCGACCTCCGGCAGCGGCTCGACGAACAAGCCGCGTCGGAAGAGATTGCGGGTCTTGTCCGACAATCGGAGCTGATCGAGCGGCTTCCGGCTGACGGCGTTCCAGATGCGATCGCCGGAGCTGATGCTCTGCATCTTGACCAGCAGGCCCCCCTGGCTGTGCCCGATCAGCACCATGCGGCGAAGCGCGGGATCCCTGCCTTCGGGATCGAGCCGCGCCACCGCGCCCTCCAGCGCATCGCGCAGGTGAAGCGCGGACAGCGCGATCGGGTTGTCGGAGTCGTACTGGAAGAACCAGAACTGGAACCGGCTGCGGATGTCCCGGTCGGCCTGCAGGCGGTTGAGCATCTCCGCCCAGCGCACCGCGCTCGACGCCGTGCCGTGGACGAAGACGACGGGGATGAGCCCCGGCCGGTAGGGCGTGGTGGAGACGAGCGGAGGGCGCTCGGCCATGAGACCCGAGAGTCGGCCGAGGTAGCCGAATAGCTCGAGCTCCGTGATCGGCACGCCGGTGAACGTGAGCGCCAGCGCCGCCGTCGGCTCGCTCTCGAGCGGCACGCGCTCGCCGGCGATGGAGACGGCGTCCTCGTCCCAGGCCAGGTGCAGCTCCAGCGTGGCCGTGATCGCTCGCCCCTCCACGAGGGCGTGCCGGGCGTGCGGGATGCGGAGCAACGCGGTGAGCGGCACCCTGAGCCGCGGGGCAACCATGTCGCCACCGTCGTTCGCGCCGGCGATCGGCGTAGTCGCCGCCGCGAGCGGTGCGCCGATGCCGGGCCAGCGATAGTGCATGGCCAGACCTTCGACCTTCAGCTGGGCGACGGGGACGAAGTGCTGGAGCTCGCGGCTACCGGCACGCAGCTCGGCGGCATCGAAGGCGACCGTGATCCGTCCGAAGGGCAGCGCGAACGTGCCGCCACGCGGTACGACCTCAGAGCCGTCCTGCGAGGCGAACGCCGCGGTGAGCGACCAGTTGTACAGGTCTGCCGCGCTCCGGAAGCGAGGATCGAACGGACCGAGGCGAGGACCATCTTCCGGAAAGAGAAACGCGTAGGCGTAGATCGCCGCCGCCATCTGGTACTCGCGCGTCCTCGCTGCCTGCCCGTGCAGGAAGGACGCCTCGGCGAGTGCATACAGGAGGTCCTCGTCGCCCTGCGCGTCCACCATGGCCCGGTGGAGCTCGGCAATCGCGACCTCGGGGCGGTCGTCGAAGGTGTCGTAGAGGCCGCGCTCCAGGAGCACGTCGCGCGTGGCCCAGCTGAGCTGGCCCGTCGTGACCACACTGCGAGTCAAATCGCGGTGTGCGACCGTCCGATCCACGCGGACCGCGCGCACGGGACCGGTGCAGGCTGCGAGGGTGACGCACAGGGCGCCCAGCAACAGGAGCCGACCGGGAGCATCCCGTCGTCGTCGGGCACGCATGCCGCGCGCGACGTGGTTCATGTGGTTGCTCAAAGGGTGGCTCCCCCCGGGTCAGCGCGGCTGCGGTGGCGCGCCGGGCTGGTCGAAGCGCAACGGTACGACAATGCCCTCGCGGATGCGGCTCGAGAAGTCGGGGGCCTGATCGGCCGCCTTCGCGCGCGCGTCGATCAGGCTCGACGCCTTCACCACGTCGAGCGGACGGCTCGTGTCGATGACGTTCTTCTCGTAGAGGAGCTCGTTCAGGTAGCCGTTCACGAGCAAACGCCAGTCGAGCGGCATCGAGATGCCCATGTGTTCCAGGTTCGTGCGGATCGTCGTCGTGCAGTTGCCGGTGCCCTCATTGTAGAACTCCGGAACGACCGCGAGGCGGTTCATCGACTCGGCGTACTCCAGCAGCGCGCGTCGCACGCGGTCGCGCGGCGTGCGGAGCGGATACAGGTAGACGTCCTCGCCGCGATAGTTGGTACGCACCCGGATGACGTCGCGCTCGTCGGCCGCGACGTAGTAGAGCTCGTATTGTCGGAAGAATCCGGCGACGGTGGAATACGTCTCGCCGACCTCCTTGCGCGTCTCGATCGAGATCGCGAGATGCTGGCCGTCGGTGAAGGCCCAGCTCATGATCGTGTGCGCGATCGCCGGCGAGCCCCAGTACGACATGAAGAAGTCCAACCGGTCGAGCTTCGCGAGGTCGTAAGTGCGCGTCTCCCAGCGCTCGCTGAAGTCGGTCTCGGTGCGATAGTCGAAGTTCCGGACGTTGTGGATCGTGAGCTCGTCGCCATGGAGCTGCGCATGGGGCGGCTGAGCGACGTCGGGTTGCCACTGGCGGTCGTTGCTCGGCCGGATCGTGCTCCACCAGGCGAAGAGCGCCGCGGCCGCCAGCGCGAAAACGACCGCGCGCCGTGCGAACGGCCCGACGAAGAGCAGGATCGCGAACGCCCCGACCGCCCATACGACGGGCAGGACGGTCGCGGCGCTCCGGGGTCCGGCAAAGTGGAGCGCGAGCGCGCCCCACAGGGCGATGGGGAAGGCGACCAGCGCGAAGAGCGCTCGCAGGACCCACCCCGTCGCGGTCGTCGGCCCCGAGGCACGTGCGGACGCAGCCAACGTCCCCTGATGATGGAGTCTTGTCGTCAGCGCCTCCTCAGCTCACAGCTCTGGCCGACTGTGGCCCCGCTTCGCCATGGGATGCGGAGTCGAGCGGGATGGCGTGCGGGCGCGATCGAACGCGGGCTCGCCGCCGTCCCAGAACCCGTCCTCCTCGCAAGGTCGTCGCGCCTGCTGCGCGTTGGGGGTCATGAAGGTTCCGGCCGCCATGCTCATGCTGGCGTCGTACGGGCTCGCGCAAGGTCGCGCGCGGTTTGCGCTACGAGCGCGCGGTCGGCGGCGCCGGGGCGGGCTTATGGACGGGCCGCGGGCTAATAGACAGCGATCGGGGCGACTACACCTCTTTGGCTTCCAGTCTGCTTCAGGCGGCCGCGCATGTCGCCGCCGGCGATCGGGCGCGGCTGGAGGCTCTGTCGCTACTTCTGCTGGCCGCCGCCTGGGGCAACGAACGAGCGTCATGCGAGATCCGGCGACGTTCAGATTGGGAACCCTTCTGGGCCCTTGTGGGGCAAGGGTTTTCCCGCGGCGGTAGTGTATGACGTTCGTGATCCCGACGCTGCGTCCGGCGAACGCATCCTCGCCGCTCTCGGCCCATCGGCGCCCGAGCCGGAGTTCTTGTGCCTGCCGCTCCGCGCGAACCCGCCTCAGGGAGTGGGCACCACACGGTAGGAGACGCCGTTCGCACCATAGAACGGCTGGAACCAGGTGTTGCCGCACAGGTAATAGGTCGTGCCGCCGACGTTGGGTGTTGCGCAGCCGGCAGGCGGATTCGCATAGATCGCGCCCATCGCATACGCGGTGTTGGTGCTGCCAGCGGCGTAACCCGCGGAGTAGGCATTCGAATTGGCGGCGCTGTTATTGGCTGAGGCGACGGCCGACCCGGCGACAACGCCGACCGCGGCGCCTGCAGCAGCAGCGCCGGCGGTGGACCAGCCCCCACAGTTGGAGCACCCGGATCCGTAGTAGTTGACGGTGGTGGGCGGATGGTACGCTGGGTAGGAGCCGCCGTAGTAGGCGCCGGACACCGTCGTAGTGCCGCCGTAGGTATTAGTGTGGGTGGCGCCCTGCCCGTAGGCGCCCGATGTGGTGCCACCGTAGACGTTGGTGTGGGTGGCGCCCTGCCCGTAGGTACCCGACGTGCTGCCCCCGTAGGCGTTGGTGTGGCTGCTCCCTCCCCCGTAGCTGTGCGACGAGCTGCCCCCGTAGGCGTTGGTGTGGCTGCTGCCTTCCCCGTAGCTGTGCGACGAGCTGCCACCATAGGCGTTGCTGTGGCTCGTGGACCCTCGGCTGTGCGACGTGCTGCCGCCCCAACTGCCCGAATGCGAAAAGGCCCCGGCCGGCCCGGGCGCGAGCGCCGCGATCAGGAGACCCATGAGGCCAATGACAGTTCTTTTCATGATGCGGCTATGCCTCCTCAATTGGGTTTGGACGCCTTGGCTTTCGTTCGAGGCTTGACGCCCGGCGGGAGCGCCGGGAGGTCCGGGCGGGCGAACGGGATGGGCCTTGCTGCTGCGCTTGGCGAGGCGAAGGCGTCCGCCGCGACCGTAGGGTCGAGTTGCCAGTTGGAGAACTCTATCTGGTGGCGCAGATGCTGCGGATCTGCGTGGAACACTGCCCGGGCCATTCGGGGCAGCTTGTCGTCGGCCCCGATCCAGATCTGTTCGAACACCCAGTTGTTGGCGATTGCCACCATGTCCGTCGTCGTTCCGCCGACCACGTGGGATTGGCCGATGTAGAAGGCATGCTTCAACCCGTCGGCGATCCCCTCGTAGGGGTCGGCGACGATCACGTCGGTGAAGGGGAAGTAGACCGCGGCGGAGTCGTAGGCCACCTTCAAGGCGGCGTCGATCGTGGGTGGGGCCTCGGCGGTGGAGACGAGGTTCTCGGCCGGTGCGAAGGCCACCATCGTCTTGCCGTTGTAGTAGAACTCGCTGGCGGGACCGTCGCCCGGCGTGATCACCCGGAGCTTGTCGGGTCGCTGCAGGGTGACCTCACTCCTCGTCGTGTAGATGAGGGGAGGCCCGAGGCGGCTCGGGCTCTCGTAGCTGATCACCGTCGTGAACGTCATCGAGTGAGCAGCGGCCAGGCGGCTGGACGAGGCCTTCAGGAGGTCGATCGCCTTGGGTTCGAGCGCCGGCTCGACCGGATGTGCGGCTGCCTTGCTCGACGGCTTGGCTGGCTTCGAAGCCCGCGGCGCTGGTTGCGGCTGGGCCTTCCCGGGCGCCGCCAGGAGCACACCCAACGCGAGCAGCAGCGCACCGAGCGACTGGCCTCGCATCATCGTGGCGCCCTTCCGACGAGCATCCGAATTGAGTCCTCGCCCAGCGACACTCATGGGATCATCCCGCATTCGAACATCTTGTTGACGATGGGAGCCGCTACTCGGTTGATGAAGGCAGTGCGCAGACCCGGATTATCGCGAAGCTTCTGTATGGCTTCCTGTTCCATCGGTGGTTTCTTCTGGCCCTTCCTCTGCCAGAGCTGCTCGCAGCTCGCTTGCTGGTATTTCTGGATGACCTTGTCGGCGATCATGTCCAGCATCGGGTCTTGTTGAGCGCCGGCGACGCCGGCGAAAAGCAGCGCGGGTACCAGTCGTTTGATCATGGTCGTTGTCATCCGCATCCCGGATACTCGCATCCGCGGCGTCCGTCTTGCCATTTGACGCCAGGCGCCGGCACATCGAAGTCGGGCGCCCGGGGCTGGCGCTGGCGCGAAACAGCGTCGGGGCCCCTGGCGTTCGCCTCCCGGTGGGGTGGGCCCCCATGGCGCGGAATGGCAAGACGGACGGCCCGAAAGAGTCTCCGATAGCCTACATCAACTTGGGCCGAGACATGGTCGCGCCGCCGTCGGGTGTCGCGGACGCAAAAGGCGATCCACCCGATCGTCGGGAGCGGCAACGCAAGCCGGCGTGTGCGCGGGGGTGCAGGGCGCTGCGACCCTCCTCGCGCTTCTGCCGACGACGCTCGAGACGCTCAGATCACGCTCTCGACCATCGGCTACGGCGACATCACGCCCGTCAATCCGATCGCCCGCTCGCTGGCGGCTCTCGAGGGATTCACCGGACAGCTCTTCCCGGCGCTCACGCTCGCCCGGCTCGTGGCGATGGAGCTCTACCACAGCCAGCAGCGCGGCGACTGTGCCCGGCCCGCGACGGCGGTGGGCGTGGGTTGCGCGTCGATCACGGCCGCATGCTCGGAGCGGTTGGCCGTCGACGCCGGGTCACGACCGGCAGGCCGCCGACCCGAGGTAGACGTTGCGCTCGGGGTTCTCCTCGGCGAGCGCGGGCGTCGTCTCAAAATACGAAGCCTCCGCCGGCGAGCGGGCCGCGAAACTGCAGGTCGATGTTGCCCAGGCTGTTCGAGCGGTCGAAGGCGGTCGCGCGGTAGCCCAGATCGGCGAAGGGGTGGAGCGACTTTACCGGCGTCCAGGGAACCCAGAGCCGCACGGTGCCGAGGAGGCCCCAGATGAGGTCCGAGCTCGCCCCGAAGCCGCCGATGTCGCCGCGGAAGTTGAGCGAGAGAAAGTCGAGCAGCGGCAGCGACCAACGGACCCCGATCAACGGATCGGCCCACGCGAAGCTCTCGAAGACGTTGGCGCTGCCCTGCTTCCCTTGGACCACCCCCCCGGTCGCGTTGAGCTGGTTCCCGAAGTACATGTAGCGCGTCCCGGCATACACGCCGAGGGTGAAGGGCCGGCGCCGGTACGGAAGGGACCACTCTCCGAGCCGATAGCCGAGCGCGAAGTCCGCCATCGCGAACGTGACCTTGTCCTTGGCCCTGAACGACAGGGTGCAGAACTTTGTCGGGATCGTCTCCGTGACGGATTCCTCGGCATAGCCGCCGATCGAATCGGCGAAAACGCTGAAGCGATCGTAGCTCACCGAAAAGTAACCGGCGGCTCCGAACGCGTTGCCGTCCTCCATCAGCTGGTACAGGTCGATCGGCGTGACCGTGATGTGTGCGGTGCGCCCCTTCACCGTCACCGACCCGTAGTTCCCGGTGACCCATGCGTAGGGCTCGACCTCGAACTCCCACTTCGACTTCTCGTCCGCCGCGCCGACACCCGATGCCCCGATCGCCAGCAGGACGAGGGTCATCCGCACCAAGCGCGTCATGCAGCTCCTTCCTTTCCCCGCGGCCTCTACGCGGCCGGACAGGCCTTGACGCAGCCGACATACTGTTGCGTACAGGCGGTAATGCCAGGCCCTGCGGCCTGGAGCGCGGCTTCGCGGCAGGCGAACGCGTTCGCCTGCGCGGTGGTGAGGCACTGATCGAGGGGCGAGCCGCCGCCCGGGTTCGCCTGCACGCAGGCCGCCGCGGCCGCCTTCTCCTGCGCCGTGCACACCATCATGGCCGCCGCGAGCATCGACTGTGTCGGGGCGCTGCACGCATCGCGGGCATCGCCGCATCCCTGGACGCACGTGCCGTCCTTGTTGATGCATCCACTCGCCGTCACCTGGTAGGTGGCCTTGCAGCTCGCCAGGTCTGCCTGGAGCGCGGCCTTCGCATCCGCCTTGCACGTGTCGACGCCGCCCGGCGGCCCGCCCGGGACGCATGCATTCGCGCACTGACCGAACGCCGAACGGCAGTCGCGCAGCGCCCGCCGGAGATGCCGGAGGACGGCCCGGCGACACCGGAAGCCCGCGATCTGCGCTCGGTCGATGCAGATCTCCCGCCTCCTCGACCCGAGCGGAAACTTGTTCCGACACCGGTCCTTCGCCGCCTTCAGCTCGAGCTGGCACGCGAAGAGATCGGCGCCCGCCCCGGTGCTGTCGCGGCACTCCCCCAGTTGGAACCGGCACGCGTCGATGCATTCTTGATCGCGTTCGAGACACGCATCGAACGCGTCCGTGAACGCGCCGGACGCACTCGACAAGCACTCCGATCGTGCGTCCCTCGCCGCCTGCAAGCATGGGTCGCTGCACTGGTGGGCAGGAGGGGTTGGCGCAGCGATGGCTGCCGACGCGCCCAGAACGGCGACGAAGAGCGCGAGGACCGGCCACTCTGCGTGCATACGCCCCTCATGGGCTCGCTGCGTCATATCATCGTCATGCATCGCCGCCTCGCCCTCTCGTCACCCGCGCCCGTCCGAAGTGAGCCAGACCCTTATGTGCAAATTCTCGCAAATTTCAAGCGATCTTCCGTGGCGAACCGGTACGCGTCCCGCGCGCCGAGGCGGCAGCCGAACGCCCCCGCATCCATCGAGAATGACGTGTGCAGGTGCGTGTCGCCGAAGAACGGGCGCGGCGGGAAGCTGCGGCCCGCGTACGGCGATCATGGGATCATGCCGCACTCGAACATCTTGTTGGCGACGGGAGCCGCTATTTTGTTGATGAACGCGGTGCGCATCTGCGGCTCGTCGTGCATCATCTGTATGAGGTTCCTTTCCTCCTCCGGTTTCGGCTTGCCTCTCCGCTCCCACAGCTGCTCACAGGACGCCTGCCGGTACCTCTGGATGACGCGGTCGGCGATCATGTCCATGAGCGGGTACTGCTGGGCGGCGGCGACGCCCGCGAAAAACAGCGCGGGCACCAGGGCGAACGGTCTTCTGATCATGCTCTTCTCCTTCCTCGAGTGAGGATTTGGTCTGACCCGATCTCTTCATCGCACCAGCCCGAGGAGGATGGCCGTCCGTTGGACCGCGTAGCCGGGCAGGGCCGCCACCCAGCTTCTGAGATCGAATCGGCGCGCTGCAGGGCCGTCTGTACCGTTCCGTCCTGTGGCGCCTGGAGCTGCTGCTGGGTCGCGCAGCCGCTCGCGCTCAGCACCGCGGCAAGCAGTGCCGGGGCCGTCAATGGCTTCGTCCATCGGTCGCCTCCGCCCGAGCGGCAGTCTTCCCGATCGGCGCCCTACGCTTCTTGCCATTTCGCGCCAGCCCGTCTGCCTGGCCCCCGGCCGATCTGCGCTTCGCAGGACCGCCGCCGGCATGTGCGCGTCGTCTCCCGTGACGTCAGCGGAGACGCCTACATGGTCGAGGTCTGGGTGGACGGCGCGCAGCGGGTCTGCCAGGCGCGGGGTCCCAATCTCGATGACTTCGCGCGGATCGCCGTCCTCGATGGCGGCATGGCGCCGAGGCGCACGAGTGGGTCGGTAGCGTCGGCCGCGCGCCGGATCGCTTCGAGTGCGAACGGGGCCGGCTCGCCGCGGAGCAGCTCGACGGCGGTCGCGCGCGCCAGCCCCGGCGCGTCGGCGTCTTCGGCAAGATCCACGAGTGCGCGGGTCGCATCGGCGGCGCCGTGCCGCCCGCGCCAGATCGCCTCGCCGTAGTGCGGCGTACCGAGGCGGTGCACACCGGGCCGGTGAGCGATCACGTCCGCTGCCCAGGCAGACGTGCGATCGCCGTGGCAACCGGTGCAGACGTCGGGGGTGCCGAGCTTCGTCACGAGCTCGGGCCGCGGCACCCGGAAGCTGTGGTCGCGACGATCACGGTCGGCATCCGTCCTGCGCGATTTCGAGGAGCGGCGGGCCTACCTGGCGGCGTGCGGTGTCTTCCGTCTGTCCGACTACCTCGACGAGGTCGTGCAGCCGCTGTGGTCCTACTGGGCGCTCGATCGCTGTGCCTCGCAGAACGAGGAGACGAGGAAGGCGCATGCCCAGCTGCGCCGCTATCGCGCGGCGTTGCATAGATTCGCGCGGAGCGAGCGTCAGCTTCCCAGGTAGTCCCGGCAGCGCGAAGCGATAACGACGCGCCGATCCGGTAGATCCCGCCGGCGCGACCGGGAAAGCGGTTCCTACCGACCCGGGGTGCCCGCCTCGAGCCGCTGCCAGTACGGCACCCAGCGGCCGAGGATGCGCTCCCGCGTGCCGTCCGTGCGCCAGCGTGCGAGCACCCCGTTCACGGCGGCGCGGAGCCCGTCGTCCTCGCGTCGCATTCCCCAGCCGAGGTGCTCCTCGTCGAGGAGCTCGAGGAGCACGCCGATGTTCGCCTCGTCTCCGGCAGCGAACCAGATGGCGACCGGAGCGTCGTGCACCACGAGCGTCACGCGCCGTTGTCGCAGCTCGTCGATCGCCGCCCTCGCAGTTGGATAAGTCAGCACCGACGCGTTTGGGGCGTGCTCGCGCACGAAGCGGTCCCCGGTCGTCCCTGCGACCACGCCGATCGGCTCGCTGGTCCGTAGGACGCTGCTCGCACTCTTGAAACGCGGGACGTCCTCGCGACGCATGGCGGCGAGCAGGCCGGAGCGAAGATACGGGTCGCTGAACCCGATCAGGACCTGGCGCGCCCGGGTGATCGTCAGCCCCGCCATGGCGAGGTCCGCGCGTTGCTGCTGGACGGCGGGGATGATGTCGCCGAAATCCGTCTCGACGAGGTCGAGCGGCCGGCGGAGCGCCGCCGCGAGCTCGCGGGCGAAGTCGACCTCGAGGCCGACGAGGCGGTTCTCCTGCCGGAAGGCGTAGGGCGGAGTGTTGAGGGGGACGACGACGCGAAGCGCCGGCGCAGCCGGCACCGTCGGCCGCTGCGGCGAGCAGGCGGCGAGGCCGATCACGCCGAGGCATACGACCAGATGCGCGAGTCTCATGGCGATGCTTCTTCACACATCGACCGTGGCCGTGTCCACTAGGAGGCGCGGAATGGCAAGACCCGCGCAACCGGCGGTGGGTATGGACCGTTCGTTCCCTAGTCGGACAGCCCCTTCTTCAGCGCGGCAGTCTTGCGTGAGACCTCGACCTCGCCCCTGTCGGCGGCCTTCACCTCCTGCAGGTCGATTGTCACCTCGTCTATCGTGCCGGTGAACTTCGCCGGCACGGTGTAGTCCTCGGTCACCGGCGTGCCCTCGTCGGCGCCCACGTCGGCGCCCTCGTCTGCCGAGAACGCGCAGCACTGGGTTCGTTCGATCCGTCCCGACGCAACCGCCTTGCCGTCGACCAACAACTTACCCGTGCCGCCCTTCCCGACACCGCCGCCGTCATAGGCGAACTCGAAACGGATGGTCGCCTTCCCGGGCGGCAGCGCCCGCTCGGCCGCCACCGTGTACCGCTGCAGCCCCAGGAAGTTGTAGATGTACGTCGGCTTGCCGTTTTTCAGGTAAAGGCTCCAGCCGCCGAACCGACCCGCCTGAGCCAGGACCACGCCGTTTGCCCCGCCTTTGGGAATCTCCACGTGTGCGGTGATCGCGTGCGACCGGTTCTTCACGTTGATGAAGGCATTCTCGGACATCCCGGTCATACCGTCGTAGACCGTCAGTGAGGTCCGGCCCGCCATGAGATCGGGCCGCCCGACGAGTGCGGGATTCAAGCGTTCCAGGGTCCGGTCATCGAGGGGCAGCACGTGGTACTTCGCCGCCTCCTTGAGGAAGAGGTCCTGCAGCTCCTTCAGCTTCTCCGGGTTCTTCGCGGCGAGATCGTTGGCCAGGCTGAAGTCCGTCCGAGTCTCGTACAGCTCCCAGGTGTCCTTCTCGAGCGTCGTCCGCGGCTTGAACTCCCACGCCGCGCGGTGGACGGTGCCCGCGAGCCAGCCGTCGTTGTAGATCGATCGATTGCCGAAGATCTCGAAGTACTGGGTGGTGTGCCGGCTCGGCGCCTTGGCGTCCTTGAAGGTGTATGCCAGGCTCACGCCTTCGATGGGGATCTGGACCGTTCCGTCGACGCTCTTCGGCTCGGGCAGGCCCGCCACCTCGAGGATCGTCGGGGCGATGTCGATGACGTGATGCCACTGGGATCGCACCTCGCCCTTCGCCGGGATGCCTTTGGGCCAGCGGATCACCATCCCGTTGCGCGTGCCGCCGTAGCTCGACGCGACCTGCTTCGTCCACTCGAACGGCGAGTCACCCGCGACGGCCCACCCGGCGGCGTAGTGGCCGTACGTCTTCGGGCCGCCGAGGTCGTCGTAGTGCTTCAGGATGTCCCCGACGCTCTCGTGCACGCCGTTGAAGTACGTCATCTCGTTGAAGAGCCCGACCATGCCACCTTCGGCGCTCGCCCCGTTGTCGCCGACGATGTAGAAGACCAGCGTGTTGTCGAGCTGACCGACGTCTCCGATAGCGTCGATCAGCCGGCCGATCTCCGTGTCGGTGTACTCGCCGAACCCGGCGAAGACCTCCATCTCGCGAGCGAAGAGCTTCTTCTCGTCCGGGGTCAGCGTCGCCCAGTCCTTGATGGCCTCCGGCTTCGGCGCGAGCTTGGTCTCCGGCGGAACGACGCCGAGCTGCTTCTGCCGTGCGAGCGTCGCTTCGCGCACCGCGTCCCAGCCCTGGTCGAACTTGCCCTTGTACTTGGCGATCCACTCCTTCGGCACGTGGTGCGGCGCATGGGTGGCACCGGGCGCGAAGTAGATGAAGAACGGCTTGTCCGGCGTGAGGGACTTCTCGTATCGCATCCACGCGATCGCCTGGTCGGTCATGTCAGTCATGAGATGATAGTGAGGGTCGTGCGAGGGCTCGACCTGAATCATTCCGTCGTAGAGCAGCGGCGCCCACTGGTTGGTCTCGCCGCCGATGAAGCCGTAGAACTTGTCGAAACCCGAACGCGTGGGCCAGCGATCGGTCGGGCCCGATGGACTCACCTCCCACGCAGCGGTCTCGTGCGACTTTCCGAAGGCAGCCGTGCTGTAGCCGTTCAGCCGCAGCATCTCTGCCAGTGGTGCGACGCTGTTCGGGCGCTGCCCGGTTTGGCCTGGGAATGCCGTCGCGGTCTCGGCGATCGAACCGAAGTTGTTCACGTGATGGTTGCGGCCGCTCAGCAGGGCCGAGCGGGTCGGCGAGCAGAGCGCTGTAGTGTGGAACTCGTTGTAGCGCAGCCCCTCGCCCGCGAGGCGCTCCACCGTCGGCATGTGGATGGGCCCACCGAAGGCGCCAGACTGTCCAAACCCCATGTCGTCGATCAGGACGATCAGAACGTTGGGCGCGTTCTGCGGCGCCTTCACCTCGAACCGTGGCGGAGGCGTGGCGTTTCGAACGTCGAGCACAGTGATGGGCGGATTCACGGGCTCCGGGATCGGCAGTACGGTACGATCCGTCGGATACACTACCCGTGCAGCGGCGGCATCCTCGGCAGCGGCGGGGACGACTGCAACCGGAGAGAACAGCGCCACCAGCACGAGTCCGACGGCGCGAATCGTGTGCTCTTGCTTCATGGGTTCACCTGCTCAACCTCGTAGGGGGCCTGCATGATCCGCGTCTCCTATCCGGCGGCTGGGGGTCCAGAGCATGACCGCTACCGCGCATCGTGAGGACAGGAGGAGGATAGGCGGTCTTGCACACCCGCGGCTTGCCATTTCGCGCCAGAAGGCGGGAGCATGCGTGCGCGATGTCGCCGTTCGCGTGCGCTCGGTCCGCCTCGCTCGCCGCCGTCCGCGAGAGGAGCCCTTCACGCCTAGCGCCTGGGGTCCGGCCGCGATGGAATCCCCTCGCGAATCAGATCGGCGAACCGGGCGTCCTGATCGGCGGCCCGGGCCTTCGCCGTGATGTCGCTCCGCGCGCGAAGCGCGGCGAGCGGCACGCTCCTGTCGATGTCGCCCCGCTCGTAAAGCAGCTCGTCGGCTCGGCCGTTGGCGAAGAGGCGCCAGTCGAGCGGGTTCCGCACCGCGGCCTGCTGCGCGTGGAAGCGGATGGTGGTCGTGCAGTTATGCGTGAGCGCGTTGTACCAGCGCGGCGTCTGCGCCAGCCGATTGATCTGCTCGAGATACGACACCAACAACCGCCGGGCGAGCTCCGGTGAGCCCCTGAGGCGATACAGGAACACCCGCTCGCCGCGGTAGTTCGTTCGCAGCCGCACGACGTCGCGCTCGTCGGCGACCACGTAGTAGAGCTCGTACTGGCGGAAGAACCCGCGCAGCGCTGAGTACTCCTCGCCGCGCTCCTTGCGCGTCTCGATCGAGATGGCGAGGGGCTTCCCCTCGTCGAACTCCCAGCTGAGGATCGTATGCGCGATCAGCGTCGGCCCCCAGAAGGAGAGAAACAGATCGGCGCCCCGGAGGCGCGACAGGTCGTACGTGCGGTCCTCCCAGCGCTCCGTGAAGTCTGTTTCGGACCGGTAGTCGAAATCCCGCACGTTGTGGATGGTGACGACGTCGCCGTGCATGTCGGCGGTGGCGACCCGGGCCACGTCGGGCTGCCAGTCGCGATCCGCACGCGGCGGGATCCGGAGCCACCAGCCGAGCACGGCGAGCCAGAGGACGAGGACCGCTCCGAGCGCGCGCCGCATCGGTCGCACGAGGATCAGCAGCGCGAGCGCCCCGACGACGACGCCCGCGGCGAGCGCTCCCGCGAGCGGCCGTGCGGCCGGTCCGTCGAACCAGAGCGCGAGACCCGCCCAGCCGAGAGCGCCGGCGAGGGCGATCGCGGGGGGCACCAGGAGTGCCCCCCGGAGCCATCTCATGTAAGGCGAGACCCCTGGATGGACTCAGGTCCCCTGGCGAAGCTCGGTGAGCCGCGTCCGCAGCTTGTCGGACCAGTAGTCGAAGGCGTTCTGCACGTCGGACCACTGGCGACGTCTGAATCGCCCGACGTCCAGATCGTCACCGGGTCGATCTCCATCTTGCTGTAGCGTGCCCAGGGGACCCCGGACTTGATGTAGACGAGCTGGGCCTCGCCCATCCCGCCCTCCCGGAGCTGCGAGTAGTCGCCGAGAAAGCCGCTCTTCTCGACCGACCTCGTCTGCCGCGTCGTCGGGCAGCCGCTGAGCGCGACGATGCCCGCGGCGACCACGACCGCGAGTCCGCTCCTCATGTGCACCGATCGGATCATGCTGTCCCTCTCTGGGAAATTGCGGGTACGGCGCGGCGACGGCTTCTCGTGACGGCCGTGCCGCCACCTCGCGGGTTCATTTCTAGCTCAACGCCCTTGCCAAAAGTCTGGATACAGCAGCGAGACGCCAAAGTTCACCCCATATCGCGGCGTCGACCCGTTCGTCGAGACGTTCCAGAACGGCTCGACGAAGCAGCTCACGTGCTGCCGACCAATCTTGAACACGCGTCCCGAGCCGAAATCGAGGGGCAACACCTGCTTCCCGGTTTGCCAATCGAACACCATCTGCGGCTGCGATCTGACGAACCACCCCCTCCCGAGTTGATAGGTCGCGAAGGGCTGCAGGAACAGAGCATTCGCATCCTTCCGGTCGGTATCTCCCGCGAAGGAAATGGGATTCTGGGCGAGGATGCCTACCAGCCACCCGGCGGGCGCGAATGCGATCGCTGCGGCCGGACCGGCCTGCCATTTGCCCTGACCCGTCGTGCGCTCGCTCGCCGTCGGGAAGACGAGGGTCGGCCCGACGCCCCAGATGATCTTGTGGCCGGCGTCGAGCACCGCGATGTCGAGCAAGCGGAGGTCGCCGAACCCCGTCGAGCCGCCCGGCGGCGTGATGGCGGTCGGAATCGTCAGCAGCGAAAGCTGGGGAAGAGGGAGCAGGCGGTAAGCGGGGAGCGGCATGGTCACGGCCATCGTCACCGTATTTCCCTGCCCATGGATATCGGTGAATTCGGGGGCGTAGGAATCCTGGATCCTGATCTGCAGAATGCTCGATATGGGCGCGTTGGCCTACTTCACGAGATTCGATTGCGCGGGTCGTGGCGGGTTGCCGTCGTCGGCCCACGCGCCGTTCGCCGCGAATGCGGCGACGAGCACGGCGGCCGAGATCGAGGTTCGCACGCACCGGTCTCATCGCGCCGCTGGCACGCAGTGCAGACCCGCGGCCGCCAGCGCGTCGCCGTGGACGTGCAGGATGCGTCGCATCTCCTGGATCGTCGCCGGCTCGGATTGGGTCGAGTGCGAAGAGCGCACAACCAGTTCCGACGCAGCGCCCTCGAGATGGGCGCTCCGATACGCCACGACGCCGTCGTTGCCGTCCTCGGCGCGGCCGTCGCCCTTCACGGCGATGATCGAGTGATAGGCCACGCCGTCGGCGACGGGAATGGCGGCGAGTCCCTCGAGGAACGGGTTCCCCGGCGTCATGTTCTCCGCCGCCGTCGGGAGCCTCGCCGTGGTGCGCGCGGCGTAGAAGAGCCCTTTTCCCTGCGTCAACGTGTCGCGGGACATCAGGACGAGGTTGCCGGGGAGGCGCACCAGGCGGCGGAGGATGCCGTTCACCCAGGCGCCGGTGCGGAAGCTTCCCCGGTGGGGCGTCGCCACGAACACCACCCGCCGCACGAACGGGAGCGGCTGCACGAAGAGCGCCCGGGAGAGGAGGGTGCGGAACTCGTCCGATGCCGGGACCCCGGCCAGCGGCACACGGCTCACCGAGTTCCAGAGCCGGGGTCCCGTGTCGACGACGGTCAGCTTCGTGAGGAGTCCTCCCTGGCTGTGGCCGACCACAACCATCTGGCGGAGGCACGGATCCAGGTTGTCGGGGTCCAGCCGCGACACCGTGTCGGTCAGCTTGTCGCGCAGCAGCATGGCGGAGTAGGCGACCGGATTGCCCGTGTCGTACATGAAGAACCAGAAATGGCACCGATGGCGGATCCACGGATCGGCGAGCAGGTCGTTCACCATGTCCGCCCAGCGTCCCGGGCTCGACGCCGTGCCGTGCACGAAGACGACCGGGATCCGCCCGCGCTGATAGGGCGTCAGGCTCGCCAGGACGGGGAGCCGATCGCCTGTCTCGGCACGGCCGAGGAAGCCCCAGAGCTCTCGCTTCCAGATCGGGGATTCCGCGAGCTGGGAGGCGATCGTGGCGGTCTCCTCGAACTCCAGGGGAACGGTCCGGCCCTCCACCGCGACCGTCTCGGCGTCGCTCGCGGTATAGACCTCGAGCGTGCTGCGGAGCCGCCCCGAGACGATTCCGTCGTGGACATCGTAGAGCCGGAGCAGCGCCGTCGCCGGGACCCGGACCCGCCGCCCGACCAGGCTGCGCTCGACGTCGACGTCCTCGCGCGGGACGGCGCGCGCGGCGAGCGGCGCGCCCACTCCCGGGGACCGATAGCGATTCCGCATGCCGCGGACCGCCAGCTCGGCCATGGGGACGAAGTCGACCAGGCGGCGATCCGCCCAGTAGAGGCAGCCGGGGTTCATCCAGACCTCGAGCTCCCCGAACGGCAGCGGGTAGGTACCGGGTGCGAGGTCGACCGTGCGGCCGTCGCGTGATTCGAACGCCCTCGCGATCGCGTGATTGTAGAAGTCGACGGCGAGGCGCGTGCGCGGATCCAGCTCGTCGGGCCGATCGTGCCGCTCGCCGGGGAAGAGGAAGGCGTACATGTAGACCGTCGCGGCGAAGTAGTAGGGCTTCTTTCCGGTGTCCTCGGCGTGCAGGAACGAGAGCTCGCCGAGAGCGAAGAGCTCGGTGCTGGCGCCGCGTCCGCTGGTGACGATCTCGCGGAGCGCGCCAAGCGCGCCTTCGGGGTCGTCGTCGAACCGCCTGAGGAGGCCCCAGGAGTTGACCGTGTTGCGTGTCCACTCGCTCGGCCGATCCGTCGAGAGCGCGTTCGCCCTGAGCGACCGATAGACGGGGCGCATCCCGACGCGCTTGACGCCGATCGGCGCCGAGCAGGCGGTGAAGCCGATCAGAACGCCGACGCAAATGAGGGTCGTCGGTCTACGGCGCGTATTCATTCCGGCGGCGCCCGCTGGCGGATCCGGCCTGCCTCAGCGGACGGTGTAGCCGCGGCCTTCCATGCAGGCGGCGAAGGCGCGGTCGTACGCGCTGCGGGTCGTCTGCTGTTGTTGCTGCTGGGCCGCCACCGAGCGTCGGCGGCCGCCGACGCCCCCGACCACGGCGCCCGCGGCAGCACCCTTGCCGGCGTTCCCGGCGATCGCCCCGACCGCCGCCCCGACCGCCGCGCCGCGCGCGGCGCCACCCACCGCCCCGCGCGCGTGCTGGCCTGCCTGGGCGGGTGGCGGCGGCGCCCCGGGGTCCACCCCGCTCTGCGCCCTCGCCCAGTTGTAGCACTCGTAGGAGTCCTTGTTCTGCTGCTCCGGCGACTGTCCCTTCTGGGGATACACGAACAGATCGGCCGCTATGGCTTGCCCCACCAGGGCCAGGCCGACGCCCAGCGCAACAACACCCTGCACGACGCTTCTCATGTGCTTTCTCGAGCCTTTCAGTATGGGGCTTCCCCGCAGCGCTGTCTTGCCATTCTGCGCCACCACGCGACGGCCCCGCCGATGGCGGCAGCCACCATCGGCGCCTTGCCATTGAATGCTTTTGGATCCCGCTGACGCATTGTGGCAAGACGGCCGCCTCTGGTGGTGCTATCGCTGTTCTGCACGGAGGGTGTCATCATGACTAGCGCCCGGATCCAGCGGAGAGTCACGGCTCACGCGGGTGACGCGGGTGCCTGCGTCGCGATCGCCCTGGCAGTCTCGTTGGTCGCGGGTCCGCGCGACGCCCCATTGCATGGGGTCTCGCGGTCCGGTCCGCAGGTCGCCGAAGCCGACCGGGCGGAGGAGGGGACGCGGGGAATGTGGTTCCGGCTCGGCGATCTCCTGGCCCATGTGGCGAGAAAGGGCCGCACCCCGGATCGCGATCGGGAACAGCCGGGCGTCGATCGCGGCGCAGAGCACGTGGGAACGCCCCTCGACGTCGACATCCGCTCGCTGATCGCTCCCGATCCCGGGCGCTGAGCCTCAGACCCCCATCCCCTGCGTATCCGCCGCGTCGGCGCGCGCCAGGTCCGCCGGCTCGAGGTAGAGGCGAGCGACCATGCGATGCAGGACGTCGAGCTCCTCGCCGAGCGTCGCGGCACGGCCCGGGGGCAAGGTCTCGACCAGGCTCTCGAGCATGGCGCGGAGCCGGCGAACGACCTGGATGCTGCTGCCCCCGTAGAGGCGGATCTCGGTCACGGCGAGGCTCACGTAATCGTCCCAGTCCGGCGTGCGGACGACGAGCCGCCGCTGCCCTGTGGCATCGCCGACGCCGTCGTCGGCGAGCTCGCGATGCGCGACCTCCGTCAAGAGATGCTGGAGATGGTCGATCGCGATGACGGCGGTCGTCGGGTCGTTGATCGCGGGCGAGAGCGCCTTCGAGGCGATGTCGACGATGATGCGGAACGCGAAGGCGGGATCCTGGTGGATCTCCCACTCGGCGGCGAGCGCAACCCGGTCGCGGAGGTCGTCATCGCGGAGGCCGTCGCCGCCCGACAGCAGGTGAAACAGCGGCGCTTCGGTCGCCACGAAGTCGCCCGCTCTCGGCACCAGCGCGATGACGGCGTCTGCTCGACGAGCCACGGCGGCCAGACCCCCGGCGTCGAAGGCCACGAGTACACCCGGAGGCCCGCTGTGACGCACGGTCCGCGGCGAGGAGGATCATCGAGAAGGCGAACACGATGAACCCGAGCGTCGACGCGACCAGCGCGCCGAGCGCCGTCCGTGCCCCTTCGGGCGTGAATCCGAGGAGAGTCCAGCGCGTCGCCGCGTCGAGGCCGCGGACGAGCGGCGCGGCCACCAGCGCCAGCAAGATCCCCGCGAGCGGCATGATCCACAGCGACGACGCCAGATAGCGCCGGATGCGGTGGCGTCGGACCCAGCTCATGGGCCCCCGACCGGCAGGGTCAGGAGGGGAGACTTGCCCTTGCCGCTCGCCGACTGCAGCCAGAACAGGATGTTCAGCAGGCTGAAGGTGGCCTTGGAGCTCTGGTCGGCGGCGGCGATGTAGACCACCAGCCGCGATGCGGGGCCGCAACGTAGGCGCGCGGCGGCCGCTCCTTGCTCGAGTGGATGAACGTGACCGTCACCAGGCCCGCCGCGACGTCCGCAGCCGGCGGCTCCACGGACGCCGAGAGGAAGTAGAGCACGCCGAGCAGGGACCGGCAGCGGAAACCGATCTCGCTCGACTCGCGCTTGAAGGGGAACGCCGTGAGGCTGAACTCGTGGTCATCCTACTGGCCCATCAGCGCGAGGGCGTCGCGCACGGGCGCGCTCGATATGCGAATGGCGCCCCCGAAGGGCTCGTCCATCTCGAGGATCAGGAACATGGCCCCGGCGATCGACAGCGCGCAGACGAAGAGCGCCATGGACACGGTGCCGTTGCCCGGCGCGAACAGGCCGAAGCTGCCGAAGATGACCGCGAGCCAGAAAATCAGGACCACCATGAAGGGCTTCGGGATCGACGTCTGGAGCTGCTCGTGCAGCAGCCAACGCGTCCGCGTCAGGTCGCCGCTCAGCTGCAGCGCTCGTTCCTTGAGCCAGCGTTGGGAGTCGTTGGCCGGCGTGAGCGCCCGGAGCTTGTCCTGCACGTCCTCGAGGAGTCTCCAGCTGTTCGGGTCGGCCACGACACGATGCGATCCTTCGCTCGGCCAGATCGCGTCGATCTTGATGGCGGTGTAGCGCCGCAATAGATCGCGCGCCTCCTTCGCCTCCGGGCCGTAGTGCGCCATCTGGCGGTCGAGCAGGATCAGATCGGTGGCGAATTGCTTCAGCTCGCTGTCCTTGGTGTCGAACGAGCTCTTGGAGGAGGCGAGAAGGAGCCCCACGACCAGCGCGCTCATGGTCGCGATCATGCCGATGGCGAGCCTGACGACGTCCTCGGTCTCCTTCGTCAGGTGGTGATCGGGCAGCAGCCGGCGGACGAGCATGCCGCCGAGCGCGCCGCCGAACATGCAGGCGAAGACGATCGCGCCGACGAGGTATTCGTTCAGAACCGGAGCCCCATCCCGCAGCGGACGCCGATCAGCGGCTCAGAACACGAAGCCCGCGCTGCTGGTCGGACCGCGGAACTGCAGGTCGATGCTGTTGTCCGTGCCGAAATCGCGCTCGAAGGCGGCCAGCCGGTAGCCCAGCCCCAGGTACGGCTGGATCGACGGGAGCGGGCTCCAGGGCAGCCAGTAGCGCACGCCGCCGACGAAGTCGAGCGACAGCCGATCGAGCACCGGCACCGACCACCGAACACCGATCAGTCGATCGGCGGCTACCGCCGGAACCGCTCGTCGGGATTGGCGGCGAAGCAGGTATCCGTACCCACCTGGCACATGACGACGTACGTCGTGCGCTGGTTGCAGCCGACGACGCCGACCGTGTACTCGGCCCGTTCCAGACCTCCCACCCACGGGCCCTGCACGGCGGGCTGGATGAAGTCACTCGACAAAACGGTCGCGGTCGCCGACGGACAGTTGAGGTCGAAGCGCGCGCGTTGCAGCGCGGCCTGAACCGCCCCGTCCTGCTTCTGCGCGAGCGTCTGCTTCTGGGTGGCGCAGCCCAGCAGGGCTGCCACGAGGCCGATGAGCGCCGGGGCCGTCCATCGTTCCGTCATGAATCGACCTCCTCTCCGTTGGTCCGAGTGATTCCCGATTAACTCGTCCAAGTCTTGCCATTCCGCGCCAAGAGCCGTGCGGGCCGCGGGTCAGACGCCCCGCCGTGTGATCTGGAGCGCCACCATGCGGCCGATCATGATGGCGAGGTACAGCTGACCCACGAGCGCTTCGGCGACGCAGAGGCCACCTACTCCCGGGTTCGTCGGCTTGACGTCGCCGTAGCCCACGGTGGCCAGGGTGACGAAGCTGAAGTACACGAGCGCGGCTTGCGGATTCCGGTCGGGAGGTATCCAGCTGCTGGGGATATCGAAGGAGCCCGGTCGCGCGTGCTCGACCAGCTGATACAGACCCGCCCAGACCGCGCCGAGCAACATGTATGCGCACGCGGCGCCCGCGATTATGTCGAGCGTGACTTCCGGATCCCTCGAAACGTGCCAGACAACGACGCCGAGGGCGTAGCAGAGGAACACGAAACGCGACGTCGCGGCGGCGACCACCGACGAATGAGGCGCTCGAGAAGCTCGCCAGCCCGTGCGCGATCATCGCGCCGATGAAGAGCACGAGCGCCGCACGGCCCCCCGACCACCGAAAGCGCCGCGAGCAGCATGACCGCGGTGATCACGCGGGCCGGGCCGAGCCCGCCGCCGCTCCTGCCGAACAGCGGGGCGATCATGAGCTCGCCGAACATGCCGGCCAGCAGCAGGCTGAAGCCGGGCATCCGACGGCCCGTCCTTCGGGATATGGGCATGGCGTGCGGCCAGTCCGGTCGCCGGTCCTCGGCGTCGTATCAGCGCGTGACGCGCGCCTCTTGCCATCTCGTGCCACGGCTCGAACGCTCGTGACCGTTGGCGGCGGCGCGCGCCGTCTCGCGATCGAGGTCGCCGTGCTGGCACCGAATGGCAAGACGCCGCCCGCGACGCGCGCTACGTCCAGCCATCGAGCTGATGGCGCGGCATGTCGGGTGGAAGATCGTCACGAATCACCAGCGCTCGGCGCGACTTCGTCGGCGAAGTGCACCAGGTCGTCTCGAGCTCGTTCGCCGGGCGCTATCCGAACATCCAGCTCGTCGCCGGCGCGATCGGGATGAGCACCCGGACGCTGCAGCGCCGCCTCGGCGAGGACGGTGTGACGTACGCGCAGGTGGTGGCGCGGGCGCGCGCAGAGATGGCGCGGCAGATGTTGCGGGATTCCGCCTGGAAGATCAGCGAGATCGGCCGCACGATCGGCTACTCGAACGCCGGCCACTTCACGCGTGCCTTCCTGCGCTGGACGGGTCGCACGCCCCGGGACTTCCGGCGTCTCGGACGGAATCCGGCCGAGGGCGTCCTGGCACCGCGACGGAAACCGGGTCCACGGTGACGGCCAAACGGTACTGGAGGAGATGGATGCAGCTTCGAGCCGCCATGTCGCTTGCCCCCTTACTGGCTCTCGCGTCTATGGTGTCGTCCTGCGCCACCATGACGCAGACCTACGAGAACAACCCGAAAGCCGTCCTCGGAACCGTCCTCGGGGCGGCGGCGGGCGCCGGGATCGCCGCGGCGGCGGGCGGGGGTCCCGGAGCGATCGTCGGGGCGGGCCTCGGCGGCGCGCTGATCGGTGGCTTCGTCGGCAACCGGCTCGACGTCCGCGATAAGCGGATGGCGGCCCAGGCGGCGCAGCGGGCGTTCGAGCAGAACCAGGCCGGCCAGCCGACGGTGTGGCAGAACCCCGACTCGGGCAACTCGGGTTCCATCACGCCGACGCGCACCTACCAGCTCGCCAACGGCCAGTACTGCCGGGAGTACCGGCAGACGATCGTGGTGGGTGGCCAGCAGGAAAAGGCCTACGGGACCGCGTGTCGCCAGTCGGACGGCTCGTGGCAGATCCAGAGCTGAAGGAATCCATCATGCGCGTGACAGCGATGTTGATCGTCGTCGGCGGGCTGACCGTCGCCGTCCTCCCGGCCCGGGCCGACGACGCGGCGCCGAAGCACGACCCGCGGGTGGCGTTCGCGGAGACCGACATCAACCAGGACGGCGTCGTCGATCATGCGGAGTTCCAGGCGCGGATCACGGAGGTCTTCTTCAGCGCCGACCGGAACAAGGACGGCTTCCTCGATCCCCAGGAGCTGAAGCAGCTCGCCTTCCCGGACGACTTCACGGCCGACGACAAGGATCGCGACGGCCGGGTGTCCATGCGGGAGTTCCTGCGCGTCCGCTTCCACGACTACGAAGTGGCGGACGTCGACCAAGACGGCGTGCTCTCGCTCGACGAGGTGGTCGCCGCGTTCGAGGGCAGGAAGCGCCGATGAGGGCGATCACGGGCGTCGTCCTCGGCGTGGGCGTGCTCATCCTGCAGGGCTGCCCATCGGCCTATCAAGGCGCCTACAACAAGGAGACGCAGCGCCTCGAAGCCGAGCAACGCGCCGCCCAGGCGCGGGCGGCGGCCGCGCACTCCGAGGCCAGGCGCTACGCCTCCGTGGTCTACTTCGCCGTCGGCAGCGCCGTGATCGGCGACGATGGACAGCGGGACCTGCGCTGGTTCGTCGAGAAGATGCAGCCGTACCCCGAGGCGGTCATCCTGGTTCAGGGCTTCACCGACTCGACGGGCAACGAGCCGGAGAACCGTTCCCTTTCCGAGGACCGCGCCCGGGCGGTGGCAGGCTTCCTCGGTAGGCAGGGAATCAACGCGTCGCGGATCGTCACGCAGGGGTACGGCACGGAATCGCCGGCCGCCGCGAACGTGACCGCCCAGGGCCGGACCCGTAACCGCCGCGTCGAGGTGACGGTCCGTTAGTTCGACACGCATGCCGACAGCGGCGAGATGCCTGGCGCGGCCATCACCATGGGCGCCGGTGCGGCCGCCCAGGGGGCCGTCACCGGGGGCATGGCCGCGGCGAACGTCGCCGCGACCGGCATCAAGGGCTGTCGAACCTCGCTCCTGGGATAGACCGGTCAGCTCGCGCAACTCTTTCACCCGCGCCCGATCTGAGACCGCCACTCGACCCAGTAGGGATCGTCGCGCGTTCGCCACGGCTGGCGAGCGGCGGGGCCCGGGGACGGCTCGCTGGCCGTCCCCGGCGCCGAAGACGGCCCGGGAACGTTTCCGGGCCGGGGGTTGGGAGGGGGCGCAGCGAGGCCCGCACCACCGGCACGTCCGGTTCTGACCATCTGCTTGTTGTTCTCCTGGCGTCCTCGCCGCGCCCGAAGACCGGGATTGCAGATGATGTGCCGGTGGAAGTGACGAGCGCGTGGAAAACGTGCCCCGCCAAGCGTGGGCCGTTTGGACCCTCGGGTCCTTTTGACCCGCGATGCGGGCTGCCCGCCCCGTCTCGACCGTCGGAGGGGCGGGGAACGCGCCTTGCTCCCCTGACCCTTCAGGCGGTTCTGCTGCCCGGACTTCCCGGGGGCGAGCCCGAAGGAGGGTGAGCGATGACAGCCGATGTCGAAGCGGAGCGTTGGGTGCCGATGTCGCTCCGGCGGGCAGACGGCGAGCGCGGCCTTCTGCGCGCGCTCCTCATGGAGGCCGTGCGGTGCGCGCTCGGAGAGGCTGGAGGGCGGCAGGCGAAACGCGCGCAGCTCGCGGCCGAGGCGCGCAGGTGGATCACCAGGGCCAACGTCGGCGAGCCGTTCGCGTTCGAGAACGTGTGCGCCTGGCTGGGGCTACCCGCACACCGCCTCCGTCGCTTCGTGCTCGAGCGGGTGGAGTTGCTCCGTCCGTCGGCACCCGTCGTCGCCCGCCAGGGGGCCTCACGTCACCCGGGGGCCCTCTCGGCCCGGCTCAGGGAGGATCGGAATGCGCGCATCCGGGAGTTTCGGGCAACGGGCTGGAAGCCTCGGGACATCGCCGAGCGCTTCGACCTGAGCTACGCGTCCGTGATCGCGATCTGTACCCCGGACGGTGCGGAAGAGATCGAGGAGAGTGAGGGCGCGCTGGAGGCGGTGGCGAGCTGACGACCACGCCCCGCGCCGTCACGGCCTGCTTCCGCCGGGCAAACGCATGTCGGTGCGCAGGCGTCGCCCGATATCCCTGAGCAGCCCGGGCGCGAGCCCCGTGATCGGATCCACCCGGACCTGCGGCGACGCCAGCGGACCCTGGACCGTGAAGTCGAAGGCCTGAATCCCCGCGTGCTGGGAGCCGCTCAGAAGCTCGCCGATCACGGGAACTCGTGCGCCGGCGGCGTTGAGGCCGTAGTACGATGGAACGAGCGTGCCGCGCATGTCCATCGTTTCCGCCGCGTGGTCGACGGTTCCGGCGACGAGAAGGGCAAGCTCGGATCCCTGTGCCGTGCCGTCCGTGATGGTGAGCGTCGTGTCGCGATGGCGGATGTCCGCCGTCACCGCCTGGAGCGCGATGCCGCCGTCGGCAAGGGACTTCATCACCCCGGTCAGCGAAACGAGCGTCGCGACGCGTGCGAGGAGCGGTGCCCGCGTGATCGTGATGTCACGCACGTCGAGGTGTCCTTCGAAAGGCAGAGCGGCGGCATGGCGAGGCAGCAAGCCCTCAAAGCGCAACCGGCCGCCCCGCGCGTAGGACTCCGGTCCGAGGGCATGGAAGAGCGTGCCTGCATCGTCCGAGGTCACCACGAGTGCGCGCCCCTTCGTCCCGGGGCGGACGGAGAGCGCGAGATGCGCGGACGTCCGAGCGGGAGGAACGGGTCCGAGGGTGGCCTCCGCGTCGAGCGTCCGCACGCTCGCCTCGCCCGCGGCCAGCGTCGCGTGGCCTCGCAGCTCCAGACCTTCGGTCCGGAGGAGCGCGCGGTCGATACGAGTGACAGATCCGGCGCTCACGGCGAGGTGAGCTTCGGCACTCCCCAGCGTGCCAGCGGCTTTGGACACCGGGAGGACAGGGAAGGCGAGGGCCGACCGAGCGAGGTCGGCGAAGACGTCGACCGTCCCCGCGCCGCGTGCGAGCTCGGCGGACGCGCGCACGTCGGCGGGTCCATCCATCCATGGACGGAGGTCGAAGCCGAGCGCGGTCCGGGCGGTCGCGTCCGCCCGCCAGGACACGTCGATCCGTTGCGTGCCGTCGCCGAGATTCTGGCGCCAGGCGATCGACAGCGGGGCCCCCGCGAGCGAAGCCTGGCCCTTCACCTCGAGGGCGCGTCCGCGCAGCTCGACCGCGAGGTCGCCGGCGGTGAGCGGTGCGCTCCGGTACGCGCGCGGTACGGAGACGTCATGCAGCCGGGCCGAGACGACGAGCGGGAGCTGTGCGGGGTCGAGAGCACCGCCTGGCGCGAAGCTCGTTTCGACGTCCGCCGACATCGACCCCGAGATCTCGCCGGGATCGAGTCCGAGGCCGGCCGCGAAGTCGGGACGGCTCGCGTCGACGAGCGTGAGGGCACGCGACAGTGGACCGGAGATCGTTCCGCGGACGGCGACCCGCGCTTCTCGTGCGCTCCGCCGCGGCGGCTTCACGGAGGCACGAACCACGTCGAGCCCTGCGATCGACCCGCCGGTGACCACGACGTCCCACGCAGCACGATCGAAGGTCACAGTTCCGGAGAGGCGCCTGGCGGGTGGCATCTTCGCCGGAAGCCGGACGCCGACGCCCTCGAAGCCGAGCACGCCGCTCACGGCATCGATGTCGGGGCCGCCCGAGTCCGAGAGTCGGCCGCTCACCTGTAGGCGTCCGTCGCGCACCCGTCCGGCGGTGAGGCTCGAGGTTATCCAGGCTCTGACGTCGGGCAGAGTGTCCGCGGGCCAGTAGCGCACGAGGTCGGCGGTGGTCGCCTTCGACACCGTCATGTGCGCGTCTAGCGTGCGCGCCTCGTCCAGCCCGATCCGCCCCACGAACCCGACGGTCGGCCCGCCGAGGTCGAGGACCACGTCCTCGACCGCCAGCGCGTTCTCCTCCAGCTCCAGCGTGACGTGGCCCCGAAGCCGCTCGATCGGCACCACGCGTGCCCGGAGCTCGGTAGCCACGATGGAGCCATGCCCGCCTTCCGCGCTGAGGCGTACCCGTCGGGGTCGGAGCGAGCCGTCGAGCTCGAGTGCGACCGACCCCTTCACGGGGAGCCGGAGCCGCGCGAGCAGCTCGGTGAGCGCGGGCCAGCTCACGCGCGGGGCGAGGGCGGCGGGTTCGATGTGCTCGAAGGACAGCGTGCCCGTCGCACGCGCCGGATCCGGGTGGTAGAGCCCGTCCAGGCGCAGGGGTACGAGGGCCGCTCCCACCTCGAGAGCGCCGGCCAGCCGGAGGGCGATGCCCGCCTCGGATCGCTGCACCGCGAGGTCGACCGCGCGCAGATGCCACGTGTCGTCGCGCTCGCGGTCGAGGAACGCCAGCTGTCCCTCCCGTAGGGCGATCCTCTCGAGCTGGGCTAGGGGACCGCCGGAGGGACCCGAGCCGAGGAGCGTCTCCAGCATCACGCTCTCGTCCGGTTCCGACAGACTCTTCCCCGGAACCAGACCGATCCTGCCGTTCTTCTCGCGCACCAGCGTGAGCTCGAGCCCGCGAAGCTCGACCTCCCGCGGCGCCACCCTTCCATGGACGAGCGCCCGGAGGCTCAGCTCGACCTCGAGGGTCGGGACCGAAACGACCGTAACCGTCCCCGACAGGAGCCGTACGTCGCGAGCGCGGAGCTCGACCGTGTGATCACGGGGGGCCCACGCGAGCTCTGTTCTCCCGATGCGGACGGCGAGCGAGCCATCGGAGCGGCTGAGGGCGCGCTCCAGGATCGGTGTAAGCAGGCCGATTTCGACCGGGCCCCGGGACAGTCGCCAGCCGGCGAGCGCCGCGCACAGGGCTGCGGTCGCGACGGTCGCCGCGAGCACCCGCAGCGCGCGCTGCCACCACGACCGCCTCAAGATCTTCGGCTACGACGAGACGCACATGGGGATACGGAACAACGCGGCGGTCGCGGCGCATCTGAACGCAGTGCTCGAGACCCCGTGAGCGCGGCTCGTCCTCCTCAGACGTCCTCGCGGCTCTGATTCGCCTCGAGCACCTCCCCGATGAATGCCCCGAGGTCTTCTAGCGAGGCGAACCGTCGAGACCGTCCGGACTCGATGTGCTCGACGCGGCCCCGGAACCCCCGGGAAGCCGGCACCGTGTCGACGGTGAGCTGGACGACGAAAGATCTCGACACGGGCAGGGAGGAACCGCCCGGTCCCCCACCGACTCCGGCACGCTCGTCGTCACCTCCCACGGCGCGAGCCTAGGCGCCCGGCGCCTGCCAGTCCCCACAACCGACGGAAAGATCCCGGAAATTACTCTGCCAGGAGCGCCGTGCGTCAGGTCGGCGTCAGCCCAGCTCACGGAGCAACGCGCGCGCTGCGCCGAGGTCGGCGGTGTCGCGGCCTTCGGTGAAGGCCTCGTATGGCAGGGTGAGCGTCGCGCGAGCTTCAGCCTTCCGGCCCCGAGCCGCGAGCCGGCGTGCGAGGGCGGTAGCCGCCCGGAGCTCGAAGGCGCGCGCCCCTTGTGCGCGCGCCGTCTCGAGCGCGCGCTCCAAGGACGAATCGACGGCGTCCCGCGGCTCGCGCTGGGCCGCGAGCAGCTCACCGCGTATCCTCCAAAGCTCTGGGGCGTGCCACCGGCAGAGCGTCGTACGCACCATCTCGAGTCCCTCGTCGACCGCCGCGAGCCCCTCGGCGAGCTGCCCGAGCTGCAACCAGGCCTCGGCGAGACCGGTCAGCAGTGAGGGGACGTGGACCCAGACACTGATGCGACGGAGATCCACCAGCGCCTCACGGAGGTCGCGGACGGCGGCGTCGGCGTCCCCGCGGCGAAGATGGATCCCTCCGGCTACGCTGCGGAGCATGGCGAGCCAGAGCCCGAATCCGTGCTCGCCCGCCAGGCGGAGCCCCTCCTCGACGACTATATTCGCGTCGTGCAGATCGCCACGCCACAGGTGGACGGGCGCCGCGAGGGCCAGCGCCATGGCGAGGTTTACCGGGTTCGGTTGCGAGCGGGCGCACGTGATCGCGGCCCGGGCGGACGCTGAAGCCCGGTCGGGGTGGCCGAGGAGCCACAGGCGCCAGCCCTCCACGGCGTGCGCCCAGACGACGGGGTTCTCGCCCGGGACGGAACCCCCGAGGATCGTCGGGTCGGCTCTTGTCAGATCCGCCAGGGCGGCTGCGTCGGCGTATCGGCCCTCCCAGAATGCGGCGTTCGCCGTCAGCATAGCGGCGACGAGACGAGCCTCCTGTGTGCCGACCTGCTCCGCCGCCCGCGCGAACTCCTCCGTGAGGCGCGGCGTCTGAGCGACGTCGGCGCGCGCGAGGCTGGCGTTTAGCAGCATGTAGGCGACATGAAAGAACTCGACCGCGCCTCCCATGTTGGCAGCGAGGTCATGTGCTCGTGCGAGGCTCGTCCATGCCTCCTCGGCCGCGAACCCGTTCGTGGCGATCACGGCAGCGCCCAGTGAAGAGCATAGCCGAATCTCGCACCGCCAGCGTTCTGGTCCCTCCGGCTCGTGCGCCAGCAGTCCGAGCGCCCGTCGCATGTAGTTGGCGGCCTCGCGTGGAGCGAAGCGTCGCGCCGAGGACTCCGCAGCACTTTCGAGCCATGGAATCGCCCGTCCGGGGACGCGGCCTCGCTCGAAGTGCGCCGCGAGCTCGCCGGCGACCTCCGCGCCCCTGTCCCCGAAGCCCGTCTCGAGCCGCTCGCCGATCCGTTGATGGAGGAGTTGGCGTCGCCGGGCAGGGATGCGCTGGTAGAGCACGCGCTGGTAGAGAGCGTGCGCGAAGGCGTAGCGAGCGGCGACGGCGCCGTCGGGCCATGCCTCGGTATCGCTGGAGCGCAGGAACCGTTGCGCGCGCACGAGGTGCTCGCACGCATCCTCTACCTGCTCGACGGGCGCTTCGAGCGCCGCCGCCACCACCTGGGCGCCGAACTCGGGGCCCGTGACGCTCCCGGCCTCCAGTACCGCGACCTGGAACTCCTCCAGGCCGCGGACCTCCAACTCGACGAGGTCACGGAGGCTTCCCGGGATGTACCGCTCGAGCGTCTCGAAGTCGGTTGCGACGATGGCTCCCTGGTCGCCTTGCTCGAGCCAGCCGCGAGCCACGAGGTGGTCGACCGCCGTCGCCAGGAACAGCGGATTCCCCTCGCTCTGTGCGTGCAGGAGCCGAGCGAGCGGAGCCGGCGTTCCGGGACCACCGAATCGGGCGGCCAGGTAGGCCTCGACGCCCGACAACGGGAGGAGGTCGAGCGGCAGCTCCACGCAGCGGTGCTTCAAGCCGAGGAGGCGCCGCATCCCGTCGAACGGCCCGGCGTTGGCGATCGCCTCGGCAGCGCGGTAGCTGCCGAGCAGGAGAAGCCGCGCACGCTCGGGGCGCTGGGCGAGGATCGAGACTAGGTCGACAGTGCTGTCGTCTGCCCAGTGCAGATCCTCGAGCACGAGCACGAGCGTGACGTCGTTGGTCAGCTCCTCGACGAGCTGAGCGAAGACCCGCAGCATGCGCTCGGGCGTGGTGCCGGAAAGACCGGCTCGCAGATCCTGGAGTTCTCCCAGCTCGACGAGCCAGGGAAGCTGGATGAGCCAGGCCGGTGCGTGCTCGCGCAGCAGCTGCACGACCCGCGCCGCACGCGGCCCACGCGCCAGACGCCCGACGGCTTCGAGGACCGGCATCAGAGGCTCTTGGCCGCTGTTCCGGCGCACGCACTGTCCCGCCGCAACTATGGTCTCGCCCGCACCGGATCGGCTGGCAACGGCGGCGAGGAACGCTTCGACGAGCGTCGTCTTGCCGATCCCGGCTTCTCCGGTGATGAACACCGTCTGTCGGGTGCCCCCGGCGGCAACCTCGAGGAGTTGATGCAGACGGATCAGCTCCGTCTCGCGCCCGACGAGGTGGGCCGGCGGATGCGCCGCGGAGCCGGAATCGCGAGGCTCCCCTGCCGCCTCGCCGGTGGATACGAACCGGAAGCCCCGCCGATGCACCGTCTCCACGAATCGTGGATGCCGGACCTCGTCGTGCAATGCGTCACGGATCTCCCCGATCGACTTGGTGAGCGTGGCTTCGGTGACGGTGATTCTCCCCCAGACGGCGTCGAGTATCTCCTCCTTGGTCACGAGCACGCCGGGGCGTTCGGCGAGGTAGCGGAGCACGGCCCAGGTCTTCGGCCGTAGCGAGATCGCTCTGTCACCGGACCGTAACAATCCGGCGTCCAAGTCGAGGCGGTAGGGCGCGAAGCGAATTTCGCCCCGAACCCTCGGGGGAGGCGCGACGCCCCCCGGATCGGCCATGGGCGAGCAGTGGCACACGACCTGCGCCAATACAAGCAAGGGGGAGTTTCCGAGATATTTCCTGGTCCTTTCAGGACTTTCATACGGGACCCGCATACCGTCGCGGGCCATGCACAAGCTCGGGGCAGGTCCCCGGTCGCAGCCCGTCGCGCTCATCCGCGTAGCTTGGTTGATACCCGTCGTCTCCTTTCTCCGGAGCATCGGCGCGCCCGTCGAGCAGCTCCTTGCGCGCGCGCACCTCTCGGGTTCCATGTTCGACGATCCCGAAGACCTGCTCTCCGTTTCCCAAGCGTTGGGCTTCATGGAGGAATCGGCGCGGATGAGCGGCGTCGGAAATCTCGGGCTCCTCGCTGGACACCACGCATCCATCGACGCGCTCGGGGTTTTCGGCCACCTGATTCACCGCTCGCGCACAGTCCATGACGCGATCCAGACCGCGATGAACACGTTGGCAGTCTTCAGCTCCGGTGGGCACGCTTGGCTCGTGCACGACGGCGATCGAGTGCGGCTGGGTCATCGGTTCGTCGACGGCCTCGCGGACACACACTGGCAAGCGGATGACTACAGCCTGATGCTGGCGCTCAACGTTCTGCGTCTCGCCGCCGGACCACGCTGGCGGCGGGATGACGTGGTGCTCGAGACGACCAGGACGGACGGCTTGCGTGACCCCGATGTCGTGCGCGACGCGAGGATCGTCTTCCGACAAAGGGAACCCGCCCTCACGTTCCCGCAGTCCCTGTTGACTCGGCCGCTCGTGCGGACGGCGGCGGCTCGCCAGATCGGGGACAGGGACATCGAAGCATGGCGGGCATCGGGTCCAGCGGGCGACTTCCCGCTATCGGTGCTGCAGGTGATCGCGACGCTGTCCTCGTCCGACTGCCCCCGCATCGGCGTCACCGCGAGCGCGATCGGCACGAGCATCCGTGCGCTGCAACGGCGGTTGGCCGAGGGGGGGTTGAGCTACGGGCGTCTGGTTGCGCAGGCGCGCTTCGACACCGCGGTCCATCTGCTCCAGGGCACGGATGCCACCGTTCTCGATATCGCGCTCGATCTTGGCTACTCGGACCATGCCCACTTCACCCGTGCCTTTCGGCGATGGACCGGCGTCGCTCCGCGCGAGTTTCGCCGCGCGAGCCGCAGGGAAACTCGCACGTCCCCCCTTACCTCCCCATCCCCCACCAGCCGAACCGTAGCGCCGAACCTGAGGTCGGGCAGCTCGTTGCGTCTCGCCTGGCGCGGCTGAAACTGGTGACCCGCGTGCCCGCCGGAATGGCAAGACCGCTTCACCGGGCACTGGTAATTGATGGCATCACGGTGCTGAAGCTCGACTCACGGCCCATGCGGCGGCTGTCGGCGCTCGCCTTCGCGATCCTCGTCGGCATCTTCCTCGCGGGCGCGGCCTTCGCCGAAGATGAGCCGCCTGCAGCGAGTGAGGATACCGCCGAACTCGCCAAGAAGCTGCAGAACCCGATCGCGGCGCTCATCAGCGTTCCATTCCAGAGCAACTTCGAATGGGGCGCCGGTCAGGGGAGCAAGGGGTTTCGCTACCTGGTCAACGTGCAGCCGGTCATTCCGATCTCGATCTCGGAGAACTGGAACGTCATCTCGCGAACGATCGTCCCGATCATCCATCAGACCGACACGATCGGCCCGACGACGCAGGACGGTCTCGGCGACATCGTGCAGAGCCTGTTCTTCTCGCCGAAGGCCCCGGGCCCGGGCGGGATCATCTGCGGCGCCGGCCCCGTCCTCCAGTTCCCATCGGCGACCAACGACTTCCTCGGGGCGGGCAAGTTCGGTGTCGGTCCCACGGCGGTCGCCCTCCGCCAGGCGAGCGGTTGGACGTACGGCGCGCTGGTGAACCACGTCTGGTCCGTCGCCGGCGACGAGGACCACGCGCACGTGAGCCAGACGTTCCTCCAGCCGTTCGTGTCGTACACCACGAAGACCTACACCAGCTTCGGCTTCCAGACGGAGTCGGCGTACGACTGGACGCAAACCAAGTGGACGGTCCCCCTGATCGCCCCCGTCAGCCAGGTGCTCAAGATCGCTGGGCAGCCGATCAGCCTCCAGCTCGCTCCGAAGTGGTACGCAGAGGGCCCGACCGCCGCGCCCGACTGGGGTATCCGGTTCGCGTTCATCTTCTTGTTCCCGAAGAAGTGAGTCCCCCCCACCCGGTCCAAGGAATGCTCCTGCACGACCGTCGCAATCGTCGCGACGGTCGCTACCGCTCCCCGGGCAGCAGATGCCGACACTGCGATCCACAATTCTTGGGCATTTCTCCGCACCCTGGTGTGCGTCAGGGTTGTTGCGGCTACCGCTCCTCCGCTCCGACCCGCGGTTCGCTCCGCCTATGCCGAGCTCCAGAAGGCTCGACAGCTGGCGCGGGACGGGCGGTGGGACTCCGCCGAGAAGGTGTGCTCGTGAAGCTGATCGCGGCAGCGCCCGAGAACGTCGCGGCGCGCAACGTGCTCGCGCTCGCGGCGGTCTGGCGCGGTGACTTCGCGGAGGGGGAGCGGCAGTACGAGGGGTCCCTGCGGTACCAGCCGCGGCAGCACCGCGTGCTCGTGGCGCTCGGCGCCATCGCGCTCCACCGGGGCGACCTCGAGCAGGCGGAGGATGGCGGGCGTCGACCTCGGCACCGTGCAGGAGCTGATGGGCCACAAGGCGCTCGCGATGACGCTCCTGAGGGCGCGGGTGGAGGTCTGGACGTCGATCTCACCGGTCGCATCGGGCCTCTCCCGGGCGGCGGCCGCCTGGAACCGGACGTAGGGCGCGGAGAACTACGCACGCAGATAACCGCGCGTAGTGTCCCGGATTCGCGGGTCCCTGGCCACCTGCTAAAAAGAGCTCGGTCAGCTCACGCAGGGGCTCGCGTGAGGCCGAAGAGGCGGGGCGCAAGGAAGCCGAAGCGATCGAGGCCACCTACCGGCGCGAGGTCGATTCGCCGGGCCAGCATGGCTGTGAGTGGAACCCGGTGAGGGACGAATGATGCAGCCTGGGCCGAAGAGGAACAATCCGGCGGAAAGCGCGCAGCGCGCTCACGGTGTGCTCGCTCACGCGGCCCACATGGTGGCGCAGGCCATGCACCGAGAGACGGAGCTGGAGGAGTACCAGCGCAGGTTCGCGCGCGTTGCCAAAGGCGACGAGAAGCGCATGTCTCGCGTGGCCGGCGCGTTCCTTCTGCTCGTCCTCCTAACGTCGAGGGTGAGCGCCAGCGATCCCGGCACCTCCCCCGACGACCGCCCCGGCGCCGCGTCCGCCGCGCTCGCGGTCTCCGTCAGCGAGACGCCGGATGCGATTCTCCTGCGCATCCAGGCGTCCGGAGATGTCGAGCCCGGGTCGGTCGAGATTCGGTTCGCGGGCCGCGAGACGGTCGTGCTGGCGCGCGACGCGGATGGCCGACGGATCCGCTCGCAACCCCTTCGCCTCCCTGAGCTCGTGGTCGAGGAAGGATCGAGCGCCGGCTACGACGCCGACGGCGCACTCGTGATGACGCTCCGCAAGCAGGCCGCCGCCCAGGACGCGGGGCCGACGGGCGACCCGGAAGCCGCAGCCCGCTGACGACGCGACGTGTCCGCCGATTGGAAGAGGCGAACCTCCTCGCCTCCCCCGGAGTCCGCGGTGCGCGCAACGCAGAGCCAGCTCGAGTGCGGCGATGAGGTACCGACATACTGATGCGTACGTAGAACTGCGGGGGTGCTACGGCTGCAGCCGGGCGACCGCACGGGCCAGCTCCGCCGCCGAGGAGACGTTAATCTTCCTCAAGACGGTGCGGCGATGGCTCTCCACCGTGCGCACGCTGATGTCCAGTGCCGTCGCGATGCCCTTGGAGCTCTTCCCCACGGCCAGCAGGTCCATGACCTGGCGCTCGCGCGGAGTGAGTCGCGCGATGCGGTCGGCCAGCTCGGCGTGCTGCGCGGTCGCGTCGCGGGCCTGCGCATCGAGCCTGAGGGCCTCACGGATGCGCTCGAGCAGCGCCTTCGGAGGGACGGGCTTCCGGAGGAAGTCGATCGCGCCGCCTTTGAACGCGCGGACGGAGGTGGGGACGTCGCCGTAGCCGGTCATGACGATGATGGGTACGCTCGCGTTCCGTCTGCGGAGCTCGTCCTGCAGATCGAGACCATTGCGCCCCCGGAGGCGGACGTCCAGGACCAGGCAGCCGGGGCGCCGCGCGTCGTAGGTCTCGAGGAACTCCTCGGACGACGCATACGTTTCGCTCGCCAGGCTCGCCGCGTTCATGAGTGCCTGCAGCGACTTGCGGACTGCCGGATTGTCGTCGACCACGAACACCGTCGGCTCAGCCGTCATGTCGACCTCCCTTATGAGGGGGGGAATGTGCGGACGTGAGGCGCAACACCCTCTCCTCGAGCGGCAGAGCCAATCGCACCGCGGTGCCCGCCCCCGCTGCGCTGGGGGCCACCGAGAGTCGGCCCTGGTGCAGCTCGACGATGCTGCGGCTGATGGCCAGCCCCATCCCCATACCCTGTGGTTTGGTGGTGAAGAAGGGCTCGTACAATCGTTCGGCCGCCCCGGCCCGAAACCCGGTGCCGGTATCGGATATGGTCACCTCGCCCATCCCGTCATCGGTCCGCGACGTGTGAATGCGGATCTCCCGGGTATCGTGGGTCGCCTCGCGGATGGCGTCGATCGCGTTCTGCAGGATGTTCACGATGACCTGCTCGATCTGGATACGATCGGCGAAGACCCGCAGCTCCTGCGACGCGAGCTCGAGCCGCACCGTGATCTGCGCCTGCTCCATTTCCCGGACGAACCACTGGATCGCGTTGTGGACAACCTTGGAGAGGTCCGTCGTCTCGATGCGCGCAGGGCTCCGCTGCACGAACTCGCGCAGGTGGTGCACGATCTCGCCGGCCCGCAGCGCTTCGGCTCCGGCGTGCTCGAGCAACGCGAGGAGGCGGGGCGGCTCCAGCTTGCCCCCGCGCACGTAGGTCGCACATGCCTCGACCTCGTTGGCGATCGCCGTGAGGGGCTGATTCAGCTCGTGCGCGAGCCCGCTCGCCATATGCTCGATGGTCGCGACCCGGAGCACGTGTGCCAGCTCGGCCTGATGCTGTCGTCCTGCCTCTTCCGTCCGCTTGCGCTCGGTGATGTCGCGGAGCGTCCCGACGAACCGGCGACGGAGGCCGTCGTCGAACGCGCTGACGTGGAACTCCATCGGAAAGATCGTCCCGTCCTTCCGCCGGCCGCGGACCTCATGCCCGACGCCGAGGGTCTTCGGGTCGGCCGTCTGCAGGTAGCTCGCGACGCTGTCTCGACCGTCCGGCTCGGACGCGAGCATCGTCACGGGCTGTCCGATCACCTCGCCGCCGGCGTAGCCGAACATCTGCTCGGCGGCCGGGTTGAACGAAAGGAGGGTGCCGCGCTCGTCGATCGTGATGATGCCGTCCATGGCCGTCCGGACACCGGCCCGCGTCATGGCTTCGCTCTCGCGCAGGATCTCCTCGGCGCGCTTGCGTTCGGTGATGTCCTCGATGGCCAGAAGGATGAGATCGGGCCGGCCACCGCCGCGGGCCAGGGTGCGCGTGTTGAGCAGCAGGGTCCTGCGGCCGCTCTTCCCGACCTCGTGCTCGACTTCGACGCTCGTGAGCGTCCCCCCGTTGCGCAGGATCTCGCCCAGCGGCTCGGGCAGCGCCGGCGTGTCCTGCCCGCGGTCGCCCAGCTCGTACACGAACCGGTCTACGGTTGCGTCCGGAGTCAGGCCGAAGGTCTCGTAGAAGGAGCGGTTGGCCGACTGCACCCGCAGCTCGGAGTCCAGCACCAGCAAGGGTTCCCGGATCGTGTCCACGATGGCCTCGGCATAGAGTCGGGCCTCCTGGAGCGCCTCTGCAGCGACGTCCGAGAAAGTGATCACGACGCCATCGATCCGGTCGTCGTGCGTGCGATAGGGCAGAACCTGCCGGATGTACCACCGGCCGTCTCGACTCTGGACCTCCTTGCTGACCGAGGCCTGGCGGGCAAGCACGAGCTCGGCATCGTGCAGGAGGTCGGGGTCGATGCAGCGCTGGGCGAGGTCGCCGATCGGCCGGCCCACGTCCGTGGCGATCAGGTTGAAGAGCCGGGTCGCGACCGGCGTGAACCGCCGCACGTGGAAGGTCGTGTCGAGGAAGATGGTCGCGATGTTGGTGCTGGTCAGCAGGTTGTCCAGGTCGTTGTTCGTCTGCTGCAGCTGTGTGACCTTGTCCTCGAGCTGCGTGTTGACGGTGTTCAGCTCCTCGTTGAGCGAGTTCAGCTCCTCCTTGGAGGTCTCGAGCTCCTCGTTGCTGGAGCGTAGCTCCTCGTTGACGGACATGATCTCTTCGTTGGCGACCTTCAACTCCTGATTGGAGCTCTCCAGCTCCCCGATCGTGCCCTGGAGATCCTCCCGCGTCGCCCTGAGCTCGTCCTCGAGCTGACGGTCGCCCGGCTCTTCCCGTTCAGCGGGCGCCCCGGGGACTGCCGGCGGGGACGCGACCTGGGGCTCGTCGACGAAGGAGACGAGCAGCACGCCGTCGGTCTCGCGGGGCATCCCGACCGGTTCCACCGTCAGCTGCACCCGGTGCCACCCGTCCTCGCGCCGGACGTGGGCGCCGGCGACGACCCTGCGCTGGCCGTCCTTGAACGCACCGCGGACGGCGGCGCGGAGCTTCGTCTGCAGCCCGTCGCGTACGCGGGACGTCAGATCCTGGGTGGGGACGCCGGTCGGCTGGACGAGATAGTCGTGGGTTGGTCCTGCGAAGTACAGGATCTCGCACCTGCGGTTGATCAGCACGCACGCCGGGGCAAAGCGCTCGAGCAGCATCTGCCGGGCGAGTGCGCCGAACTGGCCGGTGCCTGGAGTGTCCAGCCCCCTGTCGACCCGCCGGCTCAGGGCGACCTCCGGGACGGGGGGGAACTGCACCCTGTCGTACCGCGTCGGGCCGATGCGTCGATAGATCCGCCCTTTCGGCGAGGCCACTTCGAACAGGTCCTCCTCCTGGCCGATCCCTTCGGCGGTGCCGAGAAGGAGGTATCCGCCCTCGACGAGCGCGAAATGCAGCAGCGACAGGATCTTCTTCTGGGCCGACGGCTCGAGGTACATCAGGACGTTGCGACAGCTGATCAGGTCGAGCTTGGAGTACGGGGGGTCCAGCAGCACGTTCTGGCGCGCAAAGATCACCGACTCGCGCAGCTCCTTGCTGACGCGAGCGCTGTGGTCCTCCTCGAGGAAGAAGCGCCGCCGGCGCTCCGGCGACACGTCGCGGACGACGCTCTCCGGGTAGAGGCCGACGCGGGCGAAGTCGAGCGCGCCCGGATCGACGTCCGACGCGAAGACCTGCAGGGGGACACCCTTCCGGCCGGCCTGCAGCTCCTCGATGAGCAGCATCGCGATCGAGTAGGCCTCCTCGCCGGTGGCGCAGCCTGGCACCCACACGCGCAGTGGGGTCCGGGCTTCCTTGCGCTCGACCAGCGGTCGAACCACCCGCTCTTGAAGGTCGCGCCACACCTCGGGGTCGCGAAAGAAGTTCGTCACGCTGATCAGGAGATCTTCGAACAGTAGCTTCGCCTCCCCGGGCTGGGCCTTCAGAAGTTCCACGTAGTCGGCGACGTCCTCGACGTGCTTGAGGCCCATGCGGCGACCGATGCGCCGCCCGAGCATGCCGCGCTTGTAGCTGCGGAAGTCGAAGTGCGTCCGCTCGCGCAGGAGCGCGAGCACGTCGCGCAGGTGATCGTGCGTGATCTCCGCCGGAGGGGAAGAAGGGCCGGCGCCGCGCGCGTAAGGATGCCGCAGATACTCGAACAGGATGCGGGGCATCTGCTCCGGAGAAGCGACATGGTCGACTGCGCCGCCGGCGATCGCGCTGCGCGGCATGCCGTCGTGCTGGGCGGTAGCCGGGTCCTGCGCCATCGCCAGTCCGCCCGCGGCCTTGATCGCTCGCAGACCGATCGTGCCGTCGGAGCCGGTACCGGAGACGACGATCCCGATCGCGTGCTCCTGCACATCCGCGGCCAGGGCGCGCAGAAAGAAATCGATCGGCATGCGTATGCTGCCGGTCCCGACCGGCGCGGTCAGCCGCAGGGTCCGCTCGCTGATGCTCAGGTACCTGGCTGGCGGGATGCAATAGACGTGATCGGCCTCGACCGGTGTGTCGGCCTGAACCTGTACCACGGGCATGCCCGTGCACCTCCCGACCAGCTCCGCCATGAAGCTTCCGTGGGTCGGGTCCAGGTGCTGGACGAGCACGAACGCCATGCCGCTGGTGGAGGGCAGCGCGCTGAAGAACTTCGTGAGCGCGTCGAGGCCGCCTGCCGACGAGCCCAGGCCTACGATTGCACGGAGCACCGGGAGGGCTGGTTCCGGGGCGCCCCCGGAGGGTTCCTGGCCGGCCTCCGGGCCGGCCGGGCGTGCTCGTCGAGCCGACGCTCCGGGCTTCGCGACGGTCTTCTGCTTCGAGCCGCGCCGCGGACGTGCTGCCGCACGCACCCGCGTGCTCGCGAGAAGTGCGAACCGTCTCATCGCATCGCGTGCCGCCCGCGTTGCGATGGCTGGCAGCGCGGAGCGGGTCTAGTCCTCTCCGCCACTACCACGGTTCGGGCGGGATGGCATAGAGCCATTCGTGCTCCCGCTCAGGGCCCGTCCACGGTCGGGAGGAGGCGTCCGGGAGGGGCGCGTCGGGCCGGTAGGTGAAGGGCGGCGCCCGCCCGGCGCGATCTCGCCCGTTCCGGGTTGTCCGTCTCCTCGCCGGGATGGCGCTCGTGAGTCTACAGCCACGAGCGTCGATCCGGACCTGAGCACCATCGTGGTCTCGGCGGCGATGGCGATGCCGGAGAGGCCGAGCGCCGCGAACAAGGCGACGGTGGGTCGTGAGTGCATCAATCGTGACGTCCTCGTGACCCCGATCGCGTCGAGGGTTCCGCCGCTCATGCTGCCAGCAGGATAAGAACACCGAGCAGGAGGAGGTTCATGGAGCGTCTCCTTCGGCGAAGGGGAAGGCGTGGGCCGCTTCTGAAGCGGCCCACGCCGGGGTGAGGACGCGGGGCGCGTCGGATGTGTCCTTGCCTCGCTGGGTTGCTCTCACGCAGCCGCAGCAGGCGGATAGCAAACCGGGCAACAGGGACGAAAGACGAGATTCTACGCACGCACCAGTACGTACGTGGTTCTACGGGGTGCGGCCGGGAAGAAACGCCCGATACGCGACCCCTCAGTACCGGTACTCGAAGACCACGCTGAACTACGTACTCGTGGACCCGACCGGGTGCCCGGCAACGGACGCCGTCAAAAGCGGGAGTGACACGGTCCTGACCCACTACCGGCCGAGCGTAGAGATTGAAAGATGGGACGTGCTCGCTTCAGAGACGCAGCAGTGAGGCTAGAGGGGCGAACGGGAAATCTCCCCTCGTCGGGACTCTCACCCGACCAGTTCACGGCAGGTAGTGAGGCTGCACGATGAGAAACTCGAACGGGGTATTTGCTCCGACCTCGAGCATTCCTCCTGTCGATTGGTACCCGGCAAATTACCGTTCAACTCCTCCGCTTCCTCACGCAATTCCTGCGTGACCTGAGCAATATCCCTGTCGCAGCGCCCAGGGACCCGAGGTACCAGGTATTCCTACGCAGGTGTTTGTACTCCTTGCATTTGCTAGGCCAGGCGGCGTAAGGCGGGCAGCATCTCCGCCATTCGCCCGCGCTAACGGCTCCCACGAGCGAACCTACGGAGCAGCGCATGCCGGCGCCCCGGCCCGCTTCCTCCGAGTCGTATTGAGAAGGCGCGATGACGCGATTCCTGCTCGGTCTGATGGCCCTCGGCCTCTTCGGCGCCACGCCACAAGCCTCAGCGGCCTGCCGGTGGTTCGGGACCCAGCTCCAATGCGACCTCGGTGGGAACCAGGTACTGATCGGCACGCAACAAGTGGCCGAGCCCGCCTACGCCGGGGCTTTGCGCGCACAGCCCCTGCTTCAGAGCGGCGAGCTCCTCGACGCCCGCGCATTGCCCGAGGGGCCCCTTCTCCGACTCGATCTCCAGAACATCGGCGTGTACCCGGGTTTCTGCCAGAAGTGGGGGAACGAGACCTACTGCTACTGAGCGGGGCGGCACATCTGAATCGGATAGGCGTCAAACACCAGCGACAAGGAACGCGCTGGCGGTCGCCAGCTCGACGAGCAACATTCTCCCCTCGACTAGGTCGGGCCGGCGCGCGCGGCCAACTCGAGTGCGCGTGACAGGCAACGTTCGGCCTCCTCCCACTCGCGAGTCGACGGTCCACCGTGACGGTTCTGGGACGGTTGCCCACGCAGACGATGGCGAGCCATCGCGCTCGGTGAGCGGCACGATGTTCGCGGCGGGCCCGCGGTAGTCGCTCGCGCGCTTGCCCGCGCGCCGGAGGTCGTCGAGGTCGATGATGTGGTAGCGGCGGAGCATCGACGGATGGTGGCGGCCCTCGCCGCCCCGACGACGCTCAGCGGGATCACGGTCGCCCTCGCCCGGCGCGGGATCCGCATTCCGATATGACCCCCGCGGGCTCGCCATGGCGGCCCCGATCCGCTAACAAGGCCCGACCGTGGTCTCGCCCAGCGTCACGAACGCCACCCGCGACGACCCCCACGTC
>WNEP01000069.1_pt1 | contig 109405 bp, 85 predicted proteins | sample 5399961 | NCBI WGS metagenome assembly WNEP01 (sample SAMN13153329, study PRJNA577476) | soil metagenome | isolation source: 20 cm grassland meadow soil pre-rain plot 5 | place: USA:California | collected 2015-09-08 | reverse complement strand
AAGCCGAAGAGGAAGACGACGGCCGCCGCGATCGGCGTCACGACGTAGAGGCCGGCGAGCGGCGAGCCCAGGACGAGCGAGGAGACGACGTAGATCGCGGCCAGCACGGCCAGCATGTTCAGGATCTTCCCGTAGGTCGTGTGCTCGTTCACGGCGAGGATCGTCGGACCGACGCCGCCTGCGACGAGCACGGTCGTGCCGGCCGGCGCGGGATGGTCCCGCAGCCAGGCCTGCGCCCGGCGGACGAGCGGACCGACCCGCGCGGAGTCGTCGCTGCGCAGGTAGGCGACCACGAGGGACTTCGAGAGCGCGCGGTCGGTGAAGCGCTCGAAGGCGGGCGAGTCGCCGAGGAACATGAGCTGGGCGAGCAGCTCCTGCGTGTCCGGGAGCCGGTAGGGCTGCGGGTCCTCCGGGTTGAAGGTGCGGTGCAGCGTCTTCACCAGGTCGGCGAGCGACGCGGTGCGCTCGACGAGCGGATCGCGCGCGAGCGCCTCCTGCAACGCTGCCTCGTGCCGGACCACCTCGAGGGTGCGCACGCTGCCCGGAGGACCGACGTAGAGTACCGTCATCGTCACCGTGCCCGGAAAGTGCTGCTCGATCGCCTCGAGATGCGTGCGCGCGACACCGCCGCGCGGCATGTAGTCGCGCGCCGACCCGTAGGTCCGGATACGCAGCGCGCCGGCGACGGCGAGCGCCAGGACGAGCGCAGCGGCGACCACCACCCCGCGGCCGCGCCGGCCGAGGATGCCCCGCGCGAGGAAGCTCAGGAAGGCGTGGGTCGGCCCGCCCTCGCCCGGCACGCGCCGCGGCGCGGGCAGGAGCGCGCGCAGCGCCGGGATGAACGTCATCTCCAGCAGGACGGCGCTCGCGATGCCGTACGAGCAGGAGAGGCCGAAGTTGCCGATCGAGCGCACCCCGAAGAGGGCGAGCGAGGCAAACCCGAGGGCAGCGGTCAGCCCGGCCGCCACCATGACCGGCCCCATCGCCACCGTCGAGCGGATCACCGCGTCGCGGTTGTCGTGCGAGCGCGCCACCTCCTCGCCGTAGCGCTTGAGCATCTGGGCCGAGTGCGCGGCCGCGACCGCGATCAGGAGGATCGGCACCGCGACGTTCCAGCCGTCGATGACGACGCCGGTGAAGCCCATCAGGCCGAGGCCCCAGACGGTGCTGAGCGTCGCGGTCAGCATGGGGACGAACATCCCCTGCAGGCTGCGGAACGAGAGCAGGAGCATCAGCGCGATCACGAGGAACGTGAACGGGATACGCACCGCGACCGCGCGGGACTGCTCCTTGTCGCTCATCGCGAGCACCGGCTCGCCCGCGAAGTAGAAGTCGAGCGGGCGATCACGATACGGCTCGACGAGCCGTGTCGTACGGCCGAAGACGTCCTCGGCGCTCGCGCTCGGCCAGAAGTCGAGCAGCACGAGCGCCGCCCGCTGGTCGCGGGTGACGAGCATGCCGTCGAGCTGGGGGTCGCTCTGCAGCCGCGCCCGCAGCGCGGCGATCTCTTCGGGTGTGCGCGGCACCTCCTTCATCAAATAGCCGACGCTGATCGTCCCGCCGCGGTCCTCTGGGTACCGCACGCTCGGGGCGGCGAGGCTCACCACGTTCTGCGCCATCACGTCCTCGAGCTCGAGCGCATCGAACGTCAGGCGCTGCACGACCTCCAGCACCTCGGGCCGCCACACGTCGCCCTCGCGGGGCACGACGGCCACGATCATCGTGTTGCGGCCGCCGAACTCGGTGCGGATCTGGCGATCGATCTCGACGAAGGGATGGCCCTGCGGCAGGCTCGCGTCGATGCTGAACTCGGCGCGCAGCCGCCGGATGCCGGCGAACATGCCGGCCGTCACGAGCAGGACGACGAGCACGACAACCGGGGCGCGGCGGATGAGGAAGCGGGCGTAGCGCTCGAGGGGCGGCATCGGCGCCGGCTGTCTTGTCCTCGTTCGGAGGCCGTTTTGCAATACGGCGCGAGCCCCGTAGCATCGCACCGGGCCGCGGAAATCCAGGCTGTGAAACTTGCCTGGTTGGAAGGGATCACAAAACGGGCGCGACACGCGACCGGATGCGACGCCGGGCACGCATTGCCGGGCGACGGCCCCCTCGCCCGTGAAGCTATCTTCCGGCTCGAGTTATATGCCAGAGGCTGGGACCTCCTCATGCCGCCCCTGCCGTTGCCGACGCCGCTGACATGGCATTCAAGAGGTCGAGGGTTCGACATTCGCTCGGTCTGACACATAGTTAGTACTCGATCAACTCAACCGCGCGCCGACCCGTCTCCGCCGCAGACCGTGGAAAATACGTCATCCTGGGCGGGTTCTGTACGAGTCTGGCCGACGCATGCGGGAACACCCGTAGCGAGCCGAGGGAATTTCTGAATGGACGGACGCGTCGCATCTCGGTTTACCCTCCCTGACGAAGGGTGCGGCAGCACCCTGCATAGCGATGATCACAGGGAACGCCACTTTGATGTACTCGTTGACCCGCAGATGCCGCCCCGCCGGCGGCTACTTCGTGGCGGTGGCTGCCCTCAGCGCGAAGGGTGCCGACCTTGAGCCTGGCATCGCGGTGGCCGTGGGGTGCGCGTGATGCGACCAGCTCACGGCCGGCGCGGACCGCGCACTCCCGGGCTCGTGCTGTCGGGTGGCGGGGCGCGGGGCGTGTTCCAGGTGGGGGTCTACGAGCGGCTGCTCGAGGATCCGCGCTTCGCGCGCGGCCCCGCAGTGATCTCCGGAACGTCGGCGGGCGGCATCAACGCGGCTCTGATCGCCGCTGGAAAATCGCCGCGCGAGATGCTCCAGTTCTGGAACGAGATCGCCGACCACCCGCCGGTCACGGCGAGCCCGGCCTTCTTCGACGGCGCACTGCGTACGCTCGTGCGTCTCGGCATCGACGAGGCGATCCGCTGGCTCAGCACGACCGGCCCGCTGCGCGCCTTCCTGCAGCGGCTGCCGCGCCACCTCCCGCGTTGCCCCGGGGGCCTCGTCGCCCCGTGGATCGAGTACCTGCTGACGTCGCGTTTCGAGCTCGTGAGCCGCTTCCTCGAGGGCATTCGCGAGCCCTTCCTCGTCGACACGGCCCCGCTCCGCGCCCGGCTGGTCGACGCGTTCCGCGGCGAGCGCGTGCCGAACCGCGGCGTCCGGCTCGCTCTCAACACGGTCGACGCCAACACCGGCCAGGTGGTGCGCTACGTGACGGCGCCGGTCCTGCCTTCGCCCGAGTACGTGGTCGTGGACGCGATCACGGTGGACATGGTTCTGGCGAGCGCGAGCATCCCGCTTCTCTTTCCGCCGGTGCAGATCGGCCCCCACCTCCTGTGGGACGGCGGGCTGCTCGTGAACACGCCGCTCGCGCCGGTGGTGGCCCTCGGCGCGGACGAGGTCGTGACCGTGCTGGTCACCGCGCCGCCCGAGCCCAATCCGGTGCCATTCGCCCACTTCGGGCGCGCCGTCGAGCGCATCGTCGATACCTTCCTCGAGAACGCCTACAACATCGACCGCAAGCTTCTTCTCGAACGAAACCGCGTGACGCGCCGGCACGGGGGCCGGTACCGCGACGTGGTCCTCTACGAGGCGGTGCGGCCGTTGCGCGACGCCTGCTTCAACGCGGGCTCGTACCTCTACTTCGAGCGTCGCATCCTGTCGGCGATGTACGAGGCGGGCCGGCGGGCGGCGAGCGACTGGCTCACCCGTGGGCCGCTTGTCGACCATCTCGACGAGCCGACGGTGAGCCGCGCCGCCCCCGTCGACTGACGGCCGGACGGCGCTCGACAGTTGCTACGCTGCAGGCGCGTACTCGTCGTACCGTGGAAGCTCGTCGGCGATCTCGTACCAGGGCGCCTTCGAGCCCACGAAGATGTGTGCCTGGGGTCGTAGGCCGGGGTCGTCCGCCGGCTACTTGTAGTAGTGCCAGCTCTCCCCGGGCTCGAGTACGACGATCCGCTGCCGGTCGATGCCGCGCTCGGCACACGCCTTGATGAACCGCTCGACGGGCCTGAGCGCGTGCCACCGGAGCGGAAAGCCGCCCTCCTCGCCGTAGCCCATCGGGATGAGCCGTCGGGCGCCGAGTACCGCGGCGGCGCGTGAGGCGTCGCCCGGTCCCATCTCGCGCGGGAAGCCGAGGAGCCTGAGGCCGCCGACCGGGAGAACCGCGGCGTCGAGCGCGGGGAAGACCGTCGCGACGTCGACCAGCTCGTCGAAGTAGCGCGTGTCGCCGGCGACGTAGACGGTGACGCCGCCGGCCGCGAGCACGTAGCCGTTCTCGGGAACGCCGTGGCGCGCCGGGACCGCGGTCACGTCGATGTCGCCGACGCGCGTCCGGTCCCACCAGCCGAGGTCGGTCACCCGCTGGAAGCCCAGGTGGGCGAGCCGCGCGTGCAGCTCCGGGCGCGCGATCACCTCGGGCACGGTCGCCGCGAGCCGGCGGAGCGCGCGGGGGTCGAAGTGGTCGTGGTGGCGGTGGGTCACGAGCACCGCGGCGAACGACGGCAGGCCGTCGGGCGTCAGGCCGAGCGGCTCCTGCTGGCGGATCATCCAGCCCGACTCGAACCACGGGTCGACGACGACTCGCGTCCCGCGCATCTCGAGGATGAGGGAGGCGTGCACGATGCGCGTCACGCTGAGATCGGCATCCGAGGGATGGTAGACGGAGTGGCGGGGGAGGGGGACGGCGGCGCAGGCCGCGGCGAGCGCGGCCGCCACGAGGAGGCGGTGCGGCCGCATCAGACCTTGCCGAGCTGGCGGAGCGCCTCGTAGAGGACGACGGCTACCGCCGTCGCGAGGTTCAGGCTCCGGACGTGCTCGCTGGCGATCGGGATGCCGAACGTGGTGTGCGCATGGGCAGCGCGGATGGCGGGCGGCAGCCCGCGGCTCTCGCCGCCGAAGACCAGCAGGTCGTCGTCCCGGTAGCGCACCGTGGTGTACGAGCGGGCGGCGCGGGCCGAGAAGCAGAGGAGGCGTCCCGGCGGGCGCGCGGCCGCGAAGGCTTCCCAGCTCCGGTGGCGCACGAGGTCGACGTGCGGCCAGTAGTCGAGCCCGGCGCGGCGCAGGTGACGGTCGGTGATCAGGAAGCCGAGCGGCTCGATCAGGTGGAGCGTCGCGCCGGACGCCACGCAGAGCCGGCCGATCGAGCCGGTGTTCTGCGGGATCTCGGGCGCGACGAGGACGACGTGCACGGGCTCAGGCGGCGGCAAGCCGGATGCGCCGCCCGCCGACGGGCAGCACGGCCTCGCCGCCGGGACCCGTCTCCGCATGGCGCATGAGGTCGTAGTACGCGGGCCGCAGCCAGCGGGCTTCGTGGGCGCCGCCCTTCACGCGGCAGTAGAGGACGTTCTCGGCGCCGATGCGCAACGTCGCCGGGTCGAGGGGCTCGCGGGTCTCGTCGTTGAGCACGACGGTGAAGCCCTGCTGCGGGCCGCCCTCGACCGCGGTCACGACCCACGGCGTGTCCTCGATGATGACGTCGGCCCGGTCTTCACCCAGCTCGAGCCGCGCCCGCCCGTCGGGCAGCACCTGCAGGGCGCGGCTGAAGAGCCGGCCGATGGCGCGGTTCGGGACGAGCTCGTCGTCGCTGTACCAGCGGCCGTCCTTGCCGAACTTGATCTTCCCGGAGCTGATCGCGGTGAAGCCGCCGCGCGCCATCAGATGCCCCCGGCGGTGTCGAGGACGAAGGTGACGGGCCCGTCGTTGACGAGCGCGACGGCCATCGTCGCCTGGAAACGCCCGGTGGCGACCGGACGGCGGGTGGCGCGGGCGCAGGCGACGAAGCGCTCGTAGAGCGCCTCCGCGCGGGCGGGCGGCGCCGCGCCGGTGAACGAGGGGCGGCGCCCCTTCGTGCAGTCCCCGTAGAGCGTGAACTCCGAGACGACGAGCAGCTCGCCGCCGACGTCCTCGAGCGAGCGGGCGAAGCGGCCCGCCCCGTCCTCGAAGATGCGCAGGCCGACGATCTTCCGACAGAGCGCGTCGGCGTCCGCCTCGGTGTCCTCGTGTCCGACCCCGAGGAGGACGCAGAGCCCGCGTCCGATGCCGCCGACGAGCTCACCGCCCACCGAGACCCGCGCCTCGGTCACGCGTTGCACGATGGCCCGCACCGGGCGGTTAAAGCACGATTCCCCGCCGATGGCGAGAAAACGCAGTCATTTCGCGGGCGGGACGGGCCGCGATCAGCGGCGCCTGATGGTGTAGTGCAGCCGGTACGAGCCGCCGGTCACCATGCACGTCTCGCCGCTCGGGCAGTCGGCGTCGGTCAGGCAGCGCTGCCCCGTCGACGTCGAGCAGCTCCCCCCCTCGCCGCCCACGCTCTGCGTGACGTAGGAAGCGGACCGCCCACGGGGCGGGAGCGCCGCGGCGGTGAAGGTCAGGTCGAGGGCGCCGACGTCGTGGCTCTCGGCGTTCTCGAGGCAGGCGAGGGTGTCCGTCGGGCCGAAGATCTCGATGTCCCGGCGGATCGACATGCCGTAGACAGACTCGCGGCAGTCCAGGCTGTGACCGGTCGCGTGCAGGCGAAGGACGCCGCCGGTGAGGGGGATCGCCTCGTCGTAGACGAGGCTCTGTGGTACGGTCGCCGGCGCGACGATCCCCTCGAGGCCGGCGAGCTTCTGCCAGTTGCCGTTCGCCTCGAGGAATACCTCCCAGCCGGGGATGGTGCCGCCGAAGGTTCGGCACGTCTCGCCCGGCGGGCACGGCGTCGCGCTGCAGTCCTGGGTCGAGGTCTCGGAGCAGCGCATGCGCTCGCTCACCGCGGGGTTCACGGGCTTGAGCGCGTTCACGATCTCGATCGCGGTCACCTGCAGGCGCACCTTCGCCAGCTGGGTGCGGTCGCCACGCCACCCCGCGATGATCGTCTTGCCGACCATGCTCGGCAGGACGCCGCCGACGGGTGCCGTCATGTGTACCACGGCGTGCACGAGCGGCGTCGGCCCGTCGACGAAGGTGGTCGTGACCGCCGGCTGAGGAAGCCCGAGCGGCGTGTGGTCGTACACCTTGACGCGCGGCGGGCGGGTCCCGTTCGCCGGCCGCGGCGGCAGCGGGATGTAGAAGGCCACGTTGCTCGTGTTCACGTTCGCGAGCGGCTGCGAGAGCGGGAAGCACTCGATCGTGGCCTGCTGGATCGAATTCGGCTGATGCGTCACGACGCAGCGGTCACCGGCCCCCCCGCCGTCGGGCGTGATCCAGATGTCGGTGCGGGTGGCGCGCCGGCCCGCGCGCCGGCGGCGGTTGAAGGAGTAGCCCCCGCCGAGGCGGGTCACGGCGACGGCCTGCGGCGGGTGGATCTCGCTGTGGTAGTTGAACACCGTGCCGGCGCAGGTCTCGCCCGGGAGACACGTCGGGCAGCCGGGCTGCGCGCAGTCGCTGTCGACGATGCACTGCTGGCTCATCGTGAACGAGCAGGTGCCGAGCGGGTCGGGGTCCGGGTGGCCGCAGTCCCAGATCCAGCGGCCCATGGTGGTGATCCGGTCGCCGTGGCCCGCCCACGCGAAGAGGGGGTACTTTCCGATCTCGAGCTCCCACTCGAGGGAGCCGGCCTCCTCGCCGTGCGGCCCGACGTTCCCCGTCGCGACGAGGCCCATGTCGGCGGCGTCGACGTCGATGAGCGTGTTCTGGTCGTCGCTGTCGTGGTTGCCCGGGTCGTCGCCGCCCTCGTTGATCTTCGCGAAAACGACCGTTCCGTGGAGCGCGACCGGATCCGACTCGGGCGGCAGATGCGACCCCACGTCGATCGCGGCCCACTCGGGATTGAGCAGGTTCAGCATCTCCGTCGGCGGCCCGGTGCGCGAGACGGGATAGCAGCCGCCGCCGTTCATCTGCGTTTGGGGGGAGACCGCCTCGTTGCTGTCGCGGTACGCCGCCAGGGCGAGCCGCGGAGCGATGAGCAGCAGGCCGACGGCAAGCAGCGTCTTCCTCTGCATGGGTTCCTCCAGGCGGGCGAACCTAGTGCCGCGCCGAAGCGGTTGTCCACGAAATTGTGGACGCTCCCCTATCGCCCCGGACAAAGAGACGCAATTACGCCTGCGGTTTCACCGAAGGACGTGACCGTGCACGCGGGTTACTCATGCGCTGAGCGAAACTGAAGAGCTCCGAGCGTCCCGATCGGCGGCGGAGGACACGGAAATTCAACGCATGACGAGCTCAGTTGATGAGAGCGGTGGGACGTAGCCGGATCTCTTGCCCAACGAGCCCGACGTTTCGATGACAGCCAGCGTACTCATCCATGACCGCGGAAATTGTGAAGGCCCGGTTACGGTACCGAGAAGATCGTTTCACATGACTTCGCACCGGCAGGGGGGTATCATGCCCCCGGTGCGGCTGGCCGCGATCGACGTCGGCTCCAACTCCCTGCACATGCTCGTGGCCGACGTCAGCCCGGATGGGCGGATCCAGGTGGTCGATCGCCTGAAGGAGATGGTACGCCTCGGCCGCCGTGCCTTCACGAGCGGCAAGCTCGATCGCGAGGCGGCGGAGCTGGCCCTGCGCACGCTCAAGACCTTCGAGCGTCTGGCGCGCGCGCGGCACGTCGAGCGCCTCGGCGCGGTGGCGACAAGCGCGGTACGCGAAGCGCGGAACGGCGCCGCCTTCGTCCGCTTGCTCCGGCGGGAGACGGGCATCCCGGTTCGGATCATCTCGGGTCCGGACGAGGCGCGTCTCATCTTCCGCGCCGCCCGCCACGCCCTCGGTCTCGACGGCGGCCCCCACCTGCTGGTCGACGTGGGGGGCGGAAGCGTCGAGCTCGTGCTCGTCCGCGACGGGCGGGCACTCTGGATGCGGAGCCTGCCGCTCGGCGTGGCGCGGCTGACCGAACGCTTCCTCATCGACGATCCGCCCCGGACCGGGCAGGTCCGTCAGCTCGAGAAGCATCTCCGCCGGGAGCTCGGCGAGGTGCTGGCGCGGGTGCGCCGGGCGGGAACCCTGCGTGCCATCGGGACTTCCGGGACGGTCAACGGGCTGGTCGCGATGGCCTGTGCGGCGCGCGGCGAGGACGTGGCGCGCCTGCACGGGGCGCGCGCCAGGGCGGCGGAGATCGCGCGCCTGAGGCAGCGCATCCTTGGCGCGGGCGCGGCGCGGCGAGCGTCGCTCCCCGGGATCGACACCAAGCGGGTGGATCTCATGCCGGCCGCGGTCGTGCTGCTCGACCTGCTGCTGGGGCAGGCCCGCATCCCCGAGCTGATGGCCTGCACGTGGGCGTTGCGCGAAGGACTGCTGCTCGAGCTCGCTGGATTGCGCTCCGGTCCCGGCGACGCCGCCAGCGTGCGCCGTCGCTCCGTCGAGGCGCTGGCGGAACGCTTCGCAGGCCCGAACGCGCATGGCCGCCAGGTGGCCCGGCTCGCCCTCGCCCTCTTCGATGCCACCGCCGACGAGCTCCGGCTGCCGCCTTCGGCCCGCGAGCCGCTCGAGTACGCCGCGCTCCTGCACGACATCGGCCATGCGATCGACCACGGCCGCCACCATCGCCACTCCGCGTACCTCATCCGGACGGGCGAGCTGCTCGGCTTCGAGCCGCTCGACATCGAGATGCTCGCCCTGGTGGCGAGGGGCCATCGAAAGCAACTTCCGAGCCCGTCAGACCCGGACGTCCAGGTGCTGCCCCCTCCGATGCGGCGGCGGGTGCGTGCGCTGGCCGCCTTGCTTCGGGTTTCCGACGCACTGGACCGGACCCAGTTCAGTGTGGTTAGAAGCATACGCACCTCGCATCGGGGAGGCCGCCTGCTCATCGAGGTGGACTCCGGCAAAGACAACGCGGAACTCGAGCTATGGGCAGCACAGCGACGGGTGGATCTTCTCGCCCGGCTTCTCGACCGGCCGGTCCTCCTGCGGCTCCGGCAGCGGACCACGCCGGAGATGCCGCGCGCGGCGATTCGCGCCTGAGCCGCTTGAGCGACAGCCTGCTCAACCTCCCGCACCCGTATCCGGGGCGGCTGATCGCGGTCGAAGGCGTCGACGGATCGGGCAAGTCCACCCAGCTCCTCCTCCTCCAGCGCTGGCTCGCGGCGCGCGGCTACCGGGTGCACTTCACGGAGTGGAACTCCTCGCGGCTGGTCCGGCGCTCGATGAAGCGCGGGAAGAAGAAGGACCTGCTCACGCCGACGACCTTCAGCCTGCTGCACGCGGTCGACTTCGCCGATCGTCTGACCTACCAGATCATGCCGCCGCTCAAGGCCGGGATGATCGTGCTGGCGGACCGCTACGCCTTCACGGCCTTCGGCCGTGACGTGGCGCGGGGTGTCCACCCCGAATGGGTCCGCGCGGTCTACAGCTTCGCCCCGCGGCCCGACCTGACGTTGTACTTCCGCGTGCCGATCGAGGTGTCGCTCGAGCGCCTGCTCGCCGGTCGTTCGAAGCTCAAGTACCACGAGGCCGGCATGGACCTCGGGTTGGCGGCGAATCCGGTGGAGAGCTTCCGGCTCTTCCAGAGCCGGGTGCTGGACACCTACGATCGCCTGACGGGGGAGTTCGGGCTCGAGGTCATGGACGCCACCGCCGAGATCAAGACGCTGCAGAAGGCCGTACGCCGCGTGGTCCAGGCCATGCTCCGCGACTATGACGGACCGCGGGACCGGAAGGGCCGGAATGGCTCCCGGCGCTAGGCGCAGGAAACGGTGGTACGGGCACGGACTCCCATACCTGAAGCTCGGCCCGCTGCCCGGCCACCTGATCGTGATCGAGGGGACCGACGGCGTGGGGCGGTCGACCCAGATCGAGATGCTGCGCTCGTGGCTCGAGGTCGAGGGCTACGCGGTGAGCAACACCGGCTGGACCCGCTCGCCGCTCCTCTCGGAGACGATCAACGAGGCGAAGGCGGGGCACTACCTCACGGTCACCACCTTCAGCCTGCTCTACGCCGCGGACTTCGCAGACCGGCTCGAGCATCAGATCATCCCGTCGCTCAAGGCGGGCTTCGTCGTGATCGCTGACCGCTACATGTACACGGCGTTCGCGCGCAACGCCGTGATGGGCGCGAACCCCGGCTGGACGCGCCAGCTCTTCGGCGTGGCGCTGGTGCCCGACCTCGTCCTCTACCTCGAGATCGACCTGGAGCACCTGGTGCCGCGGGTGCTGGCGGGCAAGGGAATGAACTACTGGGAGTCCGGCATGCATCTCGCGCTCGGCACCGACATCTTCGAGTCGTTCGACCGCTACCAGCGGCGCCTCCTCGAGGAGTACGATCGCCTCGCGGACGAGTTCCGCTTCGTCCGGGTCGACGCACGGCGCTCGGTGGAGGAGATCCAGGACGACCTCCGCGCCCACATCGCCCGCTACCTCGCCAGCGCCGGGCAGCTCGCCGTGGCGCCGCCGGCCGACGCGGGCGCGAGCCGCGGACGGTGAGGGGAGGCCGCCCTCGGGGGCAGGTCCGCCCGCGAGGCCTGCTGCTCTCGCCCAACGACCCGGCGGGGGAGGCGCTCGCGAGCGCGCTGCGGCTCCAGCTGCGGGTCTTCGCGCGCGAGGAGGCCGGTGCGCGCGCGGGCGAGGCCGAGCCCGTGCACCAGCTCCGCGTGGCCACCCGGCGCCTGCGTGCTGCGCTGCGCCTGTTCGAGCCCGTCCTTGGCGCCGGCACGGCGCGCCGCGCGTCCCAGGAGCTCGCGTGGCTCGCCGACGCGATCGGCGCGGTGCGCGACCTGGACGTGCTGCTCATGGCGATCGCGTCCCGCGGCCGGCGGCTCGATCCGGTCGAGCGGGATGCGCTCGCGCCGCTCGTGACCGTGCTCCGCGAGCGCCGCGCCCTCGCCCACGACGGCCTCGTTCGCACGCTCGAGGGGCCCCGCTGCCGCAGGGTGCTGACCCGCCTCGCCTCCCTCGGCGGCGTGCGACCGGACCTCGGCCTCGGCCAGATCGCCCGCGACCTGGCCGCGCCCCATCTCCGCGCCGTCCTGCGCGCCGGGAGGCGGCTCGACGACGACGCATCACCCGAGGCGTTTCATCGCCTTCGGGTGCGGGTGAAGCGGCTGCGGTACGCCCTCGAGACGCTGCGCGGTCTCGGCGGAAAGCGGCTCGTCCGGATGCTCCGGCTGCTCGAGCGGTTGCAGGACACGCTCGGCGCGCATCAGGACGCGGTCACTCAGATCGCGCGGCTGCGTGAGCTCGCGGATACGGCGTCGCTCCCGCCCGCCACGCTGCTCGCCATGGGAGCGCTCATCCGCGTGCTCGGACGTCGCGCCCGCCGGCGCCGGCGGCGATTTCCCGCCCTGTGGCGCCGATTCGACCGTGCCACGCTCCGGCGCGGTGTGCTCGAAGAGCTGTCGCGGCACAAGCGCGCCGCGCGCGTGCTGCGCCTGGTGCGGGCGACCGGCACATGACCGTCTATCTCCTCCGCCACGGAATCGCCGAGGACGCCCCTCCCGGGGGCGACGACCGGGCACGGCGGCTCACGCCTCGGGGCCGCGCGAGGATGGCGGTCGCCGCGCGGGGGATACGGGCCCTCGGCATCGAGTGCGGCGTCATCCTGACCAGCCCGCTGCCGCGCGCGGCCGAGACGGCGGCGATCGTCGCCGCGGCGTTCGAGCGCGCTCCCTCCCCCCGCGAGCTTCCAGCGCTCGCACCGGGGGTGCCGCCCGCCGAGACGCTGGCGGCGCTCCGGCCGTGGTCGCGCCACGAGCAGGTGATGCTGGTCGGGCACGAGCCGGGACTGTCGCGGCTCGCCTCCCTGCTGTTGACCGGGGCGCCCGATCGGCTCGCGATCGACCTCAAGAAGGGCGGGTGCGTCGCGGTCGAGGTCGAGAAGCTCGTACCGCCCGCCGGCGCCACCCTGCGCTGGGCGCTCACCGCTCGCCAGCTCAGGCGGCTGGGGCGCTAGGTCGCGCGGCCCTGATCGCGCGCGTTCCGTCCCTGGCAGCCGTCGACTCAAGTTCCGGCTCCAACGTGCCGAAAACCGCTGCGCCGCCGGGCGAGCGGAACCCGCATGCCTACCCGCAGCAAGATCCTCATCGTCGATGACAACCCCCGCAACCTGAAGATTCTTCGCACGATCCTCACCCGGCACTACCTGCTCGAAAGCGCCGGCTCGGGGGAGGACGCCCTGTCGCTCATTTCCGAGACGAAGCCCGATCTCGTCCTCCTCGACATCATGATGCCGGGGATGGACGGCTACGAGACCTGCCGCCGCCTCCGGGCGGACCCGCGGCTTCGCTGGATCAAGATCATCATGGTGTCGGCGAAGGCGATGGTCTCGGAGCGCCTGCAAGGCTACGAGGCCGGCGCCGACGACTACGTCACCAAGCCCTTCGACGAGGAGGAGCTGCTCGCCAAGGTCCGCGTCCACCTGCGCATGAAGTCGATCGAGGAGGTCGACGAGCTGAAGACCACCTTCCTCGGTCTGCTCCAGCACGAGACCCGCACCCCGCTCACCGGCATCCTGGGGGCCGCTGACCTTCTCCTGGACGACGGGCATGTCGACACCGCCGAGCGCAAGGAGCTGGCCGGCATGATCCACAGCAGCGCGGCCCGGCTGCACGACCTCCTGGCGAAGGTCGTGACCCTCGCCGAGCTCAAGTCCGGTACCCGGGATTTCGAGCCGACCTCGGTGGACCTGCCGATGGTCGTGCGGGACGCCGTCGCCGAGATCGGCGGAGAGGCCGCCGGCAACGGCGTGACCGTCCACTGTGGGCGGCTCGACGCTGCGCCCGTGCTCGTGGATCGCGCCTGGATGACGACCGCGATACGCGCGTTCCTCGACAATGCGATCCGCTTCAGCCCGCGGGACACGAGCGTCATGGTCGAGGTCTTGCGGCGCGACGGACGCGCCCGCCTCACGGTCGCTGACCGTGGCCGCGGGATCCCCGCCGAGTTCCTGCCGCGCCTCTTCGACGAGTTCGCCGTCCCCGATGCCGCCCATCATCACGAGGGCGCCGGGCTGGGCCTCGCCATCGCGCGGCGGATCGTGGAGGGCCACGGCGGGCGGATCGCGGTCGAGAGCAAGCCCGGGGCCGGCAGCACGTTCACCGTCGACCTGCCGCTCGCCCCAGAGGCACACGGGGCTGCCCAACCGACAGGAGGGCTACCATGAAGGGCATCGTCTTTACGGAATTCCTCGAGATGGTGGAGCAACGCTTCTCCCCCGACGTGGCGGATGCGATCGTCGACGCCAGCGGGGTGCCGTCGGGCGGAAGCTACACCGCCGTCGGTACCTACGATCATGGCGAGCTGATCGCGCTGGTGGCCGCCCTGAGCAGGGCGACCGGGCTCGCGATCCCCGTTCTGGTGCGGGAATTCGGACGGCATCTCTTCCGGCGGTTCGTCGAGCTCTATCCCCGCTTCTTCTCGGGTGTGGGGTCGGCGTTCGACTTCCTCATGGGCATCGAGATGCACATCCACACCGAGGTGAAGAAGCTCTACCCCGACGCGGAGCTGCCGAGCTTCGAGTGCTCGGCACCGGCGCCCGATCGACTCGACATGGTCTACCGCTCGTCGCGCCCGTTTGCGGACCTCGCCGAGGGCCTCATCCTCGGCTGCGCCGAGCACTTCGGGGAGCGGATCGCGATCGCCCGGGAGGCCCTGCCCGGCGAAAGCGGCGTGCGCTTCTCCCTCGAGCGTACCATCGCGGCGCCGTGCCCGACGTAGAGGCCCTTTCCCGGCGCGCCGAGCGCGAACGGCGAGCTCGCAAGGAAGCGGAGCGTCTCCTCGAGGAGAAGAGCGCCGAGCTCTACACGGCCCAGGAGGTCATCCGCCGGCACAACGAGCGGCTCGAGACCACCGTCCGGGAGCGCACCGCGCAGCTCGAGGCGGTCCTGCGGGACCTCGCGGGGGCGAAGGAGGCGGCCGAGGCCGCCAACCGCGCCAAGAGTGAATTCCTCGCCAACATGTCGCACGAGCTTCGCACGCCGCTGCACGGCATCCTGAGCTTCGCCCGCTTCGGCGTGCGCGGCAGCGCCACGGTCGGTCGCGACGAGCTGGAGGACTACTTCGAGAACATCGAGGACAGCGGGAGCACGCTCCTCCAGCTCCTCAACGACCTGCTCGACCTCGCGAAGCTCGAGGCCGGGAAGATGACCTTCGACCTCGTGGAAGCCGACCTCTGCCACGAGGTGCTCGACGCGGTGGACGAGTTTCGCTCGCTGGCCAGCGAGAAACACCTCGTCATCGAGTACGCCGGCGCCGAGGAAGGCGTCCTGGCGGCGGTTGACCGGGGCAAGATCCGCCAGCTCCTCCGCAACCTGCTCAGCAACGCCGTCAAGTTCTCCCCGGAGGGGAACGGGCGGATCACGGTGACCCTGCGACCCGGGGAGCGCCTGGTGAGGCTCACGGTGCGCGATCATGGCCCGGGTATCCCCGCGGAGGAGCTCGAGCTCGTCTTCGACAAGTTCGTGCAGTCGAGCAAGACGAAGTCCGCCGCCGGCGGGACGGGACTCGGCCTCGCCATCTGTCGCGAGATCGTCGAGGGACACGCCGGGCGGATCTGGGCCGAGAACGCCCCCGACGGCGGTGCGCTCTTCATCTGTGAGCTGCCCCGCCGCCTCACCGCCGCGGCCGGGTAAGTCGGTAGCGGCGGCCCGGCGCGTCCGCTATCATCACCGTTTCCAGATGATCCCGGACGTGCTCCACCTGGGGCCCATCCCGATCCACATCTTCGGCATCTTCCTCGCGCTCGCCTTCCTCGCGGCGAGCGCGGCGGCGTCGCGCGAGTTCGCACGCAAGGGATACGATCCGGCGCTCGGCTCCTCGGCGGTCGTGTGGGCGGCAGTGGGCGGCATCGTGGGCGCTCGGCTCTGGCTCGTGCTCGATGCGTGGCCGGAGTTCGTGCGCGCGCCGGCGGACTTCCTGTGGAACGGCGGCGGCTTCGTCTTCTACGGCGGGCTCGTGGGCGGCGCGCTGGCGGTGACCATCTTCTTCCGCCGCGCCGGCATCCCCTGGCTGCGCGGCGCGGATGTCGCCGCGCCGGCGATCGCCCTCGGGCAGGCGATCGGCCGCCTCGGCTGCCAGCTTGCGGGCGACGGGGACTGGGGGAAGGAGACGACGCTGCCGTGGGGCATGGCCTATCCCTACGCCGTGGTCGGCTGGGACAAGCCGGCGGGCGTGGTCGTGCATCCGACGCCGCTCTACGAGAGCGCGGCGTACTTCGCCGTGTTCTTCTTCCTCTGGCGCATGCGACGGGTGACAGCGCCCGAGGGTACGGTGTTCTGGTGGTACCTCCTCCTCGCCTCCACGGCCCGCTTCCTGGTCGAGTTCGTGCGCGTGAACGCACCGGTGGCGCTCGGCCTCACGGAGGCGCAGCTCACGAGCCTGGTCCTCCTCGGCATCGGGGGATGGCAGCTCCTCGCGCAGCGGCGGTGGCACGCCGCCGAGGCCTGACCGTCGGGCTCACCGCGGCGGCGATCGGACTCGCCGCCGCGGTGGGGCTCGTCTGGCTCCAGCACCGGGGACCCCGGCTCGCGCCCGACTTCGCCGTGCCCGACCTCTCGGGACAAGCCGTTCGCCTCTCGGCATTGCGCGGCAAGGTGGTTCTCCTGAACCTGTGGACGACCTGGTGTCCGCCCTGCCGCGAGGAGATGCCGTCCATGCAGCGGCTGTACGAGCGGCTGCGCGATCGCGACTTCCAGCTCCTCGCCGTCAGCCAGGACGAGGATGGCAAGCGGGTGGTCGAGCCGTTCGTCAAGGAGATGCGGCTGTCGTTCCCGGTGCTGGTCGATCCCGACCACCAGGTGGGGGACCGCTACGGCGTATGGGGATACCCGGAGACGTTCGTGATCGACCGCACCGGGCATGTCGTCGAGCGCGTGATCGGGCCGCGCGACTGGGCGTCGCCGGAGCAGGTGGCCTTGCTCGAGGCCCTCATCGCCGCCGGCGAGGCCGGGGCCGCTTCGGCCGAAGCACGCCGCGGGCCTTCCTGAGGTCGGAGACGTGCAGGTAGATGACCGCCTTCCCGCCTCCCGCCGGTCCGCTGCCGTACGCATACTCGATGTTGATGCCCGCCCGTCCGAGCCGGCGCGCGATGTCGGCGATCGTCCCGTCCTCGTCCGGAACCTCGACCGCCAGCACGTCGGAGGTGAAGGCCAGGACGCCGCGGTCCCCGAGCAGGTGGAGCGCGCGCCGCGGGTCGCTCACGACCAGGCGGACGACCGCGTGATCCACCAGGTTCGCGACGGTGAGCGCCCGGATGCTCACCCGGTGCCGCGCGAGGTCTGCCGCGAGCCTGGCGAGGACGCCGGCCCGGTTCTCGAGGAACACCGAGAGCTGAGTCGTCACCTGCATGGGGTCCCGGCTCCCGTAGCGAGGGGCCGATGGGTTTGCAAGCGACACGCGACTTCGGCCTTGCCCGAGCGGGGGCGGAAGGCTAGAGGTGATTCGTTTTCGAGCCGTTTTTCTCTCGGCCCGTCGGCCAGTATAGTCGTCGGCGGGCCATGAAGGAGCCGAGCACCCGATGAAGAGCAAGCGCGCCCCGTGGGTAGCAAGCGTCGGCCTGGCCGTCCTGGTGGCCGTCCTCTTCTCGAGCGGCGGTCAGCCCGCGCGGGGGGGCGCCGCGGCCAAGGAGTCCTACGAGGGCCTCGAGACCTTCACGAACATCCTCTCCATCATCCAGAAGAACTACGTCGACGACGTCCAGACCAAGCAGCTCATCGAGGGCGCGATCAACGGCATGCTCGCCTCCCTCGATCCGCACAGCGCCTACCTGACACCCGATCTCTACAAGGAGCTCCAGGTCGATACCAAGGGGAGCTTCGGCGGGCTCGGCATCGAGATCACCAACCGCAACGGCCTGCTCACCGTCGTGTCGCCGATCGAGGACACGCCCGCCTATCGGGCCGGTGTCAAGTCGGGCGACCAGATCATGAAGATCAACGGCGAGTTCACCAAGGACATGACGCTCGTCGATGCGGTCAAGAAGATGCGCGGGCCGAAGGACACGAAGGTCACGCTCACCCTCAAGCGCGAGAACACGCCCGAGGTCTTCGACGTCACCATGACGCGCGAGATCATCAAGATCCAGAGCGTCAAGTGGAAGAAGCTCGAGCCCGGCTACGGCTACGTGCGCCTGACGCAGTTCCAGGAGCGGACCGACGACGACCTCGAGCGGGCGCTGAAGGCGCTCGACAAGGAGACGGCCGGCCTGCAGGGGCTCGTGCTCGACCTGCGCAACGACCCGGGGGGCCTCCTCACCCAGGCCGTGCGGGTGGCCGACCTCTTCCTCGAGTCCGGGCTGATCGTCTACACCGACGGCCGGCTCGAGAACCAGAAGCAGAAGTACTTCGCCCGCAAGCCGGGTACCTGGAGCGACTTCCCGATGGTGGTGCTCGTGAACGGCGGCACCGCGAGCGCCTCGGAGATCGTGGCGGGCGCGCTCCAGGACCACAAGCGGGCGCTCGTCCTCGGTACCCAGACCTTCGGCAAGGGCTCGGTGCAGACCATCCTCCCGCTCGACGACAACTCGGCGCTCAGGCTGACGACCGCCCGCTACTACACGCCGAGCGGCCGCTCGATCCAGGCGCTGGGCATCGTCCCCGACATCGTGATGGACCAGACCACCCTCCTCGCCAAGGCGGAAAAGCCGGGCGGCGCGCTGCTGCGCGAGGCGAACCTGCCGCGGCACCTCGGGCACTCGAAGGGCGACCGCGACCTGCCGGCACCGGCCAAGGGCGACGACGCCCCGGGCGGCGCGCCGGGCGAGAGCGCCATCAACGTCAAGGAAGGCGAGCTCGGCTCCGACCCGCAGCTCGACCACTCGCTCGAGCTGCTCAAGAGCTGGCAGGTCTTCAAGACGTTCGTCGCTCGCCGGGACGGCTGAAGCCGGCGGGCTGCTCGCCGCCAAAGGGCCCCGCCTCTCCGCAGTGCATCGTGGGTCGCGCTGATCCATGATAATGCGGAGGCGATGCTGCGCGCCGGGCGAGCCCCTCGCATCCTCAGCGTCACCGAGCTCGCGCAGCTGCTGCGCGGCGCGCTCGACGCGGGGGTCGGTACGGTGTGGGTGGCGGGGGAGATCTCCAACCTCAAGCGGCCTGCCTCGGGACACCTCTACTTCACGCTGAAGGACGACCGGACCCAGCTCGCGGCGGTGATGTTTCGCAGCGCCGCGCAGGTCCTCGTCTTCCAGCCTGTCGACGGGATGGACGTCGTCGTCCGGGCGCGCGCCGACCTCTATCCGGCGCGCGGCGCGCTCCAGCTCTACGTCGAGGCGATGGAGCCGCGCGGCCTCGGCGCCCTCACGCTCGCCTTCGAGCAGCTGAAGGCGCGGCTTGGCGCCGAGGGGCTGTTCGCCGACGCGCGCAAGCGGCCGCTGCCACGCTGGCCGCGGGCGGTCGGCATCGTGACCGCGCTCCACGGCGCGGCCATCCACGACATGCGGACGGTGCTCGCGCGCCGCTGGCCCGCGGCGGCGGTCGTGCTCCGGCCGGTGCGCGTCCAGGGACGAGGCGCGGCACGCGAGATCGCGGCCGGCATCGAGGACCTGAACCGGCTCGCCGATGTCGACGTGGTGATCATCGGCCGCGGGGGCGGGTCGCTCGAGGACCTGTGGGCGTTCAACGAGGAGGTCGTGGCGCGCGCGATCGCGGCGTCCACGGTGCCCGTGGTCTCCGCGGTCGGCCACGAGGTGGACTTCACGATCGCCGACTTCGTCGCCGACGCGCGCGCCCCGACGCCGACGGCCGCCGCGGCGCTCGTCGTGCCCGATCAGGCCGAGGTGGTGGGCGCGCTCGCCCGGGCCGAGGCCGGGCTCCGTGGCGCGCTCGCCCGCCGGGTCGGGCAGGCCCGCGAGCGGCTCGTCACGCTCGACAGCCGGCTCGGCGATCCGGCGCGGCGGCTCCGCGACCTCACGCTCCGGGTCGACGACCTCGGGGCGCGGGCGGATCGCGCGCTCATGCGGCGGCTCGCCTGGGACCGCCGCGAGCTCGCGGCGCTGGGCGCACGGCTCGAGCGGGGCGGCCCGCCCGCCCGCCTCCGCGGCGCTCGCGAGCAGCTCGACGCCGCGATGGGCCGGCTCCGCTTCGCGGCCGCCATGCGCGTACGCCACGCGCGTGCCGCGCTCGAGCGAACGGCGGCGCAGCTCGACGCCCTCTCGCCGCTCGCCTGCCTCGAGCGCGGCTACGCCATCGTCCGCCGGGGCGACGCCGCCGGCCCGGTCGTGAGCGACGCGGCGGCGCTCCGAGCGGGCGAGACGGTGGCGCTCGTCTTCGCCCGCAGCCGCGCTCGCGCGCGCGTCGAGGACACGGAGGGCTGATGGCCGAGGAGGCACCCAGGTTCGAGGAGGCCCTGGCCGAGCTCGAGGGGCTCGTGCAGCGCCTCGAGAAGGGCGAGCTGCCGCTCGAGGAGTCGCTCGCCGCGTTCGAGCGCGGCGTCAACCTCGTCCGCCTCCTGACCCAACGGCTCGCCGAGGTGGAGCAGCGGGTCGAGGTCCTGCTCAAGACCGAGGCCGGGAGGCTCATCCGCCGCCCACTGGAGGACGAGGAGCCGTGAGCGACGCCGAGCTGGCTCGCTACCTCGCCGCGCGGCGCCGGCTCGTGGACAATGCGCTGCGCGCCTGCCTGCCGCAGGGGCGAAGCCGGCTCGGGCAGGCGATGCGCTACAGCCTGCTCGGCGGCGGCAAGCGGCTGCGCCCGATCGTCGCGCTCGCCGCCGCCGAGGCGGCGGGCGGCTCGGCGCGCCAGGTGCTCCCGTTCGCATGCGCCCTCGAGATGATCCACACCTACTCGCTGGTGCACGACGATCTTCCGGCGATGGACGACGACGACCTGCGCCGCGGCCGCCCGACATGCCACAAGGTGTACGGCGAGGGGTTGGCGATCCTGGTCGGCGACGCCCTCCTGACCGAGGCGTTCGGCTTGATGGCCAGCGCGCGAGGTGCCCCCCGGGCGCTCGAAGCCGTTGCCGAGGTGGCGCGCGCCGCCGGCGCGGCCGGCATGGTGGGCGGCCAGGCGCTCGATCTCGCCGCCGAGGGCACGCGGGCGACGCTCGCCACGCTGCGCGCCATCCACGCGCGCAAGACGGGTGCGCTGTTCCGCGTCGCGGCGCGCACCGGCGGCCTCGTCGCGGGTGCGGCCCCCGCGGTCCTCCGCCGTCTCACGGACTACGGCGAGCACCTCGGGCTCGCGTTCCAGATCGCCGACGACATCCTCGATGCCGCGGGCGGCCCCGAGGCGGACGGTCGCACGGACCGGGAGCTCGGGAAGGCGACCTATGCGGCGGTGCTCGGTACCGCCGGCGCCCGGTCGCATCTCCTCCGGGCCCGCGACCGGGCGCTTGCAGCGCTGGCGCCGCTCGGCCCGAAGGCGGCCCCGCTCCGGGCACTGGCGGGGCACGTCGTGGCGCGCACGGAGCCCGCGGCCTGGTAGTCGTCATGGGAAGGGTCCGCATCGACCGCCTCCTGGTCGAGCGCGGCCTCGCCACCAGCCGGGAGCGTGCGCGCCGGCTGGTCATGGCCGGCGACGTGCTGGTCGGCGAGCGGCCGGTCACCAAGCCAGGGACGGAGGTGCCGGAGGACGCACCCGTCCGGGTGCGCGGCGAGGCGCCCTTCGTGGGCCGGGGAGGCGAGAAGCTCGCCGGCGCGCTCGACGCCTTCGGGATCGACGTCGCCGGCCGGACGGCGCTCGACGTCGGCGCGTCGACCGGCGGGTTCACCGACTGCCTCCTCCAGCGCGGCGCGCGGCGGGTGATCGCCGTCGACGTGGGCTACGGCCAGCTCGCCTGGCGGCTCCGGCAGGACGCACGCGTCTTCGTCCTGGAGCGGACGAACGTCCGGGCGCTCGGACCGGAGATGCTCCCCGAGACGCCCGACCTCGCGACCATCGACGTGTCGTTCATCTCGCTGACGCTCGTCCTGCCCCGGGTCGCCGCCGTGCTCGCGCCGGGGGCCGCGGTGCTGGCGCTCGTGAAGCCGCAGTTCGAGGTGGGCCGGGGACAGGTCGGCAAGGGCGGCGTGGTGCGCGACCCGGCGGCGCGGGCGGCGGCCGTGACGCGCGTGCGCGAGGCGGCGGAGGCGCTCGGCTTCGGCGTGCGCGGCGAGGCCGAGTCGGTGCTGCCGGGTCCGAAGGGAAACCGCGAGGTGTTCCTCTGGCTCAGTCGATCGCGTGCGGATCGCTGCGCATGATGAGGCCTTCGTAGGCCTCGTGCCCGCCCACGTCCTCGCGCTCGATGCGCTGGAGCAGCTCGACGGTCTCGGGCTCGTCGGGATCCCAGTGGACGATCTGCTCGATGAGACGCTTGCGCTTGCGCTGCGCGGTCTGGAGCGCGGCCACGGCGCGCTGCCACTGGTTGCCGCCCGGCGCGGGTTCGGGCTCCACGGCCGGCGCGGTGGCGCCGAGGAGCGCCAACCGGTCGCGCAGCCAGCCGGCGTGCCGGGTCTCGATCTCCGCCAGCCTGCGCAGGGTCTCGGCCACCTGTGGATAGCGCGCCCGCTCGGCGTGCTGGAGGAGATGCACCGCTTGCTCGGCCTCCGCGCGATAGTCCTCGAGCAGATCGCCCACCAGGTCGCGCGGTACCTCGCCCGCGCCGAACAGCCGCGACCAGAGTCCCACTCCGCCGCGCCTCGTAGCGGTCGGGCGGCGGCAAGTCAAGGTTCGTCGCGGGCGCCGAACCGCGTTTCAGCACGGGTTTCCCTCGCGTCGGTTTTCAGTTAGAGATTCCCCCAAGGAGGACTGTTTCTCGATGGCCCGTATCACCGTGGAAGATTGCCTGGAACGCGTGCCGAACCGCTTCGAGCTCGTCCTGCTGGCCGCCCGCCGCGCCAAGCAGCTCTTGAAGGGTGCTCGGCCGCTGGTCGAGTCGGACAACAAGGAGATCGTCACCGGGCTCCGCGAGATCGCAGCCGACAAGGTCCGGCTGCGCTACAACGAGTGACGCGGCCCGTGGTGGCTCGCGGATGGCGAACCAGAAGGATCTCTACGCCGTCCTCGGTGTTCCGAAAGACGCCAAGATCGAGGACGTCAAGAAGGCGTACCGCAAGCTCGCCCGCAAGTATCACCCCGACCTGAACCCGGGGAACAAGCAGGCCGAGGAGCGGTTCAAGGAGATCTCCTTCGCGCACGACGTCCTCTCCGACCCCGACAAGCGCAAGCTCTACGACGAGTTCGGGTCGGAGGGCCTCCAGCCCGGCTTCGACGCGACCCGCGCGCGCGAGTACCGGCGGTGGGCCGAGAGCGGTCATGGGTTCTCGTTCCGCCGGGGCGCGGGACCGGGCTTCGATTTCGAGAGCTTCGGCTCCGAGTCGCCCCGCGGTCGGCGGCGGGCGGACGACGAGCGGGGCTTCGCCGACATGCTGAACGAGATGTTCGGCGGCCTCGGGGGCTCGGGAGCCGGGACGGCGGAAGAGGGCGGGCAGAGCATCGAGTATCCGCTCGAGGTCGACTTCTGGGACGCGATTCGCGGCACGCGGACCGCGGTGACCGTGCGCCGCCCCGTGCCCTGTCCGGACTGCCGCGGGACCGGGCGGCAGGGTCGCCGCGCGTGCACGCGCTGCGCCGGGACCGGGCAGACCGAAGAGCGCGAGCGTCTCACGGTCAAGATCCCGCCCGGCGTGAGCGACGGGGCGCGCGTCCGGGTGAAAGGCAAAGGCGGTGCACCTCGCGGCGGGGGCAAGCCGGGCGACCTCTACTTCGTCGTCAAGGTCCGGCCGCACGCGCACATCCAGCGTGAGGGCAAGGATCTCACCATCGAGGTGCCGGTGACGATCGGCGAGGCGATGCTCGGCTCGACCATCACCGTCCCCACGCCCGACGGCCGCGTGCAGCTGAAGGTCCCGAAGGGCAGCCAGAGCGGGCAGCGGCTCCGGCTGAGCGGTCGCGGCGTGCCGGACCCCAAGGGCGGTCCGCCGGGCGACCTCTACGTGCGCCTCATGGTGCAGGTCCCGAAGAACGGCAGCGCCGAGCGTCTCCGGGAAGCGGTCGAGACGCTCGAGCGCGCCTACGGCGAGAATCCGCGCGCCCGTCTGACCCTCTAGCGTCCCATGGCGGACAACGACCGCGACATCGAGCTCGAGGATCAGCCCGCGGCATCGGCGCTCGCGGAGGCGGAGCGGAAGGAGTCGGCCGAACGCGCGAGCGCGCTCGTTCCCGCCGACGCCCTCCAGCGCTACCTCGCCGAGATCCGCCGCATCCCGATCCTTTCCCGCGAGGAGGAGCACGCGCTCGCCCTGCGCTGGCGCGAGCAGGGCGATCGGCAAGCCGCCTGGAAGCTGGTGACGTCGAACCTGCGGCTCGTCGTGCTCGTCGCGCGCGAATACCAGCGCGCCCTCCACAACCTGCTCGACCTGATCCAGGAAGGCAACGTCGGGCTCCTCGAGGCGGTCAAGAACTTCGACCCGTACCGCGGCATCCGCTTCCCGTCGTACGCGGTCTGGTGGATCCGCGCCTACATCATCCGCTACATCATGAACAACTGGCGGATGGTGAAGGTGGGGACCACCCAGGCGCAGCGCAAGCTCTTCTTCAACCTGCGGAAGGAGCGCGAACGCCTCGAGCGCGAGGGCTTCTCGCCCGCTCCCAAGCTCATCGCCCAGCGGCTCGACGTGAAGGAGAAGGACGTGATCGAGATGGAGCAGCGTCTGGCGGCGCGCGACATCTCGGTCAACGCCCCCCTCGAGCCGGGCGAGGACGCGACGCTCCTTGATTTTCTGCCGAGCTCCGCGCAGACTGCCGACGCGGTCGCCGACCAGGAGTACCACCACCTCGTCCGCGAGAAGGCCGAAGAGTTCAAGCGTACGCTCAAGGGAAAGGACCGCGTGATCTACGAGCGCCGCCTGGAGTCGCTCATGCGCGACGAGGACCCGGTCACGCTGCAGGAGATCGGTGAGGAATACGGCATCAGCCGCGAGCGCGTGCGGCAGATCGAGGCGCGCCTGAAGAAGCGGCTCGGCGACTACCTCCGCGAGCAGATCCCCGACATCAAGGACATCGAGTTCGGAGCCTGACCATGCCGATGCACGGTGGCCGGATCGTGGCCCAGGCGCTCCGGCGCGAGGGCGTGTCGTACGTGTTCACGCTCTGCGGCGGGCACATCATGTCGATCTACGACGGCTGTCTCGACGAGGGCATCGGCGTGATCGACGTCCGCCACGAGCAGTCGGCGGCGCACGCCGCCGACGGCTGGGCGCGCGTCACCGGGCAGCCGGGGGTCGCGCTGGTGACCGCCGGCCCGGGCACCACCGACGCGGTCACCGGCATCGCGACGGCGTGGCGCGCCAACATCCCGATCGTCGTGATCGGCGGCCAGGCGCCGCGCTTCTTCCAGGACATGGGCGGCCTCCAGGACATGCCGCACGTCGACATGATGCGGCCGATCACCAAGTGGGCGGTCTCGGTGCCGAACGCGCGGCGGCTCGGCGAGTACGTCGCCACCGCCTTCCGCGTCGCCACGACGAACGTCCCCGGTCCCGTCTTCCTCGAGATGCCGCTCGACATGCTCTTCGAGCAGGTCGAGGAGCGCGAGGTGGTGGCGCCCGAGAAGTCGCGCACCGAGGCGGCGGTCGGGCCCGATCCCCGCTACGTGACGCGCGCCTTCGAGCTGCTGCGGGGCGCCGAGCGACCCGTGTGTCTGGTCGGCAGCCAGCTCTTCTGGTCGCGCCGGCGCGAGGCGTACCCCGAGTTCGTGCGCACCTTCGGCATGCCGATCTACGTGAACGGCCAGGCGCGTGGCAGCCTCGACCCCGACGACCCGCACTGGTTCCTCCAGACCCGCAAGGAGGCCCTCCGCCGGGCCGACGTGGTCGTGATCTTCGGCACCCCCCTCGACTTCCGGATCGGCTACGGGCGCGCGTCGCACGTGAACGCGGCGGCCAAGCTGATCCACGTCGACCTCGACGGGCGGGAGCTCGGCAAGAACCGCGGCTGCGACGTCGGCCTCATCGGCGACACCGGGCTCGTCATGGAGGCGCTCACGGACTGCGCGCGCGCCGCGCGCTGGAGCCCCGAGCTGTCGCGCGGCTGGCTCACGGAGCTGCGCGCGCTCGAGCGGCAGAAATGGGAGGGGCTCCGTCCCCAGCTCACTTCGGACGACGTCCCGATCAACCCGCTGCGGGTGTGCGCCGAGGTCGACCGGCTCATCACGCCCGACACCATCGTCGTGGGCGACGGCGGCGACTTCGTCGGCGCGGCGGCCAACGTGCTCCGTCCGCGCGGCTTCGGCCACTGGCTCGACGCCGGGCCGCTCGGCACGCTCGGCGCCGGCCCCGGCTATGCGATGGCGGCCAAGCTCGCCCGGCCGAAGAGCGACGTGATCGTCGTGTACGGCGACGGCGCCTTCGGCCTCAACATGATGGAGTTCGAGGCCTGCATTCGCCAGAAGATCAACATCGTCGGCGTGATCGGCAACGATGCGGCCTGGACGCAGATCCTGCGCGGGCAGGTGCAGATGTACGGGCCCGACCGCGTGCCGGCGACGCGGCTGGCCCACAGCCGCTACGACCTGATGGTCCAGGCGCTCGGCGGGCACGGGGAGTGGGTCGAGCGGCCCGCGGACCTCCGGCCGGCCCTCGAGCGAGCGCTCGGCGCGGGCAAGCCGGCGCTGGTCAACGTGAAGATCGGCACCAGCGACTTCCGCAAGGACGCGATCTCGGTCTAGCGGGCGGCCGTGGACCGGACCGCCGGCATCATCGTCATCGGCAACGAGATCCTCTCGGGCAAGGTGGTCGACACCAACTCGCCCTTCCTCGCCCGCGAGCTCCGGAGCCTCGGCGTCACGCTGCTCCGCATCCTCACCATCCCCGACGACGTCGAGACGATCGCGGCCGCGGTGCGCGAGTTTCACGGCCGCTTCGACGTCGTGTTCACGTCGGGCGGCGTCGGCCCGACGCACGACGACGTCACCATGGAGGGGGTCGCGCGCGGCCTCGGCCGCCGGGTCGTCCGCCATCCGGCGATCGAGGGGCGGCTGCGCGAGTACCTGAAGGACAAGGTGAACGCCGCCCGCCTGAAGATGGCGGAGGTCCCCGAGGGCAGCGAGCTGATCGTCGATGCGCGGCTCGGCTTCCCGACCGTCCAGTGCGAGAACGTCTACATCCTGCCCGGCATCCCGGAGATCCTCGAGCAGAAGTTCGCCGCGCTGCGCGACCGCTTCGCCGCCTCACCGTACTTCCTGCGCGTCGTCTACACGCGCGAGAGCGAAGGCTCGATCGCCGAGCACCTGCACGCGACGCTCGCCGCCTTTCCGGACCTGCTGCTCGGCTCCTATCCGAAGATGGCGGACCCCGAGTACGCCGTGAAGCTGACGCTCGAGTCGAAGGACCGCGAGTACGTCGAGCGGGCGCTCGAGCATCTGCTCGCGCTCCTGCCGAGCGGGGCGGTGGTGCGGACGGAGTAGGACCCGGCGGGGGGAAATCGCTCGCGCAGGTGCGCCGGATCCGCTAGAAGCGGTCTCGGGACCGGGAGACGGCGGTCCAAGAGGAGGGGTTATGAAGAGGAGGAGAGGGTTTGCCGCGGTGCTGGCGTTGGGCGCTTGTCTGGCTACGGCTGCGCCCGCGCGCGCGGGGTATCTCGAGGACGCGGGATGGGGGACGCTCACGGTCCTCACGAACGTCGTCTACATGCCCGCCAAGATCACCTACGCGACGCTCGGTGGCCTGACGGGTGGGTTCGCCTTCGCGCTCACGGGCGGCGACCTGAAGACCGCGGAGACGGTGTGGGTGACGTCGATGGGCGGCACCTACGTCGTGACGCCGCGCATGCTGCAGGGCGAGGACCCGATCGCCTTCGCGGGAACCCCGGGCGGCGAAGCCGACACCAGCCCGACGGCCGACGGCGGGACCCCGCAGGGCGTGCGCGAGCAGAGCCTCGGCGGCAGCTGAGCAGGTCAGCTCTGCGAATTGACCGTGTCGCGGCGCGCGTGAAATAGTCCGCTGACGGCCCGCCACGGGCCGGCCTACGAGGTTGCCCCGCCCGACGCGCGCCGCCGTGATCACCGGCTGCGGGGTCGTCTCCCCGCTGGGTACGGGTTTGCGCGCTTTCTGGGAAGGACTCCTTGCGGGCCGCTCGGCCGTGGGGCCCATCGCCGGCTTCCCGGCGGACGACCTCGCGCCCCGCGCCGCGGCGGAAGTCCGCGACGTCCCGCGCACGGACCCGGACCGCGCCGGCGCGTTCGCTCTCGAGGCGGTCACGGAGGCGCTGGCCGATGCCGCGCTCGAGCCCGCGTCGGTCGACCCGCGGCGACTCGGGGTCGCGCTCGGCACGACCCTCGGCGGCATGCAGCTCTTCGAGCGCTGGCTCGACGGGGAGCCGACCGAGGGGCTCGCGCAGATCCCGTACTACGCGCCCGCCGTGCGTGTCGCGCGCCGGCTCGGGTGCCGCGGCCCGGTCGCGACACCGCAGCTCGCCTGCGCCTCGGGTACGCATGCGATCGCGCTCGCCACCGACTGGGTGCGCTCCGGCCGCGCCGACGTGGTGCTCGCCGGGGGCGCCGACCTGCTCTGCCGGTTCGTGGTGGCAGGCTTCAACTGCCTGCGGGCGACGGCCGAGGCGGCACGCCCCTTCGATGCCGCGCGCCGCGGGCTGGTCCTCGGCGAGGGTGGCGCGGTCGTGGTGGTGGAGGATGCCGGGCATGCGGCGCGGCGGGGAGCGCGGGTGCGCGGGCGCGTGCTCGGCGTCGGCGCCGCGGCCGACGCGACGCACATGACCGCGCCGGACCGTGAGGGGCGCGGCGCGGCGCGGGCGATCGAGGCGGCGCTCGCGGACGCGGACGTGGCGCCCGCGCGCGTCGGCTTCGTCTCCGCGCACGGCACCGGTACGCCCTTCAACGACGCGATGGAGGCGGTGGCGATCACGCGTGTCTTCGGCCCGCGCAAGGTTCCCGTCAACTCCATCAAGGGAGCGATCGGCCACACGCTCGGCGCGGCCGGCGCCTTCGAGGCCATCCTCTGCCTCCAGGTCCTGGCGGAAGGGCTTGTCCCGCCGACGGCCGGTCTCGCCACCGTCGATCCCGCCTGTGCCGGCCTCGACCTGGTGTACGGCGAGCCGCGACGCCATCCGGCAGAGACTGCCATGTCGACCTCGTCGGGCTTCGCCGGCGTGAATGCGGCCCTCGTCCTCGGGCGGGCGGGATGAGCGCGGCCGTCGCCGTAACCGGCGCCGGGGCCGTCATCAAGCGCAGCCAGGAGCCCCGACGCCTGCCACCGGACTCGGCGCTCGTCATCGGCCCGGACGGCAGCATCCCGCTCGGCCACCTCCCGGAGGCGGTGCGCGGGCGTGCGGCGCGCGCCGAGCGCGTCACCCAGCTCGTGCTCGCCGCCGCGGGCCGGGCGCTCGCGGCGGCGGGCCTCGACGCCGCGGCGCCCGAGACGCGGGCCGGCATCGTGCTCGGCACGGCGTTCGGGTGCTTCTTGACCAACGCGGCCTACCAGCGCCGGCTCGCGGCCGAAGGGCCCGCCGGCGCGAGCCCCCGTCTGTTCGCCGCGACGGTCTCGAACGCCGCCGCCGGCGAGCTCGCCATCGCTTACCGTCTCGCCGGTCCGGCGGTGACGGTCACTGCCGGTGGCGCCTCCGGCCTCGCGGCGCTCGGCGAGGCCATCGAGCTCATCCGCGCCGGCCGCGCCGACGTCGTCGTCGCCGGCGGGGTCGACGCGCTCGGCGGCGCGGTCGCGGACTGGCTCGACGCGGCGGGGCTGGAATTCGGAAGGCCGCCCGCCGAGGCAGGGGCGGTCCTGGTGCTCGAGCGGCCTGGCCGCACGCGGCCAGAGATCGGCCGGCTCGCCGGCCATGCGGCCGGTTTCGAACCCGACCCGCTGGACCCGGCTGCCGGCGAGGGCCTCGCGCGCGCCATCGACGCGGCCTGCGCAGATGCCGGACTCTCGCCCCGGGAGATCGCCGTCATCGTCTCCGGCGCGCCGCCTCAACTCGCCGCGCTCGAGGACCGGGCGCTCGCCGCGATGCCCGGGGGTCGGCGGCTGAGCCCGAAGACCGTGTTCGGCGAGACGCTCGGCGCGGCGGGACCGCTCGCGCTCCTGGCCGCGCTCGCCGAGGCGGAGCCCGGCCTACCCGTCCTCGTGCTCGACGCCTGCCCGAGCGGGCACGTCGCAGCGCTGGTGGCACGGGCGTCGGAGGCGCGGTGAGCCTCGCAGGACGCCGCGCTCTCGTGACCGGCGGCACGCGCGGCATCGGCCTGGCCACCGCGCTCGGGCTGGCCGAGGCGGGCGCGGCGGTCGCCGTGAGCTGGGCGCACTCGCGCGAGGACGCGGCGGCGGCGCTCGCGACGCTCACCGCGCGCGGCGCGAGGGCGCATGCCCTCGAGGCGGATGTGGGCGACCCGGCGGCCGTGCGCCGCATGTTCGCCGAGGTCACCGAGACGCTCGGCGGCCCACCGGACGTGCTCGTGAACAACGCGGCGATCACCGAGGACGGTCTCCTCATGATGCTCGCGGAGGAGGCATGGGATCGGGTCGTCCGGACGGACCTGACCGGCGCCGCGCTCTGCTGCCGGCTCGCGCTGCGCGGCATGATCGCCGCGCGCTGGGGCCGGATCGTGAACGTCGTGTCGCCCGCCGCGTTCCTCGGCCAGGAGGGGGCCTCGAACTACGCCGCCGCGAAGGCGGGGCTCGTGGCGCTCACCAAGAGTCTTGCCCGCGAGGTGGCGCGTTTCGGCGTCACGGTGAACGCCGTGTCGCCGGGCCTGGTCGAGACGCACCTCCTCGCCACCCTGCCGGCCGCACGCCGGCAGGAGATGGACCGCCAGGTGGCGCTCGGGCGGCCGGGCACTCCCGAGGAGATCGCGGCCGCGATCCTCTTTCTCGCGTCGCCGGCCGCCTCCTACGTGACGGGCACGACCCTTCACGTGGACGGCGGCCTCACGATGCTCTAAAAGGCAGCGCCGATGGACACCGACCGTCTGCGCGCCGAGGTGAAGGAGCTGCTCGTGAGCGGCCTCCGCCTCGACGTCCGTCCCGCCGACATCGCCGACGACACGCCGATCTTCGGCGAGGGCCTCGGCCTCGACTCGATCGACGCGCTCGAGCTGGTCGTGCTGGTCGAGGAGCGCTTCCGGGTCTCGATCCCGGACGAGGAGGTCGGCAAGCGCGCCTTCGCCTCCGTGGACGCGCTCGTCGACTTCATCCTGCAGGAGCGCGCGGAGTAACCTCCGGGGGTGGCCCCAGCGGTCGTCATCACGGGCCTCGGCGCAGTCACGGCGCTCGGCGGCGACGTGCGGGCGCTCGCCGCGGGGCTCGCCGAGGGCCGCTGCGGCATCGGACGCGTGGCGCTCTTCGCGCCCACGGGGCGCGCGGGGATGGCGGCCGAGGTCCGCGAAGAGGCCAGCGCCGTGGTGGGCTGCCTGCCGCCGGCGACGGCACGCCGGCTGTCGCGTCCCGACCGCTTCGCGCTCCTCGCCGCGGCCGAGGCGTGCCGCACGGCCGGGCTCGAACCGGAGTTCGGGCGCGACGCGGGGGTCTACGTCGGCACGACGACCGGCGGCATGCTGGCGACGGAGGAGGCGTACCGTCGCCGGCGCGCGGGGGAGGACCCTCGCTTTCGCCTCTCACGGCTCCTCGGGACGCCGCTCGCGACCGCGGCCGCGGTCGTGAGCCAGGCGTTCGGTCTCTACGGGCCGCGCGAGACGTTCTCGACCGCCTGCTCGTCGAGCGCGCTCGCGGTAGCCATGGCCGCCGACGCCGTCCGCCGCGGCGTCGTCCCACTCGCGCTGGCGGTCGGCACGGACGGCCTCTGCCGGCTGACCTACGCCGGCTTCGATGCGCTCCAGGCCCTCGACACCGAGCCCTGCCGCCCGTTCGATCGCGACCGCCGCGGCCTCTCGCTCGGCGAGGGAGCGGCGGCGCTCGTGCTGGAGACCGACGCGCACGCCCGCGCTCGGGGGGCGCGGCCGCGGGCCGCGGTGCTCGGCTGGGCCGCGACGAGCGACGCGCACCACGTGACCGCCCCGCACCCCGACGGCGCGGGGGCGCTGGCGGCGCTCGCCGGTGCGCTCGCCGACGCCCGCGTGCCGCCCGACGCGGTCGATTACGTCAATGCGCACGGCAGCGGCACCCGCCAGAACGACGCGGTGGAGATCGGCGTGCTGCGCCGCGTGTTCGGCCGGCGGCTCGCGCGCCTACCGGTCAGCTCGACCAAGTCCCAGGTGGGACACTGCCTCGGCGCAGCGGGTGCGGTCGAGGCGGTGGCCACCGTGCTCGCGCTCGACGACGGGCTGCTGCCCCCGACGGTCAACCTGCGGCATCTCGATCCCGCGTGGGACGACCTCGACCTCGTGCCGGAGGCGGGCCGCCGCGCGCGGCTCGCCGTCGCGGTGAGCTCTTCCTATGGCTTCGGCGGGCACAACGTGAGCCTCGTCTTCGGGCGGGTGGCGCGGTGAGCGTCCCCGTCGCCGTCACGGGGCTCGGGGTGCTGAGCGCCTTCGGGCACGGAGTGGACCGCTTCTGGGCGGCGCTGGTTTCCGGCGAGAGCGGCCTCGGACCGATCCGCCGCTTCACCGCCCCCCCCGGCGCGGGTCCGGCAGCCGAGGTCCCGGCGGTCGAAGCGCGGGCCCACGTCCGCTCGCCCCTCGGGCGCCGGATCGACCGCGTCTCGCTCTTCGCGCTCGCTGCCTGCCGGCTCGCTCTCCTCGACGCGGGACTCGACGCCGCCGAGCTGCCGCTCGCGCGCACCGGGCTCGCCCTGGGTTCCGAATTCGGAAACCTCGACGAAACCACGACCTTCCTCGATCGGCTGTTCGCGCGCGGGGCCGCGAACCCGTTGCTCTTTCCCAACCTGGTCATGAACGCTCCCCTCAGCTACACGACCATCGAGCTCGGCCTGACGGGGCCGAGCGCCATGCTGTCCGCCGGAGAGGTGTCGGGCGAAGCGGCGGTCGCGTGGGGCGCCGAGCTCGTGGCGGAGGGCGGGGCGGACGTGTGCCTGGCAGGCGGCGTCGACGAGCTCGGCGAGGTGCTGCACCAGGCATTCCACGAGGCGTGCCTCTTGAGCCCGACGCCGCGGCCGCTCGATCCGTGCGCGGACGGTTTTGCCCTCGGCGAGGGCGCCGCGGTCCTCGTCCTCGAGCCGGTCGCGCACGCCCGGGCGCGCGGTGCCCGCGTCTACGCGCGGCTCGTGCCGGTGGCCGGTTTCGCGCTGCCGGCGCCCGTGCACGGCTGGCCGCGTGATTCAGCGCCGCTCGGCGCGCGGCTCGCGCCGCTCGTCGGCACCGCGGACGCGGTGGTGGCGGCGGCGAGTGGAGAGCCGGAGCTCGACGCGCTCGAGGCCGCGGCCCTCGCCGCGGCACTCGGTGGCCAGAGGGCGCTGGTCACGGCGCCGCGCGCCGCGACGGGATGGTTCGGCGCCGCCGGTGCGCTCGCGGCGGCGACCGCGGCGCTGGCCGTGGCGCACGACCTCGTGCCGCCCACGCTGGGTCACGTGCCGCCCGCCCGCCACGGGCTCGGGGTCGTCGCCGGGCGGGCTCGGGCGGCGGAGGTCCGGGTGGCCGTCGTGGATGGCCTGGCGCGGGGCGGCGCATGCCGTCCGCTTCGTTTCGAGGCGCCATGAACCGCACTCCGCGTCTGCCCCACGGGGCGCCCTTCCTGTTGCTCGACCAGGTGCTCGAGGTCGAGGAACGGCGCGGCGCCTTCCTGAAGCTCGTGAGCGCCGCCGACCCATGCGTCGGCCGCGACGGACTCCTGCCCGCGGCCTTCGTCCTCGAGGCCCTGGCCCAGGCCGGCGGCGCCCTCGTCGCCGCGCACCACGAAAAGCTGCCCGCCGCCGGCTATCTGGCGGCGGTCGACGAGTTCCGCGTCCACGGCGAAGTACGCGTCGGCGACGCGCTGCGCATCGAGGTCGAGGTCGTGCGCGTCTTCTCCAGCGCGGTGCTGCTCCGCGGCCGGGCGCTCGTCGATGGCACGCTCCGCGCCGAAGGCCGCTTCACCCTCGCGCTGCCGCGCTGACCGGAAGCACGATCGTGAAGGACGCGCCGAGGCCTTCTCCGTCGCTGTGAGCGGAGATCGTCCCGCCGTGATGCTCGACGATGTCCCTGGCGATCGTGAGGCCGAGGCCGAATCCCTCGCTTCCGGCGTGCCGCATCCCCGGCTCGAAGACGCGGGGGAGCAGCTGCGGCGGGATGCCTCCGCCCGTGTCGGTGACGGTCAGCACGGCCCGCCGGCCGTCTCCCCGCAGCTGGACGTGCACCTCGCCGCCGGCCGGTGTGAACCGGATCGCGTTGTTCAGGACGTTGCCGACCACCTGGGAGAGCCGCTCGCGATCCGCCAGCATCTCCCCGACGGGCCGGACGGCCTCCTCGATCACGACGCCCTTCTGGAGCGCGGTCTCGCGCACGCCGGCCACGCAGTCGCTCACGACCTGGGCGGGGTCGAGAGGCTCGCGTCGCAGCGAGAGGGTCCCGAGCGCCATCCGTGACAGGTCGACCAAGTCCTGGGTGATGCGCCCCAGGAGCTTCCCGTTGCGGAGGATCACCTCCGCGGCGTGCGGGAGCCGTTCGGCCGGGATCGTGCCGCGCCGGATGAGCTCGGCCCAGCTGCTGATCGCGCCGAGCGGCGTCCTCAGCTCGTGCGCGACGTAGCTGAGGAGTCCCTCGCGGTCCTTCGCCTCCGCCTCGGCCCGCTGGCGGGCGCGCACGAGCTTCCCGATCACGAGCGAGACCGTCACGTACACGAGGGTGCGCAGGACGTCGTCCATCTCGATCTGGAGGTCGTAGAGGGGCGGGATGAAGACGAAGTTGGTCAGGAAACCGGCCAGGACGCCGGCGAACACGCCCGGTGCGGTTCCGTAGCAGGACGCGAGCGCGATCGAGACGAAGAACCAGGCGAACTCGACGTCGCCCAGGCCGAGCTCGTGGCAGACGGCGGTGAAGCCCGTCGCGACGAGCGTGAGGAGAAGGGCGATCCCGTAGGCCCACATGCCCCCGGCCCCGAGACCCGCCCCGCGTGCCACCCTTCCGAAGATGGGGCCGCGGAGCTGCGCCCGCCGCCGCATGGTTCGCTGCCCTCGGATGCCTCTTAGCACGGACGGCCACGGCCGTCGACGAAAAAATACGGCCGGCACCGGCCGGCGGCCAGCGTCAATTTTGCATCGTCTCACGCCTTTCGCCCAACGTTTCAGCGTGGGACCAGGGACGAGTCGGCGGACGACAGCGGGCATGCGCCTTGCACACCTGCGTGCTTCTCCATGACGGGGCCGCCCGGGACGCCGCCCATCACCGCGGGGTACGAGACCGAGACACGGGCGCTCTGCCGGCAGGGTGCGGAGGCCGCGTGCCTGCTCGCCATCCTGCTCGTGCCGCCGTTCGCGCTCCTGGACTACATCGTGTGCCGGCAGTGCTTCTCGCTCTTCCTCGGCATGCGCCTCGGCTGTGTCGTGATCATGGGACTCATCCTGTCCGTTCTCCGGAGCCGTCTCGGTGAGGTCCACGCCGTGGCGCTCGGCGTCCTCGTCGCGGGCGTCGTCGGTCTCATGATCGACGTCATGACGATCTTCACCGGAGGGGCGGCGAGCCCGTACTATGCCGGCGTGAACCTCGTCATGGTGGCGGTCGCTCTGCTCATGCCCTGGCCGCCGCTGGTTGCGCTGTTCACCTGCACGGTGCTCGTCGGGTGCTACGTCGTCTGTACGCTCGCCACCCAGCGGATCGCCGACCTGCGGCCGTTCGTGAGCAACCTCTTCTTCCTCACGACCACCGGAACGATCACCGTCGTCAGCACCCTCGTGCGCGAGCACTTGAGACGGCGCGAGTTCAGTCACCGGATGGCGCTGGTCGAGGCGGCCCGCCACAAGAGCGACTTCATGGCGCGGATGTCGCACGAGCTGCGCACCCCGATCCACGTGATGATCGGCTACGCCGACATCCTGCTCGAGGAAGCGCTCGACGCCGGCGGCCGGCACGCGCGCGAGCTCGTCCAGCACATCCGCAGCCACGGCGCGCTCCTCCACCGGCTCATCTCCGACCTGCTCGACTACGCCAAGGCCGAGGCCGGCAAGATGGAGGTGGCCGCGCAGCCGCTTCGCCTCGCCGAGGTGGTCGAGGAGGTGGCCGAGAGCTTCCGGCCCCTCATGGATCGCAAGGGGCTCACGCTCGTGGTGGAGTGCGACCCCGGCCTGCCGACCCTCACCACCGACCGCGAGAAGGTGGAGCAGATCCTCCGCAACCTGATCGCCAATGCGGTCAAGTTCACCGAGCACGGCGGCGTACGCATCGAGGCGCGCCTGGGCGGCGTCGAGTGCCTCGCCGGCTTCACCTTCATCGACGATGCGGCGCACCGCTGGCGCGCGTCCGATGCGCGGCGCGTCCTCGTCTTCGTCCGGGACAGCGGCATCGGCATCCGGCAGGCGGACGTCGCGACGCTGGCCGCCGACTTCCAGCAGGTCGACCCGGAGGCGGCGGCGAGGTACGGCGGCACGGGGCTCGGGCTCAGCATCTCCAAGAAGCTCGTCCAGCTGCTCGGTGGCCGCATCGCCGTCCGCAGCCGCTACCGCGAGGGCTCGGACTTCGTCGTCTGCCTTCCGGTACGCGGGGCCGCTGCGGTGCGAGGCGCGCCCGTCGTCGACGCCCCGGTGCGGGTGCCGAACGCCGCCTGAGCTTGCCCCCGCACGGGGGCTCGGATAAGGCGGTGCGCCGATGGACGTCGGGGGGCTGCGGGCGGCGCTCCGCTTCGACAGCGGCGGCTGGCGGCGCTTCGCGGAGCTCGGGTGCGTGTGGGGGCCCGAGTGGTGGAAGCGCGGCTCGCCGCCCGTGATCGCGGCGATCATCTTTTCGATCGCCCGCGCGCAGCGGGGGGCCGTGCTGCGCAACCAGCGCCGGGTGCGGGGGCGCCGCTCCTGGCTGATCGAGCGGTGGGATGCGTACCGCGTGTTCGCCGAGTTCGCGCGCTCGCTCACCGAGAGCATGGAGCAGTGGGGACCGCGGCCCAGGCCGATCGCCTTCGAGGTCCGCGACACCGAGTGCATCCGCGCGGCGCTGGCCGAGGGCCGCGGGCTGGTCATCCCGACGGCGCACTTCGGTGGCTGGGAGGTAGGGGCGCGTTTCCTCGCCGACCTCGGGCGCCCCGTCAACCTCGTCGTGGCGCACGAGCCGAATCCGACCGTCCAGCGCTTCATGCACCAGCTCCGCACCCGGCACGGGATACGGCTCATCTACTCCGATCGCACGGTGTTCGCGGCGCTGCCCGTGCTCGACGCCCTCCGCCGCCACGAGGTGGTCGGCATGCAGATCGACCCCTGGGCCGGTCCGCAGGGCAGCCACGCGATCGACTTCTGCGGCGCGCCGGCGCGCTTCCAGCTCGGACCCTTCGCGATCGCGCGGGTCGCGCACGCGCCCGTCGTGCCGGTGTTCGCGGTGCGCACGGGCATCCGCCGCTACGAGCTGCGCACCGCCGGGCGCTTCGATCCGGTGACGCCGGCAGACGCGGTCACGGCCCTCCACGCGACGGTCCGCGCCTACGAGCGTTTGGTCCGCGAGCGACCGCAGCAGTGGCTCATGTTCGACGATGTCTGGCGCGACGCGGCCGCGGGGGCGCCCGCCTACGAGATGGTGCCCCAGGCGTCAGGGTTGCGGCGGAGGTAGCGGTTCACCTTGGCGTTGGCGACGAGCATCGCCAGCGACTCGAGCGGCCGCTTGCGGGGCGGCGGGACGAAGCGGCGGAGCATGCTGCGCACGGAGTAGAAGCCCGTGTAGACGCGCCGGAAGCCGTCGAGCATCTCGGCGGGCGTCATGTGGAGCGGGCGGACGGTGGCGGTGCCGTAGTCGTAGCGGCCCCAGTCGTGGTCGAGGATCCGCCCGGCGGCGAGCATGTCGGCGTGGAACTTCGTGCCCGGATACGGCGCCGGGGTGAAGAGCTTCAAGAAGCTGATCTGGTTCTCGTCGAGCCAGCGGAGCGTCGCCGCGAAGCTCTCCGGCGTGTCGCCGTCGAGGCCGACCATGATGAGCGCGATCACCTGGATGCCGCGGGCACGCAGGCGCCGAATGTCCTCGGCGAAGCGACTCGGGCGGTTGAAGCCCTTGCCGACGGCGGCGAGGCTCTCCTCGGAAAGGCTCTCGAAGCCGATCGAGAGGATCGTGGCGCCGGAGCGGGCGGCGAGCTCGAGGAGGTCGGGGTCGCGGGCGATGTTGATCGTCGCCTGGCTGACCCACCGGACGCGGAGCGGGATCAGGCGGCGGAAGAGCTCCTTGGCCTCTTCCGGGCGCGCGACCGGGTTGTCGTCCAGGAAGAGGAGGCGGCGAGCGCCGATCGACCCGAGACGGCGGACGTCCTCGATGACGTCGTCGACGGGCCGCGTGCGGTACGTCCGCTCGTAGTAGGTCTGGATGGCGCAGTACTCGCACGGGTGCGGACAGCCGCGGGAGAAGAGGATCGGCCAGAAGAAGTACATGCGGTAGAGCCAGCTCGTACGGAAGGCCTCGGGCTTGAGCAGCGGCAGCGACCAGGGGTCGATCGAGGGAAGGTTGCGGAGGTCGTGCCAGCGGTCGGCGCGGTAGATGCCGCGCGAGCGCCCGGCCTCCAGGTCCGCGAGGACGTCGGCCCAGACGTACTCGGCCTCGCCGGCGACGACGGCATCCGCGTGGCGCAGCGACTCGTCCGCGGCGAGCGTCACCCAGGTGCCGCCGAGGACCACCTGCTTGCCGCGCGCGCGGAAGTGGTCGGCGAGGTCGTAGGCGCGGCGGATCTGCGGCCCCATGGCCGTGAGGCCCACGACGTCGGCCTCGCGCTCGATGCGCGCGAGGTCGAGATCGGCCATCAGCTCGTCGGTGAACTCCACGCGGTGGGGCGCCGGCGTGAGCGCCCTCAGGTACGGGAGGGTGATGCCGCTCGTCCAGTAGCGCGTCGTCTTGTGGAGGCTGCCGTCGGGCAGGTAGTGGGTCGGCGAGACGAGCTGGATGCGCATCGAGCCGGCGAATGATGGACACCGGCTGCCAGCCTGTCAATTCAGCTCGGCCGGCTCCGGCTCGCGCTCCTCGCAGTACCGTCTCACGAGCGTCAGCAACGCGTCGGGATCGAGCGGCTTCTGAAGGTAGCTCGGGATCCCGAGGCTTGCCGCCTTCTCGCCGACGTTGCCCGCGCCCGAGCAGACGATGACGGGGATGGCCGCCATCTTCGGATTGCGGACCTGTGCCGCGCGGAACTGCCAGCCGTCCACGCGCGGCATCATGAGGTCGAGCAGGATCAGGCAGGGCGGCTGGGGCACCTCGAGCCGGTCGAGCGCCTCGCTGCCGTCGAGGGCGAACTCCACCACGTAGCCCTCCGCTTCCAGGAGCTGCCCGAGCGCGTCCCGGAGCTCGATGTCGTCCTCGACGACGAGAATCCGGTGGTGATGCGGGGCCACTCAGGTCCGCATAGACCGATCCCCGCCTGGGGACAATCCCGGGGGCGGGAGGACTTCATCCGGCCGTGAATGGGCCAGTCACGTGGGTCCTAGCCTCGGAGGGTCTTGACGTCGACGAACTCGGGCACGGTGCGGGCGCCGGCAACGAGCATGCGGCTCTTACTGACGATACTGCCCGGTGTCGATCATTTCACCTATCTCCCGGCCGACGCGACGGAGGCACTTCTATGCGTCCGTCGGCAGGCGTCCTTCGCGCACATCGGGAAATGCGCGGGCGAAGGTGCGCATCTCGGCGGCCATAGGATCGGGCAGTCCGTCGAGCACGAGCACGATGCCCGGCGCGCTCCCGGGACGCGCCATGGGTGGATCCGGAGGAAGGTCTCCGGGGCGGAGGATCGTCCGCGCGCAGCCGATGAGGAACAGGAGGGCGAGCGCGGCCGAAGCCCGGGGTCCCGGCGGTCGCTCGACCCCCGGTTGGGTGCTTACGGCTAAGGCAGGGCTGTCGTCCCAGCGGTCTTCCTTCACACAGGGCAGGCTCTAACAAAGATGCTTACGAATCGTCAAGCTACCGTAAGCATGCGGTCGAGCCGAGGTCTAGATTCGTGCGGACCTCGCTCAGCGTGCCGCGCGAGGATGCCGCATGCCAGGATGGCACGGGAGAATCCCGGAGCGGCCCGGCGCTGCTGCCGGGAGGCCCGTTGACTCAGCGGGCGATGACGTCGCTGCCGCCCTCGACGACGACGTAGCGACGGTCCGCCGCGAGTTGCGGAAGGTTTGTTCGAGCGCCGGAGGGCCACCGGATCTCGACCGCACCGGCTGCCCGCCCGTCGCCGAGCCCGAAGTGCTGCACCAGGCTCTGCCCCGAGACATACCCCGAGCCGGCGCTCACCTCCCGGGTCTGCCACCCCTGTCCCGTGCGCAGGGCCACGCGGGCGCCGACGGCGTCGCGGTTCGAGCGGACGCCGACGAGCGTGAGCTCGATCCAATGGCCGCCGCCGAGGTTGCGCAGGAGCTCGGCGGGCTGACGTGAACGTGCCGTCGCCGTTGTTGCGGAAGAGGCAGTTCCGCTCGTAGCCGTTCAGGCTGTGCTGGCCGATGTTGACGAGCAGGCCCTTGGTCGCGTCTTGGCGTCGACCGACGCCGTCGAACATGTCGAGTCAGACGTCGTCCAGGATCGGCCCCGAGATGAAGCCGTTCACGCTGTAGAGGTCGAGCCGCCCGTCGTTGTCGTAATCGAGGAAGGCGGCTGCCCAGCCCCACTGCGCGTCCCGCACGCCCGCGGCGTCGCTGACGTCGGTGAAGGTCCCGTCGCCGTTGTTGTGGTAGAGGGAGCTGCCGCGGACGAGATGGTCGACGATCAGCTCCGTGCGACGCCCGACCTCCGGCGTGAAGAGGCCGATCAGCTGCAGGAGGCGGGGCACGGGCGCCGGAAAGTCCGGGTGGAAGAGCGCCCAGCCAGAGTTGGCGTGCATGTTGGAGACGAAGAGATCGAGTCGCCCGTCGCCGTCGTAATCGCCCCACGCCACGCCCATGCTGGCGCCGCCGTCGACGACGCCCGCCGCAGCCGCCCGCTCGCTGAAGGTACCGTCTCCGTTGTTCCGGTAGAGCGCGTTGCCGCCGAACTCGTTCGCGACGTAGAGATCGGGCCAGCCGTCGTCGTCGTAGTCTGCCCAGGCGGCGGCCAGGTCCCAGCCCGGGTGGCCGACGCGCGCGCGGTCGGTGACGTCGGTGAAGGTGCCGTCGCGGTCGTTGTGCAGCAACGTGTTCGGGACGCCGTTGCGGGCGTCGTAGTTGGGCCGCGGCGCCCCGTGCTCGTGGTCGCCCATGCGGACGATGTAGATGTCGAGGTAGCCGTCGCGGTCGTAGTCGGCGACGGTCGGCATGCTCGCCCAGCGACCGGCGGGAATGCGGACGGCCGCCGACACGTCGACGAACCGGCCCGTGCCGGTATTGTGAAAGAGGCGATCGCCGCCCGTGATCGCGCTGACGTAGAGGTCGGGCCACCCGTCGTTGTCGTAGTCGAAGAAGACGGCCCCGGTGGCGGCCGCGGGGTATGGACGCGGGAGGCCCCACGCCTCGGTCACGTCCGTGAAGGTTCCGTCGCAGTTGTTGCGGTAGAGCGCGGCGTCGGGGCTTCCCGCCAGGAAAGCGTCCTCGCACCCGTCGCGGTCGATGTCGGCGACCGCCACGCCCGAGCTCGCGCGGACGGGACTCTCCGTACCTCCGAAGAGGTGGAACGGTGGCGAGGCGAGGTTCGTGTGGACGTTGGCGATGCCGGCCTGCGGGGTGGCGCGCGCGAAGCGCGGGTTCCGGCGGGCGACGAGCCGGCGCGCGGTCACCTCCTCGCGCGTGATCCGCCACTGGCCGTGGCGCTCGGCCACCGCGAGCCGCGCGCGCTGCTCGAGCTGGCAGCGGGCGCCATCCCGACGCCTGGCGCGGACGATGAGGCGGACCGACGCGGGGAAGCCGTTGGTCGAGGGAGCGGTCCAGGCCACCCGGTCGATGCGCAGCTCGGCGCGCTCGATGTCGGCGAACAGACCGAGCAGGCGCGCGTATCGTTCGCGGATCGTCTCGGAGCCCGCCGTCTCGCGCCACTCCAGCGTCTCCTCCTCCTGCTCGCCGTACACGGCTACCGGATGGTCCCAGCTCACGCCGGTGCCGGTGTCCGTGGCGTAGATGCCGAGGAGGGCGTCGAGGTCGCGCGCCTTCAAGAAGGAGGGCAGGTGTCGGTGCAGAGCGGAGTTGAGGGGATCGATGACCGTCCTGCGCGTCGTCTCCCAATCGGCAGAGGCGACAGCGGACGGGGCGGCCAGCGCCAACAATAGCGCAGCGGCTGCCGCAGGCGGCACCGCGCACGTCTACGCGGGCGGGTCGCGCGCTGTCAATTGCCGGCTTGACTCGTCGACGCTATCCAGCGCAGGGTGCGCGCCAGTGACACAGTCCCCTCGCGCTCCCGAGGCGCAGGACGACCTTCTCGCCGCCCTCGACGCGACCATCGCGCGCGCTCGCAGGAGCGAGCTCTATCGCGAGCGGCTCGCGGGGGTCCGGGTGCGGACGCTCGCCGACGTCGCCGCGATCCCGCTCACCACCCGCGCCGACCTCCAGCAGGCGGGCGTCAACGGCACGCGCGCGGCGCCGCTCGCGGCGATCTGCCACTACGGCGAGTCGTCCGGCACGAGCGGCGCCTCGAACTCGGTGTGGCTGACGCCGGGCGATCTCGACCGGTCCGCGCAGGCGATGCGCGCCGCGCATCCCGACGTCTTTGCACCGGGCCGCGTCATCCTCAACCGCTTCCCGTTCATGGCGGCGCCGGCGCATCTCATGCAGCTGATCGCGCAGTCGGGCGGCGGCGTCGCCGTGCCGGCCGGCAACATCAACTGGGACGTGCCGTTCCCCCGTGCGCTCGAGCTGGCCCAGCGGACCGGGGCCTGCGTGCTCGCCGCCCTCCCGCTCGAGCCCGTGGTGCTCGGGGCCCTGGCCCGCGCTCGCGGCCTCGACCCAGCCAGGGACCTCGGTTTCGACGCGCTTTTCCTGGGCGGAGCGCCGCTGCCGCCGGCGCTGCAGGCGCGTCTGGCGCGTGACTGGGGTGCGCGCGTGATCGAGCTGTACGGCTCGACGGAGACCATGCTGCTCGGCACCTCGTGCACGGCGGGGGCGCTGCACCTGGAAACCACACTCGCCCACTGCGAGGTAATCGTGCCGGAGACGGGCGAGCCCGCGCCACCGGGCGGCGAGGGCCGGCTCGTCGTCACCACGCTGAGCCTCGAGGGGAGCCCTCTAGTGCGCTTCGACACCGGCGACGTCGTCCGGCAGAGCCGTGTGCCCTGTCGGTGCGGGAGCCTACGTCCGTCGCTCACCGTGCTTGGACGCGCGGACGAGCGCCTGGATCTGGCGGGCCACCGGCTCTATCCCTACGAGCTGATCGACGCGGGCGCCGCCGCGGCCGACGCCCTCGCGAGTGCCATCTTCTTCATCGCCGTTCTGCCCGACCGGGTCCTCGTGCGCATCGAGGGGCTCCAGGCGGTGGCCGACCCGGTGGCGGCGTTCCGCGCGCGCCTGCCGGGCGTCGTGGTCGAGGTCGAGGAGGTCGGACCGAACGAGCTGCTCGACGTCGAGATGCTGTCCCGCAGCCCGCGCGTCTACAAGCCGATCGTCCTCGCCGACTGGCGCCGGCCCGGGCGGAAGGTCCTCACCGTGGTCGAAGGCATGATGGAGTGGCCGCGCCCGGGCTGGGCGGAGAGCAGGCGCTGGCTCACGCGCAAGCTGCGCACGGCGAGACGACGGCGCCGCCTCGCGCGCGAGGTGCGTTTGGCCGCGCGCGCGGAGCGCTGATATAAGCGCCCGACGGTACCCGGGCGAGGAGACGCCATGGCGGGCTTTCGGCTCGATGTGGACGAGGTCCAGGACGCACGCGGTCGCGCGGCGGCCCGCGGGGCCTCCGGGGAGATCGAGAGACTCACCTCGCGGGCAGCGGCGGGTGAACCGCTGGTCGATGAGGAGCTCGTAGCCCTCTTCTTGTCGCCGGCCGTCGGGACCGAGGAGCTGATCGCGATCGCGCGTCGGCACCGGCCCCCGGGCGGCCCCCGGCTCGAGACCTTCTCGCCCCTCTACCTCACCAACGAGTGCGATGCCGAATGCCTGATGTGCGGTATGCGCGGGACGAACGGCGAGCTACTCCGCGAGACGGCCGATCGGGCGACGGCGGACGCGCAGCTCGACATCCTGCGCCGCCGCGGGCTCCGCGCCGTCGCGCTTCTGACCGGCGAGTACCATCACGGGCCCAGGCGCTCGACGATGATCGCGCGCACCGGTGAGGCGCTGCGGGCCGCGCTCGCGAGCGGGTTCACGCACGTGCTGGTGAACATCGGGGCGCTCGAGACCGCGGAGTACGAGATCCTGCTGGCGGAGCTCCCTCGCCGTGCCGGCGGCCGCCTCGTGCCTCGGGTCACCATGTGCACGTTCCAGGAGAGCTACAGCCCCGAGACGTACGCGCGCTTCATGGGAACCAACCCGGCCAACCCGCGCAGCGACTTCCTGCGCCGGCTCACGAACTTCGACCGCGCCTGCGACGCCGGGATATGGGTCGCGAATCCGGGCGTGCTCCTCGGCCTCAACCCCGACGTTGGCTACGAGCTGCTCGCGCTCCTCGCCCACCTCCATCACCTCCTCCGCCGGGGCATGCAGGTCTACGTGAGCCTGCCGCGCCTCCGCAAGGCGAGCGGCACCCCGCATCCTGCCGGCGTGAGCGATGACGAGCTCTGCCGCCTGGTCGCGGTGCTCTCCTTCGGCGTCCCCGAGGCGAAGATCGTCATCTCCACGCGCGAGCCGCCCGCGATGCAGCGCCGACTGCTGCCGGTGATCGACGTACTCACCCCGGGGTCACCGGGAGTGGCCCCCTACACGGAGACGGGCGCGCGCTTCGACCTCGAGGCGAGCCAGTTCGAGGTGCTCGACCAGCGGCCGATCGAAGCGATCCTCGGCGAGTACCTCGCCGCCGGCGCCACCTTCGACTGCTACGAGCCGGCCGGTCGGGCCTGAGAGGCCGGTGCGGCGCGCCGTCGTCCTCGGCACCAACCTGGCGGCGGGGGCCGGCGCGCTCGGATACGCGCTCTACCGGTTCGGCATGCCGGCGCTCGCGCTGCTCGCGAGCCGGCCGCGCGGCGTCGTGCTCCTGACGTTCGCCGCGGTGGTGGCGGCGGCCTTGCTCGGCTTCGCGTTCCGCTGGCGACTCCTGCTCGCCGGTCTCGGCATGCCCCCGAGCCTTCGCACGCTCGCCGCGTACCGGGCAGCGGGGCAGAGCCTTGCCGCCCTCGTCCCCGGAGGTCGGCTCGGCGGCGACCCGCTGCGGGCCTTACTGCTGGTCAGCGACGGCGTGCCCGGCTCGCGCGCGATCGCCAGCGTCACGGTCGACCGGGTGCTCGAAGTGGGTGCCGGGATTCCCTTCGCGTGCCTGTACGCCGCGCTGCTTCTGCGGCGTGGCGTGCCGGAGCTCGAGGGGGCCCTGGTATCGGTCGTGCTGGGCGCGGCGGGGCTCGTATTAGGCTTCGGGCTCATGGTCCGCCGGCTCCGGCGTGGCGCGGGACTCGTCACCGCCCTCGCTCGTTCGACCGGCCTGGACCGCCTGCGCCGGATCCACGGGCAGATGAACGTGCTGGCGGCTGCGGAGGAGGCGATGGCGCGGCTGCTCGCGCAGCCCCGGCGCCTCGTTCAGGCGTTTGGCGCGGGCGTCGCGGTGAACCTCCTCGTTCTGGTCGAGTATCGATTGCTGCTCTCGGCCTTCGGTCTCCCGGCGGGGCCCCTTGCCGTGGTGGCCGCGATCTTTGCGACCGGAGCGTCGCATTCGCTGCCGGTGCCGGCGGGCGTCGGCGTCCTCGAGGGCGCCCAGATGTGGATCTTCGGAACGCTAGGTCACCCGCCCGAGGTGGGGCTCGCCGTCGGTCTCGCCGTGCGGCTGCGGGAGCTGGTCTGGACCTTTCCCGGCCTCTGCTATCTCGTCGGACGCGGCCTCGCGGCGCGTCGGAGCCCGTTCCGTGTCCTAGGGCCGGCGGCCACAGACCGCGCCGGCGAAGAAGCCGGGACAGCACTCGCGGAGCCGAGCGAGGTCGGGCACGATTCGGACTTCCGTGAAGCCGGACATCTCGAGCGCGCGCTGCCACTGCTCCGGGGTGAGGAACCCCGCCGTGGGGCGGGTTTCCGGTTCGATCTCGACGTCGACGAAGCTCTCGAGGATCTGGAACGGGAACTCCGCTCCGATCGGCTGACCGGCAAACGGTCGTAGCCCTTCGCCCAGCACCAGCCAGGCCCCTGGCGCGAGGCTCGCGAGGGCCTCCCGGAGTGCTGCGCCGAGGTTCCGCGCGAGGTGAAACACGTTGACGCCCCACACGAGCTGGAAGCGGCCGGGCTCGACGCCCTGATCGGGCCAGGGCTGGTTGATGTCGAGCGCCGAGAACACGAACGGCACGCCGGGGTGGGCGGCTTCCAGCGTCCGCTGCGCCCGGCGCCGGAAGAACGGAACGGGCTCGGTGAATCGATAGGAGGTGAGCGCTCCCACGTGCCCCCGAGCCGACAGCAGCTCGAGCAGCGCCTCCGTGGCGCTCCCGAGACCCGCGCCCACCTCGAGCACGCAGGCCGGCTCGGCGCCGAGCCGCGCCGCGGCCGCCGCGGCGCCCAGCCGGTTGTTGATCGCGTAGTACCTGTTCTCGTTGCTGAAGTAGGCGCACCAGAGGGCGATCTTCTGGAAGAGGGCGCGCTCGCCGGTGGTCTCGCCCCGAGCGACGCGCGGATACGCGGCGGCGGCCTCGTCCAGCAGCGCATACGCAGGCGTGTAGGACGGATCGACCGCGAGCGCCTCGCCGCGCACCGCCTGGCGGCCGGAGGCCGGCAGCGGGGCGGGCAGACGATAGCGTGCGTTGCGACCCTGCCCGTCGCGCGTGAGCTTGCCCGCAGCGACCAGCCGCTCGAGCAACCAGCAAAGCGCGGTCCGGAAGCCCGGCACGAACTCCCGCGCTTCGAGGAGCTCCGCAGCCGTCCGGGGCCGCGCGAGGAGGTCGGTCATCCCGAGCTGCTCGACGAGATCGATCACGAGCTCGAGCACGTAGAGCTCGGCGAGCGCATGGCTCCGATGTTGCCCGGGGTCGACCAGATCCTCGGGGAGCCCGGCCTCACGCAGGAAGGCGTAGATCCGCTCGTCGAAGGGCGGGATGGAGAAGTCCGGCATCGGCTCACCCACGGGCCGCCTATGCGCCGGCGGGCCCGAGCGCGCGCCCGAGCCGCAGCCGGGCAAGGTAGCGCCAGAGGTCGCCCTTCAGGCCGCGGCCGCGGAGATTCGCGAAGAGCCGGTCCTCGTCGTTCACCTTGCTCCCCGGGAGGAACCAGTTGCCGCGCGCCCGGGCCGCCGCCGCGACGGTCTCCGTGAGACCGTCCCGCACGGCCGGCGAGAAGTAGAAGTAGGGCTCGTACAGCGCCTCGACGCCGGGGACCTCGCCGCGCCCGATGAGCGCCTGCGCGAAGGGGGTCTCCGGATACACCCGGACGCCGCACATCGCGGTGACGGCGGTCGGCCGGCAGGCGTCCATGGTCGCGATCGTCTCGGCGACGGTCTCCCAGGTCTCGTCCTCGCCGCCGAAGACGAGGCTGTGACAGAAGGGGAGACCGCGCTCCCGGCAGAGCGCCGAGGCGGCGTGGATGTCGTCGACGTTGAAGCTCTTCCGTAAGGCGCGGAGCGTCCGGTTGGACCCGGCGTCGGTTCCGAAGTCGATCGACTGGCAGCCGGCGGTCATCATGAGGTCGAGGAGCTCGGCGCTGAGATTGCCCGGCGTCACGAAGCACGACCAGCGGATGCGCCGCCCGAGCCGGCGGAGCGCGGCGCACACCGCCTCGGCGTAGCCGCGGGGCGCATTGAAGACGCTGTCGACGATGAAGAACTGGTCGAGCCCGTACTCTTCGAGGAGCGTCTCGACCTCGGCGGCCACGCCTTGAGGGTCGCGTGTCCGCATGCCCCGGCCCTCGATCACGGGGTAGGCGCAGAACGTGCACTTGTAGTGGCAGCCGCGCTTGGTCTGCAGGTTCGCCATGCCCCCGCGCGCGAGGTAGAGGCGGTTGTCGATCCAGCGCCGCTCGGCGCGGAGCGCGTCGAGCGAGGGCAGCCAGGCGGGCGGCGTGACGGTCACGGCTCGCGCGACGGCGTCCCAGACGGCGACCCCGCCGACGCCGCGCGCGTCGCTTCCGGTGGCGAGACGCGCGAGGAGGGCGGGCAGGGCGACCTCGCCCTCGCCGACGACGCCGTACGGCACCTCGAGCGCCGGCAGGTAGAAGGCCGGCATGGTCGTGAACGCCGATCCCCCGAGGACGAGTGGCGCCGGGCTGGCCGCGCGGCACGCGTCGACCACCCGCCGGTAGTGCGGGAGGTACGAGACGGTATCGGGGTACGCGCAGTTGTCGACGTTGCGCAGCGAGGTGCCGATCGCCTCCGGTCGATGCGCGGCGACCGCGGCTGCGACGTCCACCTCGACGTCCTCGCTGAAGCAGAGGTCGAGCACGCGGACGTCGTGTCCCGCTTGTGCGGCGGCGGTCGCGACGTAGCAGACGCCGAGCGGCGCCACCGGGTCGGGGCTGCGCTCCTGGTTGGCGGAGACGAGGAGCAGTCGCACGGCGTCCTCAGCCGAGCCCGGTGAGACGCCGGGTGAGCCCGACGCGCAGCAGCTCGATGCCGGGGACCGCCCCAGCGCGCCCGGCGCGGATGCCGTCCGCCCAGCGCGCGTGCTCGCGCGCCAGGAGCGCCTGGGCGGCGTCCCAGTCGCCGTTGCCCGAGATCAGCCGCACGAAGGCCTCGCGCGCCGACAGGTCGGCCGGCGCATGCGCGAGCACCCGGCGCGCCGTCCAGAAATAGGAGTCGGGATCCTCGTTGTGGTCGTAGAAGAAGTAGAGGAAGCGGAGGTACCGCTCGAAGGCGCCACGGTAGGTCTGCTCGTAGGCGGCGAGCGCGTCGGCCTCGCTCGCCTCGCCTGCCAGGATGGCGTGCACGGCCCGCCCGCCGAGGAAACCCGCGAGGCAGGCGAGGTGAACGCCGGTCGAGAAGACGGGGTCGATGAAGCACGCGGCGTCGCCGGCAAGGAGATAGCCAGGGCCCGTGAAGCGAGCGCTGTCGTAGGAGTAGTCGCGAATGATGCGCACGGGGGAGACGAGCGTCGCGCTGCGGAGCCGCGTGGCGATCGCCGGGCAGCGTGCGATGAGGCCGCGGTACGTGCCCTCGGGGTTGCACCGCGCCGCCTCACGCCAGCGGCGCGTGTCGACCACGGCACCGACGCTCATCGTGCCGTCGTGCAGCGGGATGTACCAGAACCAGCCGTCGGCGAAGGCCGCCGAGAGGATGTGGTTCGCGAGCTCCCCGGGCAGCCGCTCGGCGCCCCGGAAGTAGCCGAAGATCGCGAGGTTCTTGAAGAACTCATCGAAGCGACGAAGCCTCTCGGCCCGTCCGATGAGCGCCGTCTGGCCGCTCGCATCGATGACGAAGCGAGGGGTCAGGGTGAGCCGCATGCCGCCGGCGCGCTCGACGGAGACCACGGGCGTCGGGCCGCCGGTCTCGACCGCCGTGACGGTGTGCGCCTCGAGCACGTCGGCCCCGCGCGTGCGCGCGTTCTCGACGAGCAGCTGGTCGAACTCCGAGCGGAGGACGTGGAAGGCATGGGGGCGCCCGCCCGGGTCTTCGCGGAACCAGAAGCTCCAGGGCTCGGCCTGGCGGCCCCAGAGGAAGGTGCCGCCCGGCTTGCGGAGAAATCCGTGGCGCTCGATCGCCGGCGTAGCGCCGATGGCGTCGAGGATGGGAAGGGTTGCGGAGAGAAGCGATTCACCGATGTGGTAGCGCGGGAACCGCTCGCGCTCGAGGACGACGACGCGGTGGCCGGCATCGGCGAGCACCGTCGACGCCACCGATCCCGCCGGGCCGCCGCCGATCACCACCACCTCGGGCGTGGACGAGGGGCCTTCCATGGGAGGGCGCGGCGCCCTTTTAGAGTCGCGCCGCGCGCCCTGTCAATTCGGCGCGCGAGACCGTCCCCTCCTCAGATGGCGGGCGACGGCATGAGGTCGCAGCAGCTCCACGCGGTCTTCGGGGCCGAGGACGCCCTCGTCGACGAGATGCAGGTAGCGTTCGGCAGTCCAGGGGAGCCGGGACGGCCGGATCCAGTGGAGCGGGATGACTCATCGGGCGGAGGCTAACGCCGCAGTGGAAGCCGCGCGATACGTATGATCGGAGCAGCGCGATCCGAGTCCACGATCAGCGGCGGCGCCGCGTGCGCGCGTGGGCGCGCTCCGCTTCGTCGATCTCATCCCAGAGCGCGCCCAGGTCGAGCACGAGCCCGGGGCAGCCGGGAACACGCACACGGCCGTGGGCGGCGCTGAGCGCCACGGCATAGCGACGGTCGCGACCGAGCTCGTAGACCTCGAGGCTGCGGAGCTGCGGGTCGACGAGCCAGTAGTAGCGGACCCCGACGCGCGCGTAGTCGGCGAGCTTCTCCACGCGGTCGCGCCGGACGTCGCGTGGGCGGGGCGACGTGACCTCCACGACGACGTGGGCCGGGACGCGGACGAGCGTGTCCGATGGGGCGGGGAGGGCGGGCGGAAGGAACACGGAGAGGTCCGGCTTCCGGCCGCGCCGCGGGCCCACCGCGAGCTTCGTCTCGGAGCCGGTCACCAGCCCGCGGCGACGGCGTGCCCAGCCGTGCAAGAGGGCGCTCAGCCAGACCACGACCGCCTCGTGCAGGACGCTCGGCACCTCCTCCTCCTCGAGGACGCCGTCGACCAGCTCGCCCTCGACGTCGTCGTCGAGAGCCGCCCATTCTGCGAGCGTCATCGGTCTCTCGGGCACCGCCGTGGCACGGCGCATCGTGGCGAAGGTACCACGCCATTGCCGCAGCCGGGAAGCCGGCGCAGCTCGCCCGTCACCTCGTTCGCGTCGCAACCCTGACGGACGGAGAGTCGCGCGCAACGGTGCCGAGCAGCTCGGCGAGCGGCGCGACGCCGAGCCCGCGCGCGGCGAGTGCAGGCACGAGACGGCGCACGATCTCGGCCGCCAGCGGACGGTCGACACAGCGCTCGCCCGACCGCTGGCGCGTGCCGTCGCCGTCGTGCAGGACGATCACGTCTCCCGGTCGCACGCGGGCGAGGATGGCCCCCGCCACCTCGCCGGCGTGGCGGCCCGCCTGCCAGTCACCGACCGATATCGTCCACTCGACGACGGCGAGGCCGGCCGCGGCGGTCGCGCGCGCGGTGGGGCCGGTCACGACCCCGAAGGGCGGCCGAAAGAACATGACCTGCGGCGGGTCGGGGACGCCGGCCCGCCGGAACGCGCGATCGACGTCGTCGAGCGCGGCGCGGATCTCGCCCGCGACGAGCGGTTCGCGGAAGAGGGGGCGTACACGGTGGCTGTGACCGTGGATGCCGACCGTGTGTCCCTCGCGCACCATGCGGGCGAGGAGGGTGTCGTTGTGCCCCGTGGCGACGTTCGCACCCAGCACGAAGAAGGTGGCCCGCACCCGTTGCTCCGCCAGCGCGTCGAGCACCGCCTCCGTGCAGCGCCCGTTCGGGCCGTCGTCGAAGGTGAGAGCCACGGCGGGGACGGCAGGGGAACCGCGCACGAACACGTCGCGCAGGAGGTTGCCCTCGGGTAGAAGGACGCCCGGGACGCCGCAGGCCGCGAGTGCGACCGCGGCGACCGTCGCGAGGACCCTACCGCTCGACGCGCGCGACCCGGTCGCCGTCGAAGTAGACCTGCATCGTCGCCCAGCGGTTCTGCCAGTACGTCCACACGGGCGCGTCGAGGGCCGGCGTCCGATGCGCCGGCGGATAGCCGAGCGCCATCAGCACCTGGTCGCGCGTCATGCCGACGTCGACGACCCCCTGGTCGATGAGCTTCCCGACCCGATCGCTCGCGCGCTCCGGGTTCCGGGCTCGCTCGCCCTTGCGCGGCGCCTTCTGCGGGGCGGCGTCGTCGCGGACGCGCATGAGCTTCGCGTGCGGGTCTTCGGCGAGGAAGAGGCGGTCGAGACACTGATCCATGGTGAGCACCTTGTCGCCGTACTTGAGGACGAAGGTGATCGGCGGATGACCGGCGGGCTGGAACTTCACGCTCTTGCGGCCCACCTCGAGGATCTGGACCCGCGTCCCGAACGGGATGAGCGTGCCCTTCAGGTAGTTCGCGTCGCTCACCTCGGGCTTCTCGTACCGCATGTTGCAGCAGAGGTACCGCGTCTGGCTCGTCATCGGATGCGGGACGCTCGGACCCTTGCAGGCGCTCGCCAGCGCGAGCGCGCCGAGCGCTACGAGGGCGCGCACCTCTTCTCTCACCATACCTCCTCCTCAGCTTGCAGGGTGCGCTCCCCTACCAATTTCTGGCGGCGCGATCAATTCTCGCTCGCGCGCCGGGCATCGCGCGGGGTTTGCGCGGCCCACGGCGTTCGGCTAGCGTCGCGCGCGTGTACGCGGCCGGAGAGCGGGCCGACGACGCGGTTCTCCTCGCGCCTCCCGAGCCGCTGACGCTCGAGGCAGTCGCGCGCATCGCAGCAGGTGCGCCGGTTACGATCGGCGATGGAGTTCGAAACCGGCTCGAGGCGAGCCATGCGCAGCTCGTGGCGCTCGCGCGCTCGGGCCGCACCGTCTACGGGCTCAACACCGGCTGCGGTCCGCTCTGCGACCGTCGCGTCTCCCCCGAGGCTTCCTCTCGCTTCCAGCGAAACCTCGTGCGCAGCCACGCGACCGGGCTCGGCCCGCGCCACCCCACCGACGTCGTGCGGGCGACGATGGCCGTGCGCGCCTTCTCGCTCGCTCAGGGACGGTCCGCCGTGCGCCCGCTGATCGTCGACACGCTGGCCACGATGCTCAACGCCGGCGTGCATCCGATCGTCCCGGAGGTCGGCTCGGTCGGTGCGAGCGGAGATCTGGTCGAGCTGGCGCACGTGGCGTCGGCGCTCATGGGCGAGGGCGACGTGGAGTGGCGCGGGACGCGGCAGGGCGCGGCCCAGGCGCTCGCCGCGGCCGGCATCCCGCCCGTCGGGTTCGAGGGCCGCGAGGCCCTGGCGCTCATGAACGGCACCGCCTGCGAGACGGCGCAAGCGGCGCTGGTCGTCCTCGGCGGCGAGGAGCTGGTCGCGGCGGCGGAGGCGGCGGCGGCTCTCGTCCTCGAGGCACTCGGCGCGAACCCCGAGGCGCTCGACGCGCGCGTGCACGCGGTGCGGCCCCACCCGGGTCAGACCGCCTCGGCGGCCCGCCTGCGTGCGCTCCTCGCCGGGAGCCGGCGTCTCCGCGACGCGAGCGCCCGTGACGGCCGTGCCGTGCAGGACGCCTACACCGTACGCTGCGTCCCGCAGGTGCTCGGCGCCGTGCGGGATGCGCTTGCGCACGCGCGGCAGGTGGTGACGACCGAGCTGAACTCCGTCACCGACAACCCCACCTTCTTTCCCGAGGAGAGCGCGGTCGTCCATGCGGGTAACTTCCACGGTCAGCCGATCGCCCTTGCCATGGACCACGTGAAGGTCGCGCTCGCCGAGGTCGCGCTCTTCTCGGAACGACGGCTCGCACGCCTCCTCGACCCGGCGGCGAACGGTGGCCTGCCGCCCTTCCTCATCCGCGACGACGCCGGCGTGCGCAGCGGTCTCATGGGGCTCCAGTACTGCGCGAGCTCGACGGTCGCCGAGAACGCCGTGCTCGCGCATCCGGCGAGCCTCGGCTCTGTCCCCACCAACGCCAACAACCAGGACGTCGTCGGCATGGGCACGGTGGCCGTCCGACAGGCGCGCCGCCTGCTCGACAACGGCCGCCGCGTCGTCGCGATCGAGCTCCTCGCCGCCGCCGAGGCGATCGACCTGGTCGGCCGCGAGACGCTCGCCGCGGGGACGCGCGCGGCCTACGACGCGATCCGCCGCCTCGTGCCCCCGCTCCTCGAAGATCGGCCGCTCGGCCGCGACGTCGAGCGGCTGGCGGACGCGCTCGGCGTGTTCGCGTCCTGAGACACCACGGCTGACGGGCGCCCCGAGCTGTGAATCTGCAACGCTGGCCGAGCGGCAGCTTGGCTCGGTCGCGCTCGAGAGACGCGGCGGCTGACGGCGCACGGCTGCGCGAGAGCATCCCGGCCGGCGACGAGCGCGACCACCGCCGTTTCGCGGGCGGCTGGCTTCCGCTATACCGGCGCCGCATGCGCCCGCAGACGGTCGTCTTCGTCGAGCCGCCGTACGTCTGCTGGGACCGCCGCATGGACCGGGTGCGGGAGGGCGAGGAGGACATCCCTGGCATCGGCACGCTCGTGCTCGCCGCCGTCACGCGGGCCGCGGGGCATCGCGTCCACGTCGTCGACGGCAAGCGCAGCGGGACGCCGCTCGACGAGGTGGCCCGGCGGGTGGTCGCGCTCGAGCCCGACCACGTGGGCTTCTCCGCCACCACGATCTCGATCCACAACGCGGCGCGGATCGCCGCGCGCGTGAAGGCGCGCGTGCCCCGCGCTGTCACGACGGTTGGTGGGCCGCACGTGAGTGCGGTGCCGGCGGAGACCATCACCCGCTTCGCCGGCTTCGACTACGGCGTGGTCGGCGAGGGCGAGTGCTCCTATCCGGAGCTGATCGCACGGCTCGCGGCCGGGGAGGATCCGCGCGGCGTCGCCGGGCTCGTCTACCGGGAGGGCGACGCGGTGCGCGCCAACGCCCGCGCACCGTACCTCGATGGCGACGCGCTCGACCGGCTGCCGGAGCCGGCCTGGGACCTCGTGCCGGACTTTCCGCTTCGCCTGCAGCCGAACGTCTTCAACTACCGTGCCTCCCCGGTGGCGAGCGTGGTCACGTCGCGCGGCTGCCCGTTCTCGTGCTCCTTCTGCGACCGTTCCACCTCGGGACGGAAGGGGCGCTTCCACGGCGTCGACTACGTCGTCCGCCTGTGCCGCCGTCTTGCGGACCTCGGCGTCCGCCACATCCTCTTCTACGACGACCTGTTCACCGTGAGCCGGCGCCGGGTAGTGGAGCTCTGCGAGCACTTCCTCGCCGAGGGCTTCCGCTTCACGTGGAGCTGCAACAGCCACCCGAACCTGCTCGATCCGCCGACGCTCCGACTGATGCGCCGCGCGGGCTGCTGGCAGATCGCCTACGGCATCGAGTCGGGCTCGCAGCGCATCCTCGATGTCGTGAAGCACGAGGTAAAGCTGCCACGCATGCTCGAAACCCTGCGCGAGACGCGGGCGGCCGGCATCCGCGTGAAGGGCCTCCTCATGATGGCCCATCCGACCGAAGGCGAGGACAGCCTCCGGGAGACCGTCGACTTCCTGCGCACCGCGCCGCTCGACCTCGTGCAGATCACCAAGTTCACGCCGTATCCCGGCACCCCCTCGTACCCGACGGTGAGGCAGCACGGGACCTTCGCCGAGGACTGGGAACGCATGAACGCCATGAACTGGGTGTTCGTGCCGCACGGGCTCACCGCCGAGGTGCTCGAGCGCTGGTTCCGCCGCGCCTACCGCACGTTCTACACGCGCCCCGACGTCCTCTGGGGCCTCGCCAGGACCCTCGCCGGTGAGCCGCGCTTCCTCCGCCCCGTGGCCCGCTACGTCCGCGTCGGCATCCGCGGGTGGCTCACGGTCGACCCGGGAGGCGGCACCGAGGCCGCGCTCGCCCACTGAACGTGCCCCGCGCCGACGTCGCCGCCCTCGTCCCCGCCTTCCGTGCCGCGGCCACCGTCGCCGACGTCGTCGCCGGCGCGCGGCGCTACTGCGCCCGGGTGGTCGTGATCGACGACGGCTCGGACGACGACACGGCGGCACGCGCTACCACGGCGGGCGCCGAGGTGCTCCGTCACGCGGCGAATGCCGGCAAGGGGGCGGCCCTCCGGACGGGCCTCCGCGCGCTCCACGCCTCTGGCGTCCCGCGCGCCCTCACGCTCGACGCGGACGGGCAGCACCTGCCCGGGCAGATCCCCGTGCTGCTGGCCGCCTCCGACGCGTCGCCGCAGGCGATCGTCGTCGGCGCGCGGCGCAAGGCCGGGCATGAGATCGCCCGCGCCAACCGCTTCGGGAACTGGGTGGCCGACCGGCTCCTCAGGCTGATCGCCGGGCGGCCGTTGCCGGACACGCAGTCCGGCTTCCGAGTCTATCCAGTGGTGGATACTCTCGCGCTCGGGGCGGAGGGGGCACGCTACGAGTTCGAGACCGAGGTCCTGCTGCGGGCGGCGCGCCGGGGCATGGCGGTCGTCGGGGTGCCGGTCGACGTCCACTATCCCCCGGTCGCCGAGCGCGTGAGCCACTACCGCCCGTGGCGGGACACGTTGCGGGTGATCGGCGTCGCGCTGAAGGTGCTGGCCGGGCCGGCACCCCGTACCTCGGTCTGGATGGGCTGCTGCTTCCTCATCCGGCCGTGATTGCCGTCGTGATCGGCGGTCTGAATTTCTGTCGCGCCGCGTCTTGACGGGCGCGCGCGTTTCGTCGATCGAGACGCGCACACGATGACGCCAATGAAGAGCTCGCGGCCCTTCGAGGAGGCCGCTCGCGCGATCATGTACCGGTGGACCACCGAGCGCGACACGTGGGTGAGCACGGAGGAGATCGCCGAAGCACGCGCCTTCCTGCAGGCCATCGGCATCGCGACGACCGAGCTGCCCGACGGTCGCTTCGCGCTCCAGGGGACCGAGAGCGCGGTCGAGGCGTCGCGGCTCATCCTGCCACCGCCGCATCGAGACGGTGCTCCGCCGCGAGCCGCCGTGCCACGCGCGGCTTCGCCGGCGCGGTGGGAAGTGCGAGCGAGAGGGGCGGGAGCGGTACATCCGCCACCGGCGGGACCACGCGGCGCGCGGCCGCGAGATAGTCGCGCGCGGCCTCGATCCGCCGGGCGACGGCGGGCGGCAGCGAGCGGCTCGCGAGGACGGCGGCGAGCGAGCCGTGGCGCGCGATCAGCGCCGCGGCCGTCTTCTCGCCGATGCCGGGGACGCCGGGGAGGCCGTCGGACGGATCGCCGCGGAGCAGCGCGAAGTCGCCGTACGCGCGGCCCGGGATGCCGTACCGGCGACGGATCTCGGCCTCGTCGACGACCAGGAGCTTGGTCACGCCCGTGAGGGGATAGAGCACGCGCACGTCGGGATCGCGCACGAGGGCGAAGAGGTCGCGGTCGCCGGAGACCACCTCCACGGCACCCCGGGCCCGCGCGGCGAGCGTCGCGATCACGTCCTCGGCCTCGAAGCCCGGTGCGCCGGCGACGGCGAAGCCGAGCGCGGCGAGCAACCGCCGTCCGAGCGCCTCCTCGGGCGCGACCGGATCGGGCTCGTCGGAGACCCGGTGTGCCTTGTAGGTCGGCAGGGCCGTCACCCGGAAGGCCGGCCGCCAGTCCTCGTCGACCGCGATGGCAAGTCGCTCGGGGCGGCGGTCGGCGAGCAGGCGGGCGAGCATGCCGAGGAAGCCGTAGACGCCGCGCATCGGGATCGTCTCGGGCAGCGAATGGAAGGCGCGGTAGAGAAGGCTCGAGTAGTCGATCAGCAGCGCCATGCTCACGGTCCGCTCACGTAGCCGAGCGCGCGCAGCCGTTCCTGGTCGCGGGCCGAGAGGACCTGGGCGTGCACCGCGCCCGCCGGGAGGCGCGCGCGGAGCGCGCCGAGCTCCCGCCGCATGGCGGCGAGCGGGCCGGGGCCGGACGGTTGCTCGTCGTCGAGGGTGAAGAGTTCCTCGCGCGGACCGTCTTCCTCCATCGAGACGACGTACTTGCGGCCGCCCCACGCCAGCCCGAAGCGCGGCCGGGTGGACTCCTGGAGCGTGGCGAAATAGGCCGTGCCCGGGCCGCGCTCCGGCTCGGGGGCGAGCAGATCGCGGCCGGCAAGCGGGTCCGCATCCCGCACGCCGAGCGCGTGCAGGAGGGTCGGCACGAGGTCGATCAGGGAGACGACGTCGGCGCGCGACCCCGGGAGGCGCCGGGGGGCGCGGAGGAGCAGCGGCACGCGCACCAGCGCGTCCGTCAGGCGCTCGCCGTGGGCGAACCAGTAGTCGCCCTCGCCGAGCCCCTCGCCGTGATCGGCGGCGAAGACGACGATCGCTTCCTCCGCGGGCACGCGCGCCGCGTACGCGGCGAGGAGCCGCCCGATCTGCTCGTCGACATGGCGCACCTCGCCGTCGTACCCGGCCCGGTACCAGGCCGCCTCGTGCTGGCCCTCCTCGAACTGGTAGTGCGGGATGCCGCCGATCCCTCGCTCGTCATCGAGGGCGGGGAGCAGCGTGCGACCGTCGGGCGCCGCACGCTCTGCCTCGAGGAAGCGCTCCCGCAGGCCCGGCGGCGGCGTGTAGGGGCCGTGCGGGTCCTGGTAATGGACCCAGAGGAAGGTGGAGCTCATGCGCGAGGTGCGGAGGAACTCGAGCGCCCGGAGCGCCGCCTCGGTGGTCTGCGCCGCCGTGCGCTCCGGGACCGGCCGGTGGGCCTCGACCTCCGGGAACGACGCGTCGTAGCGGTCGAAACCCTCGCCGAGCCCGCACGTCTCGCGCAGGATGAAGTTGCTCACCACGGCGGCCGTCCGCCAGCCATGGCGGCGGAGCCGCGTGGCGAGCGTGGGGAAGGTCTCGGGGACGGCGACCGGGTTCGAGAGGACGCCGAGCTCCTCCGGGTAGCGCCCCGTCATCAGCGCCGCCACCGAGGCGAGCGTGAACGGAGCCGCCGCGTACGCGGTGGAGAAGCGGAGCGCCCCGGCCGCCAGCCGGTCGAGGTTCGGCGTGAGGCCGAGCCGGTTGCCGTACGCGCCGAGACGGTCGGCGCGGAGGGTGTCGACCGTGACGATGAGCAGGTGCCGCGGGGCGGGTGCCCGCGCGCACCCGGCGCCGGTCGCCAGGGCGACGAGCGCGAGCAACGCGACGCGGCGCACCCCCAGCGTCCGGCTTGGCGCCCACGCCGTCACGTCCGACCGCATCCGGGTCGTCGCCGATAGCATGGGTCGCCGTCCCGGCGGAAGAGGCGGCGGCCGCGCCGCTGAGCGCGCTATCTTGGTATCAGACGGAGAGATCGGCCTCCCGGCGCCGTAGAGCACCTCGCGCGCCCGCGCTGCCGCCGAGCAAACGCGCGCCCGGGTGATTTGCAACGGTGCGGCTGCTATAGTACCGCCTTGTCCCTTCGGCATGCGACGTGAGACGTCATCTGCCGGGCTCTCCGGCGACGCGCTCGCCTGGCTTGCGCTCGGGGTGGTCGAGGAACTCTCTCCACGCCAGGCGCACGAGCTGGTCGCGCGCCTCGGCTCGCCCGCCGCGGCGCTCGCCGCGCCGGCGGAGCTGCTGGTCGGGGCGGGGCTCGCGCCTTCCGTCGCCGGGGCTCTCGCGGGCGCACCGGCCCGCGCCCGGCGAGAGGCCGCGCGGCTCGCCGCCGTGGGTGCCACGCTCGTGGCCTGGTCGGACGAGACCTATCCGCCGCGGCTTCGCCAGATCTCCGACCCGCCCGTGGTCCTCGCCGTGCGCGGCACGCTCGTCGCCGAGGACGACCTGGCGGTCGCCGTGGTCGGCGCGCGGCGCGCGAGCGAGTACGGGCGGCGGGTGGCCGAGGAGCTCGGGCGCGAGCTCGCCGGCGCGGGCGTCACGGTGGTGAGCGGTCTCGCCGCCGGCATTGACGCCGCGGCGCACCGCGGCGCGCTCGCGGCGGGCGGGCGCACGATCGCCGTGCTCGGCACCGGCATCGACCGCGTCTATCCCTCCTGGCACACGCGGCTGGCGGAGGAGATCGTCCGCCACGGGGCGCTCGTGAGCGAATTCCCGTGCGGCGCGCCGCCGCTGGCCTTCCACTTTCCGCGGCGCAACCGGTTGATCAGCGGCCTCGCGCGCGGCACGGTCGTGGTCGAGGCCGCGGAGGAGAGCGGCTCGCTCATCACCGCCCGCCATGCGGCGGAGCAGGGGCGGGACGTGTTCGCCGTGCCGGGGCCGCTCGGGCCGGGCCACCGGGGGCCGCACCGGCTGATCCAGCAGGGCGCCACGCTCGTCACCGGCGTGGAGGACGTCCTCGCCCAGCTCGGGCCCGGGCTCGTCGCCCGTCTGGCGGCGACGCGCGCGGCCGCCGCCGAGGCGACGCTCAGCGCTGACGAGCGGCGGGTCCTCGCGGGCGTCGGCGCCGAGGGAGAACACGTGGACGACGTCATCCGGCGCGCCGGGCTGCCCGCGCCCCAGGCGCTCGAGACGCTCCTCGCGCTGGAGCTCCGCGGCCTGGTCTGCCAGCTTCCCGGCAAGCGCTTCCGCCGGCAGGCGGCCTGAGCGCGCCGAGCCCGACCCCCATGGCGAAGAACCTGGTCATCGTCGAGTCCCCCGCCAAGGCGAAGACGCTCGGCAAGTACCTCGGGCGCGACTACCAGGTGAAGGCCTCGGTCGGCCACGTGATGGACCTTCCGAAGTCGAAGCTCGGCGTCGACATCGACCGCGACTTCGAGGCCGAGTACCACGTCATCCAGGGCAAGGCGAAGATCCTCGAGGAGATCAAGAGCGCCGCCAAGGACAAGGAGAACGTCTACCTCGCGCCGGACCCCGACCGCGAGGGCGAGGCGATCGCCTGGCACATCGCCAAGAAGCTCGGGCCGCGACGGAAGAACGTCCACCGCGTGCTCTTCAACGAGATCACCAAGAAGGCCGTGCTCGAGGCGATCAAGAACCCGCGGACGCTCGACAAGAACCGCTTCGAGGCCCAGCAGGCGCGCCGCATCCTCGACCGCCTGGTCGGCTACCAGCTCTCGCCGCTCCTCTGGAAGAAGGTGCGGCGCGGGCTGTCGGCGGGCCGCGTGCAATCGGTGTCCGTGCGCATCATCTGCGAGCGCGAGCGGGAGGTCCGCGCCTTCACGGCGGAGGAGTACTGGACGGTCGAGGCGCGGCTCGAGGGAGGGGCGCCCCCGCCGTTCGTGGCGCGGCTCGCCGAGGTGGCCGGCCAGAAGCTCGACCACAAGCAGCTCCGCCTCGACACCCGGGCGCGGGTCGACGAGGTCCTCGCCCGGCTCGGGGGCGCGCCGTGGACCGTCACCAAGGTCGAACGAAAGGAACGACGCCGGCATCCGACGCCGCCCTTCATCACCTCGCGCCTCCAGCAGGAGGCCTCGCGCAAGCTCGGCTACCAGCCGTCGCGCACGATGCGCATCGCGCAGCGGCTCTACGAGGGCGTGGACCTCGGGCCCGACGGCTCGGTCGGGCTGATCACCTACATGCGGACGGATTCGACGCGCATCTCGGGCGAGGCGCTGGCCGCCGCGCGCGACTACGTGAAGGCGCGCTACGGCGACCCCTACGTGCCCGAAACGCCGAACGTCTACCGCTCGAAGAAGGACGCGCAGGACGCCCACGAGGCGATCCGGCCGACCGCGATGGAGTACGACCCCGAGCGGGTCGCGCGCTACCTCGACCGGGAAGAACTCGCCGTCTACACGCTCGTCTGGAACCGGTTCGTGGCGAGCCAGATGGCCTCGGCCGTCTTCGATGCCACCGCGGTCGACATCGAGGTGGGCGACTGCCGCTTCCGGGCCACGGGCCAGGTCCTCAAGTTCGACGGCTTCATCCGCGTCTACACCGAGGGCCGCGACGACGACCAGCCGAGCGAGGAGGAAGGCGAGGGGCAGCTGCCGCCGCTCGCCGAGGGTGACGTGCTGCGCCTCCTCGAGCTCGTCCCCGAGCAGCACTTCACGCAGCCGCCGCCCCGCTTCACGCAGGCGACGCTCATCAAGGAGCTGGAGGAGAACGGCATCGGCCGCCCGTCCACGTACGCCTCGATCGTCGGCACGATCCTCAACAAGGAGTACGTCGTCGAGGACGAGCAGAAGCGCCTCAGGCCGACCGAGCTCGGCTTCCTGGTGACGGACCTCCTGGTCGAGTCCTTCCCCGACGTCCTCAACGTCGAGTTCACGGCGGGCATGGAGGGTGAGCTCGACGCCATCGAGGAGGGACGCGAGCACTGGGTGGCGGCGATGCGCCGCTTCTGGGAGCCGTTCTCCCGCGACCTCGAGAAGGCCGAGGTCGAGATGCGCGACGTCAAGCGCGAGGAGCGCCCCACCGACCTCGCCTGCGAGAAGTGCGGCAAGCCGATGGTCATCAAGTGGGGCCGCCGGGGCGAGTTCCTCGCCTGCAGCGGCTATCCCGAGTGCAAGAACACCAAGAACTTCACGCGCGAGGAGGACGGCACCATCCGCCCCGCCGAGGTGGAGACCACCGACGAGGTGTGCGAGAAGTGCGGGCGGCCCATGCAGGTCCGCTTCGGCCGATACGGGAAGTTCCTCGGCTGCTCGGGGTACCCGGAGTGCTCGAACATGCAGCCGCTCCACAAGCCCGTCCCGACCGGCGTCAAGTGCCTCCAGTGCGGCGAGGGCGAGATGATGGAGCGCCGGTCGCGGCGCGGGAAGCTCTTCTACAGCTGCAGCCGCTATCCCGACTGCCAGTTCGTCGCGTGGGACCGCCCGATCCCCGAGCCGTGCCCCGCGTGCGGCGCCGGCTTCGTCACCGAGAAGGTGACCAAGCGCTACGGCACGGTCCGCCGCTGCGTGAAGGCGGAGTGCGGCTGGCAGGCGCAGCTCGACGACGGCAACGGCGAGTACGCCCCGCTGCCCGCGCGCCAGGCTGCGGCCAAGGCCCCCCCGCGCCGCCGGACGGCCGGCAACGGCGCCGGCCGCACCGCCGCCCGCCGCCGCGCCAGCTCCACATGAGCGAGCGCGTCACCATCGTGGGCGGGGGCCTCGCCGGTGCGGAGGCGGCGTGGCAGCTCGCGCGCCAGGGTGTGCCCGTCGACCTCCACGAGATGCGCCCGGTGCGCGGCACCGAGGCGCACCACACCGACCGTCTCGGCGAGCTCGTGTGCTCCAACTCGTTCCGCAACGCCACGCTCGAGACGGCGGTCGGCCTGCTCAAGGAGGAGATGCGGCGCCTCGGCTCGCTCGTGATGCAGGTGGCCGACGCCAACCAGGTGCCCGCCGGCGCCTGTCTGGCCGTCGACCGCGACCACTTCGCCGAGGAGCTCACGCGGGAGATCGAGGAGCTGCCGGGCATCACCGTCGTGCGCGAGGAGGTGACCGACATCCCGCCGGGCCTCGCGATCCTCGCCACCGGCCCGCTCACGTCGCCGGCGCTCTCCGATGCCTTGCAGCGCGTCCTCGGCCGCACCCACCTCTACTTCTACGACGCGATCGCGCCGATCGTCACCGTCGATTCAATCGACATGACGGTGGCCTGGAAGGCGTCGCGCTACGGGAAGGGGGGCGAGGACTACATCAACTGCCCGCTCGACCGGGCCCAGTACGCGGCGTTCGTCGAGGCCGTGGTCGCCGCCGAGAAGGTGCCGACGCGGGACTTCGAGCGCTGCATCTACTTCGAGGGCTGCATGCCGATCGAGGAGATGGCGCGGCGCGGGCCGGCGACGCTCGCCTTCGGCCCGATGCGCCCCGTCGGCCTGATCGACCCGCGCACCGGGCAGCGGGCGCACGCCTGCGTGCAGCTCCGGCAGGACGACGCGGAGGCCCGGCTCTTCAACATGGTCGGCTTCCAGACCAAGATGACCTACCCCGAGCAGCGCCGCGTCTTCCGCATGATCCCCGGCCTCGAGCGCGCCGAGTTCGTGCGCCTCGGGAGCCTCCACCGCAACACCTTCGTGAACGCGCCCGCGCTGCTCCTGCCCTCGCTCCAGGTGATCGGCCGGCGGAAGCTCCTCCTGGCGGGCCAGATCGTCGGCGTGGAGGGCTACGTCGAGTCGGCGGCGACGGGGCTCCTCGCCGGCCTGAACGTCGCGCGCCTCCTGCGCGGCGAGGCGCCGCTGGCGCCGCCGCGGACGACGGCGCTCGGCTCGCTCCTCGGCTACATCACGCACCGGGGGAAGAAAGCCTTCCAGCCGATGAACGCCAACTACGGCCTCTTCCCGCCCCTCTCCGGCTCGCTCCGCGGGCGGGAGAAGAAGCTCGCGCTCGCTGCTCGCGCCCTCGCCGACCTCGGGCAGTGGCAGGCGAGCGTGGGTCTCGTGCCGGAGCCGACCGGTCGGCAATCGGTGGCGTGATGGGGACCGCCGGCGGGGCGCCGGCGGGGGCGGGCCGGCGTGCGACGGTCGCGGCGGTGATCGACGTCGGCAGCAACTCGGTGCTGCTGCTGGCGGTTGCCGTCGGCGCCGATGGCCGCGCGCGGCCGGTCGACGCCGCGCTCGAGACGACGCGGCTCGGCACCCGCCTCACCGACGGCGGCGCCCTCGACCCGGCGGCCCGCGCGCGGACCGTCGCCGCGGTGGAGGCGCTCGCCGTCCGTGCGCGCCGGGCGGGCGCCGAGCGGGTCTGGGCGTTCGCGACCGCTGCCGTCCGCCGCGCCGGCGACGGCGCGGCGTTCGCACGCGAGGTCGAGCGCGCGGCGGGCGTCCCGGTCGAGGTGCTGTCGGGTGCGCGCGAGGCGGCGCTCGCCTACGCGGCCGTCGCGCATGGGCTGCCGGGGCTCGCGGGGCCGCTCCTCGTGGTCGACGTCGGGGGCGGCACGACCGAGCTGACCCTCGGCCGGGACGAGACGGTGCTCGAGACGGCGAGCCTGCCGCTCGGCGCCCTCGCGCTGAGCGAGGCGGGTGCCGGGCGCGTCGCCGAGTGCGTCGAGCGGGCGCTCGCCGGCTGCGATCTCCTCGCCCGCGCCGCGACGAGCGGCGGGCGGTTCGCCGCCTCGGGCGGGACGGCGACCGCGCTGGCCGCGCTCGAGCTGGGGCTCATCTGCTACGATGCGCGGCGGGTGCACGGCCACGTGCTCGGTCGCGCGGCCCTCCAGGCGCTGGTCGGCCGCGTGGCGGCGCTGCCGCCGGCTGCGCTCGCGGCGCTCGCCGGCCTCGACCCGGGCCGCGCCGCGATCCTGCCGGCCGGCGCCGTCATCCTCGAGCGCGTCGTCGAGGCCGCGCGTGCGTCCGCGGTCACGGTGAGCGACCACGGCGTCCGGCACGCCTACCTCCGCGAGCGCCTCGCAGAGGCCGGCGTGCGCGCCGACCTCGGGGAGCTCTGGTCATGACGCAGGATCAGCCCGGCCTCGATCTCACGGCCTCGGTCCCGGCCGGACCGGTCCGCGAGTGGCTCGCGGCCGCCCCGGCCGACGAGGTCGCCGAAGGCCTCGACGCGGCGGCCGACCCCGGCGCGGCGCTGACCGGGCTCGTGCGGCTCCTCGAGGCGGCGCCACGCCCTCCTGCCCGCGGGCGTGTGGGGCCGCTGCTCCGTATCCTCGGGGGCAGCCCGGCGCTGGCCGCGGCGCTGGTGGCGGAAGGCGAGGGCTGGCCGGCTCTCCTCGACGCCGCGCTCGCCGTGGCGTCGCGCGACCCCCCGGCGCACCGCGCGGCGCTCGAGGCGGCGGGAGTCGCGGGCCCGCTGCCGCGCGCCGAGCTGCAGGCCCAGCTCCGCCGCTACCGGCGCCGCGGGTTTGTGCGCATCGGCGGCCGCGACCTGCTCGGGCTGGCCACCGTCGACGAGACCGTGCGCGAGATCACGGCGCTCGCCGAAGGCGTCATCGAGGCGGCGGTCGCTGGCGCGCGCGCGCGGCTCGCGGCCGAGTGGGGCGAGGACTGGGCGGGCGATCGGCCCGGGGGCTTCGTCGTCCTCGGCATGGGGAAGCTCGGGGGCGGCGAGCTCAACTACAGCTCCGACGTCGACCTGATCTACGTCTACGAGCGCGACGGTGCCGACGCGCGGGGGCGGACGAACCGGGAGTTCTTCGCGCGCCTGGCGGAGGAGGTGACCCGCGCGCTGCGCGACGTGACGCCCGAGGGGTTCTGCTTCCGGGTGGACCTCCGGCTGCGCCCGGGCGGCGGCGAGGGGCCGCTCGCCGTCTCGCTCGCCGCGGCGCTCTCCTACTACGAGGCCTTCGGGCAGACGTGGGAGCGCGCGGCCTGGCTGAAGGCGCGGCCGGTCGCCGGCGACCGGGCGCTCGGCGAGGCGCTGCTCGACGAGCTCCTCCGCTTCGTCTACCGCCGCTACCTGGACTTCGCCACGATCGAGGACCTCCAGGTGATGAAGCGGCGGGTGGACGCGTCGCTGCGCGACCCGGGCGCCCGCGCGCGCGACGTCAAGCTCGGCCGCGGCGGCATTCGCGAGGTCGAGTTCGTCGTCCAGGCGCAGCAGCTCGTGCACGGCGGCAAGGATCCCCGCCTCCAGGAGCGCAGCACGCTCGCCGCGCTCCGCAAGCTCGCCGCGAGCGGCTACATGGCCGCCGAGCAGGCCGCGGCGCTCGCCGGCGCCTACCGCTTCCTGCGCGACGTCGAGCACAAGCTGCAGATCGTGCACGAGCGGCAGACGCACCTCGTGCCGCGGGACGCGGGGGAGATCGCGGCGCTGGCGCGCCGGCTCGGGTTTCGCGGCGCCGACGCCGTGGCCCGGTTCTGGGCGGCGCATGCCCGCCAGACCGCCGTCGTGCACGAGGCGTTCGCGGCGCTCTTCCATGGCCCGGCCGAGGAGCGCCGCCGCGAGCGCGATCCCGAGATCGACGCGCTCCTCGAGGGCCTCGACGACGCGCCGGCGACGCACGCGCGGCTCGAGCGCCTCGGCTTCGCCGACCCCACCGCGGCCCGCCGCGATCTCCGGCTGCTGCGTGACGGCCCGCCGCACGCGCCCGCCTCGTCGCGCCGGCGCGCGGCGCTCGCGGCGCTCGCGCCGTCGCTGCTCGCCGAGATTGCCCGCTCGGCGGCGCCCGACCACGTCCTCCGCCACCTGGCGACCTTCTTCAGCACCGTCGGCGCGCGCACGAGCTACCTCCACCTGCTGCTCGAGAACCCCGGCGTCATGCGGCTCCTGGTGCGGCTGTTCGCCACGAGCGAGTTCCTCTCCCAGTTCTTCCTGCGTCATCCCGAGCTGCTCGACAGCCTGGTGCGGGCCGACCTGGTCCAGATCGTGCGTGGACGTGGCAGCATGGCCGAGGAGCTCGCCGCCCGCCTGGCCGCCGCACCGGACCTCGAGGCGGAGCTCGACACGCTGCGCCGCTTCCGCCACGAGGAGTTCCTGCGCATCGGGGTGCACGACATCCAGGGCGAGCTCGAGCCGCACGAGGTGGCCGCCCAGCTGACCTCGCTCGCCGAGACGTGCCTCGCGGCGGCCCTCGCGCTCGCGCGCCGCGAGGTGCTCGCGCGTACCGGCGTGCCGCCCGCGCCGCCCACCGAGGGGCTCGCCGTGCTCGGCATGGGAAAGCTCGGCGCCGAGGAGCTCACCTACCACTCCGACCTCGACCTCATCTTCGTCTACGACGCCGGGGATGCGGCGTGGTGGACGGGCCGCCCGACGCCGCACGAGTTCTTCACGCGCATCGCGCAGCGCACGATCAGCGCGCTCCAGACCCCGACGCGCGAGGGCCTCGCGTACCGGATCGACACGCGGCTCAGGCCCTCGGGGAACCAGGGGTCGCTGGTGTGCTCGGTCGAGGCCTTCGAGGCGTATCACCGCACGAGCGCGCAGGTCTGGGAGCGCCAGGCCCTCATCAAGGCTCGGGTCGTGGCCGGCCCGCCGGCGCTCGCGGCCCGTCTGGAGGAGATCCGCACGCGGTTCGTCTACGGGCGCGGCCTCGACGCCGACGAGCGGCTCGAGATCGCGCGCATGCGCGAGCGCATCGAGCGGGAGCGGGCGGGCCGGCGCGGCGAGCTCGGCAACATCAAGACCGGGCGCGGCGGACTCCTCGACATCGAGTTCCTCGTGCAGGCGCTCCAGCTCTGCCACGGGCCCGACCACCCCGCCGTCCGCCGGCGCGACACGCGCGGCGCGCTCGCGGCCCTCGCCGCCGCGGGCATCCTGTCCGCGGCGGAGGCCCGGGCGCTGCGCGCCGGATACGCCTTCCTGCGCGCCGTCGAGAGCCGGCTCCGCCTGGAGCGCGACCAGTCCGGCGAAGCGCTCGACGCGGAGCCCGGGACGCTCGTGCCGCTCGCTCGCCGGCTCGGGTACGAGGGCAGCGACGGCGAGGCGGTGGCCGCGCTCCTGGACGACCATGCGCGGCAGCGCGAGACGGTGCGCGCCATCTACGATCGTCGGCTCGGAACGCCCCCCGCGTAGTTTGCGTTGCGCCCGAGCTTCGGGCTAGCTAGACGCGGGATGGAGAAGACCGAGCGCATCTGGCTCGACGGCCGGCTCGTCGCCTGGGACGAGGCGCAGGTGCACGTGCTCACGCACTCGCTCCACTACGGCCTCGCGGTCTTCGAGGGCATCCGCTGCTACGAGTGCCACGACGGCCGCTCGGCGATCTTCCGCCTGCGCGAGCACGTGGACCGGCTCTACGGCTCGGCGCACGTCCTCGATCTCCCGATCCCGTTCCCGCGCGAGCGGCTGATCGAGGCCTGCCTCGAGACGGTGCGTGCCAATCGCCTGCGCGAGTGCTACATCCGGCCGATCGCCTTCCTGGGCGACGGGGAGATGGGCCTCGCCGCACGTCCGGCCACGCGCGTCGCGATCGCGGCGTGGCCGTGGGGCGCCTATCTCGGCGACGAGGGACTCCGCCACGGCATCCGCGTCAAGACGAGCTCGTTCCAGCGCTTCCATCCGAACACGTTGCTCAGCAAGGCGAAGGCGAGCGGTCACTACGTCAACTCGATCCTCGCCTCGTACGAGGTCCGGCGCGCGGGCTACGACGAGGCGTTGCTGCTCGACGTCGACGGCTACGTGTCGGAGGCGAGCGGCGAGAACGTGTTCATGGTGGCGGGCGGCGTCGCCAAGACGACCCCGCTGCCCACCGTGCTCGGCGGCATCACGCGTGACGCGGTGCTCCGGCTGCTCGCCGAGCTCGGCATCCCGTGCCGCGAGGAGCGCTTCACGCGCGACGAGGTCTACCTGGCGGACGAGGCGTTCTTCACCGGCACCGCCGCCGAGGTGACGCCCATCCGCGAGCTCGACGATCGCCGCATCGGCGACGGGAAGCCCGGCCCGACGACGCGGCGGCTCCAGGAGCTGTTCTTCGCGATCGTGCGCGGGCGGGACGATCGCCACCGCTCCTGGCTGGCGTACGTGTGAACGTTCGTTACGAAGCTGACGCCTCGGACGGGGAGAATCGCCGGGCGGCCGCGAGCGATCTCCTGGCACGGAAGGTGCTGCCCTCGGCCCGACCCCGCATGTTTCACGCCACGATTCGCTCGGGCTCCGAGGAGCCGCTGCGCCTGTCGGGCGAGGTCGTCCCCTACGACTTGCAGGTGCTGCGTGAGCACGTGCTCGCGCGGCGCGCCCAGCGGACGCTCGTCGAGGTTCGGCTCGCCCCCGCCTTGCGCCCCGCCTTCCTGCGCGCGCTGAACGACCTCGGGCGGCGCGGGGTCGAGCTCGTGCTCCGCGGCTGGGAAGACCTGGCCTGACCGGGGCCCATGCGGGCGCGCACGGCGGAGGTCCGGGGACCGGCCGCCGGCGCACCGGCTCGGCTGTCGCCGCCGCAGGCGCGGCTTGCCCTCTCGCGGCGCGTCAGGTAGTCAGGCCCGGTTCGACCAGGGAGGGGCATTGATGCGACCTAGCGGGCTACTTCTGTGCCTCGCCGGCCTCGGGCTCGCGCTCGGCGGCTGCGGGGGCGGCGGCGAGAAGACTCCGAGCCAGGCGGCACCCAAGCCGACGACGGTGACCGCCGCACCCACCCCTACCACGGTCGCGGGCACGCCGGCGGAAGAGGAGAGCGAGTACGAGCTCGACGTGATCGCGGAGGCGGAGCCCGACGAGGGGGCGCCCCCCTTGAAGGTACAGTTCACCGCCTCGGTCGAGGAAGAGTCGGGCGGCCCCTTCTCCTTCAGCTGGGACTTCGGCGACGGCAGCCAGAAAGTCACCGATCAGAACCCGGTGCACACCTACGAGAAGGTCGGTGAGTACACCGCCACGCTCACCGTCACCGATCAGAAGAGTCACAAGGGGACGGACGAGATCGACATCTTCGTCGAGACCGACGAGGAGGGCGGGGGCGGGCAGGAGTAGCGGCCCTCAGCGGCAGGCCTCCTCGACCTGCTGCTCGGCCCACTCGAGCGCCGTGAGCGCGGGCGCGAGCGCGGCGCTCTCCCGCCGGCAGCGGTAGCTGCCGCTCTCGAGACAGCGGCCAAGGGCAGTGCTCAGCTCACCGGCGGTGCCGGCCGCATCGCGCCAGCGCGCCCGCGCGCGCTCGCACGGCGCCGCGGCAGCGAGCTGCCGCGCCACGGCTTCGCTGAGCGCGCGCGGCGGCTTCTCCGGCGGCGGCTCGGGCGGCGCGGCGGCCGTCGGCTGCCCGGCCACGTCGACGACCTCGATCTGTGTCGGGCTGCGCAGCACCATCTCGAGCCGGCCCGCAAAGCGACGGACGAGGCCCGACGCGCGCACCCGCTTCTCGGCGTAGAGCCGTTCGGGCTTCGGCGGCAGGCTCGAGAACATGGGCAGGAGGAGGATCACCCGGAGCGCGTGCGGATCGTCGGGCGCGAACTCGAGGACGCAGGTGTCGCCGGTCCCGTGTGCGGCGGCGACCATTCCCTCGACGGTCACGAGCTCGCCCACGTGCCGCCCGGCTTCTTGCCACGGGACCACGGGGGGGGCCGCTGCGCCCGCGAGCGTCGTGCTCGTGACCAGGCCGAGGAGGCCGAGAAGCGCCGCTCTCATGGTGACCTCTCAGCCCGGGGAGCGATCGGGCTAGCGGTCTCGCCGGCCCATGCCGCCGCGGCCGCCGCCCCCGCCGCCCCCGCCGCCCGGGGCGCGCTCCCGAGCCTCGCTCACGGTGAGGGGACGGCCTCCGAACGGCTTGCCGTGGAGCGCGTTGACCGCCGCCTGCGCCTGGGCGTCCGTCGCCATCTCGATGAAGGCGAAGCCCCGGGGGCGGCCGGTCTCGCGATCGGTCACGACCTTGATCTCCTCGACCTGGCGGCCATCCTGCTCGAAGAGAGCCCGGAGCTGGTCCTCGTCCACCTGGTAAGGGAGATTCCCGACGTACAGTCTCTTTCCCATTCTAGCTCCCGATTCCTACGGACGGCGTGCCGCCGCCCTTCTCGTACGAACGGCCTTCTAGCATGCCCGCGTCGTCAGCGTCTAGGCGGGGTGCAGGGGGGAGGGGGCGTCAGAAAAAGACATGATGGCGCGCCGCCAGGCCGCGGTCGATGAGATCCTGGAGCACGGCCCGTACGTGCTGCGCTTGGCGTGCCACCATCTCGGGCCCGCCGGAGCCCTTCAGGTGGATGGGAGCGCCGAAGTGCAGGCGGTACTTGACTGGAAGCGGGAAGACGATGGTGGGCGTGATCGGCGCCACCGGCGTCCGCACGAGGCGCGCCAGCCAGGCAGGATTGGCGATGAGCGGCGCCTCCTCTTCGGCTCCGATCACCGCGACCGGGACGATCGGCGCGCCCGTGGCGAGGGCGACGTGGACGAAGCCGTGGCCGAAGCCGCGCAGCCGATAGCGCTCGCGGAAGGGCTTGGCCAGCGCCTTCACCCCCTCGGGGAAGGTGAGGACCGCCGCGCCGCGCCGTAGCAGGTCCTCGCACGCGGGCCGTCGCCCGTCGACGGCGCCGATCAGCCGCGCCGCGGCCCCGAGCACGGGCAGCGTCATCAGGCGGTGGTCCGCCATGCCGTGGACGAGTCGCGGCGGCTCGGCGTCGAGCAGGCATGCGGTGACGATCATGGCGCCGTCCCAGGAGAGCACGCGGGAGCTGTGGTTCGCGACCGCGAGGAACGGGCCGGCAGGGAGCGATTCGATTCCGTAGCACTGGACGCGGAAGTACTTGCGGTAGAAGCACCCGGTCACGCCGAACAGGCGGGCCGCCGTGTCGAACCGGAAGCCGAAGCGCTCGGGCGGCCGCCGCTCGAGCAGGCAGGCGCGTGCGAGCTGAGCGCGCACGCGGGCCCGGAAGGCGAGGAGCCGGCGAAGGCCGATGGGCCCGACGCGGCGGTGCGCCGGCGGTCGCGGCTCCGGCTCGACGGGTGCATCCGGGATCGGGAGGAGGCCGGGGGGCGTCGCCATCACTCGATCCGGATCGGCTGCCGGGCGTAGTTTCTCGGCCCCGCGAAGCGCGCGAGCGCGGGCGGGTCGCCCGGAAGGAGGTAGAACGTCGCCTGCGGCAGGACGAGGTGGAGCACCGGGTCGATCGCCCAGTGAATCGTCGGGCGCAGCTCGAGACGCGCGGTCTCGACCGTGCTCCCCGCGCGCTCCAGCCGGCTGTGCCCGCCGCGAACGAGCTCCATGTCGAGCACGACCGGTCGCGGACTCGGGGCGATGGTGCGGAAGACCACACGGTCGCCCTCGGCATTGGCGTCGAAGTTCTTCACCACGAGGAAGATGAGCGGGCCCCAGTACGTGCCGCGAGGCAGTGCGAGCCGGCGGTCCACGGTGTGGCGGTCGGGGCCCCGGCCCCACGCCCCCTGGAGCCGCCCGGCGGCGACGTCGATGCTGATCTCCACGGTCGCCTCGCCGTCGCGGTCTCGGATGATCGAGCGGCCGGCCACCGCCTCGAGCGTGCCGGAGACCCGTGCTGTCGCCTCGTCCTCGTCGAGCGTGCCGTCGCGGAAGCGCGCGACGCGGACGCAGCTGAGCAGGTCGCCGCGGCGTGTCTGGCGATATTCGACGAGCCCGATCGGCTCGCCGCCATCCGGCCCATAGATGCTGGCGACGCCGGCGACGTCGCCCTCGTCCCAGACGAGCCGCACGGGATCCCCGGCCAACCGGGGCCAGGCGGGGTTGGCCGCGATGACGAGCGCCCCCGCCGCGAGCACCAGTCGGAGCCACGCGGATCCCACGTCATGCACCGCCTTCCTCGTCACCCACCTCACCCACCCCTGTGCAAGCCGCGCGCCTAGCAATCTCCCCGTGCGCCTTCGCTGTCCGCTCCAGCCGGAGTAGCGGCGGACGTCTGCCCCTTTCTGCGTGTAGTCCAAGCGGACGCCGCGGTCCAGAGCCCCCGAGCCTGGGCCTCGCCCCGTCGAGGCAACGGCATTGCGTGTACGCGAAGGGTGGGGCGCCGCGTGCGAAGAAGGCCACGCGCGGCAAGACGATGACGCAGCGCAAACGTCCGGGGACAGGCCCGGTAGCTCAACGGGCCGCTCGTCGGGCGCGCGCCCTCCGCCAGGCGATCGCGAGGATCGAGAGCGCCACCGCCAGGGCGGCGAGGCCGACCACCAGCGGGCGCCGGTCTCCGCTGCGTGCAATGACCGACAGCATGGCCTCCGCCACGACGGCGTGGTGCGTGCCGTCCCGGTCGTACTCGAACAACGCAAAGACCGGACGGTGGTCACCCGGCCGAGCCGCGACGTTCTGCACGACGACGGGCAGCGAAATCCGTCCGGATGCAGCCACCTCCGCAGGCCGGCTCTCGGGATCGGTCCTCAGGTCGAAGGGCAGGGCAACGACGAGGCGGCCGGCGACGCCCTCCGGGGTCGCGTTCTCGAGCGTCACGGCCGCGTGGCCGAGCCGCGACACGGGCTCGGCCGCGAGCGTCGCCCGCACGTCCGACGGTGGGGCGCCCGGCGTGCGGACCAGGTGGACCAAGAGCTCGGATCGCGCCTGGCCGTCTCGGGCGGTGTAGCGCAGGCGGATCGTCGCGGGGAACGTCCCCGGGCCGGGCGGCGCGGGCAAGGCCGTCCGCCACTCGTGAGCGGCGCCCGGGGCGATCGCCGCCACCCGCTCCGCCGCCACCGTGCGGTGGCGGTAGACGACCTCCGGCACGACGTCATGCACGGCCTCGGCGGCGGCGTTCGTCGCGCGCAGGCGGAGCGTCACGACGTCCCCGACCTGGCTCTCGGCTTCGAGTCGAAGCTGCGCTGCGGCCTGTCCGGCGACCGCCGCTCCCAGCAGCAGCGCGATCGCCGCCCGATGCACGGCCACGCTCAGACGGGCGCGCGGCCGCCGATGGCCGCGACGTGCTCGCGGACCACCTCGGCCGGACACCACTGGATGAACCAGTGGGCGGCGGCGACCAGGATCACGACGTCGTCGATCTCGCCGAGGAGGGGCAGCGTGTCGGGAATGAGGTCGAAGGGGAGCGCGACGTAGGCGAGCGCGCCGGCGAGGAGCGCCTTCGGCCAGATCGAGACGCGTGGGTCGCGCAGCAGGCGCCAGTAGAGCCGCACCAGGTTCGGCAGGTGGATCAGGAAGTCGAGTGCCCGAGGCCTCGCGGCGCGCGTGCTCTCGGCGCCCGTCGACATGACTGGCGTCAGCATACCCGTGTTGGCGACAGAGGCCAACGCCGGTCGGTCTTCGGCAGGGCGAGTCTGACCCCAGACGGTTTCCGAGGGTGAACAAAGGAGGCGGCAAGGTGCTGAAGAGTGCCCCCGGCGTTGTCAATCGCCTTCGGCGCGGTGGGGAGTCCCAGCACGCCAGCCATCGCCGTCACAACTGTCTCGTCTGGCCGCGACGTCGCGGCCGCTCGTCGATGCGGACGAGACCGTGGCGGCGCCAGCCGACGGCGGCAAGCCAGGTGCGTGCCCGGCCCACCGGCGCCGCCGCGGGCACGGCCGCGACGACGTCCCGCCACCCGTCGAACCACGGCGCCGACGAGCAGGGATCCAGGCCGCGTTCTCCCGCGCAGTGCTTCCGGCGATTCAGAAGCACATAAGCGATCGCGTGGCGCATTGCTCGCGGGGTGGTGAGCGCCCGTGCGTGATAACGGTCTCCCCAGACGGCGCCGCGCCGCCCGAGCGCACGGTTGACCGCCCGCGCCACGCGAATGGTGACGCCCCGGAGGCCGCGACCGAGCGCCCGCGTGTCGTCGGCCTCAACGATGCGATGGAGATGGTCGTCTTGCACACTGAAATGGAGGATCCGAAAGCCCTCGTGGGAGGCCGCACCGAGCGCACCGAGGACGGCCGGGAAGACCCGGCCGGCTCGCAGGCAGCGGACGGCACGCCCGCTGCGCAGGGTGACATGCACCGGGTGCGCGGCGGTGTGCGCGGGCCGCGCGCGGTGCGGGACGCTGGGACGGCGGCCCGGGGTGAGCTTTCGGCCGGCGCCGGCGCGGCATCCACCCCAGGTGCGTGGCGGCGGGAGGCAAAGCTGCAAGGCGCGCGCCATCTTGATTAGGCGGTATAGCACGCTAGCTAGCAAGTGTCAAGGCTGGCGGTCCGATTCCAGGAGGGAGTACTGACTCGTTTGGTCACCATAGCGAATCAAGCAGCTCGCCGACCCACTCCGAGACGCGGGTGCCCAATGCGACCCCGACGATGAGGCCGACAAACGGATGATGCCGGGGCGGCGAGGGCAGTGCGAGGCGGGCCATTTCAGCGTGAGTCACTACCCCGGAGGAAGAGGTCGCAGTGGCCTCGGGGGATCGAAAAAAGTCCCCGCTGCCTCACGCCCTCGGCGGCGCCATCGGAGCCCGCCGCCCGACGTACGGCGTGGTGGGCGTGTTCCTGAAGATGCCGCGCCGCGGAGAACGTTGTGTTCTCCATCGGATGACCCACCTGCCGCCGTTCCGCCCTTGCTCAATGATCGAGGCCAGGCGCCGTTCATGATCGTGGAGCAAATCCGGTTCGACGACATCGAGCGCCTGAAGTCGAAGATCAGCGACACGTTCAGCGACTGGAGCGAGCCGATCGAGGTCACCCAGGAGATGATCAATCGCTTCGCCGACCTGACGGGCGACCACCAGTGGATCCACGTGGACGTGGAGCGCGCCAAGCGCGAGAGTCCCTTCGGGGGGACGGTCGCGCATGGCTTTCTCACGCTCAGCCTCCTGCCGGCCATGCACGCCCGGCCGACGTGGCAGATCGCCGGCTTCGGGAACGCGACCAACTACGGCGCGAACAAGCTGCGCTTCGTGTCACCCGTACCGGCGGGCGCCAGGATCCATGCGCGCTCGCGCCTGATCGGCGTCGAGGCGAAGCCGCTCGGCACGCAGCTCACGCAGGAGCTTCACGTCCACGTCGTCGGCAAGGACAAGCCGGCCGTCATCTACGAGATGCTGGTGCTCTACCATCCGCCGATGACGCGCGCCTGAGCGCGCGGGCCTCAGGGATGAGGCTGGAGTGAATCCAGCAGCGCCTCGAAGCCGGGCTTCGCCGCGCCGATCGTGGCCGATGGGCCGACGGCCTTGAAGAACCACGGCCCTCCCTCGCCTTCGACGACGGCGGCGAGCAGGCGGAAGCCGGGCCGCGGTGCGCTGCCCGGCGTGCCCCCGAGGTAGGTGCCGGGCAGATCCACCGCCGTGATGCGGAGGCCGCGCACCGTCCGGCTGGTGACGGTCGCCGCGTCGCGCGAGGCGCGGCCGTCGGGCCGGGTGAACTGCGCGTACCAGCGGGTGAGGTTGTCCTCGGCCGAGCCGCCCTGGCCCTTGCCGAAGAAGAACAGCACGAGCTCGCCGTCCTCGCCGTCTCCCGCGGCGCGCGGGATCCGGTACTGCGCGGCGCGCACGTCGGACGGCGCCGGCACGCGGCTCCAGTCGCGCGGGACCGCGAAACGGATGCCTGCCGCCTCCGTGTGCAGTGACTCCGCTGCGCCGCGCGCGGCGAACGCGAAGAAGAGCAGCGTCGCGACGCGGCGCATGCTCGTCCTGTAGCGCAATCGCCGCCCTCCGAGAAACCCCCGTGGCACCTGGCGGCAAGATTTCTCCTTGACACCTCGCGCCGGGATGTGGCTTCTGGCCTGCGCCGCATGGTCACCCTCGACTACGAGCAGGCCGCGCATCTCTATCGGCGCGCCGGCTTCGGCGCTTCGGAGGACGAGATCGACGCCCTCGTCGGGATGGACGCGGGCGCGGCCGCCGACCGCTTCCTCACCTTCCGGGCCTCGAAGAGCCACACGATCGGCGGGGACGCCGAGGCGGCCGCGCGCTCCTGGCTGAGGCGCATGCTGAAGAAGCCGCCGCTCCAGGAGAAGATGACGCTCTTCTGGCACGGGCACTTCGCCACCTCGATCGAAAAGGTCGGCGACATCAAGCTGATGAACCAGCAGAACGGCCTCTTCCGGCTCTTCGCCGCCGGGAACTTCAAGGCGCTCGTGCGCGCCGTCACCAAAGACCCCGCGATGCTCATCTTCCTGGACGGCCAGGACAACGAGGCCGGGAACCCGAACGAGAACTACGCGCGCGAGCTGATGGAGCTCTTCACGCTCGGCATCAAGGACGACGCGGGCGTCGCCAACTACACGCAGGGCGACGTGCACCAGCTGGCGCGCGCGCTGACGGGCTACGTGATCGACGGCAAGCAGGGCGTCCTCGACCCCGGACGCCACGACGACGCGGCCGACAAGACGTTCATGGGGGTGACGGGCAATCTCGGCGTCGAGGGGGTGCCGCCCGACGACGACGTCATCGAGATCATCTTCGGCCACCTGGACACGCGCCCGCCTGCGAAGCCCCGAGTGGCGCGCTTCCTCGCCCGCAAGCTGGCGCGCTTCTTCGGCCCCGCGCAGCCGTCGGACGCCCTCGTCGACGCGATGGCGGATGCCTTCGTCGCCTCGGGCTGGGAGGTGGCGCCGATGCTGCGGACGCTCTTCACGGCCGGCGAGTTCTACGCCGCCGCGAGCATGACGAGCACCGTCAAGGCGCCGGTCGAGCTCGTCCTGCAACCGCTGCGGATGCTGAAGGCGAAGGCCAGCATGCGCGACGTCCCGTTTGCGCTCGGGACGATGGGGCAGACCCTCTTCGCGCCGCCGAATGTGGCCGGCTGGCCCGGCGGGCTGTCCTGGATCAGCGCCGGGACGCTGCTCGCCCGCTACGGCTACGCGCGCGACGTCGGGGCCGGCCGCGGACGGGACCCGAAGTTCGATCCGACGCCGCTGCTCGCCGGCGCGAGCACGACGGCGGACGTCGTGCAGCGGACGCTGACGCTCCTCGGGCCGCTGCACCCGCCGGCGAGCGTGGTGAGCCGCCTCGACACCTACCTGAACGACCCGACGCCGCCGCCTGCGCTCGACGACGCGACCTTCGTCGACGAGAAGGTCCGAGGCCTGGTCGCGCTGGTCCTCGAGCTGCCTCACTTCCAGGTCCACTGAGCAGGGAGGAGAGATGCGCATCACCCGTCGTCGCTTCTTGAAGGGCGCCGCCGCGACGACGGCCACCCTGGCGCTCTCGGGTTGGCGCCGCGTTCCCTGGCGTCCCGGCGTGGCCTGGGCTGCCGGGCCTGCCGACGCCATCCTGGTCGCCATCCGCCTCTACGGCGGCAACGACGGCCTGAACACGCTCATCCCCCTGACCGGACCGAACCGCGTCCTGTACCAGACGAGCCGCCCCGCGCTCGGCATCCCGACGTCCGCGCTTGCGGCGACGGCGGTCGGGACGGATGCGCTCGGCCACACCTATGCCCTGCACCCGAGCACGCAGGACGGTCTCTGGGCGCTCCTCCAGGCCGGCAAGCTCGCGATCGTGCCGGGCGTGGGCTACCCGAACCAGAGCCTCTCGCACTTCCTCTCCGAGGCGATCTGGTACCGGGCCGACCCCGTCGGCATCCCGGCGACGGGCTGGCTCGGCGGCTGGCTCGACACGCTCGGCCTGCCCCCGACGGCGGTGCCCGTCGTCGACGTCGAGGGCGGCTACCTGACGCCGCTCCTGCGCACGAGCTCGACCAGCGTGCTCGCCATCAGCGACCTGCCGAGCTTCGTCTTCCCGGTCGACGACGCCTACTCGCCGGACGACGACGCCGCCAAGCAGGGCGCCTTCGACGACATCTACCAGAGCCTCGCCTCGGCGCCGCCGCCGCTCGATCGGATCGCCGCCGTCGGCTACGCCACCGCGCTGAAGACGGCGGGCTACCCGCACGACACGGTCGACGCCCCGCTGCTCGACGCGATCGACGGCAACCTCGGGGAGGACCTGAAGACCGTCCTCACCATCATCCAGGCAGGCGTGGGCGCGCGCATCTTCCACGTCGGCATCGACGGCTTCGACACGCACTCCGACCAGGGAACCGTCGGCGGCTTCCAGGGAGCGCTCCTCGGCCGCCTCGGGCGGGCGATGAGGGCCTTCCTCGACAGCCTCGATCCCATCACGCGGGCCAAGACCCTCATCTGGACCTTCTCGGAGTTCGGCCGCCGCATCGAGGAGAACGGCTACGGCAACGGCGCCGGGACGGACCACGGAAGCGTCGCCCCCATGTTCGTTGCCGGCGATGCGGTGGTGGCGGCGAAGATCTGGGGCGCGTACCCGGACCTCGCCAACCAGGACGACGACGGGAACTTGGTCTTCGAGCAGACCGGGACCGGGGAGGGCCGCACCATCGACTTCCGCGACTACTTCGGCACCATCCTCAAGTGGCTCGGCGTGGCCGACCCGACGACGCGGCTGCCGGCGAGCGGCGGCTGGTCCACGTTCACCAACCTCGGGTTCCTCGGATGAGGCTCGCGGTCCTCACGGCGGCGCTGGCGCTCACCGCGTCCCGCGGCTTCCCCTTGACGCCCGGCGGCGGTTCGGCGCGCACCGACTGCCTGGTCGAGTTCGGCACGACGCCGGCCAACTACCCGGCGAGTCGGCCGCGTCAGATCCGCTGCGTCGACAACGACCCGAGCTGCGACGCCGACTCGACCGTCGGCCGGTGCGGCGTGCCCCTGAGCGTCTGCCTGAACGTGACCGACCCGAACCTGCCGGGCTGCGCGCCCGCCTCGCTCGAGCAGTTCACGATCAAGAACTACCAGCCCGACACGAACCCCAAGCACGACTTCGGGTTCCAGACGCTCCAGGACCAGGTGAACCAGCTCTTCCTGCCGCTCGGGCCGACGCAGCGCGACCGCTGCACGACCGACGACGTGAACCCGGCCATCATCTCGGTCACGATGAAGCTCTCGATCAGCTCGCAGACCTACCGCAAGGTCACCAAGACGCTGCGCTCTCGGCTCGACGGCCACGACGGCACCACGGCGATCGACGACGTCGATGTGATCAAGATCACCTGCCTGCCCGGGAGCGACGGGCCGTGTACGGGCGTCACCGGAACGTTCGACCAGATCCAGAAGCAGATCTTCACGCCGCGATGCGCCCTTCCGACGTGTCACGCCGCCGCGCAGGCGCCTCACAACCTCTCGCTCCAGCCCGCCTCATCCTATGCGAACCTCGTCAACGTCGTCTCCGAGGAGTCGAACGACGGGCTCGAGCGCGTGCTGCCTGGCGACGCCGACAACAGCTTCCTCGTGCACAAGCTGCGCGGGACGCTCGAGCTGGGCGAGGGCGAGCGGATGCCGCGGGGCGGGCCCTACCTCGACAGCGCCGCCATCCAGCTCGTCACCGACTGGGTGACCGGCGGCGCACCGGAGACGGGGTTCGTCGGCTCGGCGAGCGACTGCCCGCACTGAGAGGAGCGGCGCCACCCGGAGGTGGCGCCGCCGTCCCGCGTCACGGGGCCGTCAGGATCTCTTCCAGGCGTCCTGCTGCGTCGTCGAACGAGCCCGTGATGGAAGCCGTGCAGGTGGTCGAGATCCGGCCGCGCCGGTTCGCCCGCTGCGCGAGGCGGCTCCCCTTGGTGAAGACGGTCTGCGCCCGCAGCATGAGGCGGTGCGCCTTCTTCGGCTTCGCCTCGTGGGCGCGGGTGATCAGCCGGCAGGCCCGCATGAAGTGCTTGGGCACGCACGCCGGGACGCGCTCGTTGGTGCAGCTCGCCTGCGGTATGCCCGTGCCGCAGAAGCAGTCGAGCGCGGCCATGCCCTCGAAGTGGCGGTGGACGCAGCCGGTCGTCGGGTTGCAGGTGTCGACCGTGCAGGCGTCGCCGTCGCTGCAGCTGACGGCCGTGCCGCCGATGCAGCGTCCCTGCCGGCAGCTCTCGTGCTCGCTGCACGCGTTGCCGTCGTCGCACGGGGTGCCGTCTTGGGTGGGCGGGTTGGAGCACAAGCCGGTGGCCGGGTTACACACGCCGGCGTCGTGGCACTGGTCCGACGCGCTGCAGGTGACGGGCGTGCCGCCCTGGCACTGCCCGGCCTGGCAGGTGTCGCCCTGCGTGCACAGGTTGCCGTCGTCGCACGCGGCGCCGTCGGCGGTGAGCGCGTCGGCCGGGCAGGTGTCGGAGGCGCCGTCGCAGCGCTCCGCCGCATCGCAGGCGCCGGTCGACGGCCGGCACTCGTCGGTCCGCTTCTGGTCCGCGGGGCAGGTGGGGCTCGTGCCCGAGCAGCTCTCCGCGAGGTCGCACTCGCCGGCGGCCGCGCGGCACTCGGTGCCCGCCGGCTTCATCGCGTCGCTCGGGCACGTGGTGCTCGCCCCGGTGCAGACCTCCGGCACGTCGCAGTCACCCGCCGCCGGACGGCACTCGGTGCCGGCCGGCTCGAGCACGTCCGCGGGGCAGTCGTTGGAGACGCCGTCGCAGCTCTCGGCGACGTCGCAGTCGCCGGCGGCCGCACGGCAGATTGCCGTGCTCTTCACATCGGCGGGACACGCGGCCTCCGTGCCCGTGCAGAACTCGGCCACGTCGCAGGCGCCCGCGGCCGCGCGGCACTTGGTGGTCGCCGGCTTGAAGGTGTCGGCGGGGCAGGTGGCGCTGGTGCCGGTGCAGAACTCCGACTGATCGCAGGGGCCCGCCGAGGCACGGCACTTGACGGTCGATGCCTTGAGGCCGTCGGCCGGGCAGTCGTTGGAGACGCCGTCGCAGCTCTCGGCCACGTCGCAGCCGCCCGCGGCGGCGCGGCAGACCGCCGTGCTCTTCGCGTCGGCCGGACAGAGGCCGCTCGTCCCGGTGCAGAACTCGGCGGCGTCGCAGGCTCCGGCCGCGGGACGGCATTCGGCCGTCGCCGGCTGGAAGGCGTCGGTGGGGCAAGTGGCGCTCGTGCCGGTGCAGAGCTCGGCGACGTCGCACGAGCCCGTGGCGCCGCGGCACTCGAAGGTGTCGGGCTTGAAGCTGTCGGCCGGGCAAGTGCCGCTCGTACCGGTGCAGAATTCCGCGACGTCGCACGGGCCGGCGGCCGGGCGACAGGTGGTCGTCGACGGCTCGAACTGGCAGCTCGAGGAGCAGCAGTCGCCGTCGACGAGGTTCCCGTCGTCGCACTGCTCGCCCGGTTCGACGACCCCATCGCCGCAGCACGCGCCCAGGATCGCGGCGTCGACGATGCTCTTGATGGAGTCGGGGAGCGTGGCCTGGTCGTTGATGCTGCCTTCGGTGCCGCCGAGCTGGGCGATCACCTCCGAGTACCGGTCGAAGAGCGTCGGGTCGGCGAGCTTGTCGCCGCAGGGCGAGGGGTTGGCGGGCGTCGGCCGCAGCGGGCAGAGGAGACCGTGCACCTGGGACGGTTGCGTGCCGGGCGTCAGCAGGTCGTAGTCGCCGAAGTACCGGGCCCAGCTCGCGACGCTGTCGTCGGGCTCACCGGGGGCCGAACTCGTGGTCTGCTCACCCGTGTCGGTGAAGAAGACAGTGACCAGTCGGGCGTCCGGGCGGAGCGCGCAATCCGTGCTCGGCACTGGCTGGCATCCGGTGCCGCCGAGCAGGTCGTTGATGGCGATGGCGGCGCTGCTGAAGCCGCGCTCGGTGTTGCTGCCGCAGTCCCCGGCCTTCACGTACGCGCACTGCGCCGTCCCGTTGCGGAACACGTCGATGTCCTTGGTGAACGGGCAGAGCACGCGGCGGCCCGGTCCAGGTGCGCCGGAGCAGACGTCGTTCGAGCTCGCTGGGACGTACAGGTCCGTGTAGGTGACGGCCATGCGCCAGTCGATGGGGCACGTCGCATGGGCGAGCTCGTCCGCAATGTTGGTGGCCGCCATCGAGAGGACCGCCTGCTTGTCGGTCATGGAGGGCGAGTTGTCGATCACCCAGAGGAAGTCGACCTTCACCGCTCGCGCCTCGCGCACTCCGAGCAGCAGCGCGAGCGAGAGCGCGGCGACGACACGTGCGCCGGTGGACCTCGTGATGGACTTCATCTTTCTCCCCTCCTGTTGCCGTGAGGCGCCTCGCGCGCCCGCCAGCGACTCGCCGCACGAGCAAGGGGGGTGCCACCGGAAGAGCGGCGCGCAGCGGGATGCGAACGCTCGCCACGGCTCGCAGCGGCGCATGATCGGGTGCGGCGTCCATGCGCGACGCGCGAGGCGCATATGCGGCGCCATGGCGGCGCGGTGAAGCGGGCGCGCAGCGGCGGCACTCTCGATTCTCACAGCTGATGTGGTGCCGGCCGTGGCGTTCGCGGGCCCCCGGATTTGTCGCAAACCGTGGCCACGGAATTTCTTGTCCGTGCGGTGGCGGCCCTCTACGCTCGAGAGCGGAGCGCCGAGCGCTCCGCACGGGATGAACTGCCTAGCTTTCGAGCCCGCTCCGGCGGCCTGAGATGCGCGCGCGACGCCGCGTCACGCCGGGGGCCGCCGCCCCCTGGCTCCTCCTCGCCCTGCTGCCGCTCCTCTCCCACCGGGGTGCCGCGCAGGTGGCGCCGACGGCGACGCTCACCTTCAGCTCGACGGCCGACACCTACGCCGACAGCGGCTCGGCGACCACCAACTTCAACTCCTCGACGGCGCTCCGCGCCGACGCCTCGCCCACCCGCATCATCTACCTCCGCTTCGCGGTCAGCGGGCTGAGCGGCCGCCAGGTCCAGAAGGCCCGCCTCCGCCTCGGGGTCAACGCCGCCAGCCCCGCCGGCGGCACCGTGCACCTCATCTCCAACCACACCTGGAACGAGGCCACCGTCACCTACAATACCCGGCCCGCGCTCGACGGCGCCGGCCTCCAGACCCTCGGCGCGGTCACCGCCGGCGCCACCGTGGAGTTCACCCTCGACGGGCAGATCACGGCCGACGGCGTCTACGACCTCGCGATCGACAGCACGAGCTCCTCGGCCGTCGGTTACAACTCCTCGCTCGCGACGAGCGGCCAGAAGCCCCAGCTCGTCCTCACCGTGGCGGCCCAGGCGCCGACGGTCACCATCGCCCAGCCGCCCACCGGCGCGAGCTACTTCACGGGCGACGCGATCACCCTCCAGGCGAGCGCCCACGACAGCGCCGGCGTCGACCTGAGCACCCACGTGGTGTGGTCCTCCAACCTCGCCGGGCCGCTCGGCACGGGCGCGGTGGTCACCACCTCGCTCGGCCAGGGCACGCACACCCTCACCGCCACGGTGACCGACGGCCAGGGCCTCACGGGCTCGAGCCAGATCAGCGTCACCGTCACGCCGCCCCCGCCGGGCAACACGGCGCCGCTGGTCTCCATCACGGCGCCGGCCAGCGGCCAGACGCTCGCCTCCTCGGCGACGATCACCTTCACGGGCAGCGCCAGCGACCTCGAGGACGGGGACCTGACGGCGGCGATCGCCTGGACCTCGGACCGCGACGGCGCCCTCGGCACCGGCGGCACCATCACGCACCTGCTGAGCGAGGGCACGCACCAGCTGACGGCCACGGTCGCGGACCGGGGCGGGCTCACCGCCACGGCGACGGTCACCGTGCAGGTCGTGGTCGGGGTGACGCTCGAGTTCCCGGCCGTGGCCGACGCCGCGGTCGACGCGGGGCTGCCGACGACGAACTTCGGGACGAGCCCGACGCTCGCCGCCGACGCGAACCTGGTGCGCAACACCTACCTCCGCTTCACGACGAGCGGGCTCGCCACGCGCACCATCCTGGGCGCCGTGCTGCGCCTGCAGGTCGACGCGACCTCGGGGGCCGAGAGCGACAGCGGCGGCACGCTCCACACCATCACCGACGGCACCTGGCAGGAGAGCACGATCACCTTCAACAACCGGCCGGCGGTCGACGGCCCGACGGTGGCGAGCCAGGGGCCGGTGCGGCTCGGGCAGACCGTCGACTTCAACGTCGCCTCGGCGGTCACCGGCGACGGCACCTACAACTTCGCCCTCGTCAACACGTCGAGCGACGAGTGCGACTACCGCTCGCGCGAGGGCGGCCCGGCGCCGAAGCTCGTGGTCACGGTGGCGGGGAGCCCGCCGAGCGTCACGATCAGCTCGCCGGCCGACGGCGCCGTCCGCTTCCACAACGACACGATCACGCTCGCCGGGCGGGCGAACGACGTGACGGACGGCGACCTGTCGAGCCAGATCCAGTGGACGTCGAGCCGCGACGGCGCCCTCGGCACGGGGGCGACGATCAGCACGAGCACGCTGAGCGTCGGCACGCACGTCATCACCGCCGCGGCGACCGACAACGACGGGCAGCGCGGCCAGGCCCAGGTGAGCATCCGCGTCCGCGACCCCAACGTGGCGCCCGTGGTCACGATCGGCGCGCCGGCCGACGGCGCCTCGGCGCCGGCGGGCAGCACGGTGATGCTCGGGGCCACCGCCACCGACGACTTCGACGGCAACGTCACGAGCAAGATCCAGTGGGCGTCGAGCCGTGACGGCGCGCTCGGCGGCGGCGGCACGCGCACCGTGACGCTCTCCGAGGGCACCCACGTCCTCACCGCCTCGGTCACCGACTCCGACGGCGCGACGGGCTCGGCGCAGGTGCGCCTCACGGTGACACCCACGCCGCCCGTGGTGGCGATCACCGGGCCGGCCGACGGCACCACCGTCTTCGCGGGAACGAGCCTCGCCTTCAGCGGCACCGCCAACGACGCCACCGACGGCAACCTCTCGGCGTCGCTCCGCTGGACGTCGGACCGCGACGGGCTCATCGGCTCGGGGGCGAGCTTCACGACCACGCGCCTCAGCGCCGGGACGCACGTCATCACCGCGTCGGCGACCGACCGGGGCGGCCTCACCGGCCAGGCGCTGCGCACCGTCGTCGTCCGGCCGCCGAACGCGCCTCCCGCCGTCTCCATCGCGGCCCCGGCGAACGGCACCTCCCTCCTCACCGGGAAGCCCGTGCTCCTCGCCGCCACCGCGACCGACGCCGAGGACGGCGACCTCGCCGCCGCCATCCGCTGGAGCTCGAGCCGCGACGGCGCCCTCGGGACGGGGGGCGCGGTCGTCGTCCCGAGCCTCTCGGTCGGCACCCACACGCTCAGCGTCTCCGCCACCGACCGGGACGGCGCGACGACCACGGCGACCGTCACCCTCAACGTGGTACCGACCACGGTCACCTTCGCCGCGGTGGCCGACACCTACGTCGACTCGAGCACCCCGTCGGGCAACTTCGGGACCGCCACCTCGCTGTGGGCGGACAACTCGCCCACCAAGCAGGCCTTCCTCCGCTTCGCGGTCTCCGGCCTCGGCACCCTGACCGTGCAGCAGGCGAAGCTGCGCATGACCGTCGGCTCGGCGAGCGCGTCGCTCAGCAACTCGGGCGGCATCGTCCACTCGATCACCAACAACACCTGGTCCGAGGCGACGACGACCTACAACACGCGTCCCGCGGTCGACGGGCCGACGCTCGCGAGCCAGGCGAGCGTGGCCTTGAAGCAGGTGATCGACTTCGACGTCACCACCGGGGTGCACGGCGACGGCACCTACAACTTCGCGATCGTCACCACGTCGGCGGACGAGGTCATCTACAACAGCCGCGAGGCCTCCAGCGGCCAGCCGCAGCTCGTGCTGACGCTCGGCGAGAACCAGACCCCCTACGTGCGCATCACCGCGCCGCCGAGCGGCTCCAAGGTCCTCCCGGGCGCCGCCGTCACCTTCACCGGCGCGGCCACCGATGCCGAGAACGGCAACCTCTCGAGCCAGATCCAGTGGACCTCGAGCCTCGACGGCCCGCTCGGCACCGGGGCCAGCGTCACGCTGTCGTCGCTGCGCTCCGGCATCCACACGATCACCGCGCGGGTGGCCGACGCGGGCGGGCTCACCGCCCAGGCGCAGATCACGGTCAACGTGCTGAACACCCCCGTCGTGCGCATCACGGCGCCCGCCAACGGGGCCGCCTTCTTCGCCGCCGACGGGCCCATCACCCTCACCGGCAGCGCGACCGACGTCGAGGACGGCAACCTGAGCGGCCGGCTCCAGTGGAGTTCGGACCGCGACGGCGCGCTGGCGATCGGCGCGACCATCCTCGCCTCCCAGCTCTCGATCGGCACGCACACGATCACCGCCATGGCCATCGACGACGACGGCCTCCACGGCCAGGCGTCGATCTCCATCCGTGTGCGCGGCCCGAACCAGCCGCCCGCCATCGCGATCACCTCGCCCGCCGACGGCACCTCGGTGCCCGCCGGCACGCCGACGGCGCTCACGGCCACGGTCACCGACGACTTCGACACCAACCTCGCGGGACAGGTGCGCTGGACCTCGGACCGCGACGGCGCGCTCGGCAACGGCCCGCGGACCGTGACCCTGTCGGAAGGCAGCCACATCCTCACCGCAGCCGTGACCGACTCCAACAACGCCACCGCCTCGGCGCAGGTCCACGTGACCATCGTGCCGTCGCCGCCCGTGGTCACGATCACGGCGCCCGCCGCGGGCACGCGCGTCTTCGCGGGCACGACCCTCACCTTCAGCGGCACGGCGATGGACGCCACCGACGGGAACCTGACGGCGGGGCTCCGCTGGACCTCGGACCGCGACGGCGCGATCGGCAGCGGCGCGGCCTTCTCGACCAGCCGGCTCTCGATCGGCACGCACACGATCACGGCCACCGCCAGCGACCGGGGCAACCTCGTCGGTCAGGCGCCGCTGACGCTCGTCATCCGCGGCCCGAACGTTCCTCCGGTCGTCACCATCGTGAAGCCGGCCGACGGCGGCGCGCTGCTCGGCGGCAAGCCGGTGCTGCTCAGCGCCGACGCCACGGACGCCGAGGACGGCGACCTGAGCGCCGCCATCCAGTGGACCTCGAGCCTCGACGGCGCGCTCGGCACCGGCGGTCTGGTCCTCGTGCCGAGCCTGTCGATCGGCACGCACACGCTGACCGCCGTCGTCACCGACGGCGACGGCGCGACGGCGACGACGAGTGTCACGGTGGCCATCCGGCCCTCGACGCTCATCCTCTCGGCGGTCGCAGACACCTACGTGGATGCCTCCCAGCCGACCGTGAAGCTCGGGACGCAGACCTCCCTGTGGGCGGACGCCTCGCCCGTCAAGCAGGCGTACCTGCGCTTCCAGGTGACCGGCATCGGCAGCCTGGCGGTCCAGTCGGCGCACCTGAAGCTCACGGCCAGCTCCGTGACCGCCGCGCCCAGCCCGTCCGGCGGCGCCCTCCATACCATCACCGACAACACGTGGTCCGAGGCGACGACGACCTTCAACAACCGGCCGGCGGTGGACGGCCCGACGCTCGGCACGCAGGGCGCGGTGGCCCTCCGCCAGGTGGTCGACTTCGACGTCAGCACCGCGGTGCGCAGCGACGGCACCTACAACTTCGGCCTGGTCACCACCAACGCCGACGAGGTGATCTACAACAGCCGCGAGGCCTCGAGCGGGCAGCCCCAGCTCTTCCTGACGCTCGCGCAGAACCAGACGCCGGCCGTCACCATCACCGCGCCGGCGAGCGGCACCAAGCGCCATCCCGGAGATGCGATCACCTTCACGGGCCGCGCGCTCGATGCCGAGAACGGCGACCTGTCGAGCCAGATCCAGTGGCGCTCCGACATCGACGGGCTTCTCGGCACGGGGGCCAGCCTCACCTACCCGATGCTCTCGCCCGGCACGCACACCATCAGCGCGCGCGTGACGGACGCCTCGGGCCTCGCCGCCGAGGCCCACATCACCGTCGTCGTGGCGCACCCCCCGATGGTCGGGATCGCGGCCCCGCCCGATGGCTCGGTCTACTACCTGACCGACCTGCCCGTCAGCTTCACGGGGCAGGCGAGCGACGTCGAGGACGGCGACCTGACCGCCCGCATCCAGTGGCGGTCCGACCTGGCTGGCCCGCTCGGCACCGGGGCGGCCATCAGCGCCGCCGGGCTCGCCATCGGCCGGCACACGATCACCGCCACGGTCACGGACTCCGACGGCCTCACCGGCGAGGCCGAGATCACGATCCGGGTGCGCGGTCCGAACGCGTCGCCCCAGCTCACCATCACCGCGCCGCACGACGGCGCCGCCGCGCCCGCGGGCACGACGGTGCAGCTCGCCGCCGCCGCCACCGACGACTTCGACGGCGACATCAGCAGCCGGGTCCGCTGGACGTCCGACCGCGACGGCGCGCTCTTCACGGGCGCCTCGCGCGCCCTCCTCCTCTCCGAGGGGAGCCACGTGCTCACCGCGTCCGTCGCCGACACCGACGGCGCGTCCGCCTCGGCGCAGGTCCACGTGACGATCACGCCGACGGCGCCCGTGGTGACGATCACCGCGCCGCCGGTTGGCACGCGCGTCTTCGCCGGCACGAACATCCCCTTCACCGCCACCGCGATCGATGCGACGGACGGCGACGTCGGCGCGACGCTGCGCTGGAACTCCAACCTCGACGGGCCGATCGGCACGGGCCCCGCGTTCTCCACCTCGCGCCTGAGCGCGGGCACGCACACGGTCACCGCCACGGCGAACGACACCGGGGGCCTCCTCGGGCGCGTGCAGGCGACCATCGTCATCCGGCCGCCGGACGCCGCACCCTCGGTCACCATCATCTCGCCGGGCGACGGCGCGGCGCTGCTGGTCGGGAAGCCGGTCGTCCTCGGCGCCACGGCCCTCGACGCGGAGGACGGCGACCTGAGCCCGACCATCCGCTGGACCTCGAGCCGCGACGGCGTCCTCGGCACCGGCCCGACGGTCCTCCGCCCGTCGCTCTCCGCCGGCACGCACACGCTCACCGCCACCGTCACGGACCTCGACGGCGCCACCGGCAGCGCGAGCATCACGGTGAACGTCGTCCCGGCGACCCTGGCCTTCAGCCCGGTCGCGGACACCTACGTTGACTCGGGCGCTGCCACCAAGGTGCTCGGCACGGCGACCACGATGCAGGCGGCGAGCTCCCCCGTCCGCCAGGCCTTCCTCCGCTTCCAGGTGAACGGGGTGGCCCCGCTGAAGGTCCAGCAGGCGCTCGTCCGCCTGACGGTCGGGTCGAGCAGCACTGACGCGAGCGCCGTCGGCGGCACGCTGCGCACGATCACGAACGGCACCTGGTCGGAGGCGACGACCACCTACAACACCCGCCCCGCGGTGGACGGCGCCGTCCTCTCGACCAAGGGGAAGGTCCTCACCAAGCAGGTGGTCGACTTCGACGCGACCTCCGCGGTCACCGGCGACGGCACCTACAACTTCGCGCTGGTCAGCAGCTCGACGGACTGGGTCACGTACCAGACGCGCGAGGCGACGACCGGCAAGCCGCAGCTCGTCCTCACGCTCACCCAGAACACGGCGCCGGTGGTCAACATCGCCGCCCCGGCGCCGAACGCCACCGTCAACATCGGCTCGCCCGTGACCTTCAGCGGGAAGGCGACCGACGCCGAGAGCGGCGACCTCTCGGGCCAGATCCAGTGGACGTCCAACCTCGACGGCGCCCTCGGCACGGGGGCGAGCATCACCGTGGCGCGCCTCCAGCCCGGCACGCACACCATCACGGCCCGCGTGACGGACGCGACCGGCCTGAGCGGCCGGGCGCAGATCACGCTCCAGGTCGGCCACAAGCCGAGCGTGGCCATCGCCATGCCGCAGAACCACAGCGTCTTCTACGTCGCCCAGGGGCCCGTCGCCCTGATGGGCACCGCCAGCGACTTCGAGGACGGCAACCTGAGCGGCCGGCTCCAGTGGAGCTCCGACCGCGACGGGTCGCTCGGCGCGGGCGGGAGCATCAGCCGTACGCTCAGCCTCGGCACGCACACGATCACCGCCGCCGTGACCGACGTCAACGGCAACGCCGGTCAGGCCCAGATCATCGTGCGGATGCGCGGACCGAACGTCGCGCCGGCCCTCGCCATCACCGCGCCGCAGGACAACTCGTCGGCGCCCGCGGACCGGGACGTGATCCTCACGGCCGCCGCCAACGACGACTTCGACGGCGACATCTCGAGCCAGGTCCAGTGGACGTCGAGCCGCCAGGGCGCGCTCTTCGTCGGCGCGTCGAAGGCGGTCCGGCTGCGCGAGGGCCAGCACACGATCACCGCCTCCGTCACCGACTCCGACGGCGCCACCTCGACCGCGCAGATCACCGTCATCATCACCCCGACGCCGCCCGCGCTCACCATCACCTCGCCGGCGGACGGCGGCACGGTGACACAGGACGCGAGCACGTCCTTCACCGCCACCGCCCTCGACGCGACCGACGGCGACCTCTCCTCGACGATCCGGTGGACGTCCGACCGCGACGGCGTGCTCGCCAGCGGCGCGAGCTTCGCGACGAACATGCTGAGCGAGGGCACGCACCACATCACGGTCACCGCGACCGACAGCGGCGGCCTGATGGGGAGCGCCGGCATCACGCTCAACGTGATCCGCGTCCCCGCGGTCACGATCCTCCTCCCCCAGGTGAACGACGGCTTCCTCAGCGGCAACGCGGTCACCTTCTACGCGACCGCCACCGACCGCGTCGACGGCGACGTCGCGGCGAGCCTGGTCTGGACCTCCGACCTGGACGGCCAGCTCGGCACCGGCACCACCTTCACGACGAGCAGCCTGAGCGTCGGCACGCACACCATCACCGCCAAGGCGACCAACAGCGCGCACAACGACGGCTCCGCCCAGGTGCCGATCGTCGTGCACGTCGCCTCGTTCACCTTCGAGCCGATCGCCGACACCTACGGGGACGAGTCCTTCCCGACCACCAAGTTCGGCGCCTCCACCGAGCTCGACGTGGGCAGCTCGTCGCCGACGCGCAAGCAGAGCTTCCTGCGCTTCGTGGTGACCGGCATCGGAAACTTCCCCGTCATCGACACGCAGCTCCTGACGACGGTCACCGCGTCGAGCACGGCCTCGGGCGGCGCCGGCGGGCAGGTGAACAGCCTCAGCAGCAATGCCTGGTCCGAAGGCTTGACGACCTGGAACACCCGGCCGGTCATCGACGGCCCCGTGCTCGCGTCCAATCTGCTCCCCGTCGTGCAGGGCCAGCACGTGACCTTCGACCTCGGGGCGAGGGCGGTGGCCGCGGACGGCACCTACAACTTCGCGCTGACCAGCGCCTCCTCGGACGCGGCCAAGTACGAGAGCCGCGAGTCGCTCACCGTCGCCAACCGGCCGCACCTCGTCGTCATGCTCGGCCAGCCCGCCACGCGCCGGCTGCCGCAGGTGACGATCACCGCGCCCGGCGCGGGCTCGAGCTTCTTCGACGACCAGCCGGTGACGTTCACGGCGACCGCCCGGGACGACCGGGACGGCGACCTGAGCGGCACGATTGCCTGGCGCTCGAGCCTCGACGGCGCCCTCGGCACGGGCGCCAGCGTCACCGCCGCCACCCTCCACCGCGGCACGCACACGATCACCGCAACGGTGCGGAACGCGACCGGCCTCACGGGCGTCGCCACGGTGCAGCTGACGGTCTTCGACCGTCCGCCGGCCGTGACCATCACCGCGCCGCAGGACGGGCGGCTCTTCCCGGTCCACTTCGCCGCCACCTTCACCGCCACGGCGACCGACAACGTCGACGGCGACCTCGGGGCGTCGCTGGTGTGGACGTCCGACCGCGACGGCCAGCTCGGCACGGGCCGCTCGATCACAACCTCCACGCTCTCCGTCGGCGATCACCGCATCACGGCGAGCGTGACCAACAGCCTCGGCACGACTGGCAGCGCGGCGATCACGGTGACGGTCGGCAACGGCGCGCCGAAGGTCAAGATCACCGCGCCGGCCGACGGGACCGGCGTGGACGAGGGCACGACCGTCACGTTCACGGGCACGGCGAGCGACCCCGAGGACGGCGACCTCACGCCGGCGATCGCCTGGGCGTCCGACCTCCAGGGCGCGCTCGGCACCGGCGGGACCGTCTCCGCCCGGCTCACCACCGTCGGCACCCACCACATCACGGCCACGGCCGCGGACAGCGGCGGCCAGACGCGCGCGGCGGCGATCACCTTCACCGTCTACGCGGCGCCGCCGGTCCTCACCGTCGTCTCGCCGGCGGACGGCTTCTCGACCTCCGGGTCGGTCACCCTCAACGGCACCGCGGTCGACTTCAAGGACGGCGACCGCTCGGCGGCGATCAAGTGGTCGTCGAGCGTCGCCGGCTCGCTCGGCACGGGCGCGACGGTCACCGCGCCGCGCCTCGCCGCCGGCCGCCACGTCATCACCGCGTCGGTGACCGACAGCGACGGCCTCACGGCCACCAAGACGATCACCATCGGCGTCGGCAACGCGCCGCCGCGCGTCACGATCACGCAGCCGCTCGACGGCACCAGCGCCCCGGCCGGCACCCCGCTCACCTTCCAGGCGACCGCCATCGACGGCATCGACGGGAACGTCACGGCTCGCATCAGCTGGGTCTCGGACCTGAACGGCCCGATCGGCACGGGCGGCTCCATCGCCACCTCGACGCTCGCCCGCGGCACGCACGTGATCACGGCGCAGGTCGCCGACTCGAGCGGCCTCACCGGCTCGGCCTTCGTCATCGTGACCATCACCCCCGGCTCGACGAACAACAACAAGGCCCCGCAGGTGACCATCGCCGCGCCGGCGTCCGGGGTGCAGGTGCCGGTCGGCTCCAGCCTCACCTTCACCGGGACCGCGATCGACGAGGCGGGCGACATCTCGGCCAACCTCTCGTGGGTCTCGAGCCTCGACGGCGTCATCGGGACGGGCCGCTCCTTCACCACGAGCACGCTCTCGCCCGGCACGCACCGGATCATGGCCTCGGTCAGCGACTCGGGCGGCCTGGTCGGCAGCGCGACCGTCGCGCTGACCGTCGGCACGGGCGGCATCAGCTTCCCCGCGGTCGCCGACGCCTACACCGACGCCAACACGGCGAACCAGTCGACGAACTTCGGGACGGCCACGGTCCTGCGCCTCTGGAACCAGCCCGTCGACCGCATCTACCTGCGCTTCAACGTGAGCGGCCTCCCGGCGGGTAGCGTCTCGCGCGCCATCGTCCGCCTGACGACCACCTCCGCCGTCAACGCGGGCAGCGACAGCGGCGGCGAGATCCACACGGTCAGCGCGCCGTGGGACGAGCTCACGCTTACGCACCTCACGAAGCCGGCCCTGGACGCGACCGTCCTCTCCTCGGTCGCCGGCCCGATCGTCCCCTCGCAGACCATCGACTACGACGTCAGCGGCGTGGTCACCGGCAACGGGACCTACGACTTCGGCCTGAAGACGCTCTCGGCCGACCGCGCCGAGTTCGTCTCGCGCGAGGGCGGCGCGGGCGCGCCGCAGCTCATCATCTTCCGCGACGCCCCGACGGCGACCAACCCGACCGTGCACATCACCGCGCCCGCGGACGGGACGACGGTCGGCGGCGGCTCGTCGATCGGCTTCACCGCGACGGCCACCGACCCGCAGGACGGCAACATCTCCTCGTCGCTCACCTGGCGGTCCGACCGCGACGGCGTCCTCGGCACCGGCCCCTCGATCACCGCGACGCTGAGCCTCGGCAACCACGTCATCACCGCGACGGCGCGCGACAGCGCCGGCACCGCGGCGGCCGACCTGATCCACGTGACGGTCGGGAGCGGCGCGCCCGCGGTCACCATCGCCGCCCCGGCGAACACCGGGAGCGAGATGTTCGGGCGGCCCGTCGCCTTCATCGGCTCGGCCACCGACATCCCCGACGGCGACCTCTCCTTCTCCCTCCAGTGGACGTCGAGCATCGACGGCCCGATCGGCACCGGCCCCTCCTTCACGAAGCGGCTCTCGGCCGGGACCCACACGATCACCGCGTCGGTCACCGACAGCGACCACAACGTCGGCACCGCCTCGATCACCTTCCAGGTGACGGCGACGCGGGTCGGCTACGAGGACTTCACCTACGGCCCCAGCATCGACGTGAACCTCGACAAGGCGACGTCCACCAAGCCGCAGTCGAAGCTCTGGTACGTCGACAACATCTGGTGGGGCGTCCTCTTCAACGCCCCGAAGAGCGAGTACCACATCTACCGCATGGACCTCGCGACGCAGACCTGGATCGACACCGGCGTCGCCGTCGACGACCGCGGCAAGAGCCGCTCCGACGTGCTCTGGGACGCGCAGGCCGGGAAGCTCTACATCGCCTCGCGCTACGGCTTCAGCGTCTCGCCGCCGCAGAACCGCCTCTACCGCTACACCTACTTCCCCGGCGCGCAGACCTGGGCGCTCGACGACAGCTTCCCCGTCAACATCGACGGCGGCGGCTGCGAGGCGCTCACCATCGCCAAGGACTCGACCGGCACCCTGTGGATCGCCTACATGGTGAACGGCCAGCTGCTCGTGAACCACACGATCGGCGGCGACGACACGCACTGGTCGCCGGCGTTCTTCCTCCCCGCTCCCGAGGGGAACCCGGCCAAGGCCGACGACGACGCCGAGGTCGAGTGGCTCCCCGGCAACCCCGGCAAGATCGGCATCTTCTGGTCGAACCAGCTGACGCAGCGGGACTACTTCGCCGTGCACGTCGACGGCACGCCCGCCGAGGACCCCAGCGCCTGGAAGTTCGAGCTCGCCGCCTCCGGCAGCTCCATCGCCGACGACCACAACAACATGAAGATCGCCGCGGACGGGCGCGCCTTCGTGGCCGTCAAGACGAGCCGCACCACGCCCGGCCAGACGCTGGTCGGCCTCCTGGTCCGCTCGGTGGACGGCACCTGGTCGCCGCTCATCAAGGTCACCAACACCGACTTCGACCCGACGCGGCCGAACGTCGTCCTCGACGAGGTGAACCGCAAGGTCTACGTCTTCTACGCCTCCTTCTTCTCCGACATCTACTACAAGGCGAGCGACATGGACGCGCTCGCCTTCAACGACACGAGCGTCGGCACGCCGCTCATGGTGAGCGGCACGCATCCGGTCTCGCCGAGCGTCGGCGGGCCGGGCGGCATCAACAACGTCAGCACCACCAAGCAGGTGCTCGACCCGAGCAACGGCATCCTGGTCATCGCCTCCACCAGCGAGACCAACAAGTACTGGCACGGCTGGATCGAGTACCCGAGGCCGGTGCCGGTGGTGACCATCGCGTCGCCCGCGACGGGCACGAAGGTGCGCGCGGGGGCCCCGGTCATCTTCTCCGCCACCGCGACGAGCGGCACGGACGGCGTGATCAGCTCGCTCCTCAAGTGGACCTCGAGCCGCGACGGCCAGATCGGCACCGGCGCGGGCTTGACCACCTCCAGCCTGTCGGCCGGCGTGCACACCATCACGGCGTCGGCGACCGACAGCGTCAAGCTCACCGGCAGCAGCCAGCTCACGCTCACGATCGAGGCCGACGCCCCGCCGGTGGTGACCATCACGTCCCCGGCCCGCGGCAACAAGTTCCGGCCCGGCCAGCCGATCACCTTCGCGGGCACGGCCATCGACTCGATCGACGGTGACCGCACCAGCGCCATGGTCTGGACGTCGGACCGCGACGGCCAGATCGGCACGGGCGGCACCTTCAGCCGCTCGAACCTGAGCCTCGGCCACCACACGATCACGGCGCGCGCCGCCGACACGGGCAGCCTCACCGGCAGCGCGGCGATCACCATCGACGTCGCCAACGTCTCGGCGCCGGTCCTGACGCTCACCTCCCCGGCCGACGGCAAGAAGTTCGCCTTCGGCGCGCCCATCCCCTTCGCCGCCACCGCCACGGACAGCTTCGACGGCGACCTCTCGGCGCGCATCCTGTGGACCTCCGACCGCGACGGCGCGATCGGCACGGGCGGCAGCTTCAACCGCGCGACGCTCAGCCGCGGCACGCACACCTTGACCGCGTCGATCACCGACACGGCCGGCCTCTCGGCCAGCGCCACGACGCACGTCACCGTCCTCGACGACGCCCCGCCGGTGGTGACGATCACCGCACCCACCGCCACGCTGTTCGCGGACGGGAAGCCGATCACCTTCACCGCAACCGCCATCGACACGATCGACGGCGACCGGTCGTCGACGATCATCTGGACCTCCAACCGCGACGGGGCGATCGGCACCGGCGCGAGCTTCACGGCCAGCAGCCTCTCGATCGGCGTGCACGCGATCACCGCCTCGGCCACCGACCTCGCCAACCTCGCCGGCATGGCCCAGATCACGCTCGAGGTCCGCCACCAGGCGGCGCCGACCGTGGCCATCACGGCCCCCGCGGACAACACCGAGGTCCTCTTCGCCCAGACCGCGGCCTTCACCGCGACCGCCAGCGACACGATCGACGGCGACCTCGGCGCCGCCATCCGCTGGACGTCCGACCGCGACGGCGCGCTCGGCACCGGCGCGAGCCTCAGCACGAAGTCGCTCTCGCTCGGCCTGCACACCATCACCGCCGCCGCCACGAACAGCGGCAGCCTGACGGGCAGCGCGCAGATCCACCTGAACATCGCCTCCGGGCCGCAGATCGTCATCCTCGGTCCGCCCGACCTGACGGTCGCGGGCTTCGGCGAGCCGATCACCTTCTCGGCGATCGCGTTCGACTTCGAGGACGGCGACCTCTCGAGCCGCCTCACCTGGACCTCGAGCCGCGACGGCGTCCTCGGCACGGGCGCCACCCTCACGACGAGCGCGCTCTCGCGCGGCGTCCACACGATCACGGTCTCGGCCACCGACGCCGACCACCACACCGCGTCCGTCCAGCTCGCGGTCGAGATCATCGGCCGGCCGACGGTCATCATCGCCACGCCGGCCACGGGCGCGCTCTACAAGCCCGGCGATGCCGTCAGCCTCGTCGGCTTCGCGAGCGACCCGGTGGACGGCAGCCTGACCGGCTCCCTGGCCTGGACCTCCAGCCTCGACGGCGCCCTCGGCACGGGCGGCAGCCTCACCGTGACGACGCTGCGCTCCGGGACGCACACCCTCACCGCCAGCGCAACCAACCGGCGCGGCCTCACCGGCCAGAAGACGATCACGATCGTCGTCAACGACCCGCCGGTGGTGACGATCACGGCGCCGGCCGACGGCACGCGGTCCGTCCAGGGCACGCCCGTCACGCTCACGGCCAGCGCCACCGACCGCGAGGACGGGAGCCTCACCGCGGCCATCACCTGGACCTCCAGCCGCGACGGCGCGCTCGGCACCGGCGGCAGCCTCACCCTCTCGACGCTCACCGCGGGCGTGCACACCCTCACCGCCAGCGTCACCGACAGCGGCGGGCGGACGGCGTCGGCCTCGCGCTCGATCACGGTCTCCGGTCGGCCCGCGGTCACGATCACGACGCCGCTCAGCGGCGCGCGCTTCAACCAGGCCGATGTGATCTCGTTCACGGCCGCCGCCACCGACCCGGAGGACGGCGACGTGTCGAGCACGACCGCCTGGACCTCCGACCGCGACGGCGCGCTCGGCACGGGCGGGACCATCACCCACACGCTCAGCGCGGGCACGCACACCCTCACCGCGCGGGCCACGGACCGCGACGGCAACAGCGGCCAGGCCCAGGTCACGATCACGGTGAACGCCCCGCCGACGGTCACCATCGCCTCCCCGGCCGATCACGCCGACTTCGGCCACGCCGTCCCGGTCACGCTGCGGGCCACGGCGAGCGACCCCGAGGACGGGACCCTCACCCCCGTCATCGTCTGGACCTCCAGCCGCGACGGGTCGCTCGGCACGGGCGGCACGATCACGACCAGCGCCCTCAGCTCCGGCACGCACGTCATCACCGCCACGGTCGCCGACAGCGGCCACAGCACGGCGCGCGCATCGATCACGATCACGGTCAACGGCGGACCGGTGGTGACCATCACCGCCCCGGCGAGCGGCGCGAGCTATCTCCCGGGGACGGCGGTCAGCTTCACGGCCACCGCCGCCGACTTCGAGGACGGCGACCTGACCGCCCACCTCACGTGGAGCTCGAGCCGCGACGGCACGCTCGGCATGGGCGGGTCGATCACGGCGAGCGCGCTCAGCGCCGGCATCCACACCATCACCGCGTCGGTCAGCGACTCGAGCGGCAAGCTGGGCAGCATGCAGGTCATCGTCACGATCAACACGCCGCCGGTGGTGACCATCACCGCCCCGCCGGCGGGCACCAGCCCCGAGCCGCTGGCGGGGGTCACCTTCACCGCCACGGCCACCGACGCCGAGGACGGCAACCTGACCTCGGCGATCACCTGGACCTCGAGCCGCGACGGCGCGCTCGGGACGGGCGGCACGATCACCACGAGCGTGCTCTCGTCGGGCACGCACACGATCACGGCCGCGGTCACCGACAGCACGGGCCGGACCGCGACCGCCCAGCTGACGATCCGGGTCAACGCCACGCCGCGCCTCACGATCACCGCCCCGGCGCCCGGCACGAGCCCCGAGCCGCACGCCCCGATCACCTTCACCGCCACGGCCCTCGACGCCGAGGACGGCGACCTCACCACCGGCATCAGCTGGACCTCCAGCCGCGACGGGACGCTCGGCACGGGCGGCACGCTCACGACCAGCACCCTCTCGACCGGCACGCACACCATCCGAGCGACGGTCACCGACAGCAACGGCAAGCAGGCAAGCGCCACGCTGACGGTCGTCGTCAACACCACGCCCACGGTGCACATCCTCACGCCTGCCGATGGGGCGCGGCTCGAGCCGGTGCCGAGTACCTTCGCCGGCACGGCGAGCGACCCCGAGGACGGGGACGTCTCGTCGACCATCGACTGGGCCTCCGACCGCGACGGCCACCTCGGCAGCGGGGCCACCATCGTCGCGAGCCTCAGCTCCGGCACGCACGTCATCACGGCCTCGGTCAGGGACGCCGGCGGCAAGCGCGCCGCGACGACCATCACGATCGTCGTCAACGCCACGCCGACGGTCGCCATCGGCGCCCCGGCGACCGGCTCGACCTTCGAGCACGGCGCCCCGATCACCTTCACCGGCACCGCGACCGACCGCGAGGACGGGACCCTGACCGGGTCGATCGCCTGGTCCTCGGACCGGGACGGGCTGCTCGGGACCGGCTTCAGCGTCACCACCGGCACGCTCAGCTCGGGGACTCACACCATCACGGCCTCGGCGACCGACTCCGGCGGCAAGACCGGCCGCGCGTCGATCACCGTCGTCGTGAACAGCACGCCGGCGGTCAGCATCAGCTCGCCGGCGGCGAGCGCGACCTTCGACCCGGGGGCGCCCGTCACGCTGAGCGCGGCGGCGAGCGACCTCGAGGACGGCAGCCTCACCGCGGCGATCGCCTGGACCTCGAGCCGCGACGGCGGACTCGGCACGGGCGGCACGATCACCACGAGCGCGCTCTCGACGGGCACGCACGTGCTCACCGCCTCCGCCACCGACCGCGGGGGCAAGACCGGCCGCGCCACGGTCACCATCACCATCAACACGACGCCGGCCGTCACCGTCACGGCGCCCGCCAACAACGCCACCTACGAGCTGGGCGCGGCGGTCACGCTCAGCGGCACGGCGACCGACGTCGAGGACGGCACCCTCACCGCGAACATCACTTGGATCTCGAGCCGTGACGGGAGTCTCGGCACGGGCAGCACGATCACGAGGAGCACGCTCACGAGCGGCACGCACGTGATCACGGCCGCGGCCACCGACAGCGGCGGCAAGACGGGCCGCGCCTCGATCACCATCACCGTCAACAACACGCCGGCGGCCCTGATCACCGCCCCCGCCACCGGCGCGACGTTCGAGCCGGGCGCCGCCGTCACCTTCACGGGCTCCGCCAGCGACACCGAGGACGGCGACCTCTCCGCGACCATCGCCTGGACCTCGAGCCGCGACGGCGCGCTCGGCACGGGCCGCACGATCACGGCGAGCGCGCTCTCCACCGGCACGCACACCATCACCGCCACGGTCACCGACAGCGGCGGCAAGACCACCCACACCATGATCACCATCACGGTCAACGCCACGCCCGTCGTCGCGATCACCGCGCCCACGGGCACGACGTTCGAGCCGGGCGCCGCCGTCACCTTCACGGGCACGGCCACCGACGTCGAGGACGGCACCCTCACCTCGCGGATCGTCTGGACCTCGAGCCGCGACGGGGTGGTCGGCACCGGCGCCACGATCACGGTGAGCACGCTCTCGACCGGCATCCACACGATCACCGCCGCCGCCACCGACAACGCCAACAAGACGGGCCGGGCGACGATCACCATCGCCGTCAACGCCACCCCGACGGTCGCGATCACCGCGCCCGCGACGGGGGCCAACTTCGAGCCCGGGGCCACGGCGGCCTTCACCGCGACGGCCACCGACGTCGAGGACGGGAACCTCGCCTCGGCGGTCATTTGGACCTCGAGCCGGGACGGCCTCCTCGGCACGGGCCCGAGCGTCACGGCGAGCACGCTGTCGGCCGGCACGCACATCATCGCCGCCTCGGCCACCGACACCGCCGGCAAGACGGGCCGCGCGACGATCACCGTCACGATCAACGCGACCCCGCACGTCGCGATCACGGCCCCGGCGAGCGGCTCCAACTACGAGCCGGGGACCGCCGTCACCTTCACCGCCACGGCGACCGACGCCGAGGACGGCAACCTCGCCGCACGCATCTCGTGGATCTCGAGCCGGGACGGCGTCCTCGGGACCGGCGGCAGCCTCACGACGAGCACGCTCAGCTCGGGGACTCACGCGATCATCGCCTCGGTCACGGACAGCGGCGGCAAGAGCGCCAGCGTGGCGATCTCGGTCGTCGTCAACGCCACGCCCACCGTCACCATCACCGCGCCCCCGAGCGGCTCGATCCTCGAGATCGGCGCGGCGACCACCCTCACCGCCACCGCCAGCGACTTGGAGGACGGCAGCCTCGCCCCGGTCGTCGCCTGGACCTCGAGCCGGGACGGCGCGATCGGCACGGGCGGCAGCATCACCCTCAGCACGCTCTCGGCGGGCACCCACGTCATCACGGCATCGGCCACCGACAGCGGCGGCAAGACCGGCCGCGCCTCGATCACCGTCACGATGAACGCGACGCCGACGGTCACGATCACGGCGCCGGCCGCGGGCTCGGCCTTCGAGCCGGGGGCCGCGATCGCCCTCACCGCCACTGCCGCCGACCCCGAGGACGGCGACCTCGGCTCGCGGATCACCTGGACCTCCAGCCGTGACGGCGCGCTCGGCACAGGCAAGAGCCTCACGGTGAGCACCCTCTCGACCGGCACCCACATCATCACGGCGTCGGCCACGGACGACGTCGGCAAGACCGGCCATGCCTCGATCACCATCCTGGTCGACGCGGCGCCGGCCCTCGCGATCGCGGCGCCGGCCGCGGGCTCGGTCTTCGCGCCGGGTGCGGCGATCACGTTCACTGCCTCCGCCACCGACGCCGAGGAGGGCGATCTCGGTGCGGCGATCCACTGGACCTCGAGCCGCGACGGCGCGCTCGGCACGGGCGCGAGCTTCGCGCTGAGCACCCTGTCGACCGGCACGCACACGATCACCGCGTCGGTGACCGATGCGGCCGGCCGCACGGCGAGCCGGTCGGTCACCGTCCGCGTCGACGCCAACCCGACGGTGACGATCACCGCGCCGACGACCACCACCGTCGCAGCGGGCACGTCGATCACCTTCGTCGGCGGCGCCTCCGACAACGAGGACGGCGATCTGACAGGCACCATCGTGTGGAGCGACGGCACCAACACGCTCGGGACCGGACCCACCTTCAGCGCGACGTTCCCTGCGGGCGACTACGTGATCACCGCCTCGGCAACGGACAGCGCCGCGAAGACGGCTACGGCGTCGATCACGATCCACGTCATCACGGCCCCATGAAGCCCCGCGCCGGCCACCTGCGCGCCACGCGCGCCGTCGTCCTCGCGCTCCTCGCCCTCACCACCCCGCCCCATGCGGCGAAGGCGAGCTCCCCTTCCGCCGTGCGCTACTACGGGACCTGGTCGCTCGGCACGAAGGCGGGCCCCGAGACGGTGTCGCTCCCGAACCGCATCGACGAAGTCCACGGCCTCGGGGCCAACATGGTGGTCGGCATCGGGGGGAAGGCCAAGCTCCTCGACCTCCTGCCCGACGGCATGCTCGCCGTCCCCGGCTGCAGCCTGATGAAGAAGCGCGACTGGCAGACGGACGGCCGCTGGGACGAGGCCAAGGCCCGCAAGCGCCTCGCCAAGCTCGCGCGCCGCTTCGACCACCACCCGCGCGTCTACGGCGTGTGCATCACCCACGAGGTGACGGAGTACGCCGACCACGCGCGTCGCGTCTGGATGTACCGCCTCGCCAAGGAGTACTTCCGGGAGAAGAGGGTCATCCAGTACTACGGCGTCCTCACCGACCGGATGAACCCGGCCGGCGCGAAGGTCGACGGCTACGGCCGCGGCGGCGAGCGCGAGACCGACGTGCTGTTCGTCTCGCTGCCCGCGGTGGCGCAGGGGCGCTTCAGCCAGGCGAACGTCCGGCGCCTGCGGGATGCCCTCGCCGCCGCCGCCCGCACCCCGGGCGTCTCCGTCTGGGGGCAGACGTCGATCAACGCCGACAACAAGATCGTGACCGGCCCCGAGTCGATGACCGCCATCTGGGGCGAGCACGGCGAGAACATGTCGGTGTGGGCCGACACGCTCTTTCGCACCGCCGGGCCCGACACCGCGAGCGGGCCGCTCCGGCTGAGCGGCTTCTTCTGGCGCTCGCTCGGCCGCTTCCCCTGGGACCTCGGCTACCCCGCCTTCGCCGACCACCGCGCCCGCATGCGCGCGATCGGCCACGACACGTGCGCCCGCTCATGAGGACCATGATGATGAAGACGACGCTTCGAACGATCTGGACCGCGCTGCAGCTCGCGCTCCTCGCCGCGGCCTCCGTGCTCGCGACCGAGCTCATATACGCGCACGCCGTCCTCGACTCGCCGGTCCGCCTCGAGGCGAGCATCGTCGGCCTGTACGCGGCCGTGTTCGCGGTCACGGGCCTCGCGGCGGGCGTCGCGTCGGCCGTCCTCCGCCGTCCCGGGGCGGCGTCGCTGCTCGTCGGCGCCGGCTTGACTTTCCTGGTCCTGGCCCTGCGCCTCCACGACCTCGCGGACCTCTGGACCGCGAGCGCCACGATCGACGGCGGTCTCGCGCTCTTCACGGTGGCCGTCGCGGCGAGCGTGGCATGGATCGCCGGCTCGATCGGCGAGGGGATGCCGCGACGCGCGGCCGCGACCGTCCTCCTCGCAGCCTACGTCCCGGCGCTGGTGCTCGCCGCCAAGCTCCTCGTGAACACCTCCGCGATCCCCCTCGATCACCCGACTCCCGTGGCGCTCGCGCTGGTCTTGGCCTGGCCCCTGCTGCTCACCCTCCTTTACCGCCTGACGGTCAGGAGCGCCGTGGCCAGCACGCGTCTCGTCGCCGTCTCGTGGTTCGTCCCGCTCGCGATCGTGGCAGCCTCGGCGCTCGGAGGGCCTTCGCGCTCCGCCGAGGGCGCGGTCGCCCGGCCGACGATCGCCCGTCCCGATGCACCGCCGATCATCTGGGTCACGATCGACACGCTGCGCGCGGATCACCTGTCGGTGTACGGCTATCCGGTACGCACCACGCCCCGCCTCGAGGAGTTTGCGCGCACCGCCACCGTCTACACCGCCTGCGGCTCGCAGGCGCCGAGCACCTGGCAGTCGGTGCCGAGCCTGCTGAGCGGCCTCACGCCGTATCGGCACGGCGGCGTGAGCGAGACCCGCCGGCTGAGCCAGGACCTCCTCCTGCTGCCCGAGGTCCTCCAGAAGCAGGGCTACGAGACCATCGGCGAGAGCGCCAACCCGTGGGTGAGCGCCCGCTACGGCATGACCCAGGGCTTCGACGAGTTCCACCTCTACAACACCGACGACGAGCTCATGCTGTACGACTTCATGAAGCTCGCGATGCGGCTCGACCCGTGGGACGTCTTCCGCCTGCGCGACTGGCTGCCCTCGTACGCCTACGTCCCCTTCGGCACGCTGGTGAACGACGCGGCCGACACGCTGAAGGCGCGCCGGAGCCAGGCGCCCCTCTTCCTCTACCTGCAGCCCGTCGATCCGCACGGACCGTACCAGGCGCCGCTCCACTACGTCGCGGGCGAGGGCGCCGGGTTCACGCGCGCCGACTACGTGAGCTACTGGGCTCTCAAGACCGGCGTGCGTCTCTCGCCGCGGCAGCACGACGGCCTCGTCGCGCTCTACGACGGCGCGATCACCTACACCGACGCGGAGCTCGGCCGGCTGTTCGACCGCCTGCGCGAGCTCGACCTCTTCGACCGCTCGCTCATCATCGTCACCGCCGACCACGGCGAGCAGTTCTACGACCACGGCCTCTGGCGCCACTCGAACTCCCTCTACCAGGCGCTCCTCCACGTGCCGCTGCTCGTCAAATATCCGAACCAGCACGCGCCCGCCGTCGTCGACGAGCCGGTCGCCTCGATCGACATCATGCCGACGATCCTGCGCGCGCTCGGCCAGGGCTGCCCGACGTGCGAAGGCCATCCGCTGCAGGAAGCAGGCCGCGCGAGCGCCCCGCCTCGCTTCGCCTACCTGATGGGTCACAACGAGGTGAAGCCTGTCATCCGGTGCGTCGTGGCCGAAGGGTGGAAGCTCATCCTCGCCGACAAAGAAGGCCTGCCCCGCGAGCAGCTCTTCCGTCTCGACGCGGATCCGACGGAGGCGAACGACCAGCGTGCGGCCCATCCGGAGGTCGCGACCCGCCTGGCGGCGCTCCTCGACGGCTACGAGGCGGCGGCCGGGCCGACCGTTTCTTCGGAGTCGATCAAGCTGCAGCCCGCGGAGACACAGCGCTTGCGTGCCCTCGGCTACGTACAGTAACGCGGCCGCCCGCCCGTTAGCCCGCAGCCATTCTAGGGAGTGCCACGGGCGCGATTGCCGATTTTCCGAATTGACCGGACCCCGTCATGGCTCGGATACTCACCGCGAGAAGGATCATGGGATCTTCGAGCGCCTTCACCGAGCGTCCGGACTGGGGAACCGCCGTCGTTCTCGACCCGCGGGAGTTGAGCCGCCTGGAGAGCGCCAACGCGCGGCTCCGGGCCTCCCACCGTCGCCGGACGCTGGCCGCCGCGGTCTTCTTCGTGGGCTCGGTCGCGTCGACGCTCACGGCGTGCTGGGAACGGCTGTGCCTCACGAGCGTTTCGGGCACCATGGCCGCGGCGGTGGGCCGCTGCGAGCAGCAGGTGCACGAGTGTCGCAAGAACGCGGCGCGCTCCGGCGTCGCGCTGGCCGCGCTCGCCCGGAGCCACGAGAACATCCTGGCGGCGACCGAGGAGGCCCCCACGATCGGCACCAAGTCCTGGGGACGCCGCTTCACCGTCACCAAGTACCTGCCGCGCGACCCGAAGTACGGGAGCGACGACGACGGGCTCACGGCGACGCTCATGCCCGCGGATCCGGCCTCGCGCATCGTCGCCGTCGATCCGGCTCTGATCCCCTACGGGTCCCGGGTCTGGATCGAGGGTCTCGGCTGGTTCCAGGCCGAGGACTGCGGCGGGGCGATCAAGGGCTTCCGCCTCGACGTGCTGACCGGCTCGCAGAAGGACGCCTTCGCGTACGGCCGGCAGGACCGCTTCGCGATTGTCATTCCCGGGAATGCTTGACAGCTGTCGGCTTGCTAGCTAGCTCGCCGCCGCTGCCTCCCGGCTCCCGCCGCCCTCAGGCTGGACCAGTCCCCGCCCCGATCCGGGCCACTCGAAACGCGTCAGGCTGCCTGAAATTCGCAGCCCGTTGCGAGTCGGGCCGCAAGCCGCACAGCGTCCGGCGTGCGCTCTGCCTCAACTCGCAAGCTATTGCGACACGCTTTCTCCCATGTGGACCGCCCAGAGATGTCACATAGAAAAGGCATTGACACCGGCCACTAGGTGGATTAGTGATTACCACCATGAAGATGCCCCAGCGAAACCTGCAAGCGGTGCCTGTGAGAGCCACATCCCCGGCCGCGCGTGCCGAGCGATTCTCGAGCGTGCGCGCAGAGGGCGAGTCGGGCTGGAGCGAGCCGCCGGTGCGCGGCACCGGCTACGCCCCGCGCGGCCAGCAGCGCGACGGCGTGCGGCCCGCGCCGCTCACGCCCACTGTCTACATCGTGGACGACGACACGGAGATGCGCGAGACCCTGCGCTCGCTGGTCAGCTCCGTGAACCTCCCGGTAGAGACCTACGCCAGCGCGCAGGAGTTCCTCGAGACGCAGAACGGCAGTCGAGCGGGGTGCCTCGTGGTCGACCTCCGGATGCCCGGGCTGAGCGGCATCGACCTCCAGGACGAGCTCGTCGCCCGCAAGGCGCAGCTTCCCGTCATCATGATCAGCGGCTACGGCGACGTGACGACCGCCGCGCGCGCCATGCGCGCCGGCGCGATCGACTTCCTCGAGAAGCCGATCAGCCGCCAGCTTCTCCTCGACCGGGTCCGGGAGGCGCTCGAGGTCGACCGGCAGCGCCGCCGGGCCGAGGCCGAGCGGGCCGAGGTCGCCGCCCGGGTGGCCCGCCTGACGCCCCGGGAGCGTCAGGTGATGGAGCTGGTCGTGAGCGGCAACACCAACAAGGTCATCGCCATCGACCTCGGTCTCTGCGAGAAGACGGTCGAGGTGCACCGGGCGCATGTCATGGAGAAGATGAAGGTCCAGTCCCTCGCCGAGCTGGTCCGCCTGGCCATCCTGGTGCGCCCCGGCGGCGCCTCTTAGAGGCGACCTCCGTTCTTCTTGATTTCAAGCCCACCGTGGGCTAAGAGCGCCCATCGGCTCCACGGACCGGGGCCGTCCCGAGGAGGAGGGGATGCGGACACTCGGCGTGGCGGAGGTCGCCCTGCTGGCGGTCAGCTGCCTGCTGACCGCATGCGCCGGCAGTGGCGGCGGTGGCAGCGGGGGCGCCCCGAAGCCGGCCTGCAAGCCGCCGGCGACGACCACGGTCTCCTTCGCCACCAACATCCAGCCCATCTTCAACCGCTCCTGCGCCCTGGCGGGGTGCCACGTCGGTCCCGTCCCGACGGGGCCCGTCGACCTGTCCGTGGGTCAGGCCTACGGCCAGACCGTCAACGTGAAGTCGGCCCAGCAGCCGAACCTGAAGCGTTTTCTACCCGGCAAGCCCGACCAGAGCTACATCGTCCACAAGATCGAGGGGGGGCCTAACATCTCCGGCATCATAATGCCGCAGGGCTGTCCGGGCGCGCCGCTCAACGGAGCCCGGTGCTTGTCGGCCGACGACATCGCCGCCATCCGCCAATGGGTGACCGAATGCGCACTGAACAACTAGTCCGCATCGCGGCGATCGCGCTCGCCGCCGTCGGTCTCGTCGCGTCGCAGGCGCGCGCGGAGCCCTACCTCATGGTACGTGAGGGTGCGAAGTGCAGCGCCTGCCACACCAACCAGACGGGCGGCGGGAAGCGCACGGCCTTCGCGCACATCCACGCGCACGACATCGAGCACGATCTCGACCTCTTGCCGATTCCGCCAGGTACGAAGCCGTTCAACGGCGAGCTCAACTCGTACGTCTCCGTCGGCGGCGATCTCTTCGTGCGCAACACCACGGTGTTCGATGACCGCCCCGACAGCCTCGGCCGCGTTCCGGAGAACGAGGCCTTTCGCCGACACGTCAAGTCGAACGACACCGCCGTCAACCAGCTGCTGGGCTATCTCCAGGTCGATCTCTTCCCCGACATCGCCACCTTCTACCTGGACGAGAACCTGAACGGCGGCGCCAGCACCCGCGAAGCCTTCGGGCTGCTGCACGGCTTCCTGCCGTGGGACGCCTACTTCAAGGCCGGCAAGATGTTCCCCGCCTTCGGCCTCCGGGTGCTCGACGACGAGGCGTTCATCCGGGCGCGCAGCGGCTTCACGTTCCAGAACCCCGACGACGGGGGCGAGTTCGGCATCGCGCCCGGACCGTTCTTCTTCGCAACCACCGTCACCAACGGCAAGCCCGGCGACAAGGACGTGCAGGCCACCTTCAACGGCTACGGGGTGTTCGAGGACGTGCCGGTCGTCCGCAACGTCGTCGGCGGGGCGTCGTTCGCCCGCCAGTCGAACAAGCGAGACGTCAGCGCCTTCTACGCGGGCTCGAACATTTGGAAGTTCACCTACCTCGGCGAGCTGGACATCATCGACGACCGCACCGTCGCGACCCGCGCGAAGCGCGACAAGTTTGCCGCCTACGCCGAGGTGGACCTGCTCCTCCTCGACTGGCTCAACCTGCGCGGCACATTCGACTTCGTGAAGGTGACGCAGAACCGGGACCAGACCCGCTATGCGATCGGCGCCGAGCCGTTCATCAACCGCGTCATCCAGCCGCGCATCCAGTACCGCATCAACAACGCGCCGGGCAACCAGCCGGGGCTGAACCAGAACGAGATCTGGGCCGAGCTGCACCTGTTCTTCTAGGCTTCCTGCGCCCGGCTCCAGAGTCCCGCTACGGCCGGGTATTGTTGTCGTTTGCGTCGTCCTGCACCGCCCACAGCAGCATCATGGCGTGATCCTCGTGGATCGTGTTGTGGCAGTGCATCGGATAGTCGCCGCGGAAGTCCCGGAAGCGCATCACCAGCTCGATCTGCTCGTTGAAATGCAGCGGTGCGACATCCTTCCGGGAGAATTCGACATTCCCCGGCTGGATCAGCTGCCCGTTGCGCCGGACGATCTGGAACTCCTCCAGGTGAATGTGGATGGGGTGCTGCCAGCCCCCGGAGTTGTTCTGCAGGATCCAGCGTTCCGCCGAGTTCCGGTTCACCGTGAAGCGGATCTGGTCGCAGTCCGCGAAGCGACCGTTCACGGCCCACTGGCCGTTCTGCCGCTCGAAGCGGAACCGGCGCGTGATCCGGGGGGTCGGCCGGGTCGGCAGGGCGTAGAACCGCACGCTCGGGTCGGCCGGGTCGACGCTGTCGTCGCGCACGGCGTTGCCCACGAGCCGGAACTCCACCAGCACGTTCTCGCGCCGTCCGGCGGGCAGGATCTTGCCCGTCGGCGCCCGGCCGTTCACCTGCTCGAGGCGATTCTCCAGCCACAGACGCTTGACCCCGAGGTCGCGGGCGAGCTTCTTGAAGTCGACGATGAGGTCGACGCGCTCGGCCACGCCGATGCGGACGCTGCTGCCCGACGACGTCGGCATCTGCACCGGCCGCGGCACGAGGTTGCCGTCGTTGGCGATGACCCAGAAGGGGATCGTCTGGCCCGGGTTGTCGGGATTGGTGAGGAACAGCTCGTAGAAACGCGACGGTCCCCCGTCCAGGACGCGGAAGCGGTAGCGGCGCTTCTGCACCTCGAGGAACGGCTGGAGGACCCCGTTGACCAGCAGCTTGTCGCCGATGAGCCCGTCGAGCCCGAAGAGGT